>Ga0070761_10002190_pt1 | contig 12046 bp, 7 predicted proteins | sample HubBroMetageREF1_FD_66724 | JGI IMG/M metagenome (GOLD analysis project Ga0070761, IMG submission 66724) | Reference soil microbial communities from the Hubbard Brook experimental Forest, New Hampshire, USA - Hubbard Brook CCASE Soil... | ecosystem: Environmental > Terrestrial > Soil > Temperate...
GGAGGGGCACGCGTATCCGGCGCCGGGCGCTGACTATGAAGAATTCGCCGCGCGCTTCGAGTTCGAAGAGACTCCCGACCAACAGTCGGCGATCGACGACGTCATTCGCGATCTCACGCGCGTCAAGCCGATGGATCGCCTGATCTGTGGCGATGCCGGCTTCGGCAAAACCGAGGTCGCGTTGCGCGCCGCGTTCATCGCGGTGATGGACGGCCGGCAAGTCGCAGTGCTGGTGCCGACCACGATCCTCGCCGAGCAGCATTGGAATACGTTTTGCGCACGCTTCAAGGATTACCCGGTGCGGGTCGAGATGGTCTCGCGCTTTCGCAGCCACAAGGAAAACAAGGCCGTCATCGACGATGCCGCCGCGGGCAAGGTCGACGTCATCATCGGAACCCATCGGCTGCTGTCGAGCGACGTGCAGTTTCCGCGGCTGGGCTTGCTCGTCATCGACGAGGAGCATCGTTTCGGCGTAGTCGACAAGGAGCGAATCAAGAAGCTCAAGAAGCTGGTGCCGGTGCTGACGATGACGGCGACGCCGATTCCGCGTACGCTGCACATGGCGATGCTCGGCATCCGCGACCTCTCGGTGATCCAGACGCCGCCGCCGGACCGCCAGGCGATTCGCACCTTCGTCGCGCACTTCGACGACGCCACCATCCGCGATTCGATCCTGCGCGAGCTGAACCGCGGCGGCCAGGTGTTCTTCGTGCACAACCGCGTCGAGAATATCGACTACATGGCCAGTCACCTGCGTTCGCTGATACCGGAGGCGAAGACAGCGATCGCGCACGGCCAGATGAAGGAGCGCCAGCTTGAGGACGTGATGCGCGACTTTATCGAGAAGCGCGTCAACGTGCTGGTCTGCAGTGCGATCATCGAGTCGGGCCTCGATATTCCAAACGCGAACACGATGATCATCAATCGCGCCGATCACTTCGGTCTCGCGCAGTTGTACCAGTTGCGCGGGCGCGTCGGCCGTTCGCGCCAGAAAGCGTACGCGTATCTGCTCATTCCCGGCGAGCACATAATTACGCGCGACGCCAAGCGGCGAATCGACGCGCTGCGCGAGTTGGTCGAGTCCGAGAGCGGCGGCGGCTTCAAGCTCGCGATGGCCGACCTCGAGCATCGCGGCGCCGGCAACCTGCTCGGCCACGAGCAGCATGGCGAGATCGCGGCGGTCGGATTCGAGCTTTATACCGAGATGATGGAAGAGGCGATCGCCGAGCTGCGCGGCCATCCCAGTCGCCCAGACTTCGAACCCGAGCTGCGGATCGCGGTGCCCGCATACATTCCGGACGCTTACGTCGCCGACGAAAACGAGCGGCTGGTACTCTATCGGCGTCTCGCGCGGGCGGAGAGCGAAGAGGACCTCGGCGAGATTCGCGACGAGATGCGCGATCGGTTCGGACCGGTGCCGACGCTGATCGAGAACCTGATCGCGGCGATGAACGTTCGGCGACAGATGAAGCAGTTGATGATCCTGAGCGCGATTCTCAAGGGCTCACAGCTCGAAATCAGGTTTCATCCTGACGCGCCGGTGGATACCGCGCTGCTTACGAAACTCGCGGATCAGAATCGCCGCACGATGCGGCTGACGCCGTCGTTCCAGGTGATCGCGCGAATCGAGCCCAGTGAGTACGAACAATTGTTCGCGCAACTCAACGGTGTCTTGCAGGCCCTGGCGGGCTGTGAAAAGTTGGAAAACTGGCCGGCCGCGAAAGTCGGGCAGGCCATTAACTGATGCATAACAGGAGATCGTTTCCGCGAGCCGCCGCGCGATGCGTGGTAATGGCAGTCTCGGCGGTATTGATGGGTATTGCGCTGGCGGGCGCGTTCTCGGGCTGCTCGATAGACTTTTTCAAACCTGAGTCCTACCAGTTCATCAAGGACGCTATCGAAGCCACACCGGTGCCGGAAGGATCGCCCTCGGAAGTAGGGACGCCCTCGTCCAGACCGACACCCCAGACACTGGAGGCGTCATCGGCATCATCCGCATCGGCGCAACCGTCGCCACCTATACCTCTGCCGCCGCCGCCCCCAGGGGCGGTAAACCCGTCACGCGAGGCGCGGATGGTGCCGGCGTCAGACGCTCCGGGCGGCTTCTCGCTCCCCGGTATATTCTCATCGAAGAAGCAAGAGCCGGGAGAACCGCCTCCGCCAGCTCCGGTGGAACAGCCCCAAACTGCGGACGATGCGGTCGAAGCGAGCACACCGGCCGTAGATCGCGTCGTCGCCAGCGTTGACGGCGACCCGATCACGATGCGCGAGGTCCAGGACTTCGCGTCACAGCATGGTCAGCCGATCGAGAGCGCCGATTTCGCTTCGTCGGACGAGGCCAGGATGGCAGTGAAGGCGTTGATCGGACAGAAATTGCTCGAGCAGGAAGTGAAGAAGTACGATGACAAGGTCGACGAGGCGCAGGTCGACAAGTACATCATGCAGTTGCGGATGGACAAGCACATGAGCGAGGCGGAGTTTCGCGAGCAACTGCAGGCGAGCGGCATGAGCTACGATGAACTGCGCAAGCGCGCGCGGCTGGATCTCGAAAAATCGATGATGATCGAAGAAGAGGTCCGCGCGAAAATCAACGTGTCCGACGCCGAAATCAAGGCTGCTTACGACGCCCACAAGGAAGACTTCACGATTACCAAGGAGCGTCTCCGGCTCTCGCAGATACTGATCGCGCTGCCGCCGAACCCGACGCCCGCGCAAGTTTCCGCCGCGCAGAAAAAAGCCGCGATGGTTCGTGCCCGTGCGCTCAAGGGCGACGACTTCGGCGACCTCGCGCGGGTGTATTCAGACGACGATTCAAAGTCCAACGGCGGCGAACTTGGATGGTTCGCGCCAGGCGACATCAACGACTCGATTCTGGCTGCGGTGAAGACGCTCAAGCCCGGTGAGATCTCGCAGCCGGTTCGCACCAGCCACGGTATTCACATCGTCAAGCTCGAAGACCACGAAGTGCCGGGCCTCGTGCCGCTCAACGAAGTGAAGGCGCAGATTCGCGCTCAACTGGTAGATCAGCAGACCAGCGTTCAGCTCGAGAAGTGGGTCGAATCCGATTTGGTCAAGCAGCATTACGTCGAGACCATGTATTGACGATGACGGCGCCGAGACGAAAGACGCCGCCGCTGTTGGCGATCAGCATGGGCGATCCGGCGGGCGTGGGATCCGAGGTGATCCTCAAGGCGGGCGCTGCGCTCGCAAGCCGCCGCGGCGCGCCGTCGATTGCGGTGATCGGCGATTTGTCCGCGATGCGCGCGGCGGCGGCCCGACTCAGCGGCGTTCCGGCTCCTTGCGAATGGCGTCGCGGTGAGCCGCCGGTTCGCCTGAGCAAGGGACTCGGCGTACTTTCGATTTCGAGCTTGTCGGCGCGTGCCATTCGCCCGGCTCATCCTACGGTCGAAGGCGGCGGCGCCGCTTATGATTACATTGTAACCGGGGCGCGGATGGCGATGACCGGCGAGGCTGACGCGCTGGTGACCGCGCCTATCAGCAAGGACTGGATGAACCGCGCGGGACATCATTTTCCCGGACACTCGGAACTGCTGGCGCAGATGGCGCGAACGCGGTTGTGGCGCATGATGTTTGCGGGCGGCGAGCTGACCGTAGCGCTGGTGACTGCGCATATCGGATTTGCAAAAGTGGCGAATGCACTGACGCAGCGTAACGTACTCGATACCATCCGCCTGCTCTCGACTCACTTGCGCGGGGCGCTTGGCATCGCACGGCCGCGAATCGCGGTGCTCGGGTTGAATCCTCATGCGGGTGAAAGCGGGATGTTTGGCGACGAGGAAATCCGCGTGATCGCGCCGGCGATTCGCCGCGCTCAGCGCGAAGGTATCGACGCCTACGGCCCGCTCGCGCCCGATACGGCGTTCGTCCGCAAGGCGGGCGCGTTTAATTTCGACGCCGCGGTCGCGATGTATCACGATCAGGGCTTGATTGCGCTCAAGACACTGGAATTCGATCGCGCGGTGAACGTCACGATCGGATTGCCGTTCGTGCGCACCTCGCCCGACCACGGCACGGCGTTTGACATAGCAGGGAAGGGAATTGCAAATCCGTCGAGCATGATAGCCGCGATCGAATACGCGTGGCGGGCCGCCATCAGCCGCGAAAAGATCGCGCGGAGAGCGGCGGCATAGGAGCGATGGCCGATCGAATCGTCATCAAGGGCGCGCGCGAGCACAATCTCAAGAATATCGATCTCGAGATTCCGCGCGACCGCCTGGTCGTGATCACCGGGCTCTCCGGCTCGGGTAAGTCGTCGCTCGCATTCGACACGATTTATGCCGAGGGTCAGCGGCGCTACGTCGAATCGCTGTCGGCCTACGCGCGACAGTTCCTCGAGCAGATGGAAAAGCCCGACGTCGATTCGATCGAAGGATTGTCGCCCGCAATCTCGATCGAGCAGAAAACCACCTCGCGCAATCCGCGCTCGACCGTCGGCACGATCACCGAAATCTACGACTACCTGCGCCTGCTATTCGCGCGGGTGGGACACGCGTTCTGCTACAATTGCGGCCGCGAGATCACCCAGCAAAGCGTGCAGCAGATCGTCGATCGAATCATGGGATGGCCCGACGGGTCGCGGATCCACGTGCTCGCGCCCATCGTTCGCGATCGGAAGGGCGAGTATCGCAAGGAGCTGTCCGAGATGAAGCGCGCCGGCTTCGTGCGCGTGAAGATCGACGGCAAGCTCTACGAACTCGGCGAAGAGCCGGTGCTGAACAAGAACCAGCGCCACACGATCGAGGTGATGGTCGATCGGCTCGCGATCCGCAAGGGAATCGAGAAGCGCCTGTCGGACTCGCTCGAAGTCGCGTTCAAGTATGGGCAGGACCTGCTCAAGGTCGAGCGCTTGGACGGGCCCAAAAACGAGAGCGAGATTTATTTCAGCCAGCGTTTCGCGTGCGTCGATTGCGGCATCTCCTATCCGGAAATCGAGCCGCGGATGTTCTCCTTCAACAGCCCGCACGGCGCCTGCGTGGAATGCTCGGGGATCGGCTCGATCATGTATTTTGATCCCGAGCTAGTCGTGCAGAACGAGGACTTGAGCATCGCCGATGGCGCGATCGCCCCGTGGGCAACGATGAACTATCTGCAGCCGGTGCTCGACGCGCTCGCGAAACACTACAAGTTCAGCCTCGATCAGCCGTGGAAGGAAATCGCGGCCAAGGTGCGCAAGGCGATCATGTACGGCTCGGGCAGCGAGGAGATCGAGTTCGCCTACCAGCGCGGGCATCATCGCGCCGAGTACTCGAAGACCTTCGAGGGCGTGCTGCAGTGGCTCGATCGCCGCTACAAGGAGACCGAGTCCGAAGGCGTGCGTGAGTTCCTCGAGGCCTACATGAACATGCGGCCGTGTCCGACCTGCGACGGCGCGCGCCTCAAGAAGGAAAGTCTGTTCGTGCGCTTCAACAACAAATCGATATCCGACGTGACAGCGATGTCGATCAAGCAGGCGCTCGCGTTTTTCGTCGCGCCCAAGCTGAGCGCGCAGGAAGCGGAAATCGGCAAACTAATCTTGAAGGAAATTCGCGAGCGGCTGAATTTTCTCGCCGACGTGGGCCTCGAGTACCTGACGCTGGATCGCACGTCGGGCAGCCTGTCCGGCGGCGAGGGCCAACGCATCCGTCTAGCCACGCAAATCGGATCGAGCCTCGTTGGCGTGCTCTACATTCTCGACGAGCCGTCGATCGGATTGCATCAGCGCGACAATCAGCGCCTGCTCGCGACGCTCAAGCGCCTGAAGGAACTCGGCAACACCGTGCTGGTGGTCGAGCACGATCGCGAGACGATGCTCGAGGCTGATCACCTGATTGACATGGGCCCCGGCGCCGGAATCCACGGTGGCTACATCGTTTCGCAGGGCACGCCCGACGAAGTGATGCGCGACGAGAACTCGCTCACCGGCAAATATCTTTCGGGCGAAGTCGAGATTCCGGTGCCGTCGCGCCGCCGCCAGCCCTCGGGCCGATGGCTGACCGTCAAGGGCGCGCGCGAAAATAATCTGCGCGATCTCACGGTCGCGATTCCGCTCGGCATCTTCACCTGCATCACCGGCGTTTCGGGTTCGGGCAAATCGACGCTTGTGCTCGACACCATGTATCGCGCGCTCTCGCAAAAGTTGAATCACAGCCGCGAGCGCGCGGGCGCGTACAAGACGCTCGAGGGCGTCGAGCATCTCGACAAGGTCATTCACGTCGACCAAAGCCCGATCGGCCGCACGCCGCGATCGAATCCCGCGACCTACACCGGCCTGTTCACCCATATCCGCGAGCTCTTTGCGCAATTGCCCGAGGCGCGCATGCGCGGCTACGGACCGGGGCGATTTTCGTTCAACGTCAAGGGCGGGCGCTGCGAGGCGTGTGAGGGCGACGGCATCATCCGAATCGAGATGCACTTTCTGCCCGACGTTTACGTCACCTGCGAGGTCTGCGGGGGTAAGCGCTACAATCGCGATACGCTCGAGATTCAGTACAAGGGCAAGAGTATCGCCGAGGTGCTCAACATGACTGTGCTCGACGCGGTCGAATTTCTCGGCTCGGTTCCGCCGATTCGCCAGAAGCTCGAAACGCTGCGCGACGTCGGCCTCGATTACATTCACCTCGGCCAGAGTGCGACGACGCTGTCCGGCGGCGAGGCGCAGCGCATCAAGCTCGCCAAGGAACTCGCGCGGCGCGCGACCGGCCGCACGTTTTATATCCTCGACGAGCCAACCACCGGCCTGCACTTCGACGACATCAAGCGGCTGCTCGGGGTGCTCGGGCGCCTCGCCGACGCGGGCAACACCATCGTCGTGATCGAGCACAACCTCGACGTCATCAAGACCGCCGACTACCTGATCGATCTGGGCCCCGAGGGCGGAGATCGCGGCGGCCAGGTCGTCGCGAAAGGCACCCCCGAGGAAGTCGCCGGCGTGAAAGCGTCATACACCGCCGGATTCCTGCGCCAGGCGCTAAACCATCGCGCCGCCGCCTAGGAAAATTGCGCCTCTAGACACGAGCCCGCTTCGCGTCCTCGCGCCCAAACTTCCCAACAGGGACGAAGTCCCGCATCCTTTCTTTCTGAGTACTGGGTGCAGGGGTCACCCCTGCCGCAGGTGCGGGGCGCGCAGCCCCGCATTAATTTAGTTCCTGTCATAAGTGATTCGCCCGTCGACGACGCGCGCGAACGGCGCGAGCACGTGCGGCGACAGCTTCCCGGTCGGCATGATGTGCTCGACGGTCCAACCGCGCGCGACCAGATTGTCCGAGATGATTCGCCGATGGCATCGCCACCACAATCCTTCCGAACACATGTACGCAGTCCTGGCGAGTGCCGTCGCATCAGTCAGTTCGCGCATGCCATCTTCAAAATCCATACTCTCCGTGTAGTCCGCGTACGATCGAAAAGCGGGAAGCTCCCACGCGACGTGCGGCGAATCGACGCGCTTCGAGCTGCGTCTGCCGCCGAGCCGCTGGATCCATCGATACTCGATCTTCGCGCGCTCGAGCGAGGCGGACAGTTCCGCCTGGTTGAACTGCGGCCATCGCTTCGAGCTGGGAAACGATCGAACGTCGGCGACGATTGCGATGCGATGCTCGCTGAGCAATTCGAGGAATCGCTCGATCGGATGCGTCGAGTGTCCGATCGTGAAGATCAGCGAGGAACTATTGCGCGCTGGTGGCGTCTCCCGTCTTCTCCAACTCCGCGGTTTTGATCTTCGCGTCCGCTTGGTTCGCGACCGCGACGACGATCATCGAATCGGGATGCAGATATTTTTTCGCAACCGCCAGCACCTCATCCTTGGTGACCGATCCGATCAGCTTCGGATACTGGTCGGCGTAGTCGAGTCCCAGCCCGTAGAACTCGATCTGCACCATGAACGACGCGATCGCGCTTTGCCGCTCGATCCCAAGCGGAAAGCTGCCGATCAGAAACTTTTTGGCGCTCTCCAGTTCGGCGTCGCTGACCGGCTTTTCCTGGATCTCGCGCAGTTGCTGCAGGATCAGATCGATTGCTTCGTTCGAGCTCTGATTCTTGGTCTGCAGGCTGACGGTGAACGCGCCCTGGAATTTGCCCGGCTCGAAACCGCTGTCGATCGAGTACGCGAGGCCATGCGCGCTGCGAACCACCTTCACCAGCCGCGAGGAAAATCCGCCGCCGCCCAGGATATAGTTCATCACCTTGAGCCGGTAAAAATCGGGATTCGATCGCTCGACCCCACTCGATCCCATCATGATGTTGGCTTGCATCACGTTTCGATTGATGAGTTTCACGTGAAGGCCCGGCGGTACCGTGATTGGCGGCGGCTCCGCTTGAGGCGTGACCGCGCCCGCGAGACCTGCCAGCTGTTTCTCAAGTGATGCTTTAACTTCGTCGGGGTTCACGTCTCCGGCCACAGCGACGATCGCGCTGCCGAGCTTGTAGTAGTCGTGGTAGAAACCGCGCACGTCGTCGTTGGTAAGTTTCGCGACCGAATCGGAATAGCCGGCGCCTGGATGACCGTACGGCGAGTCGCCGAACAGGTCCTTGGTGAATTCCACATCGGCGGTGTAGCCCGGCTGCTCTTCCGCAGCCTTGATTTCCGCGACCTGCTCGGCGCGTTTGCGCTCGATGTCGTCATCGCGCAGTCCCGGCTCCGTCAAAATTCCCGCCAGCAATCCGAGCGTCTCGCCCTGGTATTTTTTCAGTGTCGTCATCCCGGCGGTCGAATAATCGCGGCCGGCTGATACTCCGACCGAGCTGCCCATGAAATCGACTTTCTGATTGAACTCCGGCGCGGTGAGGTCCTTGGTACCCTCCGAGAGACAGCGCGCCGTCAATTCGGCAAGCCCTTCCTTGCCCTTGGGATCGCGGCGCGTGCCGGCGTCGAACTCGATCATCACGGTCACCATCGGCAGTTGATGCTGTTCCGAGACCAGCAGGGTCGCGCCGTTGCTGAGCGTCATCTTCTTGATTTCGAGCGCGTGCGACGGCGTGGCCGCGAAGACCAACGCCGCGATCGCCGCGGCACCCGCCAACATTCTCATCCGCATCGTCGCGCCCCTCATCGCAATTCTCCGCCGCTCAGTTCCTCGCCGCCGTGCGGCAGAACTCCCGTCGGCACCAGCACGCCTTCAGTCAGGTTGGTCGCGACGAGGTAAGTCTTGGCGACGCGCTGCACGTCAGCCGCGGTCACCTTGTCGATTCCGTCGAGGTATTTGTCGACCAGGTGGTAGTCGCCGAGCATCTCGTACACGCCGAGCATCTCGGCCTCGCGCATGACCGAGTCCTGCCCGAACACGAATTGCGCTGCCTCGAGATTCTTGGCCTTTTGCAATTCCTCCGCGCCGACCGGAGCATCGCGCATCGCGGCCAGTTCCTTTTCTACCTCGACTTGCGTGTCCGACGCCTTGATGCCCGGCCGCACCTGCGCCGACACGATGAACAGTCCGGGATCGAAGGAGGTCATGTCGTAGCCCGCGCCGATATCGACCACCATCTGTTTTTCAATGACCAGCTTCTTGTACAGCCGCGAGCTCTGTCCGTCGCTCAAAATTTCGGATGCCACTTCGAGCGCGAAACTGTCGGGGCTGGCGAGATTCGGCACGTGGTACGCCTCTTCGAACGCCGGCAGATTCGCAGCATGCTGCAGCTCGACGCGCCGGGTTCCCGTTTGGGGCGGCTCGAGTTCCGTCACCGGCGGCGGCTTGGGACCGTTCTTGATTCCCGCGAACGCCTCGCTGATTTGCTTGAGCACCTGGTCGCTGTCGAAGTCGCCGACCGCCACGATCAGCGCGTTTTGCGGCGAGTAGTAAATCTTGTGATACGCCATAGCGTCCGCCAGCGTCAGCCCGTCAACGTCGTGGAACCATCCGATCACAGGCCAGTGGTACGGATGCGCCACGTAGGCCTGCGCGCGCACCATCTCGTCGAGCGCGTCCTCCGGATTGTCGTCGGTGCGCAGCCGCCGCTCCTCGAGCACGACGTGCTTCTCCTTGTCGAACTCCTTGGGCTCGAAATTGCCCATCCGATCGGCTTCGAGCGAGATCGGCACGTCGAGATGATCCTTATTGATCGTCTCGAAATAATCGGTGAAGTCCGATTCCGTGAACGCGTTGTCCTCGCCTCCGTTCTGCTGGATGATTTGCGAGAACTCTTCGGGCCCCAGCTTTTTGGTGCCTTTGAACATCAGATGCTCGCACAGATGCGACAGTCCGGTCTTGCCGAACTGCTCGTTGCGCGATCCGACGCGGTAGAAGACGTTGAAGGTCGCCAGCGGCGCCTTGTGATTCTCGAGCACCAGCACTCGAAGCCCGTTGGGCAGCGTTTGAGCCTTGACCGCGTCCGCCATTCCCGCGCGCGCAGGCGGCGCGCCGGCCAGGCATAGAAGAGTACCGAGCGCCGCCACCAGTGCGAGACGGCGATGATAGCCAAAAATCGTGATGCGCATAGGATACGATCATCTAAATCCGCCGCTTACCGCCAAGTCAAGGAACCGATTTCACCGCTCGATTTTAATTCCGGTTCCCCTTCCCACTATGGGAAGGGGTTAGGGGTCAGGTTCCTGGCGCCGCACCGAAGAGAACCCGTTCAACGCAGGAGCTTCGAAAAGGTCAAATGCTTGAATCGATCGAGGGCAGCGGAGCTGCGCTCCGTCTTGGATTGAAGGATCGCGCCCTGCAACGACGCGACCAGAAAGCGTCCGAGCTCATCGCATTCGGTTTTCCGCGGCAGCTCGCCAATCTTCACCGCAGCTTTCAAGCAATACGCAATCGACTGACTCACCTCTTCATATATTTCAACCAACCGTTTCCTGATTATTTCGCTGTGGTCGGATGCTTCGGCGCTGAAATTGCCGACCAGACATCCATTTTGCAGGCCGATCTGATCGAGATATTTGATCTGTGCATCGACGTAGGCCCGAAGGCGCTTGAGCGGTGGAAGCGAGTCATTACGAAGAGTCGTATCGATCGTCGCGCGGGCGTCGTTGAAATAAAGATCAAGTATTTCGAGGCAGAAAGCTTCTTTCGAAACGAAGTGATTGGTGAACGACCCCTGCGGCACTCCCGCAGCCTCGACGATGTCGCGGACGCTAGCGCCCGCGAACCCGCGCCTATGCACGACGCGGAGTCCTTCGGTCAAAATCTTCTGCCGGTGTGATGGTTTGGCCACTAAGCGCAAATATGTAGGTTCGTATTCAAATCTTCAAGAATCCGAACCCCGTTACGCTGGGCCGAGTCCAAGAAAGATTGTCTCGCCGCAGTCCGCCCATATTTGTCAGAGAAGGAATTTGTAGACTCGCGGCGCTGATTGCTCAGCGCCGCTGATTTTTCTGACACTGAGGTCCTTAGTCAGCCAGCATTCCTCCATCCACCGGGATGGACGCACCGGTCATGTATGAGGCATTTGCGGAGGCTACAAAGACGATCACATCAGCTATCTCCTCCGGTTTCGCGAGACGTTTGATTGGCACGGTCGAGACGAGTGCCGTCTTGTTTTCATCAGTCTGAGTGAAGCGTGTGAGCATACCCGTATCGGTAGTGCCCGGCGCCACCACGTTTACACGAACGCCGGTCCCCGCGACTTCCAGTGCGGCGGACTTGGTCATTCCTTCCACCGCATGTTTACTCGCCACGTAAACAGAAGCTCCCGCGGCGCCGACGCTTCCATACGCCGACGAAACATTGACTATGCTCCCGCTGCCTTGCGGCAGCATCACACGCAGCTCGTGCTTCATGCTGAGGAGCGTGCCCAGGACGTTAGTGTCGAAGGTGGCCGCGTAGGTCTCGGCGGTCTGCTCCGTCACCGGACCGGTTTTGCCTTCGGTAGCGGCGTTGTTGACGGCAATATCCAGGCGACCGAAGCGCTTAACGGTATTGTCGATCAGGCTGCGCACATCGTCCTCGTGGCGCACGTCGGCACGCCAATACTCAGCCTCAGCGCCGATCTCGCGGAGTTCAGCGGCTAATTTCTGGCCAACTTCGTCGCGTCGACCCGCGACAACGATGCGCGCTCTCTGTTGCGCGAAGGCCAGGGCGGTGGCTCGTCCAATGCCGGTGAGGGCGCCGGT
>Ga0070761_10002191_pt1 | contig 12046 bp, 5 predicted proteins | sample HubBroMetageREF1_FD_66724 | JGI IMG/M metagenome (GOLD analysis project Ga0070761, IMG submission 66724) | Reference soil microbial communities from the Hubbard Brook experimental Forest, New Hampshire, USA - Hubbard Brook CCASE Soil... | ecosystem: Environmental > Terrestrial > Soil > Temperate...
CGGCGTGGTGTTCGAGCTGGCAGCGACGGGCCAATTGTCGGTACTGCACAGCTTCAAGGGACAGCCCGATGGGGCTTATCCCAACCCCGGCGTGGTTCGCGACCCGGCCGGCAACTTGTACGGGTCCACGATTAACGGCGGAGGCGGGAACGAGGGGACCGTGTTCAAGTTGGACACGGCGGGCCACTTGAGCGTACTCTACAGCTTCGGGGGAGGCACGGATGGCAGCAGTCCTTACGGCAGTCTGATCCGCGACCCGGCAGGCAACCTCTTCGGGACCACTGTATCCGGCGGCACGGCAGGCTGGGGCACGCTGTACAAGCTGGACCCGGAACGGCGAGGTCGTATTCAAGCTCACGGGCGTGGCGGCGGAGCGATGATAACGCCAACTGTCTTCGCCTTGCTTTCGCCTTTCGCCGAACACTGCTATAATCTCCTTTCGCCACTTTTAAGGAGTTCCTGTCATGGACGAAAAAGAGCGCGCCCGCGCATTAGAAGCCACGCTAGGGCAGATCGAAAAGCAGTTCGGCAAAGGGTCCATCCTGCGGCTGGGATCCAAGGACGCCATCGTTCCTGTGGCCGTGATTTCCACGGGATCGATTTCTCTCGACGCGGCGCTGGGCGTGGGCGGCTTCCCGCGCGGCCGCGTCACCGAAATCTACGGTCCGGAGTCTTCGGGCAAAACCACCATCGCCCTGCAGGTCGTCGCGGAAGCCCAGAAGAAGGGCGGCATGGCGGCCTTCATCGACGTGGAGCACGCGCTCGATCCGGCGTATGCGCGCAAACTGGGCGTAGATGTGGACAACCTGCTTGTTTCACAGCCCGATTACGGGGAGCAGGCGCTCGAAATCACCGGCGCCCTGATCGCGTCCGGCTCCATCGACGTGCTGGTGGTGGACTCGGTGGCGGCCCTGGTGCCCAAAGCCGAGTTGGATGGGGAAATGGGCGACAGCCACATGGGCCTGCAAGCGCGGCTGATGTCGCAGGCGCTGCGCAAGTTGACCGGCGTGGTTTCGAAATCCAAGACGTGCCTGATTTTCATCAACCAGATTCGCGAAAAGATCGGCGTGATGTTCGGCAACCCGGAAACCACCACTGGCGGGCGCGCCTTGAAGTTCTACGCTTCCATCCGTGTGGACATCCGGCGCATTGCGGCGATTAAAGACGGCGACGCGGTGGTGGGGAACCGCACCAAGGTCAAGGTGGTGAAGAACAAGGTGGCATCTCCGTTCCGCGAGGCGGAATTCGATATCATCTACGGCGAAGGCATCTCGAAAGAAGGCGATCTGCTCGACTTAGGCGTGGCGCAGAATCTGATCGAGAAGAGCGGCTCCTGGTTCAGTTACAAGGGCGACCGCATCGGGCAGGGCCGCGAAAACGCCCGCCAGTTCCTGAAGGACAACGCCGATATCCGCCAGGGTATCGACGCGGAACTGCGGCGGCATCTCGGTCTGCTGAAGCCCGACGCGGAGGCGAAAGGCGCGCCAGTTGTGGAGGCTGCTCCGAAGCCCAACGCAGCCGCGACGGCGCGGCGCTAAGAGGGGTCGGGACACCAGACCGGGCTGAGCTGAGCTACCGGCCAACGACCGTAAGGGAGTGGTAAGATTCGAGAAAGGGATCTTTTTGCTTCGTGGCCATCCTGTCCAAGCCCCTGCGAGCCGCCGAGCAGGAAGTTCGTAACATCGCCTTACCGCTAATCGCGTTAGGCGTGGCGATCGCCATTCTTTATTTTGGCCGTGTGTTCTTCATCACTTCGATGGCTGCGGTGATGTTGGCCTTCATTCTGGAACCCTTCGTCACGCTGCTGGTGCGCATTCGTTTTCCACGGTCCCTGGCCAGCTTCGTGGTCTGCTCAGCCGCGCTTTCGATACTGTACCTAATGGGAATGGGCGCATACTCGGAGTTCTCCGGACTGGCCGAGGACCTGCCCAGGTACAGCCAGCGCATAGGCGATCTGGTGGAGAACGTGAGCCAGAGGGCGGAAGGCCTGGAACAGCGGACGTCCCAGTTGTTGATGCCGGCCCGTAAGCAGCCACCGCCACCGGAGCCGGCCCGGAAGAAGCGGAAAACGACGGACATCGTGGTTCCGGTTATTCCGGGGGCCATTCCGGAAGTGCGCATTCACGCGGATTCGTCGCCGATCAAGGATTTTGTATCGGCGCGTCTCGGATCTTTTTATCAGATCGTGCTGATGATTTCGTTCGTGCCATTTCTGGTGTATTTCATGCTGAGCTGGCACGATCATATCCACCGCAGCTTCCTGCAGTTCTTTCAAGGCGAAGACCGTGCGGCGGCGGCGCGCAGCCTGCAAGGTATCGCGGATATGGTGCGCGCGTTCGTGGTGGGCAATTCGGTTCTGGGGCTGCTGCTGGCGGCGGTGAGTTCGCTGGCGTTTTGGATTATTCACCTGCCTTATGCGCTGCTAGTGGGGCCGCTGAGCGGTTTCCTGAGCCTGGTCCCGTATGTCGGCCTTCCGCTGGCGCTGCTGCCGCCGCTCTTCGTGGCGCTCACGGCGTATGACACGATTTCGGGGTATCTGCTGGTGCTGGCAATTGTGAGCGCTTGCCATATATTGGGCCTGAACCTGTTGTATCCCAAGATCGTGGGGTCGCGCGTGCATCTGAATCCGTTGGCGGTGACGTTTTCGCTGATGATTTGGGGATTTCTGTGGGACGCAGCGGGGCTGCTGCTGGCGATTCCGATGACGGCGGCGTTCAAGGCGGTGTGCGACAACGTGAAGGGGCTGCGGCCGATCGGGAAGTTCTTGGGGGATTGAGGGGGGCGGGGCTGCGCCGTTACTCCCGCCCGATCCAGTCGATCTCCAATTGATCGACGGACCTGAACTCCGGATCCCCGGTCATCGATAGCGGGTGCATCATGACCGGCAGAGTGCCCGATGATTCACGCCAGGAATCCGCGAGAGCCGGACTGTGATGCTTCCGTAAAAAGTAGTAAACCTCGCCGACATTGATGGCGCTCATCAGAAGTCGGGCCTTGGCCTCCTCGGCCTCCGCGAGCAGCGCGGACACGTCATCCATTCGAGTATGGCCTATGAATCAAGGGCGCGAATCTTCATGCTCGCGCTCCTGCTTCCTGTGTACAGCGAAGGCGTTTAACAGGTCGGAGCCGGCAGCGGCGCCGTGCAGCTTCTTCCAGGCGGGTTCTTTGGACAGTACGATTTCCTGCCCACGGATTTCGAGGGTAAGCTTGGCGCCTTCGGAGAGGTTTAGGCGTTCGCGAACCTCACTTGGAATGGCGATTTGGCCTTTTGAGGAAACTGTAACTTGTTCCATAAGGACATCTTACCATCAACCGGATAAACTCGGGCCGCGAAACTCATCCAGTTCAACTCATCGAGCGTGCCGGCAGTCGTGAAAATCGCATCGGCCAGAGCCTCTACGGAATAGCCGCCGTCGCAACGGAACGGTTACGCGGATCGCGCCATGAGCTGCGATGGGGCGAACGCCGGGACGCTGGCTTTAATTCGCCGCAACGCCTCACGGCCAAGGACCCTTTCCCAGCAGGCTGGACATTGGTGAAATTCGAGGTCCGGGATGGTGTAGGTCTTGCCTTCGATTTCGCCGGTCCAATTCCGGCGAACCTTCCTGATCTCATCGCTTCCGCAAGTCGGACAAAATGTGATGTCTTGCATATATATTCGTTGGACGCGGCGCCACGGGGCGCCGCTACGTTCAAAAACATTGAAAAGGCCGATTGGCAATCGGCCCGCAGGTTGCCAACCTGCCCCACGAGTTACTCCGCCAGCGTATCGTCGCCGGAGTTCTCGGTTAACCCGCCCGCGTACTGAATGCGGGCCTCCTCGTCGTAGCCCGGGATGGATTCGAGCGACGGCTCCACCACCGGCTCTTCCACCACGTCTTCGCCGGCAATCTTGACGCGCCGGTAGTATTCCATGCCGGTTCCGGCGGGAACCAGACGGCCCATGATCACGTTCTCCTTCAGGCCGCGCAGATAGTCCACCTTGCCGTTGATGGCAGCCTCGGTGAGTACGCGCGTGGTCTCCTGGAAGGACGCCGCCGAAATGAACGAATCGGTGGAAAGCGACGCCTTGGTGATACCCAGCAGGACCGCCCGGCCCTTTGCCGGACGCTGGTTCTGCTCCACCGTCAGTTGGTTGATAGCGCGGAAGCGGAACTTGTCCACCACCTCTTCCGGCAAAAATTCCGTGTCGCCGATGTCCTCGACTTTCACCCAGCGCATCATCTGGCGGACGACCACTTCCAGGTGCTTGTCGTTGATGTTGACGCCCTGCAACCGGTAGACTTCCTGGATCTCGTTGACCAGATACTTCTGCAGCTCCTTCTCGCCGAGCACATCCAGGATGTCGTGCGGGTTGCGGGGTCCGTCCATGAGGGGCTCGCCGGCTTTCACCTTCTCGCCTTCCTGCACGTTGATGTGGACGCCGCGCGGCAGCGAGTATTCGCGCTGTTCGCCGTCCTCCCCCACCACGTAGATCTTGCGCTGCCCCTTGGTCACTTCGCCGTACTTCACCGCGCCGTTGATTTCGGCCATGATGGCGGTTTCGCGCGGCTTACGGGCTTCGAACAACTCCACCACGCGCGGCAGGCCGCCGGTGATGTCCTTGGTCTTGGTGGTTTCGCGCGGGATCTTGGCCAGCACATCGCCCGCGTGGACTTCTTCGCCGTCGCGCACCATCAGGTGCGCGTGGGTGGGCATCAGGTATTTCTTGGCTTCCGATTTGGATCCCAGCGCGGTATCGGGCCGCACAATGACGGTAGGCTGGCGCTTCTCGTCCGGAGAATCGACCACCACAAGCTGGGACATGCCGGTAACTTCATCCAACTGCTCCTGCATGGTCATGCCTTCCATGAGGTCTTTGAAGTGTACGCTGCCGGTGACTTCAGTCAGGATGGAGAAAGTATAGGGATCCCACTCCAGCAGGATCTGGTTGGCCTTGACGGGACCGCCGTCTTCCACCAATATCTTGGCGCCGTATACCATCTGATAGCGCTCTTTCTCGCGGCCTTTGTCGTCGACTACCGCCATGATCCCGTTACGGTTCATGGCGATCAGCTCGCCAGTCTTGCTGCGCACGGATTGTACGCCGATGTAGCGGGCGAAGCCATCGGACTTGGAATCTTGCGTGGATTGTTCCGAAATACGGGAGGCCGTTCCGCCGATGTGGAACGTGCGCATGGTGAGCTGCGTTCCGGGCTCGCCGATGGATTGCGCGGCGATGACGCCGACCGCCTCACCCCGCTCGACCAGCCGTCCGGATGCAAGGTTGCGGCCGTAGCACATGACGCAGACACCGCGTTTCGATTCGCAAGTAAGCACCGAGCGGATCTTGACGCGCTCGATACCGGCCGCTTGAATAGCGGCAGCCAGGTCTTCGGTGATCTCCTGGTTCACGGCCACGATGACGCTGCCTTCGTAGTCTTTCTGGTCTTCGAGCGCCACGCGGCCGACGATACGGTCGCGCAACGGTTCGATGATTTCGCCGGATTCGATGATAGGCTCCACGTAGATGCCTTCCGTGGTGCCACAATCCGTTTCGGCGATGATTACGTCCTGCGAGACGTCCACCAGGCGTCGGGTGAGATAGCCGGAATCGGCCGTCTTCAAAGCCGTATCGGCCAAACCCTTGCGCGCGCCGTGCGTGGAGATGAAGTACTGCAGCACGTTGAGGCCTTCGCGGAAATTGGCGGTGATGGGGGTCTCGATGATCTCGCCGGAGGGCTTGGCCATCAAGCCGCGCATACCGGAAAGCTGGCGAATCTGCTGTTTGGAGCCGCGCGCGCCGGAATCGGCCATGATGTAAATCGGATTGAGGTAGCGGCCAGTGCGGTCGTCCTCTTCCATGGCGTGGAACATTTCGTCGGAAACCTTCTCGGTGACCTTCGACCAGATTTCGATGATCTTGTTGTAGCGCTCGCCGTGCGTGATGGCGCCGTCCTGATATTGGTTCTCGACAGCCACGACTTCCTTTTCCGCCTCGCTGACCAGGCCGGCCTTCTCGGAGGGCACGACCATATCGTCGATGCCGATGGAGATACCCGCGCGGGTGGCATAGAGGAAGCCCAGAGCCTTCACTTGGTCGAGCATCTGGACCGTGACCACCAACCCGAACTTCAGGTAGCAATATTGGACAAGCTGGGCCAAGCCTTTTTTCTTCAGCAGGCCGTTGATGAACGGCATGTCCACCGGCAGTTGATCGTTCAGGATCACGCGGCCGACGGTCGTTTCCATGTACTGCTTCACGAACTCGATCGGCTCGGTGTGCAGCATGTTCTGGTTATCGAAAGCATGCACCAGATCGATCACCTTGCCGGTATAGCGCAACTTGATGGGGGTAAGCGTTTCGACCTCGCCCATTTCGAGCGCGATCAGCACGTCTTCCACCGATGCGAAAGTGCGGCCCTCGCCCTTGGTCCCGGGGCGCGCCTTGGTCAGGTAGTAGCAGCCCAGAACCATATCCTGCGTGGGGACTGCGATGGGGCCGCCATGCGCCGGCGAAAGAATATTGTTGGAAGACAGCATCAGCGTGGAAGCTTCAATTTGCGCTTCCGGAGACAGCGGAATGTGAACCGCCATCTGGTCGCCGTCGAAGTCCGCGTTGAAGGCCGTGCAAACCAGCGGATGGATCTTGATGGCTTTGCCTTCCACCAGGACCGGCTCGAAGGCCTGGATACCAAGGCGGTGCAGCGTGGGAGCGCGGTTCAGCAGGATGGGATGATCCTTGATGACTTCTTCGAGAATGTCCCAAACCACCGGGTCCTGCTGCTCGACGAGTTCCTTGGCTTGCTTGATGGTGGTGCAATGGCCGCGCTGTTCCAAGCGGTGATAGATGAAGGGCTTGAACAGCTCGAGCGCCATTTTCTTGGGCAGACCGCACTGGTTCAACTTGAGCTCGGGTCCTACCACGATGACGGAACGCCCGGAATAGTCCACGCGCTTGCCCAGCAGGTTCTGGCGGAAGCGGCCCTGCTTGCCCTTAAGGGTGTCGGAGAGCGATTTCAGCGGGCGGTTGTTGGCGCCGCGCAGCACGCGGCCGCGGCGGCCATTATCGAACAGCGCATCCACGGCTTCCTGCAGCATGCGCTTCTCGTTGCGAACGATCACGTCGGGCGCATGCAGCTCGATCAGCTTCTTCAGGCGGTTGTTGCGGTTGATGACGCGGCGGTACAGATCGTTGAGATCGGACGTGGCGAAACGGCCGCCATCGAGCGGCACCAGCGGGCGCAACTCCGGCGGAATGACCGGAATCACGTCCAGAATCATCCACTCGGGCTTGTTGCCGGATTTGCGGAAAGATTCCACTACGCGCAAGCGCTTAGCGAACTTCAGCTTTTTCTGCTGGGAGGTTTCGGTCTTCATCTTCGTGCGAATGTCTTCGCTGAGGAATTCGACGTCCACTTTCTTGAGCAGCTCTTTGATGCCCTCGGCGCCCATCATGGCGACGAACTTGCCAGGGAACTCCTGGTCAAGCTGGCGCTTGCGCTCGTCGGTGATGACTTCACCGCGGGTTAATTCGGGCACTTCTCCCGAATCGACGACCACAAACGCTTCAAAATACAGCACGCGCTCCAGCTCGCGTAGCGTGATATCCAGAAGGTGGCCGATGCGGCTCGGCAGGCCCTTGAAGAACCATACATGCGAGCAAGGGCTGGCCAGTTCGATGTGGCCCAGCCGTTCGCGGCGGACGCGGGCTAGCGTGACTTCCACGCCGCACTTGTCGCAGATGACGCCGCGATGCTTCATGCGTTTGTACTTGCCGCACAAGCACTCCCAATCCTGGGTGGGTCCGAAGATGCGCGCGCAGAACAGGCCGTCGCGCTCCGGCTTGAAGGTCCGGTAGTTGATGGTCTCCGGCTTGGTAACTTCCCCGTGTGACCAGCTCCGGATCTTTTCGGGAGATGCCAGGCTGATCCGGATGGAATCGAAATCGGCGATCAAGTTTGCGCGATCGTAAGGTGAGGATCTCATAAGTGGTAAGACCTTTCTGGGACTTGGGGTTGGGGGCTCGGGACTGGGGTTTAGACACTCCCCCAACCTCTAGCCCCTAGTCCCCAGCCCCCCTTTTTCTTCAGTCCGCAGCGGGCGCCATATCCAGCACTTCGTGCGGCGCCTTCTTCATCAACTCCACGTCCAGGCACAACGACTGCAACTCGCGGATGAGCACGTTGAACGACTCCGGCACACCCGGTTCGATGGCGGCTTCGCCCTTGACGATAGCCTCGTAGATCTTGGCGCGGCCGTACACGTCGTCCGATTTGGCGGTAAGCAGCTCTTGCAGGATGTATGCGGCCCCGTATGCTTCGAGAGCCCATACTTCCATCTCGCCGAAGCGCTGCCCGCCGAACTGCGCCTTGCCGCCCAGCGGCTGCTGCGTGATCAGCGAGTACGGCCCGATGGAGCGCGCGTGAATCTTGTCGTCCACCAGGTGCGAGAGCTTCAGCATGTAGATGTAGCCCACCGTTACCGGCTGCTCGAAGGGCTGGCCGGTCAGGCCGTCGTAGAGCGCGGTCTTGCCGTCCTTCGGCAGGTGCGCGTCGGTGAGCGCTTTTTTGATTTCGCGCTCGGTGGCGCCGTCGAATACGGGCGTGGCATAGTGCAAGCCCAGCGCCTTGGCGGCCCAGCCGAGGTGCGTCTCCAGAATCTGGCCGACGTTCATGCGGGAAGGCACGCCCAGCGGATTCAGAACGATCTCGACTGGCGTTCCATCGGGGAGGTACGGCATGTCCTCGTCCGGAAGGATGCGCGCAATCACGCCCTTATTCCCGTGGCGGCCGGCCATCTTGTCGCCCACCGAAAGCTTGCGCTTCATGGCGATGTAGACCTTGACCAGCTTGATGACGCCGGGCGGCAATTCGTCGCCCTTGCGCAGCTTGGCCACCTTCTCGTCGGTGATCTTTTCGAGCACCGCGATCTGGCGCGAGGTCATCTCCTCGATTTCATCGATCTGCTCGTTGACGCGCGGATCCTTGTCCTTGAAGCGCATGCGCTTCAAATCGCGCGATTTCATCTTCTCGATGAGTTCGCGGGTCAAATCCGTGTCTTTGGCCAGCAGGCGCTTGTTGGTCTTCTCGTCGTGCAGATCCGCCAGCAGGCGCTTGCCTTCCAAAAGGTTGCCCAGGCGCTTGGCGCGCTCGTCGGTCAGAATGCGGATTTCGTCCTGCAGGTTGCGCTGCAGACGCGCGATCTGGGATTCCTCGATGGCCCTGGAGCGTTCGTCCTTCTCCTGCCCCTTGCGCGAGAAGATTTTGCAATCGACAACCGTGCCCTCGATTCCGGGCGGGCAGTAAAGCGAAGCGTCCTTCACATCGCCGGCCTTTTCGCCGAAGATGGCGCGCAGCAGCTTCTCTTCGGGAGTGAGCTGGGTTTCTCCTTTGGGAGTCACCTTGCCCACCAGGATGTCGCCCGGCTTCACCGTGGCGCCGATGCGGATGACGCCGCTTTCATCCAGATTGCGCAGGAAGGAATCCGCGATGTTGGGGATGTCGCGGGTGATTTCCTCCGGACCCAGCTTGGTATCGCGGCCCTCGATCTCGAACTCTTCAATGTGGATCGAGGTGTAGTAATCTTCCTTGACCAGCTTTTCGCTGACCAGGATGGCGTCTTCAAAGTTACAGCCGCGCCAGGGCATGAAGGCCACCAGCACGTTGCGGCCGAGCGCCAGTTCGCCCATGTCGGTGCAAGGACCGTCGGCCAGCACTTGCGCCTTGGTGACGCGCTGTCCCATGGACACGATGGGCTTCTGGTTGATGCAGGTGTTCTGGTTGGAGCGCTTGAACTTGGTGAGCTGGTAAATGTCCGCGCCCACTTCGCGGGAGAGCTGCCCTTCATGCGCGACGCCGCCTTCCACGCGCACGATGATGCGCTCGGAGTCCACCGAATCCACAATACCGGCGCGCTTGCAGAGCACTACGGCGCCCGAATCGCGGGCCGTCACACGCTCCATGCCGGTGCCCACATAGGGAGCGTCGGCGCGCAGCAGCGGCACGGCCTGGCGTTGCATGTTGGAACCCATTAGCGCGCGGTTGGCGTCGTCGTTCTCCAGGAACGGAATCAAGCTGGCAGCCACCGAGACGAGCTGTTTGGGGCTAACGTCGATGTACTCGATTTCGTCGCGGTGCTTGAGCACGAAATTGCCCGCCTGGCGGGTGTTGCAAAGGTCGGGCACAATGCGTCCGTTCTCGTCGAGTTCCACGTTGGCCTGGGCGACCGTGTACTTGTCTTCCTCCCAGGCGGAGAGATACTCGCAATGCGCTTCAAACTCGGCCGGCTGTTTCTTGGCGCCTACGGCGGCGTTGGCCTTCTCGATGTCGGCGCGGCGCACGATGTCGCCCACCTTGAACTGCGTGTCGCCGGGATTGAGGATTTTGATCTCATCCACGACTACGCCCTTTTGCACTTTGCGGTAAGGGCTTTCGATGAAGCCGTATTCGTTGATGCAGGCAAAGCAGGAAAGCGACGAGATCAGCCCGATGTTGGGACCTTCGGGCGTCTCGATCGGGCAGATGCGGCCGTAGTGCGTGGGGTGTACGTCGCGCACTTCGAAGCCGGCGCGCTCGCGGGACAGGCCGCCGGGACCCAGCGCGGAAAGACGCCGTTTATGCGTGATCTCCGAGAGCGGATTAGTCTGATCCATGAACTGCGAAAGCTGGCTGGAGCCAAAGAACTCGCGGATGGCCGCCATAACCGGTTTGGCGTTCACCAGGTCGTGCGGCATGGCGGTCGACATTTCCTGGTAGACCGACATCTTCTCTTTGATGGCGCGCTCCATGCGCACCAGGCCGATGCGGAACTGGTTTTCCAGCAGTTCGCCCACGGCGCGCACGCGGCGGTTGCCCAAGTGATCGATGTCGTCCACCGCGCCGATGCCTTTGCGCAGCTTGAGCAGGTACTTGATGGTGGCGCGGAAATCCTCGGGATCGAGGGTGCGCTTGTCGAGCGGGGTGGCGTCGGCCCGGTCGAACAGCTTGATATTGAACTTCATGCGGCCCACGCGCGAGAAATCGTACTTGCGCGGGTCGAAAAACATGCCCTGGAACAATTGCGTGGCGGTGTCCAGCGTGGGCGGATCGCCTGGCCGCAGTTTGCGGTAGATTTCGATGAGCGCTTCGTTCTGGGCTTTGACGCTGTCTTTTCGCAGCGTGGCGGAAATTACGGTGCCCACATCGTCGCGCTCGGGGAAGAAGACTTCGAATTCCTCGATGCCGGCTTCCATCAACTTCTGCACGCCCGTAGTGGTCAACTCGTTGTTGGCGTCGATGAGGACTTCGCCGGTGGCCATGTCGACTACATCGGCGGCGATGTATGCGCCTTCCAGATCGTTGGGCGCAATCTCAGTCTGCTGAATCTTGGATTGCGCAATATTCTTCAGCAGCGTGGCCGTGATCTTCTTGCCTTGGCCCACAAGGGTCTCGCCACTCTTAGTGACGATGGCGTGCGACAGTTTCAGGTTGGTGAGGCCGCTGGTGAACACGCCCTCTTTGTTGTAGAGGTTCCAGTAAAGCTTGTTGTCCTTGATGGAGATGCGGTCGACCGTGTAGAAAGCGTGCAGCACCTGCTCGTCGGACTTGAATCCCAAGGCACGCAGAAAAACCGAGCCGTAGAATTTGCGTTTGCGGTCGATACGTACGTACAAGAGGTTCTTGGTATCGTACTCGAACTCCACCCAGCTTCCGCGGTAGGGAATGATCTTACCCAAGAAGTATCCCTGCGCCGGCACGCGCTCGAAGAATACGCCCGGCGAGCGATGCAACTGGGAGACGATCACACGCTCGGTGCCATTGATGATAAACGTGCCGTTGTCCGTCATCAGCGGGATTTCGCCGAAGAAGACTTCCTGTTCTTTGATGTCGCGAACGCTTTTGGCGCCCGTAGTGGGATCCTTGGCGTAGACGGTGAGCCGGATCGTGACCTTCAACGGCGCGGCGTAAGTCATACCGCGCTCCTGGCACTCCACCATGTCGTATTTCAGTTGCAGGCCAACCGGGTCGCCGCACTTGTTGCAGAACGTAACCACGTTCTTATTAAAGGTTCCGCAATGATGGCAAAG
>Ga0070761_10002193_pt1 | contig 12039 bp, 10 predicted proteins | sample HubBroMetageREF1_FD_66724 | JGI IMG/M metagenome (GOLD analysis project Ga0070761, IMG submission 66724) | Reference soil microbial communities from the Hubbard Brook experimental Forest, New Hampshire, USA - Hubbard Brook CCASE Soil... | ecosystem: Environmental > Terrestrial > Soil >...
GCGATCGGCGCATCGTCCCACCAGCTCAGTCCTGAACTGGCGCACCCCGCTGCATTTGACACTGGTCGGGATCCTGCCCGGCTTAGCTTGGTCGCGAGTCATTCTCGCGGGCCTCGGCTTGCTCGCTCTTCTCTCGTCGTTCGCCATCATGACACAGGCGGGATTCACGGCCTTGGCCGTGGTCCAGGTGCTGCTGATGCTCGGTCCGCTGTTGGTGTGCTTCACTGCGGAAGGCACTTACTTCGCGGAGGTCTGGGCGGGCGCGTTAATTGCCGCGTCGGTGGGCTTCTATGCGATGGGATTGCGCAAGCCCGGTATTGGCTTCGCTTTGCTGGCGCTCTTCTTCCGCGAACTAGCTTTGCCCTACGTATGCGTGTGCGGCTTGCTGGCCTGGCGGGATAAGAAGCGGTCCGAGGTGCTGGCTTTCGCCATCGGCATCGTGGCCTATATAGCCTATTTCGCGGCGCATGTCATAAGGGTCCACTCACTGCTGACGCCCGCCGATTTGGCGAACCCCGCCGGATGGCTGCAGTTCGGCGGAATTGCCTTCCTGCTGCGCGCCAGTTGCGTAGGCTGGTTAATGATCCTGCCGCCATGGGTTACGGCGATCTACCTTCCTGTCTCCGTTCTGGGCCTAGCCGGATGGACCCACCCGATTGCGCGCCGGGTGGCCCTAACCGTAGGCGCCTATCTGGCTGCCTTCTCGGTCGTGGGTCACTTCGTGAATCTATATTGGGGCGAATTATACACGCCCCTGCTGACGTTCGGCGCGGCGCTGGGCGTGGCTTCCGTGTACGAGCTGATTCGCGTGGCGCTCTGGAAGGAAAGCGCCTCACACGGCCAAGATGGCAGAACGGAAACTCTGGCCTGGGGCCGCACTGCTCACTAAGTGGGCCCTCTGTTCAACCGAGGAGTCGTACTTATCGCCGCTGCCACAGAGACCAGTGCGCGGTTTCTTCGACCAGACGGAAGCGCTCTCGCAGCGCCGGCCCGTAGATCCGCTCCAAGCCGCGCAGGTGATACGCTTCGATCTCATAGTCCTGGGCGGCCGCATTGTATTTGCGCACCATCACGTAGCGCGCGTCACCGAAGAATTGGCTGTCCGAAGGACGAACCGCGTCGCTGAATGTGTAGTTGTAAGCGGCCGCTGCGATCCCTCCCCGCGGCGGATGCCGATCCAGTAGATAGTTAAATGGGTCGAACATGTCCATGGCCAGCGCGCCTGCGTTTATTTCCGTATCGCGCCGGATCAGGTCCATCCCATCGTTCAAGGCGTCGACATAGCCGCGGCCTCCGGTTTCCGACGTCATCGAAGACGCCACCGGTTCGAACTCCATCGACGCGCCGCGTGCGCTCGCCAATCGTCCTAAAGTTGCCGGGGGGCGGCGTTCCTCCACTGCGGCGGCCACCAGGGCGGTTGCGTTTTCCAGAGCCAGAGGGAGCACGCTCAGGCTCGTCAGGAACATGATCGCGAGTTTGCGGGGAAGATCTATGCCCGTGGAGAAACCAGAGGGCCCATCCCCCCTTAGCGCGTAATTAGCCAGGACCAAAGCCGCGAATCCGGTGAGCGGCAGCGACTCCGCCTGGTGGTTCGTGGAGAGCAAAATGCCGCTGACCGCCAATGTCGCCAGCGCCAGCGCGCCCAACCGCAGACGGCTTGCCCGCGGGCTGTTCGCACATACCATGGAAGCCAGCAAAACCAGTGGGAGTCCCTCCACAATGGATGCCGGGGTCAGCATGTCGCCAGGCCTCCAGCTTCGGCTGCGCCCGCTGGCAGCCGCGGCCAGATCGTGCAGCATGTCCCGAAGGTCGAATCGCAGATAGCACGCGGCCAGCAGTGTCACCGCGCCGGCGCCGGCGCAGAGCCATAACAGGCGTTGCCTGCGCGCGCCGCTGCAGGCCCAGACAATAGCCAGGCAAGGCAGCGCCACCACCGCATAGCTGATTTTAAGAAACGCCAGCAGCGCCCACGCCGCACCGCTGGAAACCGCGCCGGCCCTTCCGCTCGGCTCCGAAGACTCGATCAAAATGATTCCCAGCAGCGCAAAACCGTAGCGGTTGTACGCCATGGCGTGGGTGAATGCCAGCGGACTGTAGCCCAGCGCGAACGGCGCCACGATCAGCAGCACGGTATAGATTCCCGCCGCGCAGGCCAACCCGGAGGTCAAGCGCGTGCGCGCAATACCATAAGCCCAGACGGCGGTTAGCGCGCCCCACAGCGCATTGGCGTATCCGATGCCGGCCGGCCGCAGCCCCGCCAGCGCCAATCCCGCGGCATCCATCAGGAAGATCAGCGGTCCCCAGGCCGTAGAAAAATCGCGGTGTGGCACCTGGCCCCGGAGCACCCGGAAGGCGCCGTCCAGCGCGAAGAACGTATCGTGCTCGAACACTCGCAGCGGAGCCATCCCAACCGCTACGGCCATCCCGCAGATCGCGGCCAGGCCGGCCATGAAAAACAGATCGCTGCGATTGAAAACCGGCCGCGCGGTCATAGCTGCGCAGGATTGCCTTCCATGCTGGCGCGAACGAACATCTGCTTCGCCAGCGGCTTTACGGGCGAGGCCAGGTACACGCGAATCAGGGCCGGCGATACCGGCAGCCGGGACTTAATGGTCAGCGGCAGAAAACGCGGCTTGCATTCGACGATGCGCAGCCCGTTGGCGCGCAGAAAATCGCACATGCTGCGGTCCGAGTAGATGGCCACGTGAGTATAGTCGTCGAAGTACTCGTTGCAGCAGAAGCGGTAATTCGGCTGCACAATATTGAGCGTGCCGCCGGGGCGCAGCACGCGCTTTACTTCCGCGAGGCAGGCGGCAAACGCGGTCTGCGGCAGATGTTCGAACACATTGCTGGCGAAAACAAAGTCTATCGACCCGTCCCCGATCGCGCGCAGGTCGACGATGCTGCCGATTTCCGCCCTGACGTCCGGCCCGAGATAATCCGCCGCGCCGGCCCAGTGGTCCATGGCGATCTTACTGCCGCACTGAATGTGATTGATGAAATCGCCGTATCCGCAGCCCAGTTCCAGAACCGCGTCGCCGGGCGCCACCAGACGCTGGAAGTAAGAATGGCACAACGTCCGCCATAACACCTCGCGGCGGGCGTCGTGCGTGAAGCGGGTCTCGTGGTACGCCATAGGTAGGACAGGCCTCCTGGCCTGTCGTTTTGGTCACTCTGCTCCATTGCACACTACGGACAGGCCAGGAGGCCTGTCCTACCTCAGAACGCGCCAACCCATCAGCAGGCCCGCGATCATGCGCAGCCCGACTTTCAGCGCGCGGGCATTGTTCACGTTCCCGCCCTTGCTCCGGCCGACGCGCGCGTAGAAGGTGATAGGACACTCCACCAGATCGATGCCGGCTTCCAGCGCTTTATCCAGGAAGTGGGCGTTGAATTCCAAGTTGATCCGCGGATCCAGTTGCGGCAGCAGACGCTCCAGCGCCTGCGTGCGGCACAGTTTGTAAGTGGTCCCTACATCGGTGAACGTGCCTCGCCCGATATGTTTCAGCTCCAGCAGCTTGCCCACGGCGAAGTTGCCGTAGTAAATGAACGTGCTGAGCTGCGTATCGCGGTCGCGCAATTGCTCTACGATGCGCGTGCCGTTCACGATTTCGGCGTGCGGCGCGTAGGCCAGGAACTTTTCGATGTCATAAGCCCGGAAGGTCATGTCACCTTCGCACAGCAGCACCAGCTCGGTATCTGTATATTGCACGGCCTCCGTCAGGGAGCGGTGGACGCAGCGGCCGTACCCGGGCGCGTCTTCGCGTATCACGGTGGCGCCGGCCAGCGTCGCGGCCACCCGGGTTCCGTCGACGCTGTTGTTATCGACCACCAGAACCCGCCGCACAAGCGGATGACTTCGGAAGTCCGCCACCGCGGCGCCGATGCTGGCTTCGTCGTTGTATGCGGTCAGCACTACGGTAAGGTTGGGGTTGGCCATCGGAAAAACCGCCACGCGCCGGTGGAGTCTTTTCTTAGGCAGTTGAACCACCAGTTCGAAGGCGACGAGGAGCGCCCCCAGCAGAACCGGAATGCCGCTGAGGTACAGCAGTGGGCTTTCCAGCGCCTTGGCGCCGCCGCCTTCGACCACCAGGCGGGCCGTCACCCACACGATCCCGCAGGCGTACAGGCCGAATCCGAATGCCGCCGACAAGACGCCGTAGAGCATCAGCGGCAGCCCGGGCGCGAATTCCCGGCGAACGGATTGCCCCAGCGTGGCGGATGCCGCCGCACTGCGCGCCACGATCGCTTCGTCCGCCAAAATGCGCATACGATACCGCTCTTACGCTAATGCGTAAGGCCCTCAGCGCGCAAGATGGAAGTAGTTAATCGGCGAAAGGGTGTATACTATAGTTAGCGAAGGATAGTTATCCGTATAGTAGGCGGGGCAGACCATCGTTATTTGTGGTCTGCCGTTGTCCCACGGGCGAGTCACTCGCCAATGGCCGGCTGGCGCTAGGGCGCCACCACGGGCAGTTCCACATAGCTCTCCCGTCCGGGCGCGTGGTAGACGCGCTGCACGGTCTTCCGATAGTCCCCCGGCTTGGCCCAGAAGATATTTGTCACAAAGGTCTGCGGGTTCCGGTCGTAAAGCGGGAACCAGCTAGACTGCACCTGCACCATCATGCGGTGCCCGCGTAGGAAAACATGATTCGCCGTCGGCAGGTTGAAACGATACTGCAGCGGCTCGCCCGCCACAATCGGCTTGGCGGTTTCCAGGCTCTCGCGATATCGGCCGCGAAAGATGTCGGCCGACACCATCAATTGATATCCGCCCATAGCCGGCTGGTCAGCCACCTCGTCGGGATACACATCGATCAGCTTTACCACCCAGTCGGAGTCCGTGCCGCTGGTGGAGGCGATCAGATTGGCAACCGGCTCTCCGCCGATCTTGACCGGTGCGCTCAATTCATCCGAGGCGAAGGCCAAAACATCCGGCCGGCCGGACGCCTCCCGCTGATCGTCCACCAGCCATTGGGACCAGGTCTTGCGCCGGTCGTCGCCGATCGGCCGCGCGCGGAAGGGAACCGGCTTGGCGGGATCGGAAACATATTCCTCGAATTCCGTGCTGGCCCCGCTGGGCGCCGCGAAGCTCAGCTTCAATCCACCCGTGAGATACAATGGCGCGGGCCGGATGGTGCAGCCGCTCGCGCAACCCGCCGGCCACGCGGGCAAGCGCCGCCACGCATTCGTGCCGGTTTCGAACGCGGAGACCGGCGGCACATCGGCCTTGGGCGCGCCGTCTTTCAGGTACTGGTCCAGAAACGGACGCAGGATCTCGCGGCGAAAATAGAGCGCAGTGTCGCTGCCGAAATGCAACGGGCCGAGCGTGCTGCCGTCCCCTATCTCCTGTCCATGATGCCACGGTCCCAGCACCAGGAACACTTTGTCATTGCCGGTGTCCTTCGGCTTGATGGCCTTGTAGACCGCCATCGCGCCGTAGATGTCCTCCTGGTCCCAAAGGCTGTCGACCAACATCACGGGAACGGTCAGCGGTTGGGCCGACAGCACCCGGTCCACGGCCTGATCGCGCCAGAATGCGTCGTAGCTGGGGTGCTCCGCGATCTTCCGCCAGAAGCCCACCTGTTCCAATCCGTGGCGGCGCGCCATCTCGCCCGCCGACACCGCATCCATGTACGCGTCGTAGTCGTCGTAGTAACTCATCCACCACTTAATGTCCGACATGCGCGTGGCCTCCTGGTCGTGGATGTAATCCAGACTGCCCACCTGGCGAAATGCGCCGTTGTGGAACCAGTCGTCGCCCCTCCAGCCATCCACCATCGGGTTCATGGGCACCGAAACCTTCAGCGCCGGATGCGGATTCACCAGCGCCATCAAGGGCAGGAAGCCGTCGTAGGAAATGCCCAGGATTCCAACCTTGCCATTGCTTTCCGGGATGTTCTTGACCAGCCAATCGATGGTGTCGTAGGTGTCGGTCGAGTGATCCACCGGCGTGGGGTTCTGCGGCCCGTGCAAAGGGCGGTTCATCACGTAGTCGCCCTCGGAACCGTATTTGCCGCGCACGTCCTGCACCACGCGGATGTAGCCCCCTTCCACAATCGCGTCGGTGGCATTATCGTAGCCTTCCAGTATCGGGCCGAGGTGCGCGCTTTGCGCGTGGCTCGTCAGCCCGTTCGCGTCGTAAGGCGTGCGGGTCAGCAGGATCGGCGCATTGTGAGCGCCCTTCGGAACCAGGATCACGGTGTGCAGCTTCACGCCGTCGCGCATCGGTATCGTCACGTCGCGCTTGCTGTAGTCGAAGCTGTCGGTGGGCTCGGCGAATTTAGCCGGAATCTCACTGGGAAGGGCAGGGTATTGAGGCGTCTGGGCCGCCAGGATTCCGGCAACCGTGCACAGACCGCAAAATCCATAGGTCGCGTTTTTCATTCCAGGCCAGTATAACAGTGGGCTGTGGAGCGGACATCTGGCGGGCTTGCCCCGCTACAGGCCAAACCCCGTGCCACCGCCCAGAATGCCTTCGAGCGTTTGCAGCTTATCCGGCTGGCCCATCACGATCAGGTAATCGCCAGCCGATATAGCCGTGTCAGCCGGAGGATTGAACAGCATTTCGCCATCGCCTTTGCGGATCGCCAGTACGATCACGCCGAATTGGCGGCCGATTTGTAACTCGCGGATACTTTTCGATACCAAGTCGCTGTGCCCGGAGACGCGCACTTGTTCGATCACCACCTTCAGCCCGGCGGCCTGCGTGGTGAAGTCCAGGAACTGCACCACGTGCGGACGCAGCAAGGCCTGCGCCAGGCGATGGCCGGTGATGGCGTAAGGTGCGAAGACCGCGTCGGCGCCCGCGCGGCGCATTTTATCCTCTGCGCTTTCTTCGGCGGCGCGGGTGGCCACGTAGATCCGCGGATTGAGAAACTTCGCCGACAGAAGCACAAACAGGTTGTCGGCGTCGGTGGCCAGCGCGCACACCAGACCCTTGGCGCGCGCCACGCCCACCGCGCGCAGAGTCTCGTCTCTGGTGGAATCGGCGGCCACCGCCAGCATGCCTGCGGCGATGGCTTTCTCCACGCGGTCGTCGTCGATATCCACCACCACGAACGGCACGCCGGCCTGCTGTAACTCGGACGCCGCGCCGCGGCCGACGCGTCCGAAGCCGCAAATGATGAAGTGATTTTGTAACTTGTCGATCATGCGTTTATTCCGCCGTTTGCCTATTAATTCGCCGAATTCCGCCTCAATCACCGTCTGCGTGATCGCGCCGATGGCCACCAGGATGGTAGTTACCCCCACAATCAAGAGGAAAGAATTGAGGATCCGGCCGGACGGGCGCAAAGTGTCGCCGTAGCCGACCGTGGTCATGGTCAGTAGCGTCGTATAGAAAGCGTTAAAGAAGGAGTAATGCTCGATGCGCATGAAGCCCACCGTGCCCACCGTCAACACGACTGCCAGAGCCAGTGCGACGAATAGGAAGCGGCGTGCCAGCCGGGGCATAGAACGAAACAGCGCGGTCACATCGTGTTCTTCCGGAAGATCAGGATATGTTGCCGCGGCAGGTTCTCCAAGGTCTTCTCCAGCTTGAAGCCTTCGGGCTCGATTTCCGCCTTGACCTCCGCCACGCTCATCTTGTGCGCCGGCAGGATGGGCACTTGCGGATCTTCCTTGCGGTATTCGAGCAGCACCATGCGGCCATCCGGGGCGAGCGACGCGCGGATTTTCCGCAGCATTTTTTGCGGTTGGGAAAACTCGTGGTAGACGTCTACCAGCAACGCCAGATCGATGCGGCCGGCGGGCAACCGCGGATCGTCTTCGGCCCCCAGTACGGCTTCGTAGTTCGCCAGCTTGCGCGCGGCCATATTCTTGCGCAATTGGTCGAGCATGCCTTGCTGAATATCGACGGCGTAGACTTTGCCTTCGGGCCCGATGCGGGTCGCCAGACGCCATGTGAAGTAGCCGACACCCGCGCCGATATCGGCCACCGTGGCCCGTTTCGGGATGCCAATGGCGTCCAGTGCCGCGTCGGGGGCTTCTTCGGCCTCGCGCTCGGGGCGCACCAGCCATGGCGCCCCGCCCATGCCCATCACTGGCGCGGTCTGGCGGCCGGTGACGGGATGCACGTCCTGACCGCAAGCCAGAGTTTGGAGGGCGAGCAGGCAGGCTGCCAAAAGCGTGCGGGACATTCCTTACAGCATAGCGCGCAAACACGCGCTACCCGATCCTGCCGCCCCGCGCAGGCCGCCAGACGCCAATTATTGTTTCAGCGTCCGAATGTAGGCGACCAGGTCGGCTGCCTGCGCATCGGTAACGGCTTGCGGCTTCATTTTTCCGTTGCCCGCAGTGATGTCTTTCTTCAGGTCCGCATCCGACTTGGCCTGCACTTCGGCAGACCCCAGGGCACGCATCTTCATCGCCGCCATGCCGGAACCGTCGGCTTTATGGCATCCTTTGCACTTGGCGTCGTAGACCGCCTTGCCATCGGCTGCCGCGCCAAAGGCTTGCACGGCGCCTAATGCCAGAGAAACAGCACAAACAGGTAAAAATCTCATTTGCTTGCCTCCCAACGCATTCTAGCGTAAATCGACACGCTGTTGGTTACGTGAGGTCATTACGCCGGATGTATGGCGGCCATACGGAAAATGTACTTTCGTTCCGCCCGGCACTTTGGCGCCACCGAGCCAAGCTACTGATTCCACAACGGTGGGACCGCGGTTCGAAACGTGCCACGTTGGTGTGCATGACAAGAGATTGGGAAGGCCACCTGGACAGGTGGACGGCCGCCAGCCTGGTGAACGCGGAGAGCGCCAGCCGCATCCGGGCCTGGGAGCGCGCGCAATCGCCCGCGCGGGGTCTGAGTTGGCCGGTTCGCATCGCGCTGGCGTTTGGGGCGATTCTGCTTTCCGCCGGCGTGTTATTGTTCGTGTCCGCGCATTGGGACGATTTATCGCGCGCGGGCCGCATGTCGCTGCTGGTGGCCACTGTAGTTGTCCTGCATGGCTCCGGCGCGGCCGCCGCGCGGCGCTTCGAAGGGCTGGGGGTGGCGTTGCATGCGGTGGGCAGCGTGGCACTGGGCGCGGCCATCGCTCTGGCAGGACAGATCTTCAACTTGAACGAACACTGGCCGGCGGCCGTGCTGCTATGGGGCATCGGTTGCGCGGTCGCATGGCTGCTGCTGCGGCACTGGACGCAGGCCGCGCTGTGCGCCATACTGTTTCCCTGGTGGCTGGCCGGCGAGTGGGACACATTTGCGCCGCCATCGCATTTGCGTTCGCTATCGCCCATATGGGTGGGCATCTGCGGACTAAGCTTCGCGTATCTGAGCGCGCGCCGTTCGCCGGCGGATAGCACGCTGCGCAAGGCCTTGATGTGGCTGGGCGGACTCGCGCTGCTGCCGGCGGCGGCCGTCGTGGCCTCGTACGGGCTGTGGGACCGCGGGGAACCCTGGGGATCGCAAGCCTACTGGGTGGCCTGGGCGGTAGCGTTGATCGGCCCGCTACTGGCCGCCCTGGCCCTCGATGCGCGGCGCGCCCTGTGGAATGGATTAGCCATTGCCTGGACCCTGGTATTGGCCTTGACTTCCGGTGGACCGCACGCGTCCGTCGCAACCTACGCCTGGTGCGCGCTCGGCGCGGCCGGGCTGGCAGCTTGGGGCATCCTCGATGCGCGCCCCGAGCGGGTCAACATTGCTGTCGCCGGCCTGGCTATTACCGTGCTGACTTTCTATTTCTCGAACGTTATGGACAAGCTGGACCGTTCCGCAAGCCTGATCGGGATCGGCCTTTTGTTTCTGGGCGGCGGCTGGGTCTTGGAACGGACGCGCCGCCACCTGTTGGCGCATATGTCGCTGGCGCATCAGCCAAAGGAGGCGTTATGAAACCGGCTTATCGCGGCGTGGCGGTGGCTGTTCTGCAAGGTCTGCTCGTGCTGAGCGTGGTCGCCAAATATACAGTGGATCTGGAGCGATTGCCGCGGGTTTGGGCGAAGGCTTTACCGTTCGATCCGAATCTGGCCGTGCGCGGACGCTATGTGAGCTTGCGCCTGCAAGCGGAGGCTCCCTCAGCCGCGCATGGGCCCCTGTTGGCGCGCCTCTCGGCTGTGGGGGGCCGGCTGGTGGCAACGCCCGACACTTCGGGCACAGTGTACATCGCGTCGCCAGTCTTTGTACGGACGGCCGAGACAATCGTGACGCAGTGGGTTCTTCTCGAACCGGTCGCGTTCTTCATTCCCGAACATGTTCCGGACCCTTCGCGGCGGCCTGCGGGCGAGGAGCTTTGGGTGGAGGTGAGCGTGCCCGCGCGGGGTAGCCCGCGGCCGATTCGGCTAGGGGTGAAGAAAAACGGGGTCATCACGCCGTTGGAGCCGCGGTAGTGGGTCAGTTTGGCCTGTGGGGCGGCCCGCATTAGTTCCACGACGGCCGCATCGTCGTCGTCAATAAAAGTGAGCGGCAGGGATCGCCGGGGAAAATGATCGCAGATAGAGGCTAGCAGCTAGCTAGCTAGGTCATCATCGACACACTGGATCGGGGATGAATGGGGCGAGAACACTTGGGGCACACGGGAAATCCGGACGCTATTGTTCGGCGATGTCAGCGTGTAGGCTTTGGATCAAACGGTGAATGCCCGCACTCCAATCGGGAAACAAGTCGATCCGCTGGAGTTCTTGGAGAGCTGAGTGCGCGGGTTCACAATGATCTAAACGAACTGGCACGATGAATACGCGTGGCTCCGGCACCGACAGCGCGACTTCCAGTGCCTCACGGATCTCGCGCTGAACGAAGCCTCGCTTTCCTACAGATCGACTGGAAAGCACTGCGATGAATAGATCAGCCTTCCGAATTATACTGCTAATCTCCAGTTTCCATCGGCTGCCTCCGCGTAGGTGTCGCGTGTCAAGCCAGGCGCGGAGGCCAGTGCAGCCAACAGCATCGGCAATTCGCTCCGCCGCAGGTGCATCTTCGCGAGCGTAGCTGATGAATACCAATCTTCTCGAGTCCTCCTTTAGGGCCACAGCAAAGCCATCGCGCGTGACGATCACTCGCGACGCTTGGTCCCTCAATTCCAAGTCCGCGACGACGAGCCTGCCATCTACGTCCCGAAACCAGCGGCAATTAGGCATCCCGGCTCTCTCTTCCACACGCATAAGCTCCAGATCTGCCTCATAGTCGTCCTGGGAACACGTGAAATCCCAATGAGAAAGAAAATAATCATAGAGGTCGGACTTTCTCTTTTCGTTTGGAAACATTGACGCCGCGTGAATGTGAGGCATACGAGCCTTGACCGAGACGTACAACGCTAGATCGCTTTTCCGATATTTTATCATCCGGAACAAAGAGACCATTGCTCCACAGGTTCGGTAATGACATCGGCGACCAACACTCTGGCCGGCCACACCATCCTTCTAGTCGCCAGGAGCGAATTAGAACTAGACAATATAGCCAACGCCGCGGAAATTGTGCTTCGCCGCGGGCGACCCGACGAGTCACGCGGTTCCGAAGCCAGACCCGCCTCCAAATCGGTCCAGTGTTTCCAAGCACTTACAGTCCGCTTAGCCCGAAAAGTGCACCGCCCTCCAGCCGCCGGCGTGCTACCCTGAGATCGGTACCAGCCAACTCGCGGCTAACAATCTGATGCGATACCACGGTCCAGGGCTGGTTGGCCCTGCCCCCGGCGTTCACATATCCGCCAAATCGCGGCTAACAATCTGATGCGACATCACCATACGGTGCCTACTTTCGAATCAACCCCGGGCCGCAAGTCTCTGGTCAGTCGCCGATTCGCTTCCATCACAAAGCCGACCCAGCGTCCACGCCAACCTGCCGCAAGGCAGCTCAAAATGGCTTCGTTCAAAAACACAAGTCACAGAATACAAATCACTTATTGGCTTCGTTCGTTCAAAAACACACGTCGAAACATTTCCCCCTCCCCCGCCGTTATCCCTACGGGGCTTGTTAAACACTGGCCGCCGGAGGCGTCTCATGTATGAAGAGCAAGGGAGGAAAGACAACGTGGAGGCCACCGCCCAATTGGAATCGGTTCAAACCGGTCCGCCCCAGTCCGCCCCACCCGCGGATCTGGATCTGGA
>Ga0070761_10002195_pt1 | contig 12035 bp, 9 predicted proteins | sample HubBroMetageREF1_FD_66724 | JGI IMG/M metagenome (GOLD analysis project Ga0070761, IMG submission 66724) | Reference soil microbial communities from the Hubbard Brook experimental Forest, New Hampshire, USA - Hubbard Brook CCASE Soil... | ecosystem: Environmental > Terrestrial > Soil > Temperate...
ATTCGCCACGTGATCTACGTGCTGAAAGAAAATCGCACCTACGATCAGATTCTCGGCGACCTGCCCGCCGGCGACGGCGACCCATCGCTCACCATGTATGGCGCCAGCATCACGCCTAACGAGCACAAGCTCGCCCTCCAATTCGGAGTGCTCGACAATTTTTACGACAGCGGGGAAGTTTCCGGCGATGGCCACCTCTGGTCGACCGCTTCCACAACCTCCGACTACAACGAGAAAACTTGGCCCATCGGCTATCGCAGCAAAGAGCGCACCTATGATTCCGGGGGCAGCGTCGCCGAAGCCTTTCCACTCGAGCAGGGAATCCCTGACGTGGACGACCCTGGCACCGGTTTCATCTGGGACAACCTCGCCGGCCGCGGCCTCAGCTATCGCATCTACGGAGAATTCATCGCCGCCGTCTGGTGCAAGAGCGAAAAAGCGAAATCACCGAAACAGGGAACGCCGTCTCCCTCGTCGGCGACGTGCCCAGTTTCCGAAATTAAGAAAGGTGATCCACTACCGGCAAACGTCGGCAATCCGCGCGGCGGGCCGAGCCCGTGGCCGTGGGCGATCCCGCAGATCAAGCGCATGCGCCCGACCAAAGCCGCGCTGCGCGATCACTACGACCCACAATTTCCCGACTTTGAAACCGACTATCCCGACCAACTCCGCGCCGACGAATTCCTCCGTGAATTCGACGAGTATGTGAAAGCGAAGGGAACCGCCAAAGAACTTCCGCAGTTCACGCTGCTCTACCTGCCCGACGACCACACCGGAGGCACGCGCCCGGGCAAGCCAACGCCGAATGCTTCCGTCGCCGACAACGACCTTGCGGTCGGTCGCGTCGTCGATGCCGTCTCCCACAGTTCGTACTGGGACGATACCGCTATCTTCGTGGTGGAAGACGACGCACAGGACGGCGCCGACCACGTCGATGCCCATCGGTCGATCGCCTTCGTCATCAGCAAGTATTCGCCGCTCGCGCCGCAGCCCTTTGTCGACCATAACTTCTACACCACGGTCAGCATGGTTCACACCATGGAAGCTCTGCTCGGCCTTCCCCCTATGAATCTGTTCGACGCGCACGCGCCGCTCATGGCGCCGTTGTTTTCCGGTCCAGGAACGCAACCGCCGTATCAGGTTGACGACAACAATCTACACAACGGCCTCATCTATCAGATCAACGAAAAGAATGCCGCTGGAGCCAAGGAATCGTCGCAGATGAATTTCTCCAGGCCCGATGCCGTCGATGCCAGGAAGCTGAATGCGATCCTTTGGCGCAACGCCAAGGGAGACATGCCGCTGCCGATCCCAGAGCGCAGACCCTGAGTGAATCACGTAGGGACGGACGCATTCGGAGCCTGCCCCTGAGCGAAGTCGAGGGGCCCCGCGGAGGACAGCTCCGCAGCCGGCGCGAAAGCTACGCTACAATCTGCACGTGGGATCTCCGATCGTGTGCACCAACCTGCGTAAGACCTACGACGGCAAAGTCGAAGCCGTCCGCGGCCTCAGCCTGCAAATCGAAGCCGGCCAATGCTTCGGCCTTCTCGGTCCAAACGGGGCAGGGAAGACCACCACCATCGAAATCCTCGAAGGTCTGCTCGCACCCACTTCAGGGGAAGTCCGCATCTTCGGCCACACGTGGAACGACAACCCGCGTCAACTGCGGGAGTGGATCGGCATCTCGCTTCAGGAAACGCGCCTCTCGGAAAAACTGAACGTGCGTGAAACGATCGAACTCTTCGCCAGCTTTTACAGCGAACCCCGCCCCGCCGCCGACATCCTCGAAGAACTCCAGCTCAACGAGAAAGCGGACGCGTGGGTCGGCAAACTTTCCGGCGGCCAAAAACAGCGTCTCGCCGTTGCCACCGCGCTGGTCGGTAATCCGCGCATCCTTTTTCTTGACGAGCCTACCACCGGACTCGATCCGCAAAGCCGCCGCCAGCTCTGGGACATCATCCGCGTCTTCCAGAAAAAAGGCGGCACCGTCCTGCTCACCACGCATTACATGGACGAGGCCGAACGGCTGTGCGATCGCCTCGCCATCGTCGATCACGGCGTAATCATCGCCGAAGGGACTCCCTCCGATCTTATCGACCGGCTCGGCGGCCATCACGTAGTGGAGTTCCAGGTTGATAGCAATCGCAACTCAAACGGCCACGAAGCCGATGTGTGGCGCGCGCTGCCGAGCGTCGAGTCCGTGCGCCAAGAGGACGCCATGGTCTGCCTCAACGTGCGAGAACCGCATCTCACGATCCCCGCACTGCTCGCGGCGATCAACCAGCAAGACCATCAACTTCAACATCTGAGCACGCGCCAGGCCAGCCTCGAAGATGTCTTCGTGCTGCTCACCGGCCGACACTTGAGGGAAGATTAATCACCATGACCAGGCGCGCTGTTCCCTCGCTCGAGAGTCGTCACGATCCTGTTGCTTACCTGTTGGCGGCAGTCGTTCTTTGCGCGGTTTGCATGGTGGGAAGCGTGAACGCCCACACCTCGAACAGTTCTGCCGAACAGGCACTCATCATCACGATTCCATTCACCGGGAAAACGCCAAGCAATGAGGAGGTGCAGCGTCTATACAAATTGGAAGACGAGTTAATAAAGCAAATCGAACATTCCAGGGTCGGCGAATATGATGGAGATGAGATCGGCGACACGACATTCACGATGTATGCCTACGGTCCCAGTGCCGATAGGTTATTCGATGTCGCGCTGCCCATCCTCGTGAAGTACCGGCTCCCGGCAGGTTCTCGTGCTGTAAAGCGCTTCGGTAAACCGGGGGCCAGGGAAGAGCGCGTCCCGGTCGCGAATGGAGCGGCAAACTGAATGAGCCCGGAGAAAGTCGATCAAAGACAATCGTTCGCGAGCCTCCCCCTTCGCCGCAACGGCCGCTGGTCAGGCTACTCGCATCTGCTCTGGGCGCGGATCCTCGAGCTCAAGCGCGAGCCCGAAGTCGTATTCTGGGTCTTCATTTTTCCGCTATTGCTGGCGGCGGGCCTGGGCATTGCCTTTCGCAACAAGCCTGCGGACACCACGTCGGTCGTCGTGATCGACGGCGCCGGCGCCGAGAAAACGCTGGCGATGCTACAAGGCTCGCCGGAGAAGCATTCGTCAGCGCAATCGACCGTCCGAGCCACCATTCTCGATCGCGATGCCGCTCTCAAGGGCTTCCACTTCGGCAAGTTCGATCTCGCGATCGAGTCGAATCCCGACGGCAGCTACACTTATTATTACGATCCCGCTCGACCGGAAAGCGTGCTCTCGCGCGCCGAGATCGACGCTGGGCTCCAGTCCGCCGCCGGACGCAAAGATGCCGTCACCACTTCTTCCCGGTCCTCCAGCGAACCCGGATCCCGCTACATCGACTTCCTCATCCCCGGACTGCTGGGCATGAACCTGATGAATTCCGGCATGTGGGGAGTAGGTTTCGCACTGGTGGAGATGCGCCAGCGCAAATTGCTGAAGCGCTTCGTGGCCACGCCGATGCGCCGCAGCGATTTCCTCCTGGCCTTAATGAGTAGTCGCCTGGTTCTGATGGTGATTGAAGTCGGACTGCTCTTAGGCTTCGGAGTGTTGGTCTTTCATATGCGAATGCAGGGGTCGAGATCGATCCTATCGGTCATCCTGCTCGGCTCGCTCGGAGCGGCAACCTTCGGCGGCGTCGGCCTGCTAACCGCCTGCCGGGCGCAGAAAATCGAAAGCGTCTCGGGCCTCATCAACCTGGTCATGATGCCCATGTGGATTTTCTCGGGCGTCTTCTTTTCCCACCAGAAATTTCCCGCCATCGCTCAGCCCTTCATCAAAGCGCTCCCGCTGACCGCGCTCAACGACGCCCTGCGAGCCACGATCATAGAAGGCGCCTCGCTGGGTTCTCAATCTGGACGCTTGCTGGTCCTGGCGATCTGGGGCGGAGTCTCGTTCATCCTAGCGTTGCGCTGGTTCCGCTGGACGTAAACTTGTTCGAATATACGTAGGCACAGCCGCGCTCTTGACTGCCACGTGAGGCGAACCGAACTTCACGCGAGCCGCGCTCGCTTGGACGGCCGAGGGCGGCTGTCCCTACGCAGATCGTTCCCACGCAGAGCCACTGGTCAGAAGCTCGGCTTCCCGGCAAGTCTCCACGACCACATAAGAAAAGATGTCGAAGTGAGGTCGATAGCCGGCTCGGTCGTGCTGTAAGACTGCATATTGTCCTGATACACCGCGACTTGCGAAGCGTCAAACGCGCCATCGTTGCCGTTGAATTTCCGGAACGTGTCCACTCCATTCGCCGGACACAGAACCATGCCGCCGACAACGCCCGAAGTGGCATAACCGGCCGGGCCCTCGGTGGCCGCGCCCCAAAGCACCGGCGTGCCTCCGGAAGTCCCATCCAGCGCGCCCGCCAGGTTTGCTACCTGGTGCTGGATGCAATTCGGAAACGTGCTGCCGTCGCCCACAATGAACGATGATCCCCAGGCATTCGCGCCCAGAACGTTAGCCAACCATCTCTGCGCGTAGGTGTCGTAGCGTTTGGCCGCAGCATCAGTATCAGAGAGGTAAGCCGCTTCGCTAGCCATTACCGAAAGGCCAGCGCCGTGCGACGTGGTGTCGCCGTAACTCCACACATACCCGAAGCCCCAGGCATCCGAATTTGCCTGGGTAATCGCGTCCGCCACTTGCCGCAGCAGTTGCGTCCGAATGCGGGATTCAGAAACCGCCAGACCCTGCGGATTTCCCGCCACATCCAGCGCCCTGTACAACTCAAAATGCGCCAGTCCGCTCACGTCATACAGGTTCAAAGTGTCGGTGAAACCCGGTTCGTAGATTCGCGTGATGTAATTGTGAGCGAACGTAGCCGCCTGCGCCAGATAATCCATCGCATTGGTGTGCGCCAATCCCGCCGGAAGATTCTTCGCCCCGCCCGCGGAGTGCAAAGCAAAATACAGCTCAGTCGCGCCCAACTCCATGTCGTCGTCCCAGACGTTCTCAGGATAGCCGTCGAACGGAGCAATGGTAAGCAGACAGCTACTGCACGTTCCCCCATACTCCGCCGGAGCCGGGTCCGGATAAGAAGTGTCCGCGAGCGCGAAAACGTCCTCCGCATCCTGGAGGCATTGATTGGCCAGCGCGGGACGGGAAGCACGCTGCAGCTGGTAGCACAATGCAAAGTCTGCCGCCAGGCGCCCAGCCAGATTCGGGCTGATCGGCGACCCCGCCAGCGCTGCCAAATACACCGGGCGATTGCAGATGTAGTAAGTCGTCAGCGGGTCGCAAGCACGCGGGTCGCCAGGTTGCAAGAAGTGATCAGCTGCCTGTGGCAGTGTCCAGATGTCGTACTCGGTGATCAGGCAGTAAGGAGTCGCAAAGGTTCCACCGCAGTTGGGAGCGGCCGAAGTAGGATTGCCATACCCGTAGTAATCCCAGTCTTGCGTGTTGTCGACCTGGTAGTAGAGCGTCTTGGTTTTGTCATCCCACATCTTCATCAGCCAGTCGACCCCAAACCTGGCTTCGTCGCTAAAGTCGGACGAAGCGGGCGCGCCGGCTCCGCTGCTTCCGGCATACGAAATCGAGCCGGGCGGCGCGGGAGGATTCGAGGGGGCCCCCGCACCCATCTGATCAGGAAAGTCGCGAACCCCAATCTGCATCAGCGCCGCCGTGTAGCTGGTAGTTTCAACGTATTTCTCGTAGTCGCCTGCGTCCCACCACCCCCCAGCGGCATTTATATTCGGCAGCACCGCCGATACCAGCGGTGGCGTCGTCGGCGCTACATTGTCGATGAAGTCGTCGCTGTCGAGCGGGGGCGTGTAGTAAACATGAGCGTTCGCGTCCTTGAGGTGTCCGGGCTCCGTGCGCAACGCGTTGGGGATGAAATGTTTCCCATCGCGTTCGGTTTCGTAGAAAAACAAAGTGTTGAGCAGCAATCCGGAATACAGCGCCTCCGAAGAATCGACCGCGAAAGCCGGCGAAGTCGTTGCCACCGGCCCCGATACCTTGATGGTGTAGAGGTCCCCGCCGGGAACGTTGAAATTCAAGGCGTACACGTTGTAGGTCACCGTCTTGCTATGGCCCCACGTTCCAAGCAGCGCGCCGACATGCCCCGAATCCGCTTTGACGCCTTTTGAATCCACCACCTGGAAAGTGGCGTCCGTTACCGCGGACTGGGTCATCAGATACGCGCGAAAAGGAGCGTGGCCAGTCTCATAGCCGGCCTGACTGACGCGCACGTAAGCGGGCTCCGCCAGAACACGGGGTGCGTACGCCAGCAGTGCGACAAAAACCAGGGCGATCAGAACGGGTCGAGGGTTGGGGCGAACGCGGGAGCCGGAAGGTATCATCGTCTTCTCCTGGGCGGGGGACGACCTATATTAAAACCATTTAATAGGGGAAGATACGCTTCTGGTTTTCTGGTGTCAACTGGGGAGGCGCCCAAAACCCGTGCGGCTCAGGCCTTTTCAGCTACGCGGTATGCCCCCTTTACCTTCCTTCACCGACCACAACCGGTAGCCGCCGAGGAATGCGTTCTCATTTCTGCCCAGACGAGAATTGTGCGGCAGCTTCTTGATTTTCTTCGCGTTTCCGCCTCCCAGTACAACATAGTCGGTGCCCATGGCGGCCTGGAGTTCTTCGACAATGCGAGTAACGTAATGGCGCCATTTCTTTTTTCCCAGGCGTTCGAGACCCCTCAAGCCGAGGTAATCTTCGTAAGTCTTCCCATTCTGGTAGGGCAGATGTGCCAGTTCCATCGGTTCGACGATACCGTCCACAACCACCGCAGAACCCAGTCCGGTGCCGAGTCCGAGAAATAGCATGCGACCACCGCGGTAGGAACCAAGGGCTTGCATAGCAGCATCGTTAATTAGTTTTACGGGACAGCCCAATGCTTTGCGGTAATCAAAATCAACCCAACCTTTGCCTAAGTTGTATGGTTCGCGAACCGGCCTACCGTGCACAACTGGACCGGGATATCCAATCGCGGCGACGTCATGTGGCCAGTCGCCGGCTGCCTTCTTCACCCAGTTGCACATCATTCGGGCGGTCATCTTCGGTCCCGATACGATTTTTCGCGGTGTCTTCTGCCCGCTCGCGAGAATCTTCACGTGAGTTCCACCGACATCGACGACCAGTATCTTTTGAGCCATGCAGCGACTCCCGTTCTCTGGTTGGCAGATCTCTTCTTGCGAAGGTCTCTGTTTCGCGAATCTAGGCCGCCGGGTTGTGCCATCCGCCGACATCGGCAGCAAGAAGATCGGCTTCGGGAGGTCCCCAGGTGCCGGGCTTGTAGGAGTGGAGTGGGACCGCGTTATTTAGGATGGGATCGACCACCGACCACGCAGCCTCCACGACGTCCTCGCGAACGAAAAGCAACTTGTCCCCGTTTATGGCATCGGTCAAGAGACGCTCGTACGGACTCTCTGAAGTTTTGCTTTTCTCGGCTGCCGAGAGTTCGACAAGTCTGGATTTCATTTGCGGTCCGGGGCACTTCACTTGCGCTCCCAAATTCAAGGAAAAATCAGGGCCCAAGCGGAAGCGTAGAAAGTTGCGCTCTGAAATCGCCTCCGGCAAGGGAGGCTTCTTCAGTCTTACAACCGCCTCGGTCGCGTCGACGGGCAGGCATTTCCCCGCTCGGACAAGAAACGGAACCCCCTTCCATCGCCAGGAGTCAATTTGCATGCGAACCGCGGCATAGGTTTCAACCCGGGAATTCGGCGCCACACCATTTTCACCGCAGTATCCCTCGAACTGGCCGCGAACGGCCTCGCTGACCGCGATGGGTGTGATCGCACTTAGAACTTTGAACTGCTCGTCGTGCAGAGCACGGGATGCAAGCCTAGTGGGAGGTTCCATGGCGAGCAGGGCTACGACTTGGAGCAGATGATTCTGTATGACGTCCCGGATGGCGCCGCTCTCGTCGTAAACGTGGCCGCGTCCAGCAACACCGAAGGATTCGGCCATGGTGATCTGCACGTGATCGACATAATGCCGATTCCAGATCGGTTCGAGAAACGTATTCGCAAACCGAAAAAAATACAGATCCTCCACCGACTCTTTGCCGAGAAAATGATCGATTCGGAATATCGCTGTTTCGGGAAATACCCCGTGCAGGGTCGCGTTCAGTTTCCGGGCGGACGCCAAGTCTCGCCCGAAGGGCTTTTCAATAATGACGCGGGGATGTCCCGAATCGTTGGATTTGCCGATCGCCTCGACAACCGCCCCGAAGAGGTCGGGCGGAATTGCCAGATAGTTCAGCGGACTGCGCGCTTCACCGAGGGCCTTACGCAACAGTTCGAAAGTCTTAGGATCCTGATAGTCTCCGTCGATGTATTGGAGCAACTGTACCAACTTGGCATAGGCTTTTTCGTCGATTCCGCCGTACTGCGTCAGACTATCGCGCGCCCGCGCCTTTAGCTGGTCAATCGTCCAGCCAGATTTGGCGACGCCAATAATCGGCAGATTGAAATTACCGCGCAGGATCATCTGCTGCAAAGCGGGAAAAATCTGCTTATACGCCAAGTCTCCCGTTGCTCCGAAGAAAACGAAGGCGTCGGATGTGGCGGGCTCTGGCGACTGTAGATAAGGTGAAACTTGCGTTGTATCCATCTTCATCCATAGAAATCCCGGCGGAAGGAACGGGTGAGCCAAGATACCACGCGCGTGATCGCTGGTCGAAGCCACAGTCGCACTGACCGATACCACGCAGACTCTAGTGCCTCATGAAAGCGCCCAGCACTCCGCCCAATGAATCCTGGCACGCATGGACGATCATTCCGGGGCGGACGCTTCCCCGCCAATAGGCCAGAACCCCGAACATCGCTCCGAACAGCGCGATCAAAATCACCATCCGGAAGCCCTGGTACGCGTGGGCCGCGCCGAATGCCGCGGCAGAAATGACAATGCCGGCGGGGGCGCTTTTAGTCAGGGCAATGAATTGCCGTTGCAGGTAACCTCGAAAGATCGTCTCCTCGCAAATACCGGCGGTAGTTGAGAGCGCTATCCACAGAGCTATTTCGATGCCTCCATGCGGGAGGATTGCCAGCATATTGGGGGCGGGCGCTCCGATCCGCAGGAGTCGGCCAAATACCCAAAGGAGCGCCGTCGCAACCACCCAGAACCCAGCGCCAATCCCAATATCGCGCAGCACCTGGCGGCCCGACTGCCAATGATCTCCGATAACGAGAAGGACAGACGCGCCACTACGCCGCACGCCCGCCACTATAAAAAGGAACAAGAGCCATTCAAAGAGAAAAATGACCACATAAAAGCGCACGCGGTTCGGATTCGCTGCCACACTCAGTTGATCGGTAAAAATCTTTGCCCAGAACGTCACACCGCACAATGCGGCGAGCACCAAAATCGTGTGGATTGGGCTAGAGACTCGGGGATAACGGTCCGATCTGGACTCAGGCAGAGCGGAAGTCTCCATGATTACCTCATATCATTGGTACGAACCAGACTTGCAAGAAGCTCGTTATCCGTGAGAATACCTCGGCAGAACCGGCTAGAGGAACTTCAAGAGCGCCTGCGTAGTTGCTTCGGGCTGTTCCTCCATGACCCAATGGCCGGTGTTTTTCAATACGACCAACGTTACATCCGACGCGACCAGCTTCATCTGCCGCGCTAGCACATCTCCATTTGCCTTCTCGCCGCCGATCGCGAGGACTGGCATGGTGAGCTTGGTCTGGGAGAGTTGCGCAAAATCCCTGGCCGCTTGCTGAAACGAAACAAAATATTCCCAGCCCGCATGCATGCGACCGGGACGAGCATAAGCTGCCGTGTACGCGACCCGATCGGCTTCTGGAATCGAGTGGCTTTTATCGGCGGCGAAGCTGTTCCAGAAATGTTCGAAGTAGATTCGCTCCCGTCCCTGCACCAACGCTTCCGGCGTAGGCCCATTGAAGCGAAAATGCCAGATGCCCGGGTTGTTGTACACGTCCTCCCATCCAGCCACGCCGGGGAGAAACGCATCCATCACCACCAGCTTTTCGGTTTCTGCCGGAAATTGCGCGGCATAGGCGTAGGCGACCATCAGGCCGATGTCGTGGCCCACGACCCGGGCTTTTTCAACACCCAGCGACTTGGCGAGCGCGTGGATGCGGATGGCAGCGGTCTTCATGTCTAATCCGCCGGCAGGGATATCCGAATCGCCGATTCCGGGAAGGTCGGGCGCAATCACCATAAATTTCTGCGCCAGCAGCGGAATGATGGGTCTCCACATGCGCGATGTTTGGGTGTAGCCGTGTACAAGGATCACCGCCGGGCCGTGACCGGCCGAAAGGTAATTCAAATTCACGCCCTCAACGGAGGCGGTACGCGAAGTGATCGTGCCGGCCCCGGTCGAGGTTTGGGCAGCTCCGAGCAGTGAACCCGATAGGAGAACCGCGACCAGGGGAATACCAAGGGAAAAATTGTGGCTATTTCTCATAAACACCTCCTCAACGACGCAAGTTGATCAGGCCGCACCCTTTGTTTTCTTGTACTCGTCAAACGCGTCCAGGAAGTGGTCGATATCTTGCCTCGACAAATAGTAAGGAGTGGACAGCCGCAGCTTGTGCGGGTCGCCTCCGCGGATGCGAATTTTCTTCTCTTTCCACATCCAGTTTTCGAGGTCCATACGAACGACCGGCGGCACATTCACCGTCGCGATGGCGCAGCGCATCGAGGGATCCGGAGAAGTCCACGATGTCCCGCCGCGTTTGATCATGGCATTCAGAATGTAGTCGCAGAGCTGGCGATGACGGTGTTCGATCCGGTCCATTCCGATCTCATTGGCCAGTTGAATCGAGGCGCGCAGTCCCCACAGGGCGGGCACGTTCGAACTGCCGATGCGCTGGAATCGTTCGGCGCGGAGCTTTACGTCGTCCCAGCCTTCGGTTGCAATCGTGTTCCACATACGGTCGATCATTTCGTCGCGCACGTAGAGAAATCCGGTGCCCTTGGGTGCCTGCAGCCACTTGTGCGGGCTCGCGGAATATAGGTCGCAGCCGAGATCGTGCACGTCCAGCCGCATCATTCCCGGGACGTGCGCGCCATCGACAGCGGAAATCACTCCCCGGTCTCGCGCCAGCTTGCAGAGTTCCTTGGCGGGGAGCACTACTCCGGAGAACGTGGTGATGTGGCTGAAGAATAAAACTCGTGTGCGCGGAGTAATGTAGGCGTTGATGAGATTCAACACTTGCTCGTGGTTTATGACCGGCCGCGGCAGCGTGATCTGTTTCACCACGATTCCGTAGCGTTTGGCGCGCAAATTCCACGGGTGCACGCCTCCGGGATGCTCCTGGTCGGTCATCAGCACTTCGTCGCCCGGCTTCAGATCGATCCCGTTCGCAATGTAGCTATTGCCCTCGGTGGCGTTTCTGAGAAGCGCGACCTCGTCGCGGTTGCAGCCGACGAACGCCGCCAGCGGATCGCGAAACTCGTTCCACGCGGCATATCCCCAGATTGGATAGTCTTCGGGATCGGTCTCATTGAGTTTTTCGCACTTCTCGTAGCCTTCGAACACCGCGCGCAGCACGGGCGCGGGACTTGATCCCACGGTGCCGTTATTCAGGTAGACCTCGTCCGCAGGAATCAGGAACTGCTGGCGCAGTTCGCGCCAGTAGGCGTCTTCGTTCTGGTCGAAAAGGGAGCGCTCGGGGAGCTTCGTGGGAAGGGATTCCAACTGCGCCCACAGACTTCGACTTCCGCGCCAGGCCAGGCCGGTGCCCACTGCCAGGGAAGAAGCGAAAGACGACGATAGGAAGCGGCGACGGTTCGGCATTGGCAGTCTGCTCTCTCTTTTCAAAAGCCGGTTTCCAAATTCGCTCTCCAAAATTGCGCCATAGTACACCGGCGGCTGCTAAAACGGAAAGGGCACTCACGCCGACCGGGGCAAAGGCGCCAGGAAAAGAACCTCCGTTGGCACTCCGTCAAAAAAGGCGGCTAACTTTCTGGCGGGAGTCGGCGTCCAATTAGATGGAAAACTCCGTCGGTCCCAACCTGCTCTCGGGGGTATAATCGTATCGACCGACCGGGTTTTCACGGGGTGTCCAAATGTCCTTCCGTAAATTGCTGAT
>Ga0070761_10002196_pt1 | contig 12033 bp, 12 predicted proteins | sample HubBroMetageREF1_FD_66724 | JGI IMG/M metagenome (GOLD analysis project Ga0070761, IMG submission 66724) | Reference soil microbial communities from the Hubbard Brook experimental Forest, New Hampshire, USA - Hubbard Brook CCASE Soil... | ecosystem: Environmental > Terrestrial > Soil >...
TGGGCGATCGGCCGCCCGAGCACGCCACATCAGAGGTAACCTTTAACACTGGGTGTGTATCCAGCCGCCCTGACCGGGCGAGCGTGTTGGCGTGCCCGTCATCCGCAACGCCGAGAAGGGTGGTTTCGTGGGCTCTGTCATCAAGAAGCGCCGCAAGCGCATGGCCAAGAAGAAGCACCGCAAGCTGCTGAAGAAGACGCGCATCCAGCGCCGCAACAAGAAGTAACCGGATCCCGGCCATGATCGCGGCGCGGCCGGGCGACGGGCACCAGCGGGACTGATGTCACTTCCGGCCCTGATCGGGTTCGCGGGCGTGCTGGTCGCGGCCGTGGTCACCGGGCTGCTCGCCGGGCGGGCGGTCCGCCGGCCGAGGCTGGACGTGATCCTGTTTACGGCGGCGGCCCTGGTCTTGACCGTCGCGCTGGCCGCCGAGAGCAAGGGCTTCGCCAGCGGGTTCGGGTCGGCCACGTTCCGGGCCGTTCAGCTGTTCGCGCTGCTACTGGTCCCGCTGTGGCTGGCCTGGGGCCTGGTCGAGCTGGCCTGGCCGAGCGACGCGGTCAGGTTCGGGACCCGGCTGGCCTGCGGAGCGCTGACCGTGGTCGGGAGCGTGATCCTGGTCACCGACCCGCTGACCGCCGCGCCGTTCGGCAAGTCCTGGCCGCTGGCCAGCGCGCACTATCAGGCGCCGTCGCACTACTCGCTGGACGCCGCGCAGGTCGTGGCCGTGATCCTGGCCGCGGCCTGCATTGGTTTGGCCGCGGCGCAAGCCAGGACCGACGGGCCGTGGTCCGGCGCGCTGCCGGGAACGGCGGCGGTCGGCCTGGCGGTGTTCCTGGCCGTCGGGCTGCGCTTCTCACTGCCGACCCGTTCGGCCTACCCGCTGCTCGGCTTGCTGGCCGCCGTGCTGGTCTGGTTCGGCGCGACCAGGCTCGAGACCGGGCGCACGACCGGGCGCACGACCAGGCTTGAGGCCCGGCCGGGCCGGGCCGGGCGCGAGGATGGTGTCCAAGACGTCGGGGTCCTGGCGGCGAACGGCTACGATCGCCGCGTGGACCCGTATGCGACGAACGGCCACCGCGGACCGCGTGTCCCGGGAGATCCCCGCTCGCCCGGTGAGCCGGGCCGGCGGGACGAGGCCGGCCGCCGTCCGGCCGCCGTGCCCCGGCCGGACTGGCCGCGCGGCGCGCCCGGCCCCGGCCCAGGTCCTGGCCCAGGTCCCGGCCCAGCCGGACCGCGACCGGCCGGGTGGGGCCCCGACGGGCGTCCGCTCGGCCCGTACCAGGCGCAGCCGGCCGCGTCCGGCCCGCCGGGCGCAGCCGAATTCGCCCCGCAGGCTAAGCCGAACCTCCCCGCCACCCCGCCCTATGGCCGGATCCTGATTTTCACGCTGCTCGAGGAGCGGGTCGCCGATTTCGATCGCTTCGCTGAGCAAGCGGCCGAGGAGGTCAGGACCAGAGAGCCAGACACCCTGGTCTATGTCATTCACCTGGTGCCGAACGCGCCAATGCAGCGCATCTTCTACGAGATTTACCGGGACCGGGCCGCATTCGACAGCCACGAGAACCAGCCCTATATGAAGCGTTTCGTGGCCGACCGGAGGGCGTGCGTGCTGGCCACCAACGTCATCGAACTGAGGCTGAAATACGCCAAGGTCGCCCCGCTGCCGGGCCCGCAGCCTCGGGACACGCCCCGCAACGCGCCCCGGCCGCAGGCCCTCGAGCCGTTGCCTCCGCGGGCCGGCGAGCGCCGTCCCGGCGGGATCTGACATGGCCGCCGCGACGCCCGGTGTGAACCGCATCACGCTGCTGGCCCGTCCGGGCTGCCATCTCTGCGACGACGCGCGGGCGGTGATCGAGCGGGTGGCCGGCGATCTCGGCGTCGGCTGGGCCGAGCGCGACATCACCGCCTCGCCGCAGGACATGCGCGAGTACTGGGACAAGATCCCGGTCACGCTGGTCGACGGCGTGCAGGTCGACTTCTGGCGGGTGAGCGAGACCCGCCTGCGAGCGGCCCTGGCCAAGCAGGCCTGACCCAGGCGGCGGCACGGGGTCCGCTGAGCCCGGGCCGCTGAGCCCCCGTCCCGCGACTTTGTGAATCCATGCACAAAGGCGTACCTTGGATTGACATACCGTGGAATGACGTCGGCTGACGCGGGCTCAACACGCCCCGCCAGTACTGGGAGCCCCAACACCCCTAGGACCCCCCGAAGAGCCCGAACCAGGAGCTCAACCCCAGGAGCGCTGCCGCGATGCACAGTAACGCTATTCCGCCGGAGATCAGCGGCCCGTCCGGCGGAATCCCCGAAGCCACGGTGGCCCGGCTGCCGGTGTACCTGCGGGCGCTGTACGGCCTGGCCGAGCGGGGCATCAGCACCGTGGCCAGCGAGGAACTCGCCGCGGCCGCCGGGGTCAACTCGGCCAAGCTCCGCAAGGACCTGTCCCACCTCGGCTCCTACGGAATCCGCGGGGTGGGCTACGACGTCGACTACCTCGTTTACCAGGTGTCCCGGACCCTGGGCCTGACCCAGGACTGGCCGGTGGTCATCGTCGGCGCCGGGAACCTCGGGCGGGCCCTGGCCAACTACGGCGGGTTCGTCTCCCGCGGCTTCACGATCTCCGCCATGCTCGACTCCGATCCGGCTATCGTGGGCAGCAGGATCGCGAGGCTGACCGTGCGCCACGTCGACGAACTCGAAGCCGTGGTGGCCCGGCACAAGGTGGCGATCGGCGTGATCGCGGCCCCGGCCTCGTCCGCGCAGGCCGTCTGCGACCGGCTGGTCGCGGCGGGCGTGACCAGCATTCTCAATTTCGCTCCAGTCGTGCTGAACGTGCCGGAGGGGGTAGACGTGCGAAAGGTCGACCTCTCGATCGAACTGCAGATTCTCGCCTTCCACGCCCAGCGCCGGTCGGCGGCCCGGCCCGAAGCCGACCCCGCCCATGGACACCACCGCGGCGCGGTCAACGGGACACCCTCGAGGCCGCCGGTGACCTCGGAATTCGCGGCGCAGGCGTAGGCGGTGGCCCGGTGAGCGTGCTGGTGGTCGGCCTGAGCCACAAGAGCGCACCGGTCGCGATCTTGGAGCAGGCCGCGGTGAGCGGGGACAGCCTGGCCAAGCTGCTCCGCGACGTCGCGCTGGCCGACTCGGTGGCCGAGACCTTCGTCATCTCCACGTGCCACCGGGTGGAGGTCTACGCCGACGTGGACCGGTTCCACGCGGGCGTGACCGCCATCTGCGAGCTGCTCGCCCGCCACTGCGGCGTGCAGGCGCGGGACCTTACCGCGCACCTGTACGTGCACTACGAGGAGCGAGCAATATCCCACCTGCTGGCGGTGGCCTGCGGGCTGGACTCGGTGGTGGTGGGCGAGGGCCAGATCATCGGCCAGGTGAGGTCGGCGCTCAAGCTCGCCGAAGAGCACGGCACGATCGGCCGCGAGCTCGGCGAGCTGGGCCGGCTCGCGCTGCGGGCGGGCAAGCGGGCCCGCGCCGAGACCGGTATCGACCGTGCCGGGCAGAGCCTGGTCAGCCTGGCCATCGAGCTCGCCACCGCCCGCCTCGGCTCCGAACAGGGTGAACCGCGGGGGCTGGCCGGCCGGCCCGTGCTCGTGGTCGGCGCCGGCTCGATGAGCGCGCTGGCGGCCACCACGGCGGGCAAGGGCGGCGCGGCGAGCATCGCCGTCGCGAACCGGACCCTGCGGCACGCCGAGCGCCTCGCCGCGCGCGTGGGCGGGCACGCGGTGGCGCTCGCGGACCTGGGCCCGGCCCTGGCCGCGGCAGACCTGATCGTTTCCTGTACCGGCGCGGCCGGCTACGTCATCACGCGCGACCTGGTGTCGGCGGCGCTGGCGCGGCGCACCGCGGAAAACCCGCTGGTGGTCCTGGACCTGGCCATGCCGCGCGACGTGGAACCGGCGGTAGCCGGCCTGCCCGGCGTCGTGGTGATCGGCATGGACCTGCTCAGCGAGCACGGGAGCGCCGCCGGGGCCGACGACGTGGCCGCGGTGCGGGCCATCTGCGAGGCCGAACTGGCCGCCCACCGGTCGGCCGTCGACGCGGCCCGGGTCGCGCCGACCGTGGTCGCGCTGCGGACCAAGGCGGCCACCGTGGTCGACGCCGAGCTGGCGCGGCTGGCCGGCCGGCTGAGCGCGGACGGCCTGAGCGCCCACGCACTGGAAGAAATAGCCCAGACCATGCGGCGAGTGGTAGACAAGCTATTGCACGCGCCGACGGTCCGGGTCAAGGAACTCGCGGGCTCGCCGGGGGGCGAGGACTACGCCGCGGCGCTGCGGGTTCTGTTCGACCTAGACCCGCGCGCGGTCGAGGCCGTTACCGGCGCCGCCACGGATCAGACCACGGGGCAGGAGGACACACGGTGACCATGCCGACTTCGGAGCGCTCGCTGCGGCTGGGCAGCCGCAAGAGCCCCATGGCCATCGCGCAGTCCCGTCTGGTCGCCGACATGATCACCGAGCGTACCGGCTGGCCGGTCCAGGTCGTCGGCGTGACCACGCTGGGCGACGTCAGCCGGGACCAGCTCACCCAGATCGGCGGGACCGGCGTGTTCGTCAGCGCGCTGCGGGAGGCCCTGCTCGCCGGCGAGGTCGATCTGGCCGTGCACTCGCTGAAGGACCTGCCGGCCGGACCCGCGGCAGGCATCGTGCTGGCCGCGGTCCCGCCGCGGGACGACCCGCGGGACGCGCTGATCGCGCGGGACAGCGCCAAGCTCGCCGACCTCCCCGCCCGGGCCCGGGTCGGCACCGGCTCCCCGCGACGGGCCGCGCAGCTGCTCGGGCTGCGCGCTGACCTGCGGTGCGTGCCGATCCGCGGGAACGCGGGCACCAGGCTGCGCCAGGTGACCGAGGGCGAGCTGGACGCGGTGGTGCTGGCCTGCGCGGGACTGGCCAGGATCGGCCAGTCGGGTGCCATTACCCAGGTCTTCGAGCTCGACGAGATGCTGCCGGCCCCCGGCCAGGGCGCGCTGGCCGTCGAGTGCCGCGACGGCCAGCCCGAGCTGGCCGCGCTGCTCGCCGCGGTGAACGACGAGGCCAGCATGGCCGCCGCCGTCGCCGAACGCAGCCTGCTCGAGGCGCTCGCGGCCGGCTGCAGCGCGCCGGTCGGCGGCTACGCGGCAGGTAGAGAGCAGCTGATGATGCACGCCGCCGTGCTGAGCCCCGACGGCATCCGCGTGCTGCGCGCGCACGGCAGCGCGCCCGCGGCCCAAGCGCGCCGGCTCGGCCGGGACCTCGCGGCGGAGCTGCTGCGCCGCGGGGCCGCAGACCTCGTCAGCAGTCCGACAAGCAGCGGGAATGATGTGCAGTGAACGCCAGTAGAGAACCAGAATCGGTTGATCAGCCACCCACCGGATGGGTGGCCCTCGTCGGCGCCGGTCCCGGCGACGAGGGTCTGCTGACGGTGCGCGCGGCCGAGCTGCTCGGCCAGGCCGGCCTGGCCGTGGCGCCCGCGGACCTGGCGCCTCTCGCTCGCCGCTACCTGAACCCAGAGGCCCAGCTGGCCGAACCCGCCGATGCGGCGACGACGGCCGCCACGCTCGTGCGGGCCGCGCAGGACGGGCAGCTCGCGGTCCGGCTGTTCGGTGGCGATCCGCTGCTGAACGGCGCGGCCGCCGAGGCGATGGCGTGCGCCCGGGCCGGGGTCAGGTTCGAGATCGTCCCGGGCGTGCCGCTGGCTACCGCCGTGCCGGCTTACGCGGGCATCCCGCTGACCAGCGACCCCGCCGGCGAGCTGCGGGTCATCCACGCCGCGGAGGTCAGCCGGGTGGCCTACAGCCCGGCCACGCTCGTCGTGCTCGGCGCCGACGCGAGCCCGGCCGAGCTGGGCAAGATGCTGATCGCGGCGGGCTGGCCGGAAGCCACGCCCTTCGCCATCACCTGGGACGGCACCACGAGCGCCCAGCAGACCGTGACCTCGACGCTGGGCCGCATCGGTCCCGACCTCAAGGCGGCCGGCGTCTCCCTGGCCAACACCAGGGGCCCGGCCATCGCGGTGGTCGGCGAGGCGGTGTCGGCGCGCGGCACGCTGTCCTGGTTCGAGACCAAGCCGCTGTTCGGCTGGCGGGTGCTGGTGCCCCGCACCAAGGAGCAGGCCGCGGTGGTGTCGCAGCGCCTGCGCGAGTACGGCGCGGTACCGGAAGAGGTGCCGACCATCGCGGTGGAGCCGCCGCGGACGCCGCAGCAGATGGAGCGCGCGGTCAAGGGGCTGGTCACCGGCCGGTATCAGTGGGTGGCCTTCACCTCGGTCAACGCGGTGCGGGCGGTCCGGGAGCGGTTCGAGGAGTACGGCCTGGACGCCCGGGCGTTCGCCGGGGTCAAGGTGGCGGCCGTGGGCGAGCAGACCTCGGCGGCGCTGCTCGATTTCGGCATCCGGCCGGACCTGGTCCCGGAGGAGGACCAGTCGGCGGAGGGCCTGGCCGCGGTCTGGCCGCCGTACGACGACGTGCTCGACCCGATCAACCGGGTGCTGCTGCCCCGGGCCGACATCGCCACCGAGACGCTGCTGGCCCGGCTGATCGACCTCGGCTGGGAGGCCGAGGACGTCACGGCGTACCGGACGGTGCGCGCGGCCCCGCCGCCCGCGCCGGTCCGCGAGGCGATCAAGGGCGGCGGCTTCGACGCCGTGCTGTTCACCTCGTCCTCGACCGTCCGCAACCTGGTCGGGATCGCCGGCAAGCCGCACGCGGTCACGGTGATCGGGGTCATCGGCCCGCAGACCGCCAAGACGGCCGCGGAGTTCGGGCTGCGGGTGGACGTCACGGCCCCCCGGCCGTCGATGGCCGCGCTGGTCGACGCGGTGGCCGAATACGGCGCGGGCCTGCGCGCCGCGGCCGAGGAGGCCGGAGAACCGCTCCGCCGGCCGAGCGAGCGGCGCCGCGGCGCCCGGCGCCGGAGCCTGCGATGAGCACGGGGTTTCCCGTCGTCCGTCCCCGCCGGCTGCGCCGCACGCCGGCCCTGCGGGCCCTGGTCGCGGAGACCTCCCTGCGCCCGCGCGACCTGGTCCTGCCGATGTTCGTCAAGGAGGGCCTCGACGAGCCGAGGCCGATCGGCTCGATGCCGGGCGTGGTCCAGCACACCCGGGACAGCCTGCGCAAGGCGGCCGCGGAAGCGGCGGCCGCCGGAGTGGGCGGGCTGATCGTGTTCGGCGTGCCCGCGGCCAAGGACGGCCGGGGTTCGGCGGCCGACGACCCGGCCGGCATCTCCCAGCTGGCCCTGGCCGACCTGCGCGCCGAGACCGGCGAGCGGTGCGTCATCCTGGCCGACCTGTGCCTGTGCGAGTACACCGACCACGGCCACTGCGGCCTGCTCACCGGTGACGCCGAGGTGGCCAACGACGCGACCCTGGAGCGCTACGCCGCGATCGCGGTGGCCCAGGCGCAGGCGGGTGCCGACCTGATCGCGCCGAGCGGGATGATGGACGGCCAGGTGGCCGCGATCAGGGCCGCGCTGGACGCCGCCGGGCACGGCGACGTGGGCATCTGCGCCTACTCGGCCAAGTACGCGTCCGCGTTCTACGGGCCGTTCCGCGAGGCGGCCGAGGGTGCGCCGAAGTTCGGCGACCGGGGCAGCCACCAGCAGGATCCGGCCAACGTGATCGAAGCGCTGCGCGAGGTGGCGCTGGACCTCGACGAGGGCGCGGACATGGTCATGGTCAAGCCGGCCCTGGCCTACCTGGACGTCATCCGGCGGGTCGCGGAGACCGCGCCGGTACCGGTGGCGGCGTACCAGGTCAGCGGCGAGTTCGCGATGGTCGAGGCGGCCGCCGCCAACGGCTGGCTGGACCGCGACCGGGCGATCATGGAGACGCTCACCGCGATCCGCCGCGCGGGCGCCAGCGTCATCCTGACCTACTGGGCGACCGAGGTGGCGCACTGGCTGGCCGGCTGACTCGTGTTAAAAACGTGCCTGTGTTTAAAACGTGACCGTATCGGGCAGACCCTGTCGTTCATTTATGCCGAACGGATCGTGGTTTATGCCCTACGATAAGTAACTAACGCAAACCGGGGAAATGGCAGGGTCAATGGTCGATGTAGCGCGGCGCCGCAGCGAACGGGCCCGCGGCCGGGCGGCGGAGCGTCATCAGCCGTTCGGCCTCGTGGCGGCGCAGTACGCGTCGATGGGCTGGCCCGTATGCGTCGGCGCGCATTCCTACCGCGGTAAGCGGGGGTCGATCGAGCCGGGCCGCGCCTGCTCGTGTGACCGGGTCGGATGCCCGGCGCCCGGCGCGCATCCGGTATCCCCCGCCTGGCAGATGCAGGCGACGGTGGACCTGAACGTGATCGGAAGCTGGTGGGAAACCCGGCCGGAGGCGAACGTCATACTCGTCACCGGCCGGGTTTTTGATGTGCTCGACGTGCCGGCCGCAGCGGGGTCGGCCGCGTTCGAGCGGATGGAGGCGGCCGGGGCGGCGGTGGGCCCCGTGGCCCGCCTCGGCGACGACCGGATGCTGTTCTTCGTGCTGACCAGGGGCTCGCCGGCCGACGAAGACGAATGGTGGTCATCCGGGCTGGACTGCGAGCCGGAGAGCGTCACGCCCGGCCTGCGCTGGCACTGCCGCGACAGCTACGTGCTCGCCCCGCCGTCGGTCTACGCCACGGGCCTGGCCGCGCGCTGGCTCCGCTCCCCGCGCGAGCATCCGTTGCCCGACGCGCTGCGGCTGCTCGAGTACCTGGTCGACGCCTGCGAAGCGTAACGTTTGCCTGTGACCAGTCGCAGTGACTCGCTGTTCGCCCGGGCCCGTGAGGTCACCCCGGGCGGCGTGAATTCCCCGGTGCGCGCGTTCGGCGCGGTCGGGGGGGTGCCCAGGTTCATGGTCCGCGGGTCGGGCCCCTACCTGACCGACGTGGACGGCCGCGAGTACGTCGACCTGGTGTGCTCGTGGGGACCGATGATCCTCGGGCACGCGCATCCGTCGGTCATCTCCGCCGTCTCGGCCGCGCTGGCGGACGGGACGTCGTTCGGCGCCGTCACGCCGGGCGAGGTCGAGCTGGCCGAACAGATCGTCGCGCGGACCCCGGTCGAGCAGGTCCGCCTGGTCAACTCCGGTACCGAGGCCACCATGTCCGCGGTCCGGCTGGCCCGCGGGTTCACCGGGCGCTCGGTGGTAGTCAAGTTCGCCGGGTGCTACCACGGGCACGTGGACGCGCTGCTGGTCGCGGCGGGCTCGGGCGTGGCCACGTTCGGGCTGCCCGATTCGCCCGGCGTCACCGGCGCGGCCGCCGCCGACACCCTGGTGCTGCCCTACAACGACGTTGAAGCGGTGTCGGCGGTGTTCGCCGCGCGCGGGGAGTCGATCGCGTGCGTAATCACCGAGGCCTGCCCGGCGAACATGGGCGTGGTGCCGCCGGCGCCGGGGTTCAACGCGCTGCTCGCCTCGTTGTGCCGGTCGGCCGGGGCGCTGCTGATCATGGACGAGGTGCTGACCGGGTTCCGCGTGTCGCCGTCCGGCTGGTACGGCGTCGACGGCGTGCCGGGCGACCTGGTCACGTTCGGCAAGGTGATGGGCGGCGGCCTGCCCGCCGCGGCGTTCGGCGGCCGGGCCGAGATCATGTCGCGGCTCGCGCCGGCCGGGCCGGTCTACCAGGCGGGCACGCTGTCGGGCAACCCGCTCGCGGTGGCGGCCGGGCTGGCGACGTTGCACGCCTGTACCCCGGAGGTGTACGCCCGGGTCGACGCCGCCGCGGACGCCGTGGCCAAGCTGGCGTCCTCCGCGCTGACCGCCGCCGGCGTGCCGTTCTGGCTGTCGGAGGCGGGGAGCCTGTTCTCGGTGTTCCTCGGCCGCACCGAACCGGTACGGTCCTTCGCCGACGCCAGGGACCAGTCGCCGGCGGCGTACGCCGCGTTCTTCCACGCCATGCTCGACGGCGGCGTCTACCTGCCGCCATCCCCCTACGAGGCCTGGTTCCTGTCCGCGGCTCACGACGAAGCCGCCCTGTCCCGCATCGCGGACGCGCTCCCCGCGGCCGCCCGGGCCGCGGCCGCGGCGCTGGCCGGCGGACCGGCCTGAGCACTAGGTAAGCTGGCCGGGCTATGTCCGACACAACCGTCGTCCACCTGCTGCGGCACGGCGAGGTGGACAACCCGCACGGCATCATCTACGGGCGCCTGCCCGGTTACCGTCTGTCCGCGAACGGACGCGCGATGGCCGACGCCGCCGCGGACTTTTTTTCCGAACGGGCCGTGGTGACCCTGTTCAGCTCCCCGCTCGAGCGGGCCCAGGAAACCGCCCGCCCGGTGGCCGAGCGGCTCGGCCTGCCGATCGTGATCGACGACCGGCTGATCGAGTCGTGGAACCACTTCGAGGGCCTGAGGTTCGGCGTGGGCGACGGAGCGCTGCGCAGACCCGCCCACTGGCCGTACCTGCTCAACCCGTTCCGGCCGTCCTGGGGCGAGCCGTATCGTGACGTCGCGGCCAGGATGCTGGCCGCGATGGAGACGGCGCGGGAAGCGGCCTCGGGTCGCGAAGCGGTGTGCGTGACCCACCAGTTGCCGATCTGGGTGGCCCGGCGCGCGGCCGAGGGCCGGCGGCTGTGGCACAACCCGGCCAAACGGGAGTGCGCGCTGGGCAGCGTGACCAGCTTCACCTACGACGGCGACCGCCTAGTCGGCGTGTCGTACACCGTGCCGGCCCGGCGTCAGGTCACCCAGGACGATGCGGCACAATAGGGCGACAGTACTACCCCCTGTAGGAGATGGCCAGGATCCGCCCGTGTTCAAAGCCAAGCGCCGCGTGGTCGTCTTGGTGGCGGCCGTGTCCGTCGGGGCGGCGCTGGCCGCGGTCCTGCTGACCGGGTGGGCCAGCGGCGGGAATAGCGGCGTAACCGACGTGGCGGGCAGCACCAGCGCGGTGCTGTACTCGGCCGGGCACCGCCCGCTGGCGCCGGATTTCACCGCGACCACGCTGACCGGCTCCCGGCTGAGCTTCTCCTCCTACCGGGGCCAGGTCGTGGTGCTCAACTTCTGGGGGTCCTGGTGCGCGCCGTGCCGGGCGGAGGCGCCGACCCTGGCCGTGACGGCGGAGCAGTACCGCTCGGCCGGCGTGGCCTTCCTCGGCGTGGACGTGCGCGATGACACGGCCAGCGCCCTGGCCTTCGCCCGTAACTTCGGCATCACCTATCCGAGCGTCAGCGATTCCAGTTCGGAGATCACGCTCGACTTCACGTCCGTCGTACCGATCGCCGGAACCCCCACTACGCTGGTGATCGACCGGACCGGGCACATCGCCGGAGCGGTGTTCGGCACCGCGACCTACCAGGAACTGACCGACATCCTGGCCAAGGTCACCGGGAAGACGCTGGGGACGGTGGCGGGCTGATGACCGATGTGCGTGTGCCGGAGACGGACCCGTTCGAGTCGGCAACCGACCAGGACGACGGCGGAGCTGGCGGCCGGGATCGCGCGAGGGGCACGTTCGGGCTCGCCGACTGGCTGAAGTGGGGCTGGCGGCAGCTCACCTCGATGCGGATCGCGCTGGTCCTGCTCTTCCTGCTCGCCCTGGCCAGCGTGCCGGGATCCATGTTGCCGCAGGAAGGCTCGGACCCCGGTGGCGTGCAGCAGTACTACACGTCGCACCCGGCCCTGGCGCCGCTGCTCAACCACCTCGGATTGTTCAACGTCTTCGCGGCGCCCTGGTTCGCCGCCATCTACCTGCTGCTATTCGCCTCTCTGGTGGGCTGCGTGGTGCCCCGGACGTTCCGGCTGGCGGGCTCGGCCCGGACGCTCCCGCCGCGGGCGCCGCGGAACCTGACCAGGCTGCCGCGATCGGCCGAGTACGGTACCGCGCTGGCGCCGGCCCAGGCCGCCGACGTGGCCGCGCGGGTCCTGGCCGGCCACGGCTTCCGGCTGCGCCGGCCCGCCGGCGCTTCTGACGGGGCGTGGGTGTCCGCGGAGAAAGGCTATCTCCGGGAAGCCGGGAATCTGCTGTTCCACCTGGCCCTGCTCGGGGTGCTCGTGTCGGTCGCGCTGGGCGGGCTGTTCGGCTACAAGGCCGACCGGCTACTGGTCCAGGGGACAACGTTCTCCGAC
>Ga0070761_10002198_pt1 | contig 12022 bp, 3 predicted proteins | sample HubBroMetageREF1_FD_66724 | JGI IMG/M metagenome (GOLD analysis project Ga0070761, IMG submission 66724) | Reference soil microbial communities from the Hubbard Brook experimental Forest, New Hampshire, USA - Hubbard Brook CCASE Soil... | ecosystem: Environmental > Terrestrial > Soil > Temperate...
TCCGCCCCGTACGTGGGGCTGGGATATGACGATACCCGCGTCGGCAGTCAGGTCAACGCAGCGCCGCTGGCCGGAAACGCGACGCTCACCGTGCAGGGGCAGCTGGTCGAGCTCATCGGCACGCTCGGACTGAGCGGCTTTCAGCAGGCCACGCTCGACAGCACGGGGGACCTCCGGCTGCGTGGCGTACAGACCGCCGGCGAGCCCACCCAGCCGATCGCCGAGACCCTGCAGACACAAGGCACGCTCGTGTTGCAGGCGCAGCAGATCTACGCGACCACCCTGACGCAGGCCGATGTCACGGTCCTCGGCAGCGACTCGACCCTCGATATCCGCGGCGTGTCCGGCACGGCGGCGCCGGTTCTCTCTGCCGGCGCCGAGCTGACACTAAATGCGAATACCATCGATCAGGGCGGCGTGTTGCGAGTCCCATTCGGGCAGATCGTCCTCAACGCCAACCAGCTGACGCTCGAGCCGGGCAGCCTGACGTCGACGTCAGGAGCGGGCGAGGTAGTGCCCTTCGGCACCACGCAGGCGGGTGCCGATTTCGTGTACACGCTGCCGCAGGGGCAGACGGTGGTCTACACGGACAGCGGCCCTCCGGCGAAGTCGGTGGTGCTGCAGGCGAATTCGATCAACGTGGCTCACGGCGCCACGGTGGATGTCAGCGGCGGTGGCGACCTGCAGGCTTATGAATTCATCCCCGGGACGGGTGGGACGAATGACATCCTGGCCAACTCCTACAACCCGCAGGCGTTCGCGATCCTGCCGTTGTCGGGACTGAAATTCTCCCCGTACGACCCGGACAATGCACTCGGCTTCAGCTATCCGATCGGCGAGAGCGTGACGCTCGGCGCCGGCAGCGGCGTGCCGGCAGGAACCTATGCGATTCTGCCGGCGCGTTATGCGCTGCTGCCCGGGGCCTATCTGGTCACGCCGGCCTCCGGTTACAGCAACATTGCCTTCGGTCAGGCATTCACGCAGCTGAACGGCAGCACCGTGGTCGCAGGCCGCTTCACGCAGGCCGGCAGCAGCCTCGGATCATCCCTCACCCAGGGCTTCGACATCGAATCGCAGGCGCTGATCAACACGCAGGCGCAGTACACGCTGACCTCCGCCAACGGCTTCTTCAGCACGCTGGCCGCCGGCAACAAAACCCTGCCGCCCCCATTGCCCATCGATGCCGGTGTGGTGGAGTTTCTGGCCGGTGAGCAGCTGGAGTTCGAAGGACTGCTGGAAGACACAGCGCCCAAGGGCGGGCGCAGCGGCCAGGTCGATATCAGCGCCACCCAGCTGGAGATTGCGACCAGTGCCGCCCCTGCGACGCCGGGCGTCGTGGTTCTCGATGAGGCGCAGCTCAATCTGCTGAGCGCGGCATCCCTGCTGATCGGCGGCACGCGCACTGTCAGCAGTACGACCCCGGGCGCCATCGATATCCAGACTACCGCCGCCTCGATCAGCGTCGCGCCCAACGTGGCGCTCTCGGGGAGCGAGCTGATCCTCACCGCCACCAACGACATCAGCGTGGGCGCAGGTGCGCAACTGTCGGCGAGTGGCGGCCTCGCCAGCGTGCCGACGCAGTACGACCTGGTCGGCGATGGCGCACTGCTGCGCGTTTCCACCGGAGCGCAGGCGCCGATCGAGCGAACCGGCGTCCAGGGGCTGACCGGCAATCTGACGCTCGCCGCAGGCGCCGTGCTGCGCAGCGCCGGCTCGGTGTCTCTCGATGCGACCGGGAGCCTAAGTTCGCAGTCGAGCTACGACGTCAGGGGCGGCTCGCTGGCCTTTTCCGCGCCGCAGATCTCGCTCGGCTCAGGCAGCTCGGCGAGCGGGAACCTCGTGCTGTCACCGACGGTGCTGTCCTCGCTGGATCTCGCCAACCTGTCACTGACCAGCGGCAGCTCGATCGACCTCTATGGCTCGAATGCGCTCACCATCGAGGGCACTCTGAGCCTCAACGCGGCGCTGCTCGAGGCAGCCAGCGGCGATGCCTCTGCGACGCTCCAGGCGCAGACTATCGCGCTCACCGGCACCGGCGCTGCGGTTATGCCGGCCGCGGTCGCCGCCAGCGGCGGCCTGAACCTGCACGCCAGTCAGGTGGTGCTGGGCGGCAATGTCGATCTCGCCGGCTTCGCGGCGTACAGCATCGATGGCGAAGCCAACATCCAGGTGCAGGGCCAGGGCCTACTCGCGGCGGATGCGCCGCTGACCTTACGCACCGCGCTCCTGAGCGGCACTAACAGCAGCAACTTTGCCTTTACGACGCCGGCGGCGCTCGCAGTTCTCGGGCCGACCGCGGCGAGCTCCCCGCCGAGCGCCGCCGCGGGTGCCGGCGTGACGCTGGCGCTCAGCGGCAGCAACGTGCTGGTGGATACGGCCGTGCGCAGCCCCTCCGGTACGCTGAGCCTCACGGGCACCGGCGCAGGCGCTGCGGGCGATGTGACGCTGGGCAGCTCGGCCGCGGTCGGCCTGGCGGGTGATTCGGTGACCTTCGATACCGTCACGCAGTCCGGTCCCGGAGGCCGGCTGCTGGTCAGTTCCGACTCCGGCAACTTCGTGGAGGCGAGCGGCGCCACGGTGGATCTCTCGGCCGGGGGAACCGGTGCTGCGGCGGGTACGCTCAGCGTCACCGTGCCGCAGGGCACGGCGACATTGCAGGGGGCACTCAGTGCCCAGGGGCAAAGCGGTGGCGGGTTCTCGCTCGAAGCGGCGCAGCTGCCGGATCTCGGCGCGCTCAACACGATCCTGAACACCGGCGGCTTCGCTGGCGCGCGCACTTTCTGGCAGACCGGCAGCGGGGACGTGATCCTGCCCTCGGTCGCCGGCGGCGCGGTGCATGCCTCCAGCGTCACCATCGAAGCCGATGGAGGCTCGGTCGACGTGCAGGGGGCGATCGATGCCTCAGGCACGGTGGGCGGCTCTGTCAGCCTGTTCGCCGCCAACGGCGTGTCGGTCGAAGGAACGATTTCCGCCGCGGCGAGTGGCGCCGGTGCGGCCGGCGGCAGTCTGCAGATCGCTGCCGGCAACGGCAGCGTGCAGATTGCCAACTCGGCCACGATCGATCTTGGCGGCGGCGCGGGTGCGGCCGGCGGAACGCTGTCGCTGCAGCTGCCGCAGTCGAGCCTCACGGCGATGCTCACGCCCGGCAACGCGGCCGTCACGCTCGCAGGCACCTATCGCGGCGTGCAGCAGGTGCAGGTTGAGGGCCTGCAGACCTACGTGCAGCAGGGCGGCACCATTTCGGCCGAGGAGGAATCGGCCGACCCGAGCAATCCGATCTACGCGACCGCCGCGGCCTTCATGCAGAACGCCAGCGCCATCGCCCAGGCGGTTGCCGGGCAGTCAGGTCTCAACGTATCCGTCGTGCCCGGCATCGAGATCGAGTCCAGCGTCGATCTGACACTCGCGACCGCCTGGGACCTCTCGACCTGGCGCTTCAATGGCGTCGCCGGAATTCTGACGCTGCGCAGCGCCGGCAACCTGATCTTCGATCAGTCGCTCAGCGACGGCTTCGACGGCGTCGGCTCATTCACCCTGCCGACCACCCCCGGGCCATCCTGGTCCTACCGCCTCGTGGCGGGTGCCGATCTCAACGCCAGCAACCTGATGGCGGTGGTGCCGCTCGCCGCGCTGCCCAGCGGCGAGGGTAACGTGGTGCTCGCTGCAGGCATCCCCGACGGCGGCTCGGTCAACAACCCACCGGTCCCCAACATGATCCGCACCGGCACCGGCAGTATCAGCATCGCCGCCGCCGGCGACCTGCAGTTTGGCAACCAGGCCTCGGTCATCTACACGGCCGGCGAAGCTTCGAGCAGCGGCATTCCGCTGGATGGGCTGCAGGACCTCGCCTATCCCACCGGCGGGGGCAACATCAGTATCAGCGTCGGCGGTGACATTCTCGGCGCGCCGACCAACCAGCTGGTGACCGCATGGCTGTGGCGCACCGGCCAGATCGCCGGCTCGACCACGCCTTCTGCCACCGGCTGGACCGTGAGCTATCCGTTCTTCGAGGAGAACCTCGGCGCACTGGGTGGCGGTAACGTCAGTATCTCGGCTGCGGGCGACGTGAGTGAGCTGTCGGTGGCCATACCCAACATCGGCGTGCAGGTAGGCGGCACGACTCCGGCGGCGAATCTGGTGCAAGTGACCGGTGGCGGCACTCTGAGCGTACAGAGCGGCGGCAATATCACCGGCGGCTCGTACTTCGTCGGCAGCGGAACCGGGACTCTCTTTGCACAGGGAATGATCGGCATCGACACCTCCGGCAGGCCCACGGCAACCGGTGATGCACCGATCCTCGCGCTTGGGGATGCGCAGATGAGTGTCGGCGCCATCGGCGATGTGGCGATCGAGAGCGCGCTCAACCCGATGCTGCTGCCGCAGGCGCTGACGCAGCCGGGCAACGCTAAAGTCGCCTCGCTGTTCTCCACGTATTCCGCAGACAGCGCGGTGGATCTCTTGTCCGTCTCCGGCGACGTCAACTTCATCAATGATGTCGAGCGCAGCGCTGGGCCGACCACCCTGCTGAGCTCGATGAATTTCGTGGGCGCAGCCGACGTCGCGCCATTCAACGTCTTTCCGGCGACCGTCAATGCCACGGCGCTCACCGGCAACGTCCTGGTGAACGGCGGTCAGGCCATCACGCTGTGGCCCTCACCCACGGGCAATCTGAACCTGTTCGCCGAGCAGAATGTCGAGTTTTCGCCGAACGGCGCCGCCCTGCTCATGTCGGATATCGATCCGAGCACGCTGCCCGACGCCGCCAATCCGGTGCGCACGCTGCTCAGCAACGTCGCCTGGCAGGGCATTTTCCAGATACCACAGCCCGGCTTTGCGCATAACCCGATTCACTCCGCCGGCTTCAGCGCGGAGGGCAGCGAGGACCCGACGCCGGTGCGCATCGTCGCCAACAGCGGCGACATTTCCGACGCTGACCTGATCTATATCCCCAAACCCATCCACATCGTTGCCGGCGGCGACATCACCAACCTCAACCTGCAGGACGAGCAGCTGAGCGCCGCGGATCTGTCGGTCATCTCCGCCGGAGGCAACATCGTCTTCCAGCCGATCCGCGATCCGGTGATCGGCTCGCTGCTGGCCGACAACGGTCACGGCATCGTCATCGAAGGACCTGGCTCGCTGCTGATGACGGCCGGCGGCAACATCAACCTGGGCACCTCGGCGGGTATCACCACGGCCGGGGACTTGTTCAACCCGGCACTGCCAGCGGAGGGCGCGAACGTCTCGGTCATGGCCGGCGCAACCGTCGCGCGCGCGGATCTCAGCGCCTTCACGAGCCAGTATCTCGAGTCAGAGACCACTTATGACGCCGCGCTGATCGCGTTCGTCGAACAGCAGACCAATGAGGCCGTCGGCAGCAAGAGCCAGGCGCTCGAGATCTTCAAGTCGCTGAGCGCCAATCAGCAGTTCGAGCTGTGCGAGCAGGTGCTGTACGACGAGCTCACCGTCAGTGGCGTGGCGGCTGCATCGCCCGGTAGTCTGCACGGCAACTATTCGCGCGGATTCGACGCGCTGGCGAAACTGTTCCCGGGCTCGACCAGTTCGAATCCCACGAGCGGGGCGGCAGCGACCTATCCCGGATCGATCACCATGTATTTCAGCCGCATCTACACGCTGGACGGCGGCGACATTTCCCTGCTCGCTCCGGGAGGGTTCGTCAACGTCGGCATTTCGACTCCGCCGACCGCCTTTGGTATCACCAAGGGAGCCGATCAGCTGGGCGTCGTCGCGCAGGGCAGCGGCGATGTCAGCAGCGTGTCCTACGGCGACTTCGAGGTGAACCAGTCGCGCGTGTTCGCCGCCGACGGCGGCAATATTCTGGTGTGGTCGACCGACGGCAACATCGATGCCGGCCGCGGTGCCAAGACGGCGATCTCGGCGCCGGCGCCGACGATCACTTTCGACTCCTCGGGTCACATTCAGACGGTGTTCCCGCCCGCGCTGACGGGCAGCGGCATTCAGGCGCTCTCAACCACGCCGGGTTTATCTCCCGGCGACGTCGATCTGTTCGCACCGCAAGGCGTGGTCAACGCCAATGATGCCGGCATCGTCGCGGGCAATCTGGTCATCGGCGCCACTGCCGTGCTCGGCCGCAACAACATCACCTTCAGCGGTGTGGCGGTCGGACTGCCGGTGGAGAATACCGGCCTCGGCGCGGCTCTGGCCGGCACGAACTCGGTGGCCAGCAGTGCTGCGAACGCGGCGACCATGGGGCTCGACACCACCAACAAGGCGGATTCCGCACCGTCGGCGACCAGTGCCCTGAGCTGGCTGGATGTCTTTCTGGTGGGACTCGGCGAGGAGAACTGCAAGCCCGACGATATGGAATGCCTGAAGCGGGCACAGCAGAGGAATTGAGCGCCTCGCGGCGACGTGGTGGGCCAGGGCTGCGCGGGCCAGGCGCGCGCGTGTGCGCGGCCAGCCTGTTACGGCGCCAGCGAGCGCAGTACGAGTCGCCGTTGTGCGCCGCGCCGATCAGGTGCAGCGACGAGGCGCGAATGCGCTAACGGGCGGCGACCACCGTCTTGTGGCGCCACAGCTCATCATCGACCACTGCCGCCAGATGGTCGTACGACATGGCGCCGTTGAAGAAGCGCCCGTTGATGAACAGCCCGGGTGTGCCGTCGACGCCCGCATTGACGCCCGCCTGCTCGTCCGCTTTGACGACGGCGGCCGCGTCCACACCGACCGTGCACGCGTCAAATTTGCGGCCGTCCAGATGCAGACGCGCCGCAGTCTTGCGTAGGTTGTCCGGGTCGAGTCCGTGCGGATCGGCAAAGAGCGCGTCATGCATTTCCCAGAACTTTCCCTGTTGCTGCGCGCACACGCTGGCCACGGCCGCGTGCATCGCGTTGGCGTGGATCTCGCTTAATGGCAGGTGCCGGTACACCAGCCGTACATCGTGTGGGTAATGCGCCAGTACCTGCTGCAGGATCGGCTCCATCTGCCGGCAGTAAGGGCACTGGAAGTCCGCGAATTCGACGATCGTCACGGCCGCACTGCTCGGGCCGCGGCTGGCGCCGCTCGTCGCGACCGGCTCGCGCAGCGGTTCCAGGGTGAGACGGGCCGCGTACTTGCCGCGCAGCTCCTCCAGGTAGGCATGACGTGCGTCGGCGCTCGCCTGCTGCTGTAACCGCTGCAGCAGGAGCGGCCGCACGGCCTCGAGCGGCTGATTGATCTGCGCCCGATGCTGCTCGTACAGCACGCCGACCTCCGCCTCGCTGATCTCGCGCGGTTTGAGCTGCGCCAGCAGCTGGTCCGGCGTCAGATTGCGTGCCTGTGCCTCGCGCTGCAGCAGTTGCTGGTCGAGGTAGTCCTGCGCCTCGCGCTCCAGCAGTGCCTGGCGGGAGCGGTTGTATTCGAGCTCGAGCGTGCGCATTTGCTGCTCGTGACGTTGGGCGAGATCGCCAAGATCGCTGCCGGCCTTGGCGGGCAACTGCTGGAAGGTGATCTGCTCACTGCCGATGATCGCGACGGGCGCACTCGCAGCCGGCGCACTCACCTGTGCGACCACCGGCATGGCCGGAAGTAATCCGGCAAGCAGCACGCTGCCTGCGATCGACGCTACCCGCATGGTGAACTCCTGAGGCGGAAAGGGCGCCGACTCTAGCCCACCAAGATGACCGCATTGCACGCGCCGTCGAGCGCGCGCCGCAAATTTCATCGGAACGTCACAATTGTTGAGTCGGCGGCCGCACGCGGCGGCGGTCGATCGCAGCCCACCGCAACAAAACCGTCATCACACTCGACAACAATGGCACCCCACGAACAGATGATCGCCGTGGCTTTGTTGGCGGCCACAAAACGCTGCCTCGGGGAGCCCACGGCAAAACGTTAAGAAAGCGCGCCGCCCGCACTCGCCACGGTGCGGGTCGGGCGCGGCACTTTTGCAGGCATCCACAGGCGCGCGGGTGCCGTCCATGCATGTCACGGGGATGGATCGATGAAAGTAAAACGCGCGGGGGCGGTTCTACCGCTCCTGCTGGGCCTGACATTGGCGCGTACCGCGCTCGCGGATTCGCCCGCCGCCGCCAGTGCTGCCCCCGCGGAGAATCCCAATCCCGAGGAGCACAATCTCACCGAGCTGCGCAACACGGTGATCAACATCCTGCATGCGCTGGTGGAGAAGGGCGTGATCACGCGCGAACAGGCCGACGCCATGGTCAAGAGTGCGCAGGAGAAGGCGGCGGCGCAGGCGGCGGCCAGCGCCCAGCAGGAGCAGGCGGAGAAGGGCGCCATCCGCGTGCCCTACGTGCCGCAGATCGTCAAGGATGAGATTTCCAAGCAAGTCGCTGCGCAGGTCGCCCCGACCGTCAAGCAGGAGGTGGTCGACGAGGTGGGCTCCAAGGGCGCGCTGTTCGCGGCACTGCCGGAGTGGATGCAGCGCATGACCTGGACCGGGGACATCCGCGTGCGCGGCGAGGCGGACATGTTCGCCAAGGACAACGCTACCGGCTTCTACTACGACTTCAATCAGGTCAACAGCGCCGGCGGCATCGAAAAAGCCGGGGCGGCGGCATTCCTCAACACGACCGAGGACCAGAATCGTCTGCGATTGCGGGTGCGCTTCGGCGTGGACACCGTGCTCGGCTCCGGCTTCACCGCCGGACTGCGTCTGGCCACCGGCGATACCGGTGAGATCGTGGCGACGACCAATCAGACCCTGGGCAACTACGGCGCCGGTTATACCGTCAGTTTCGATCAGGCCTACATCCGCTGGACCGGTGAGTCGTACACCGGGCACCAGATCTTCACCACCACCGCGGGGCGTTTCGAGAATCCCTGGGTCAGCAGCGATCTGCTCTGGTACAACGACCTGACTTTCGAGGGTGTGCTCGGCAACTACCGCGTCAACATCAACGATGACAACGCGGTGCGGCATGACCTGTTCGCCACCATCGGGGCTTTCCCGCTCGCGTCCTTCTCGTTGTTCAACCCCAACCCGAGCGGCGAGCAGAAATGGCTGACCGGGGCACAGATCGGCGCCGATCTGCACACCGAGGACGAGTCGCGCTTCCGTTTCGGCGCTGCCTATTACGATTACATCCACATCGTCGGCGAGCGCAACTCGCTCGGCAGTACGCTGTTCAACTGGTCGGCGCCCGCGTTCGTGCAGAAGGGCAACACGATGTTCGATATCAGCAACACCACTGATCCGACCGTCAATCTGTTTGCCCTGGCGTCAAATTTCCGCATCGTCGATCTCATCGGTGTAGGCGACATACGCGTGCTGTCGCGCTATTCGGTGGGCTACGTACTGGAAGCACTGAAAAACGTCGGTTTCAACAGTACCCAGGTGGAGCAGCGCGTCGGCAGCTATGTCGCGCCACGTAACCGCGGCTACCGCGCCGATGTCTCCTTCGGTACCAGCAGCTTCGGGCCGTTTGCGACCTGGCGCGGCACGGTGGGTTATCGCTATCTCGAGCGTGATGCGGTCGTCGACGCGTTCGATGACGAGGACTTTCATCTCGGCGGCACCGACACCAAGGGCTACACGCTCATCTACGACTTCTCGGTCAATCCGCATGTCTGGTTCCGCCTCAAGTACATGTCCGCCAATGCCATCGACGGACCGCCGCTGGGTATCGATGTGTTGCAACTGGACGTGAACAGCCGCTTCTGAGGGGCGCGGGCCAGGGGATTGCTGCGGCACGGCGCTGCGCACGCTTGGCCGTCGGCGCATGGGGCGCCTCTGGCCTCTGCCGACGAGTCTGCGCTCCTCGGTCGCCACGTGCTCCGGGGGCCGATCCGGTCGGCCCGCGGCAGTGCGTCCCTGCGGGCGCGTCATGGCCCCCGGGTCACAGCTCAGCGGCGCGCAGAAACAGCCCGCCGCCGCCGGCGGGCAATGTAACTGTCATACATGCTCGAAATAATGCCCGGTCGGCGCTCGATGACGCAGGCCAGCCCTTGGCGTGCCATAGCTGAACTTGGAAGGCCAGATGACTCGCTCCCCTCTCTTGTTTCTGGTGCTCGCTGCCCTCTTGGGGGCCGCCTGGGCGCCGCAGGCACATGCTTGGTGGAATGGCGACTGGGCCTTTCGCAAGGAGATCAGTTTCGATCTGACGCCGACGGGTGCGGACATCGCCGGCTCGCCCACGGATGTACCGGTGCTGGTGCGCCTGAGCCTGGGCAACTTCCAGTACTTTGCGGATGCCAAACCGGACGGCTCCGACCTGCGCTTCGTCGCCGCGGACGACAAGACGCCGCTGGCATTTCACATTGAGCGCTTCGACGCGCAGGCGCAGATCGCACTCGTGTGGGTGCGCGTGCCGCGTCTGACCGGCGGCGCCAAGACCGACAAGATCCTGCTGTATTACGGCAACAAGAACGCGACCAGCGCGGCCGATCCGGCCGGCACCTATGACGTGAATCAGGCGCTGGTCTATCACTTTGGTGCCCCCAAGGGCGCGCCCCAGGATGTCACCGCCTACAAGAGTGAACCCTCGGCCTTCAACGCCGAGGTTAACCCCGCGTCACTGATTGGCGCCGGGGTCAAGTTTGCCGGCGCGCAGACCATCACCGTGCCGGCGACCGGGGCGGTGCACCTGCTGGCGACCAAGGGGCTCACTCTCTCGGCATGGGTGCGCTTCGATGCGGCGCAGCCGGCCGCTCAGGCCTACATCGCGCAGCTGGCGGAGCAGGGCCGTGAGCTGGTGCTGGGAATCGCCGGCACGCAGGCCTTTGCCCGCTACAGTGGCGGCGCGACGCCTGTGAGCGTCACGCAGAGCGATCAGCTGAAGACGGGCGACTGGCACCATCTCGCCGTGCGCATCGGCGATGGACACCTGACTCTGTTTGTCGATGGCAGTGACGCCGCACACGCCGACACGACCGCCGAGGAGATCGGCGGTGCGCTGACCGTGGGCGGCTCGGCCACCAACGGCAACTTCTACAGCGGCGAGCTGGACGAGCTCGAGGTCTCCACCATCGCTCGCAGCACCGACTGGCTCAGGGCGGCAGCACGCAGCCAGGGGATGGTCGCGCCACTGGTCGTTTATGGCGGTGACACGCAGAAAGAGGGCGGCCACGAGTCCTATTTCGCGACCACGCTGCGCAACGTCACTGCGGATGGCTGGGTCGTCATCGGCATTCTCGGCGTCATGTTTCTCGCCTCGCTCCTGATCATGGGCAGCAAGGCGATGTACCTGAATCGCGTGGCCCGCGGCAATGCAGCTTTCCTCGAGCGCTTCTACCAGGAGTCGGCCGACCCTGTGACCCTGGGGCGCGACGGCAAGGGCGCCGGGCGCGGTGCCGCGGTGGAGGAATTTGATGGCTCGACTCTGGCGCAACTGTACGATCACGGCCGGCAGGAGACTCTCAAGCGCCTTGCGGGCCAGTCAGTGGGTGCCGAGCGTGCGCAGATTCTCTCGGCGCAGTCCATCGAGGCGATACGCGCCACGCTGGATGCGAGCCTCACGCGCCGTTTGCAGCAGGTCAACAAGTGGATGGTGTGGCTGACGGTGTCGATCGCCGGCGGTCCGTTTCTGGGACTGCTGGGCACGGTGGTTGGCGTGATGATCACCTTTGCCGCCATCGCCGCTTCAGGTGATGTGAACATCAACGCGATCGCACCGGGCATCGCCGCGGCGCTGGTCGCCACGGTGGCTGGCCTGGGAGTCGCCATTCCCTGCTTGTTTGGTTACAACTACCTGAATACCCGCATCAAAGAGATTGGTGCCGACATGCGCGTGTTCGTCGATGAGTTCGTCACGCGCATCGCGGAGACCTACTCCTGAGGAGGCGAGCGCTATGTCCGCATCAGTAGGCGAAGGCGATGATGTCTATGACGAGATCAACATCACGCCGATGCTGGATCTCGCCTACGTGCTGCTGGTCATTTTCATCATCATGACCACCGCGGTGGTGCAGGGCATCAAGGTCAATCTGCCGAAGGCCAGCGCACAGCCGACACTGGCGGAGAACAAGACCAAGGCGATCACCATCACCGCCGACGGCACCATCTATCTGGATACCTTTCCGGTGAGCATGCAGGAGCTGGAGA
>Ga0070761_10002199_pt1 | contig 12021 bp, 7 predicted proteins | sample HubBroMetageREF1_FD_66724 | JGI IMG/M metagenome (GOLD analysis project Ga0070761, IMG submission 66724) | Reference soil microbial communities from the Hubbard Brook experimental Forest, New Hampshire, USA - Hubbard Brook CCASE Soil... | ecosystem: Environmental > Terrestrial > Soil > Temperate...
ACGATGAAGTCCAACCTGCTGTACCGGGGCCAGGAGTCGGAATACGGCTACGTATGGATGGAGTTCGCCCGTCCAGGGGGAAATTCCACCGTCACCCTGGTCATCGGCATGCGCGCGCACCGCAACACCGACGGCGTGCGGATGTCGTTCTACGTCACCGGCAAGCGGCTCGGCGTGGACTTCGGCTTGCTGTCGGCGGACTCCCGCCCGCTCACCGAGAGGCAGCTCAAGGCCATCTTGGAACACCATGCCTGGCGGAAGACCGCAACGGAGTACCGGGACCTGGTGGACTCCAGGCTCTTCGGTCTCGGCCGGGAGCGGTACGCGCAGCTGCTTGACCTGCTGCTGGCCCTGCGACGCCCGTTGCTGGCCAAGGACCTCGACCCGGGCAAGGTTTCTGACACGCTGAGCTCGGGTCTGAGCCCGGTCGACGATGACCTGGTGCAGCAGGCGGCGCGCGACTTCGAGAACCTCGCGGCGGTGCACAAGCTTTTCGACGACCTCACCGCGGCGAACGCGGCGACGGAGGACTTTCTCACCCACTACGGCGCGTACCTGCGCGCGAACGTGAAGTTCCAGCTTGACCGGGTGCACGGGCGGATCGATGGTGCGACCTCGCACGCCGAGAAGATCGTCGCGGCGGTCGCTGCCTATCGCGGTGCGGCCGATGCTGAGCGGCAAGCCGAGTCGGAGCGCAATGCCAGGCGTAACGAAGGCGAGCAACTTCAGGGCCGCCTGGCCGGGCTGAAGAATTCCGACGAGTACAAGGCACAGGGCCGTATCGAGGACAAGCGCCGCGAGGTGCTGGCCGGCGAGCGTGAGGTCGCTGGCCAGCGTGACCGGCTCGACCGGGACCGCCGCCAGCTCGCCGAGGCGGAGGAAACGGCGAATAAGCTCAGCCGCCGCGCCGCCCAGGCCCGGGCCGCGCAGGCCAGGTTCGCCACTGAACTGGCCGACGCGGCCCATCGGTCCGGCATCGCCGACGACGGCCTTGGCCCCGTCGACACCGGCGACGAGCTGCTCGTCACGGCGCGGGCGAGGATAGCGGCCCGCCGGGACGATGTCGGCGAGATCCGCAGGCTACTTGAGGCCATACGCGACGCGAAGTCGAAACGGAGCTACGCCGAGAATGAGCTCGGCCGCAAGGAGACGGCGCAGCAGGAGCAGGAACTGTCCTGCGCGGCCGCGGCTGACCGCCTTGCCCGCGCCCGCCAGGCCGCCGCCGGCGAGCTGACGGCATGGACGGGCCGCTGGGCCGCCGAGCAGGCGCTCGTCGTCACCGCGCTCGACGCCGAGGTGATAGCGCAGGCGCTTGACCAGATCGGTGAGCCCGGCGCGACCAGCATCGCCGAAGTGTTCGACGGCCGCACGGCCGAACGTCAGGCCGCGACCATTACCGCGCGCGCGAACCTGGAGGCGGACCTGCGCGAGGTCCGCAAGCGGCTGGCCGGCCTGCGGGCCGAGCGGGACGCGATCGCCGACGAACTCGACGACGCGCCACCCGGCAGCGACCTTCGCCCCGCCAGCCGGAATGCACGACCAGGCGCCCCGCTCTGGCAGCTCGTCAGGTTCGCCGAAGGGATCGGCGATGCCCAGGCCGCCGCGGTGGAAGGCGCGCTGTACGGTGCTGGGCTGCTGACCGCGTGGGTGCACCCTGACCTGGCGCTGACCGAAGCGGCGCTGGCCGCGGCCGACGCGGATGGCTACCTGATCCCTTCAGTCCCCGCGAGCGGTCGCGTGCTCACCGATGTCCTTGTTCCCGACGAGCAAGACCAGGTTCCCGCGGCCGTGATCACGGCGGTGCTGCGCTCGATCGCGCTCACCGACGATGTCGCGGTGGCCGGCCGTGGCGGCGGTACCGTCCCTGAGGTCAGCACCAAGGCGCAGTTCAGCTACGGTGTGCACGCCGGCGCCCGGCCCAAGGCGGCGCCCGAGTACATAGGCGCGACCAACCGGGCCAACCGCAGGCTGGTCAGGCTCGCGGAGTACGACGACCTCATCGCGCGGGCCGGGGCCGACGAAGAGCGCCTCCTGGCCGGCTACGAGCAAACGGCCGGGCTGCTTGAAGACTTCCGGCGGGCCCGGCGGGAACTGCCAGATACCCGGCCGGTCGCGAAGGCGGTGCAGGCCGTCGGCACCCACGCGGCGCTGCTGGCCCGGGTCAGGGACGAGGTCGCGGCAGCCAGGAAGGCGCTGGACGCGGCGATCGCCGAAGTCGACGCAAAGACCAGGCAGCTGCGGCAGGCTGCCGCCGAACGCCGGATGCCGACCGCGGCCGAACAGGTGGACGCGATCGCGCGGGCGGCCGCCGAGTTCGAGACCGCGGCGACGCAGCTGCACTCCGAGCGGGCCAAGCTGGCGCAGGCGGAAGATGACCTCACCGCGCAGGCGCAGGCTATTGAGCACCGCAAGCGAGAGCGGGCGCAGGCCGAAGAGGCTCTGGAGCAGACGCAACGGCTTCAGCTGGCGGTGCAAGAGGAGTTCCGCACGCTCGAAGAGACCCTGCGGGCGGACGTCCAGCAGGTTCTTGAGCAGATAAGGCAAACTGAACGGCTCATCAAGACGATCGAGCTCGCCTACCGCGAACTCGACGAACGGGTTCGCGCCGAGCACGACAAGGCCACCGCCGCGCAGACGGAGCTGCGCGGTGAGCGGCAGTCGCTGGCCGAGGCGATTACCCGCCTGTACGAGCAGGCTGCCCAGTTCGGCGAGCATGCCCGGCTGGACCTGCGCCCCCTGCTCGGTGTCGGCGCCGCGGGGCTCTGGCCTGATCCGGCAGGCTGGCCTGACCCGGCAGCCGCCAGCGAGGACCTGGCCGCCTTGCTCACCGGCGCGGCCGAGCTGCCCCCCGTGACCAGCATGGTCACGCGGGGCGTGCTGCCACCCGGCGTCGGTGAGATCTTCGATGTGTACGCCGCGGCGATGTCCGGCGGGCGCCAGGTGACCGAGGGCACGCTGAAGAACACCGCGGACCGGATGTCGGTCGCGCTCAAGGACTTCACCGAGGCGCTCGCCGCCTGCGACGAGGACTACCGGGTGGACTGGGAGCCTGGCGCGCTCGTCACCGTGCACGTGATCGGCGACGAGGGCCGCAAGCCGGTCGCGGAATTCGCTGGCCGGATCGCCGAGCGCGCCGCCGACCAGGGTGTGCTGCTTGAGGACAAAGAACGCAAGGTACTCGAAGACGAGTTGCTCTCCGCCCTCGCGAAGCAGATCTACGACCGGGTCATCGCGGCGCGGGACCTTACCCAGGACATGAACTCCGACACCAGGTCCAAGCCGATGTCGTCAGGGATCGCTATCGGCATCCGCTGGGCGCAGTCCGACAAGATCACCGACTTGCAGCGGGCGGCGTCGCGACTGCTAGAGCGCGACTCGCCCGGCCCCGAGCGGCTTGCTGAACTGCGCGGCGTGCTCCGAGAGATGATCAGGGAGTACCGGGCCGGTCATCCGCGCTCCACGTACCGGGAAGCACTGGCGGCCGTGCTTGACTACCGGTCCTGGCGTGCGTTCGAGTTGCTGCTGATCCAGCCCGGCGAGCCGGAGGCCCGCCTGACCCGCGCGAAACACTCGGTGATGTCAGGGGGCGAGAAGTCAGCCGCGATCCACCTGCCGCTGTTCGCCGCCGCCAACGCGCTCTATTCGTCGGCCAAGGATCACTGCCCGCGGATGATCGCACTTGACGAAGCGTTCGTGGGCATCGACGAGAGGTACAAACCCGATCTGTTCGGGCTGGCAGTGAAGTTCGATCTCGACCTGTTCATGACCGGCCACGATCTGTGGGTGACCACCGCCACCGTGCCGATGATCGCGCACTACGACATGTACCACGACAAGACCACCCGCACAGTGTCGTCGCTGCTCATCCTGTGGGACGGCGAGCAGCTCGTCGATTCCTCCGCTGGCTACGCGGACAACGAGGCACTGAGTTCGCGGTTGCTCGGCTTGCGCCCGACGCGGCACGCGCCGCTTGAGACCGTGCATACTTTGTACGCGGCGGCCGACGACCAGGCCGGCTACCAGGCCGAGTATGACGAGGACGAAGCCGAGGGGGCCGACGACGAGTGAGCGCAGGCTCCAGCGGGCCGGCGCCTTACGCAGGCGCCGAGTACCAGCGGCTGCTCGCCGCCGCCCGCCGGTCGCTTGAGCGCACAGGCGGGCAGCTGACCGGCGCCGTCAGCCTGAGCGATCCCACCGACGCTGAGCGCAAAGCCATCATCGGCATCACCGGGCAGTACCGGGACGCGCGAACCGCAAGGCTCAGCATCCGGCTGCACGATCTGGACGCCGCGGTCCTTGAGACCACCGGGCGCGGTCTGGCCCAGCTGCTGGCCGAATCCGGCGGGCCGTTGCGCGATCGCCCGGCCGAGCGGGGCGCGCTCACCGCGGCCAGGGACAGTGCTCTCCGGGCGGCGCAGGCCAGCCCGCTGCATGCCTCCTGCGGCTGGTACCGGGACTGGCTGGCTGAGATTGCCGCTGACGGCAGCTTGACGAAGCTGATCAACCAGGCCGACCAGGGTCGGCTCGGCCAGGCCGTCCGCGTGCTTGAGCGACTGAGCGGTCACCCCGGCCTGCCTGTCCTGCTGCCGGCCCTCGCGGCCGACGTCACCGGGGACACGAAGGCGCTCAACCAAGGAACGGTACTTTCGACGCTTGTGCTGCGGGCGCTAGCCACCAGGACCGGCATGAGCAGGCCGGTCACGGCGCAGGAGCGCAGAGATCTGTGGGAGGCCGGTGACGTCGTCGTCGACGACCTGGCCAGCCGGGTGCTCGTGCTGAACTTGCCGGCGCAGGGGAGCGCGCTCGCGGATTGGCTCGCCGGCGCGGCTCGGCTTGGTGTTCCGTTCTACGTGACCTTGCACCAGCTCATGACGATGCGGCTGACGATCCGCGGCCAGCTGGTGCAGGTCTGCGAGAACCCGGCCGTGCTGCGCCGTGCTGCCGGGGAGCTTGGGGCGGGCTCGGCGCCCCTGGTGTGCACAGAAGGACGGCCGTCGGCAGCGTTCCACCTGCTCATGGCCGCTGTTCTGAGCGGCGGCGGCGACCTGCGCTATCACGGCGACTTCGACTGGCCGGGACTGGCCATCGCGAATTCTGTGCTGCGGCGTCATGGCGCCCGGCCGTGGCGGATGACCGCCGCCGACTACCTGGCGGGCGTGCGTTCCGATTCGGCGCGTTCCGGCGCCGAATTTATCCGGCTGACCGGGACTCCGCAGCCGACGCCATGGGATCCAGAACTCGGCGAGGCCATGGCGGCGACCGGGCGCGTGCTATACGAGGAAAGCGTGGCTGACGCGCTGATCAGCGACTTGTCCGGTCAGGACGCTGGCTGATGGCATGACCGGTCACGGCAAGCCCCAGACCTGGTTGGCGTTGCCTGAGCAGCTCCAGATCTGCGACTGGGTGCCAGGCGTGGTCGACCAGTTCGTATCGTCGAGGCAGGCACCTGACTGCGGATTGAGCAGTGCGCCATCCGGTTGCGGCTGCCAGTTCTGGCCCCCGGTCCCGTTGCAGGCGTACAAGTCAACCAGGGTTCCGTTGGCGGTGCCACCGCCCACGACGCCGAGGCACTTGCCCAGAGCTTGCAGCGTGCCGTTGGGCTCGGTGGTCCAGTCCTGGGCGCTCGTGCCGTTGCAGGTGTAGACCTGCACTGGCGTGCCGTTCGCGCTGTTGTCGCCGCGCACGTCAAGGCACAGGCCCGCGTAGCCGGTCACTGCCCCGGTCACGGATGCGTCGGAGACCCAGGACTGGTTGGAATTGCCTGAGCAGCTCCAGATCTGGACCTGGGTACCTGGCGTGGTCGAGTATCCGGTGTCGTCCAGGCAGGCGTTGGACTGCGGGTTGAGCAGCGCGCCGTCCGGCTGCGGCTCCCACACCTGCGCTCCGGTGCCGTTGCAGGTATACAGGTCGACCAGCGTCCCGTTGGCGGTACCGCCGCCGACCACGTCTAGGCAGTCGCCGTCAGATTGGATCGTGTTGTTCGGCTCTATCGTCCATTGCTGCCCGTTTGTTCCATTACAGGTATAGATGTCGACTACCGTGCCCGGAGTGTTACTGTCACCGTCCACGTCCAGGCAAAGGCCCTCATAGCCGACGAGCGGCGTGGCAGCGATGCCGTCCGCGGCCGGTTCGATGGTCCAGACGAAAGAGGCGGTCGCGAACGCGCCGTTGCCGTCCTGGGCGGTGACCGTGACCGTGCTCGTGCCAGCGGTTGTCGGCGTGCCGCTCATCGTGCCGCTGCTCGCTGAGATCGAGGTGCCGGCCGGCAGCCCGGTCGCTGAGTACGTCAGCGTCTGGCCTGAGGTTGAGTCACTCGCGCTCACCGGCACCGACACCGCGGTCCCGGCCTCGCCTTCCTGCGGGCCGGGGCTGGTCAGCGTGACCGGCTGCCCGATCTGCGATGAACTCACCGGCAGTGTTCCTGACAGCGGCAGGTTGGCGTCCGAGTCCCCGACGTCGATGCCATAGTTGCCGGTGCTGACGGCCCAGGCGTTCGTCGATGAGTTCCAGTACTGCAGGTTGCGCTGGGTCAGCTGGAAGGTGACCGTCTGGCTGGCGCCCGGCTGGAGGTAGACCCGGGCGAAAGCCTCGAGCTGTCTGGGCGGCTGGCCGGACGCCGCCGGGTCGGCAACGTAGAGCTGGGCCACGTCAGCCCCGGCCCGGCTGCCCGTGTTGGTGACCTTGGCGGTGACCGTCGCGGCTCCGCCTTCTGGCAGCGTGCCGACCGTGAGGTTGCTGAACGAGAAGCTGGTGTAGGAGAGCCCGTACCCGAACGGGAACAGCGGGGTCAGACCCTGGCTGTCATACCAGCGGTAGCCGACGTCGATGCCCTCCGAGTACTGGACCGTGCCATTCGTGCCCGTCCACTGGGCGGCCGTGCTGGCGGGGACCTCCGACAGCGAGGTCGGGAACGTGACGGTCAGGTGACCGGACGGGTCGGTGTCGCCGAACAGTAGCGACGCGATCGCCGTGCCGTCTTCCTGTCCCGGATACCAGGCCTCGAGCACGCCCTTGACCGACGATAGCCACGGCATCGTGACCGCTGAGCCGGTGTTGAGCACGACGATCGTGTTGGGGTTCGCTGCCGCGACCGCCGAGATCAGCGAGTTGTCGGCGCTCGACAGGTTGATGTTGGCGAGGTCGCTGCCCTCGCTCTCGTAATTGCTGACGAAAACGACGGCCACTGTCGATGACGCGGCGAGCGATGCGGCCGAGCTGTTGGACGAACCGGCGTTGTAGCTCACGGTGGTGCCGCTCCCGGCCAGTGCGGTGATGCCCTGCAGCGGGGTGATCGTGCCGCTTGAGTTGACCGAAGCGCTGCCACCGCCCGCGGTCAGCGGGCTAGTTGAGGCGTCAGTGCCGATCACCGCGATCGACGGGGTCGACGAGCTGAGCGGCAGGATGCCGCCGGTGTTCTGCAGCAGCACCGTGCCTTCCTCGGCGATTTGCAGCGCGTCGGCCTGGTCGGCGGAGTTCGTGGCGGTCTGCGCGGGAGAGCCAGTCGGCGCCTTGTCGAACAGCCCGAAGGCGAACATCTGGGTCAGGATCTGCGAGACCGCCGTGTTCAGCGTGGCCTGGCTCACCGCGCCGGACGAGATGGCCGAGGCCAGCGCGCTGCCGTAGTAGCCGTCGCTGCCAGGCATGTCCATGTCGAGTCCGGCGTTCGCCGAGGCGGCCGTCGAGTGGGTGGCGCCCCAGTCCGAGGTGACGAAGCCGGCAAAGCCGAACTGCTGCCGCAGCACTGTGCTCAGCAGATACGGGTTCTGGCACGCGTAGGTGCCGTTGACTGTGCTGTAGGCGCACATCACCGAGGACGCCGCGCCTTGCTGCACGGCGGTCTGGAAGGCAGGCAGGTAGATCTCCTGCATCGCCTGGGTGCTGACGATCGCGTCGTCGGATGGGGTATTGCGGTTGGTCTCCTGGTTGTACACGGCGAAGTGCTTGACCTGTGCCATTACCCCGGTGGACTGGACGCCCCTGATGTATGAGGCACCCATCTGGCCGTTCAGGTACGGATCCTCGCCGATCGACTCGAACGCCCGCCCCCACCGCGGGTCACGCACGATATTGATCGTCGGCCCGAGGTCGATCGTGGTGCCCTTCGCCGCTTGCTCGGCGCCAATCACCTGGCCGTACAGCTGCTCGGCCGAGGTGTCCCAGGTTGCCGCGACATCGACAGGTGCAGGCAGTTGCGTCACGTTGCTCATGCCGTCGCCGACGCCTGCCGGGCCGTCCTCCAGGTTGATCGCTGGTATGCACAGCGACCCGATCGCGGGAATGAACCCAACGTAGCTCGACCCGCCCGACCCGGTGACCATCGAGATCTCCTGAGCCTGCGTCATCTTGGCCATCAGCTCGCTGACCCGCTGGCTGATCGGGGCGCTCGAACCCACCCATGGGCACGCCGTCGAGGTGGCAGTGGCCGGAACGGCGGCCGATCCGACAATCAGGCCCGCCGCCGTCATCGCCAGCGCTACGCCGGTAATGCGGAGAGTTTGTAGCTTAAATCGCCGGCCGCGCCGTGCGTGAGCGTCCACGGATGCCTCCTGACATGGTCCGCCGCTCGCCAGCCGCCGATACAGGAATCGGCTCGGCGGAGCCTGGTAAGCAAGGCCGACAAATTGAGCATCAAACAGCAGAAGAGTCCTGTCAACGCACGAACCAGGAAAAAAACATTAACGACAACGAGCCCCGGGGTGCCTCTTCGTGGCTACGCTGCCTGGCCCCTAGATGCGGCCGGCTGGGCGGGGCCAGAGCGGATGGGACCAGCCCAGCATGACGAGCGCGGCGCCCGCGGCGAACAGCGGAGCGTTGCGCCGGTAAGCGCCGAAAGCCATGACGGCATCCCCGGCTAGCCGGGTGGCCTGCGCCGATGGCGGCATGTGCGCCAGCACGTACTTGCCGCGGCGAGTACGCGAGAGCGCGTCAAGGTCGGCCAGCCCGAGCACGGCGGCCGAACTCGCGATCGGCACAACACAGCGGATGGCAACCGCCGTCACGGGCCGTTCCCGCCACAACAGGACATCCGAGATGACCGAGGCCATCAGGTCGGCACTGATCTTGGCTGGATGCACCTGCTGCAGCAGCGCCCCTTCAGACATCCGCATATCAGCCATTGTCTACGCCAGCCGGGTCGCGCGATAGCTTTCCTTAACCGGCGTACTAATTCGTGCGATCAGGCTAACCGGAAGTCAGGTCCTGAAGGCTCGGCGGATACAGTGCAACCTGATGTGTACCGCGTTGCTGAGCATCGAGCCAGGACTGCCTGCGCTGCTCGTCGGAGTCAGAGACGAGCTCAACAGCCGAACCTGGCGACCGCCGGCCAGGCACTGGCCTGACCGGCCTGAGCTGATCGGCGGCCTGGACCTGCAAGCCGGCGGGACCTGGCTCGCCGTCTCGCCGCCCGCCCGCCGAGCCGCCTGCGTGCTCAACGGCCTTGGCCAGCCAGCCCCTGAGGAGTCGCGCCGGTCCAGGGGCGTGCTCCCGCTCCGTGCCGCAACCAGCCAGCCGCTTGATTCATCCGAACTGGGCGGCTTTGACCCGTTCCATCTGCTGACCGTCGAGCCAGACCGCGCGCTGGCCCAGTTCTGGGACGGCAGCGCGCTGACCCGGCGCGAACTAGCACCCGGCCTGCACATCGCCGTCAACAGCGGCTGGGCAACCGACCTGCTGCCAGACGCGCTCTTGCGCGGTGCTTCAAACAACGGTGCTGCGAACGGGCGGGCGCATGAGCTTGCCCGGATCGCCTACTTCCTGCCCAGGTTCATGGCGGCGACCCGGCCTGATCCGCAGCCTGGCCAGCCCGTCGCCGAGGCGTGGGGCGACTGGTTCCCGCTGGTCAACGGGGACGGCATCGACCCGGCCGACGAGCGTGCCCTGATCGTGCGCCGTGACCTTGCCGACGGCAGGATCTGGGGTACCACCTCGATCTCACTCGTTGCCCTCTCGCCGGCCGGGCTGCGCTACGACTTCACCGGCCTCCCCGGCGACCCGGCGGCCTGGCGGGCCGTGCTCTAACGCGGGCGCCTGGGGTAGGTTTCAGTTATGAAGAAGCTGCTCGAATTGCTGGTCTGCTTCATCCATCCGCTGGCCGTCGTGCTGATCTGGATCGATCTGCTAACCCGGCGCAATATTTCAGTCGGAGCGAAGATCGCATGGGCTATCTTTGCCATCATCCCGCTGATCCCGTTCGTCTACGTGCTGACTGGCGGCGACCTTTGGTGAACGCGGAGCCTGACCTTCGATGAGCTAGCCAGCGGGTGCCAGCGGGAGCGAAAACAGTTCCCGTCGCAGTGTCGATTCTGGCGCTGGCGTTCGTAGCGATGGTAGATGGCGGGCGCGGTGCCCGCTGGTCACCTCGAAGGAGAGCCTTCATGAAGGAGTATCTGCTGTCCGTGCACCACGATGACGATGTTCCGATCTCGGCGGAGGACATGGAGCAGTCCATCAAGGATGTCGGGGTTTTCAACACGGAGCTGCGGGCGCAGGGCGCCTGGGTGTTCGCCGGCGGCTTGCACTCGGCGTCCACTGCGACCGTCGTCCGCATCGTCAACGATTCCGTGGTCACTACTGACGGGCCGTATGCCGAGACCAAGGAGCAACTCGGCGGGTTCTGGATCATCAAGGCCCCCGACCTGGACGCCGCGCTTGAGCTGGCAGCGAGAGGGGCCAGGGCTTGCCTGCTGCCGGTTGAGGTCCGCCCGTTCCAGGACGACTCCGAGTCGTAGCCCGAGTCTTCGGTGCCAGCCCTTGCTGACGAGATCGAAGGTCACTTCCGGCGCGAGTACGGCCGGTGCGTAGCCAGCCTGATCCGCTTCTTCGGCGATATTGACCTCGCCGAAGAAGCGGTGCAGGAAGCATTCACGATCGCCGTCGGCCGCTGGCCTGATGCTGGCGTGCCGCCGAATCCCGGGGCCTGGATCACCACCACGGCCAGGAACCGTGCCATCGACCAGCTGCGCAGGGAGGCCGGGCGTCACGACAAGCACGCTCAGGCTGCCCTGCTCTATGGCTGCACGGCCGGCCAGGAAACAGGCAAGGAGACGGGCAAGGAATCAGGCCAGATGGAACTGGATGACAGGCTGCGGCTGATCTTCACCTGCTGTCACCCGGCGCTTAACCGCGCCGCTCAGGTCGCGCTGACGCTGCGCCTGCTCGGCGGGCTGCGGACGGCGGAAATCGCCAGGGCGTTCCTCTTGCCAGAGACCGCGATAGCGCAGCGGATAGTGCGCGCCAAGCGGAAAATCAAGGCCGCAGGAATCCCGTTCCGCATCCCCGGCGACGCCGAACTGCCGGAACGGCTCGGTGCCGTTCTGATGGTCATCTACCTGGTGTTCAACGAAGGGTATGACTCTAGCGGCGAGGTTATGCTGCGCGAGGAGCTCTGCGCGGAGGCGATCAGGCTCGCCCGGCTGCTGGCCGAGCTGATGCCCGACGAGCCCGAGGTCCTCGGTCTGCTCGCGCTGCTCTTGCTGATCCATTCGCGCCGGGCGGCCAGGGTCACGCCCGATCAGCAGCTCGTGCTGCTGCCTGATCAGGATCGCTCGCTGTGGGATCGGGACCTGATCGGGCAGGGGCAGGCCCTGGTCAGAGCCTGCCTGCGGCGCAACTCGCCAGGCCCCTACCAGATCCAGGCGGCGATCAATGCCGTGCACAGCGATGCGGCCACCGCCGCCGAGACCGACTGGCGGCAGATCTTGCGGCTCTACGACCAGCTCATGGCCTGCGCACCGACCGCGATCGTGGCGCTGAACCGCGGCATCGCGCTGGCCGAAGTGGAGGGTCCTGGTCCTGCGCTGGCCGCGATCACCGACCTTGACCTGGACGGCTATCACCTCTATCACGCGGCCCGGGCCGACCTGCTGACCAGGCTCGGCCGGCCAGCCGCCGCCGCGCAGGCCTACAGCGCCGCGCTCCTGGGGGCGGCGAATTTTGCGGAACGAAAGTTTCTAGAGCAGCACCGTGACGCGGCGGCCGAGCTAGCGGGCAGGACCGGCTGACCGAACGTACTTCACCGGAGCG
>Ga0070761_10002201_pt1 | contig 12010 bp, 16 predicted proteins | sample HubBroMetageREF1_FD_66724 | JGI IMG/M metagenome (GOLD analysis project Ga0070761, IMG submission 66724) | Reference soil microbial communities from the Hubbard Brook experimental Forest, New Hampshire, USA - Hubbard Brook CCASE Soil... | ecosystem: Environmental > Terrestrial > Soil >...
CGTTCGTCATCGACCATCCGTTGGACCCCGCGAACAAGTATCTCTACCACTCCTTTGTGGAGTCGCCAGATATGATGAACGTATACAACGGAAACGTAGTCACCGATGCCGCCGGCGACGCTACGATTCAGTTGCCCGAGTATTTCGGGGCGCTTAACCGCGACTTCCGCTATCAGCTCACTGTGATCGGGCAATTTGCGCAAGCCATCGTCGCCAGCGAAATCGACAACAACAGCTTCTCGATTAAAACCGACAAACCTGGCGTGAAGGTCTCGTGGCAAGTGACCGGAATCCGTCAGGATGCTTATGCCAATGCGCACCGCATCCAGGTGGAGGTGGACAAGCCCGAGTCAGAACGCGGGCATTACATGCACCCCGAGTTGTTCGGTGCGACTGAGGTGCTGGGTATCGGCCACGTGCGGCCATAGGCGCGCACGGTCGAAAACCCATACCACCATAACCAGCTTTCCCGATTGAATGCAACCTAACGTCCTTTATGTTGCGTTAAACTTTGCCCGCCTGAAGTGTCATTCTGGCCAACTATGTGGGAACGCCGTTGGCCGGCCAATGGGTCAGAAAAACATGCCTGCAAGCCTCGCCAGTTCGGTTTCTTGTTTCAACGAGTGCAATCAGCATCAGAATGAGCGCCGCGAGTCTCAAGGCAACTCCCTCTACCGCGGAGCTGATTTCGAGCAGGTTGTTAAGCGCACGAGGCGCAAATCCGGCAAAGTCCGCAATGGGCGCGGGCGGCTCGCTAATCGAAAGCCGGCCAGGCAATCGGCGTCAGATGAACAACTCAACGCCTACGTGGAAGAACGCGGCAAGTTTCTTGGCCTGCTAGTTGCCGATCGCCCGTTTTCGCGACAGGAGCTCCGAGACCCGGCTCTTCGTTCCAAGCACCGGGTAAAGGGCACTGGGCTTCAGCCCGCGCTGTTCCAAAAGAAACGCGACCATCCGGTTTGGCAGGCTGGAAAGGAACGTGCGGTTCGGCCTATTTGACTCTCCTAAGGTCGAAGGTTGCCAGGTTCATGTTCCCTTCTGTCAGAATGTGAACGGTGAGAACGCTCTTGCCTGCTGGAAGACGAATCTTCGCGATTCCCGGCGCAATACTCCAGTGGTGCCACTGCCGCCAAGCAAGCGGGTCGGAAGCGTCGAATGTGGAGGCGAGCGTCAACGGCCCGGTGGCCGCCTCTCCATTTACATCCAATGAGATCGTTCCGCCGCGATTGGAAGTGTAGAGCAGGTCGGCAATGTAATCGCCGGCCTGGGCCACCTCGACCGTCATGTTGAACCACTCGCCCGGCTCGGTCCAACCCACATAGAGCAGATCCGGGGGCGGCTGCGCCTTCTCGAACGGATTGTCGTCGATCTGCGGATCCCAGCCGCTTTATTCCTGCGAACCTGTATGACAAGATCCACGCTGTCTACCCGGATGTGGCGTTCGTGGATCACATCGGAGGCGACGGGCGCCTCAAGGCTGAGTTCAAGGCGAAGGCCATTCCGTTTTCCATTGCGGGCCGGAATTGCGACGGCATCGCGACCGCAGCCATCGAAGCGACCTACCTCATCGATGCCTCGGTCCTCAAAGGACACGTGGCTTCGGGGGGCACCCTTTCCGCCAAGAATCTGTTTGGGCTGACCAGCATCAATCCCGACTGGCATAAGAACGCGCACGACCATTTCAATCCTAACCGCGATGGGGACTCCGAGTTACTCGACCATTACCGATTTCCCGGGCCACAAGAATCTGGGTGAAAAAGCGATGCTTTTCCTGATGGATGCGCTCTATGCCAACGATCTGGTCGACGATCCTCTTCATCTGAAGTGGAAGATAACTCCGTTCAACGACAGTTGGCCGGCGAGTCTGTTCGCCTCTCAGGATGGAGTGGCCATTGATTCCGTAAGTCTGGATTTCCTGAGGTCGGAGTGGCCGCACCTGGCCGACCTCTCCTATTCCGACGACTATATGCGCGAAGCGGCGCTGGCGGATAATCCCCCCTCCGGTACCGTCTACGATCCGGAGCGAGACGGGACCAGGTGCATCAGCCTGGGTGTGCATGAACATTGGAATAACGCCGCCGACAAGAAATACTCCCGCAATCTCGGAAAGAAGCAGGGCATCGAGTTGTACATCGGCCCCACCTAGACGCTACCACGGCGGGATTACTCTGTCGGCGCGCCGGGCAGGCCGGACGATGGCCCTGGATACCGAGAGGCGGCTTGAGATCCTTTCGGAATGCGACGGGCATATTGCTCTTAGATTTCCTGAAGGTTCCTTCCGGCCTGAGCGCCAGGGGGTTCGAAAACTATCTACGGGAGCATCGGTCGTATTTTCCTAACTGACTAAAATGACGCTAAAGCGCAAAGGCGACCGAATCAGTTCGTGGAGGCGCGGCTGGAAGGCGGCAAACCGGCCCACGGCATTTGGACGCTGAGCAGCACGCGGCAGTTGGGATGTCAATCCAGGTAATGTACTCGACCTTCTGCTGGCCGGCGCTCACATAGTTGGCCACCGCGCCGATGGCCGGATGCCCGCCGATCATGTTGCGCTCTACGCTGTCGGGACGGAATCGACCTGAATGCCTTTTCCGCAGGTCGTTTACTTTCCGTAGGCGTGCGCGATCTGGCCGACAAGCTTGGCCCAACCCATGTCCATGGCGCCGTAGACCTCGCCGGCTTCCGGTCGCGCGTTATCGTTGAGAATTTCCACCATCAAGGTCGTGTAGTCCGAGACGATGACGCCCGCCTGTAGCATGCGCAGGAGTCCAACTTGCCGCTTGGTCTCGCTAAATGTTCCCGAAGCGTCGACCGCCACATACGCGTCAAACCCCTTGCCAACGGCGGTGATGGCCGGAAAAGCCGCACAGACTTCGAGCGAAATTCCGGCGAAGATCAGCTTCTTGCGGCCGGTCGCCTCGATCGCGCGAGCGACGCGCGCGTCGTCGAAGGCGTTGACCGACGAACGGTCGATAATCTCGATGCCTGGCAGCGCTGCGACGAGTTCGGGGAATGTAGGACCCCACATGCTGTCGCGCGCCGTGGTGGTTACGACAATCGGCAGTTTCAATGCTTTTGCAGCTCTAGCCAGGGCCACCACGTTATGTTTCAACTCGCCCGTAGAATAGTCGCGGACGCCGGTCATGAGGCCGAGTTGATGATCCACGAGGACGAGCGCCGCGTTTTGGGAAGTCAGGGGTTCGTAAGGTCCGGTTTGATTTGGCATGGCGTTCTCCCTAGATTGCCGCATTCTCAAATTCACCATAGCAGAGCAACAGTCTGGCTATTGCAGAGTATAATGCAATAGATTGGTGTCTATGCGCAACAATCGCCATGGAAGACCTAAACGACATCTACTTTTTTGCCTCGGTCGTCCAACACGGCGGGTTTTCTGCGGCGGCACGCAGAACCGGCGTTGAGAAAACCCGCCTAAGCCGGCGCATCGCGGCACTGGAGAAACGGCTGGGTGTCCGTTTACTTCAACGCACGACGCGGGCCTTGGCTTTGACGGAAGCCGGGCGGCGCTTCTTCGAGCGATGTGTAGCGACGGTCGAAGGAGCCCACGCGGCCTATGATAGCGTGGCGGAATTGCGCAGGGAACCTGCGGGACTCGTTCGCCTCAGCAGCCCGGTACTGCTGGCTCAAAGGTGCCTGGCTCATGCAATCCCCGGCTATATGACGGCGCACCCAAAGGTTTCTGTATTCGTCGAGGCGACTGACCGGACCGTAAATGTGATTGAGGAGCGATTCGACATCGCCATCCGGGCAAAGCCCGAGATAGAGGACGTCGCAGGGCTGGTGGCGAAGACTCTGGGTAATTCTCAACGTGTGATGGTCGTCAGTCCCGCTTTTCTGGACCACTATGGGCGCCCGGAAAATCCGGCTGACCTGTCGAAATTCAACACGGTCGCCAGCACCGACGACATATTCGACGGCGGGGCTCGATGGAACCTAACAGATCTTGATAATCGGACCCAACATATCGTGTTGCAGCCGAGGCTTGTAACGAGCGACCTGCGCGTGAGACTTCAAGCTGCGATACGCGGTATCGGCATCGCATTGCTGCCGGAGCAAGTAGTTGCCGCCCCCTTAAAAGAGCGGCTTGTCGAACGAGTGTTATCGGAATGGTCCGGGGCGAAGAATATTCTCCACCTGGTTTACCCGACGGCGCGGGGAATGCTCCCGTCGGTAAGGAGTCTCATCGATCATTTGTCGATCCATGTTCCTGCCTGGCTCCAGGAAAGGAGCATTTAGAGCTAGGATAGTCGAGCGGATGGGGCAAAATTCCCGTCACGGCAAAACCCGACGGCCTTCACCCTTTATTGACTACTCGCACGTCGGGCAAGCGCTGTACTTCACCAATAAACTTTGCGAGCAAAGGAGAGGTATTGTCCCTTTTCCACGCGAGAGCCAACGTCAGGGGCATGTTCAAATCGACCACGGGTAAAACGACAACGGTTCCAGGGCACCGCCAGCGTGCCGTTCCAAGGACCCATCCCACGCCCAAGCCGGTCGATACGAGACTTAGGATAGTTGCCTCGTTCAATCCCTCCTGAACGATGCGCGGCGACTGCAAACCGCCGCGATGACATTCGTGCATCAGGCGGTCGTAGAACGCCGGGCTTGCCCACCTTGGAAACCAGACAAACGGCACATCCGTCAGGTCCCTCAGGCGGATTTTCTTGAGTTTTGTGAGCGGATGTCTTTTGGGCGCGGCCAGCTCAACGTGCTGCATGGCGACGAGAAGCTGGTCCAATTCCGGATCGGATGTTGGCATGAAATTGACGAACCCTGCATCCAAACGGCCGGATCTTACGGCGTCCAACTGTTCCAAACTAGCCGATGGCTGAAGTTGGAGTTCGGCGTCGGGATGCAACTCCCGAAACCGCCGGAAGGATTCCGGAACCACGCCCCGCCATGACGCATTCTCGGTGAAACCGACGCGCAGCGTGCCTGAACGGCCGCTCGCCACGCGGCCGGCGCGTACCGCCGCTTCGCCTACCTCCTGAAGAATACGCCTCGCATCCTCCAGGAATAGCTTGCCGGCCGCACTTAATTTCACGCCGCGCGGGAGACGTTCAAACAGCTTGAAGCCTAGTTCCTCCTCCAAATCCTGAATTTGGCGGGAAAGCGCGGGCTGAGCCACGCGCAGCCTGCGCGCGGCGCGCCCGTAATGCTGCTCCTCACCGACTGCCACGAAATATCTCAGATGACGCAACTCCATTCCGATACTTTATCGCGATTGGTCCGATATTAAAGATGTCTTGGACATATTAGAGATTCTCTGCCAAATTAGACCCATGAAGGCGAAGAGCGGCAAGAAAAAACCGAAGGCCAAACAGCTCAGGGAAAAACGAGCAAGCGCGAAACCGGCAAAGCGCCAGGCCGTGACTCCTGTCCCGGCCGCTTTGGAACGCTAGGCCGTTCGAGGACAACCGCAAGGAGGCCATAAGTGAAGGCGCTTGTACATAACGCACTGGGTCGCGGGTTCGACTTCGAGGATGTGGACATCGCCGCGCCGATGGGGCACGAGGTTCTCGTAGACGCCATGCCCGCCTTCCCAGCCGGCGATCCGGCCGATACAAAGACCGCCGTCGGACCTATGGTGACGCAGAAGCAGCATGAGCGAGTGCAGTCGTACATCCGTAAAGGAATCGAAGAAGGCGCGGAAGTGCTGGTCGGCGGCGAGGGCCATCCGAAAGGTTTCGAAGCAGGTCACTTCGTGAAACCCACGGTCTTTGTCAACGTGAGGAACGACATGACGATTGCCCGGGAAGAAATTTTCGGCCCCGTGCTGTGCGTCATCGCCTACGACAACGAGGAAGATGCGGTCAGGATCGCCAACGACACGAGCTTCGGCCTCCACGCCTTCGTCAGCGGGACTGACGTTAAGCGCGCGCGCCGCGTGGCCTCGCAGATCCTCGCCGGACGCGTCGCAATCAACGGCATGCTTGACGATCGGCAGGCGCCGTTCGGCGGATTCAAGCATTCCGGCGTCGGCCGCGAATTCGGCACGTTCGGCATCGAGGCATTTCTGGAACCCAGGGCAATCCTCGAATGACTGTTCTTGGCGTGCCTCAACGAACCGAACAAGGAAATCAACTCATGGGCAAACACGTTAGCATCTCCCCCCAGGAAGCCGCGGATCGCCTGGCTATCCGGGAACTCGTCGAGGCCTACGCGCACTGCGCCGATCGTCGCGACGCCAAAGGCCAGACGGCTCTTTTTACCCCAGACACCCATTTCGTGGTGTTTATGAAGGCCAAAGATCCGGCCCCGTCACAGGAACTGCATTCGCGCGAGGCGCTCGCTCCCGTCTTCGCAGACCTGAACAAGTACGACGCGACGACGCACTTCGTCGGACAGAGCGCCATCTTCACGCTGACGGCCGACCGAGCCACAGGCGAAGCCTACTGCCTGGCGCATCACGTTACAATCGACGGCGGAAAGCGACGTTTGATGCTCGCATCGCTTCGTTACCTCGACACATTCGTGAAAGCCGACGGCGCCTGGCTGTTTGCGGAGCGCCGGCTCTACGTAGACTGGCTTGAGGAGCGCACACTATCATGAACGTTACGGCGGCGGGCCAGAAACGTCTTGTAATCGTCGGCGCGACGGGAATGGTCGGCGGATACGCCATTCGCTACGCGCTCGACCACCCCGCCGTTGGGCGTGTGACGGCGATCGGCCGCAGGAAGCTTGGCATATCGCACCCCAAGCTGGACGAGGTTCTGCATCGAGACTTCGCGGACTGCTCCGCACTTGCGCAGGCGCTCTCGGGTCGGGACGCAGCAATCTTTTGCCTGGGCGCCTATACCGGGGCGGTGCCGGACATCGAGCTCCGCACGGTAACGGTTGACTACCCAATCGAATTCGCGCGGGTTCTGCGCGACAGCAGTCCCGACGCGGCATTCTCATTCTTAAGCGGGAGCGGCGCGGACCCGACGGGACGAAGCCGGATGGCCTTCGCACGCTACAAGGGAGAGGCCGAGAAGGCGCTACTCGCGGCGGGGTTCCCCCGCGTTTACATATTTCGGCCCGCGTATATCTACCCCGTGGAGCCGCGCAAGGAACCGAATTTCAGCTACCGGCTGTTGCGCGTGATCTACCCGGCGTTTCGGGTGCTCTTCCCCAACCAGGTGATTCGGGCCGACGATTTGGCCCGCGCCATGGTGGACATTGCCGTCCGGGGAGCAGCGGAGCCCGGAGGACTAATCTTAGAGAATCGTGACATTCGAGCCATGGTCAAGTCGCTTCGTCCCCCAAACGGGGGGATTCAGTGATCTGAGTACATAGCTGCTTTCCTTCTGTAACGCGCCCTTGCGCGTCGGCCAGTCTAGCCGATCCGATACTGACCGCCGTCCACGACAATTGCCTGGCCGGTGATAAAGGCGGCATCGTCGCTTGCTAAGAACAGAATCGCACCCGTCATATCCTGAGGCTCTCCCAACCGTTTGATCGCCTGCTGTTCCCAGGTGGCGCGTTTTTGTTCATCCGATTGAGGTGCGGTGGCCAGTGTATTCGTGAGACCTGGTAAGACCGCGTTTGCAGTGATGCCATCGCTTGCAACATCATTCGCCAAACCTCGCATGAACCCAATGATTCCCATCTTTGTGGCGATGTAGTGGCTCATGCCGGGTATAGCCAAGCCGACCATGTTTGACGATATGCCGACGAAACGGCCCCACTTCTTCCTTCTCATCGCCGGCAGGAAATATTTCGCGCTCAGAAACTGTGCGTCTAAATTCGTAGCCATCGTCTTTCGCCACGTCGGCAGATCCAGTTCGTCGATCGAGCGATTTGGAAAATACCCAGCGTTGTTCACAACGATATCGACGTCACCCACATCGCGGCTCTTAACCGATACCGAACGCCAGTCCTCTTCTTGCGTCACGTCCAGTTGAAATGCGTGGGCCATGGGACCAATCTGCTCTACGGTTTCGTGCGGCGGCGTGAGGTCGGTGGCAATTACCTGCGCGCCTCGTTCTGCCAATGCCACGGCTATTGCTTGACCGATACCTTGGCCGGCGCCTGTGACTATCGCTACTCGCCCATCGTGTGTTTTTATTGAGGTTTTCATCTGCCCGTCCATCAGCCTTCGCGCGCCGTCTTTAGGCGGCTGTCCACCAAAGGAGATCGTCGATCATGACGTTCGCTGGCTTAGCCCACTCGGCAAGGCCTTTTTCCACATCCTCGCCTTGGAAGTGCGCCCAAATTTGAATCGCGATTGCCGTCTCGCGAAGCTGCTGGACGGCTCGCGCACCCATGGCGCTGCCGTAGCCCGCAAAGGCGGCAGCCTTCCGGTTCCACTCCGGGTAAACCAATCGATCGAATTCTTCAGCGCTGCGGGGGGGCCGTGGTTACATCCCGGCGTGACGAATACAAATCCATCCGACGACGCGGTTTGAGCCGTCCATTTCTTCACCACCTCATGTTCGTAAGGCGGGCGGCCCGGCATAGCGGGCGGCATGGGCTGATCGAAGAAAGGCATTGGGAAGTCTCGGAGATCGAGAGGCCGGCCTTCAATCCCGTCTCGCTTACGCAACTGCTGAAGAATCCATTGCGCCGGCTTTTCGGAAAATCGGCCCTGGCGTGTACTGCCTATGATTACGGAGGTCGGTCATATATCGCTCCTTAAGCTTTGTCGCAATCGATCTCGTTCTTCGACCGATGAAGCAGACTGGCCAGTCCGATCATGTGTCAGGAGCGTCAAGAAAAACGTAAAGAGCTGCGATCTTTTCGTCTCGGACGACGATCACGTCCTCGCCCGTATAGGCAGGCACGCCGCCGCGAGGGCCGGAGCCCCACTTCAGGCGACCTCCATTGTGGAGGGCTTGGGGAGCAGCATGGGGTGCGTAGGCGAAGTGCGGATGCGTGGCGCGCAAGTCACCTGCAAACTTATCGAGGGCATCGTGCCCAACGAAGATGGCTGGGGGGACATAGAGCACACAGTCATCCGTGTAGAGCTCCTTGATGGCAGCGCGTCGCTTCGCAACTTCGCCCTCTCCAAAAACTTCCTGAAGGTTACGGAGCAGTAGTTCGTGAATTCTTTCGGTCATATTTGTCTCCTTATAAGCTTCCTTCGCTCCTTGACGATCGTGTTGTGGGTCCTGAGAAGCCATTATCCTCGGGAACCAAAACGAGCTTACCCGAGGTCTTCCGCCCCTCGAAGAGAGCATGGACGGTAATGCATCGGTTAAGGGATATTTCGCGATTTCGACCTTGACGGTTCCGTCCATGACGAATTTGAAGAGCTCCCCGAGGGGTGACAGAAATGATCTTCTCAATCATTGGCCCGAGCGCCTCGGCCGGTAGCGCATTGTGATTGCCTGACGCGAACGCCATAGACGATCACATCGCCCGAACTCACACCGTGTGGCGTAAGGCCGACCATGGGTTCTCCGGTTTCAGCGCCCATTTGGTCGTCCGTGCCGGCGCGCCCACTCGGGAAGCTTTGTGAGCGCGCGGCCGAACTCGCGTTCGAGGCCAGCGATATCGGCGCTGTAGCCGACGCGCTCGAACCATTGCAGCATCACCGCCATATCCTTGCTGTACTGCTGGACCTGTTCGATTGGCGTCTGCGCGAACGCAATCGGCCGGCCTAGCGCTTCCGTCAGGATCTCCGCCGCCTCCGGCATCGTTCGTACGTCACCGGCGAGATCGATCTCGCGGCGGTTCAAGGCGGCGGCGTCGGTGAACGCGCGCGCGCCGAACCAGCCGATGTCGGCCACCGCAATCATCTCTAGTTTCGTGCCTTGCCCAAGCGCCCAGGCCAGCGTGGAGCCCTGGAGACTGAAAGGCGCCAGCAGGTTCTCCATGAAGAACACGGGACGCAGGATCACATGCGAGGGGAAGCGGAGGCCGCGCACGGTTTCCTCGATGCGCCACTTGTTGTCGAAGTGCGGGACGCCCGTCTGCTTGTGCGCCGATCCCACGGACGTGTAGACGTAGTGTTCGACGCCGGCCTCCCGCGCCAGCGTCGCAAGACGCTTGCCTTGCGCTTCTTCCCGCTCGACGCCCGCCTCACCCGCGTTCTGCACGCCGAAGACGCCCCACACGCCGGCCAACACACGGCGCAGCGTCGCCTCGTCATCGAGATCGCCCTTGACGATGTCGATGCCCTGGCGCGCCAGCGCCGCGGCCCGCTCGCTGTCCGGCTTGCGCGTCAGGCCACGCATATGGAACCCGGCGCCCTGCAGAGCCTGCGCGACCGCGCCGCCCTGATTGCCTGTCACTCCGGTGATGAGAATCGTTCGATCGTTTGTCATAGATGTCCTTATTTGCAGCGCCGAGCGGCATGCCTGGTCGATCAGGCGCGCGCCTGGAGGCGGGCCTGGAACAGCCGCGCAAACGCCGGTCGTACGTCGACGAATATCACCGCCCACAGTACAGCCACGAAGAGAGCCAACGGAAGCCCGCTCGGGGCCATCAAAGCGTGGAAAGAAAGAATGTTGACGATCACCGGCGCCAGCACGGCCACCGCCAACGGCACGTAACGGTTGACCAACAGAAGCACCGCTGCGATGACCTGGAAAGCGAAGATCACCCACAGATAGTGCGAGGCATACAGGGCACCCATGAATTGACCAGCGACGCCTCCCGGCGGCGGCAGAGGAATGAAGTGCAGGAAGCCATTCAGGCCGAAAACAAGGAAGATCGCACCCGCCAGATAGCGGGCGATTACGGAAACGGTGCTCATGACCAGGTTCTCCTTTTTGGGTAGGCCGCCATTAGCTATGGCGCCAAGCATATTGATGTCAATATAGTTGATGGTGTATACTTCGGGAAGATTCAGGAATCTTATGGACCACGGTATTCAGGAGACGTCGCACGTTTGGCTGGTCATGTTGAAGGCCATGCGCGCGTTGACGCGCTACGCGGCAGCGGGAATCGAAGGAACCGGACTTGGCGAGTCGGATTTCCGCGTGCTGGAAGTGCTGCTACATAAAGGGCCTTTGCCCGTTAATACGATAGGCCCGATCGTCGATCTCACGCCAGGTTCGATCAGCATCGCCGTGGACCGCCTCGTCGCGAAAGGCTTGGTCAGCCGCGTCGAGAGCGCGGAAGACCGGCGCGTGCGGATCGTCGCTCTTACCTCGCGAGGCAGAGACCTCATTGTTACGGCCTTCCGAAAGCATGCAGGACAGATGAAAAGAGTGTTCTCCGATCTGAGCCCGGAGGAGCTTCGCGGCTTCGAACTGGCGCTCAAGAAAGTCGGCAAGCGCGCAGTCGCGCTCATGCCGCAGAGTTGAACGGCTTCAACTGTTTGTCATGCGAGGTACCGCCGTGGGACAAACCCTCTCGACCGCAACCGCCATCTGTAATCGGCTGGCGAGCAGGCGCACGCACGTTGCGACGTGTAGCGCGAGGCCGCCTTCATAAGCTGCGCTGTGCTCGGTTGCGGCGTGCCCACCTCCGCCAAGAATTGCATCACGCGCCTGCCAAGGCCTCTTCCTCGGTCCGGAACACCTGAAAGATGCGGATGACGTGCGTCAGGCGAAACACCTGCTGCACGGCGGGAGTCAGCCCGAACAAGACGAATTGTTTGTTGCGCCGCTGAGAATCCTTCAGTACTTCGATCAACGTGGCAATCCCTGAGCTATCGATATAGCGGATGGCCGCCAGATTCACGGCCATTTTGGGAGCCTCGATCAGGGTCTCGAAAAGTTTGCGGCGCAGGTCGGGAGACGTACCCAGGTCCACATCGCCTTCCACCTCCACGATTTTCGTCTCTCCCGCCTCTCGGACAGATATTTTCATAACATTTTCCTCAACGCTTGGCCGCCCCGAAACAGTTTCGGCATCAACCGTCCACTACACCCTCGCCTCCGCTTCGGCGGTTGTTTGCCCGGTCACCACATTCGCCGCACCTTCAGGCCGGGCCAGCGTGACCACGGCTGCAACTAGCAGAAGCGACACCGCCGACTTGAGCGCGGCCCGGTTGATCCGATACGCACGCGGCGTTTCTGAGAATGCGGGGTAGCGCCGGCCGCAGGTTCGGCACTGATATTCC
>Ga0070761_10002203_pt1 | contig 12000 bp, 15 predicted proteins | sample HubBroMetageREF1_FD_66724 | JGI IMG/M metagenome (GOLD analysis project Ga0070761, IMG submission 66724) | Reference soil microbial communities from the Hubbard Brook experimental Forest, New Hampshire, USA - Hubbard Brook CCASE Soil... | ecosystem: Environmental > Terrestrial > Soil >...
TAGAGAAGGGCGCGTTGCCTGTAGCCTACAGTACAGCTCTACCGGGCAGCCTTACAGATCACTCTCCATCGAAACCGCGCTCAAGCACCACGGCGCTTCGCGCTTTGTGCAGGATCGGGCCGTCGAACCACCGAAGGCACCATACATCGACAGCATCACCGCACGTCGCTTGTCTTGAAGTTCGGATTCTCGATCACGCCAAAGCGATTACCGAAGGGATCGACGACGGCGGCCACCTGGATGCCACCACCGACCTCCGTAATGGGATCAAGAGGTGAAGCCCCCAGCTGCAAGAGCCGAGAGTAAGCCGCGTCAATATCAACGACGCCCCAAAGCGGCTGAGGACCCGCCGTTCCCGGCACTGCATCAGGCACGAGACCCAGCTCAAAGCCGCCAACGGAGAAACCTACATAGAACGATTCTGCAAAGTAGGGTTCCATTCCGAGCAGGTCGGTGTACCAGCGTTTGGCCGCGGCGAGGTCCGGGGCGGGGTAGATGGCGGTTCTCAAGCCAAGGAACATGGGGCTACCTCTCGAGGATCGGTATGGGGCAGGGTGTTGCCGCGGAGGATGATCGGCTTCGCGGCCCACCGGTCATGTGGAGCGCCGCGCGCCGGCTCCGGTTTTGATACCCAGCGCGCGATCTCTTGATTGCGCCGGGCGGTGCAGAGCTTCACGGATCGCTCCAACCACTGTCAGGGCCATAGATATAGCCCGCGAAATCTGACGCAGCAAGCGATGTTTTGTGCGTGCAGGTCAATGTGCCCGCATGTGCGAATGCTGCATGCCCGCATCTCCGGACAGCGGCGAGACGAAACTCACTCGCGCCGAAAAAGGACTGCGCGCGCTCCCGGTTCGCTGCCTGAACAGGCTCACATCAGCGTGTGCAGCGTCGCTGGGTGCGGCGGAAACTCCGTACTAAGGCGCGTAATGCGTGAAAACGTAGTCGTTTGCTTTAGCGGGCTCGTGACACGGAGCGCACGTCTGAAGCTTCGCCGCATCGGCGGGATTGCCGTCCTTATCAAACTGTGCGTAACCCCAGCCGCGTGTCGTCGCGTACTTTTTCGAGTCCTTGACCATGAACTGCAGGTACCACTCCGGGGGAGATCCGGCTACGAAGGATTGTGCGTGGCCAAAAACCTTGTCGTTCTCTGCCGACGAAACGTAATTCCACGACAGCCTCGCAATGATCGTGCCATCCGGGAACGGCAGCGTCCCTTGCCGATAGGCCTTGATCGCGGAATCATTCCCCAGAATGGCGCGGATATCGTTGAGGCTGCCGGCCTCGTGGGCCACGGAGACGAGCCTCCAGTCGCGGTATCCCGGTGCAATGGTAATGCCGAAGACGGGAGCCACCCGACCCGGGTTAGCAACCGCACCCGACTGTGCCTCGGACCGCGTGATGTACGCAGTCCCCAGGCCGAGCGCGGCGCAAGTCCCTAAAGCAGCAAAGTACTTCAAAGTGCGTGCAGGGGAATGAACCATGGACCTCTCCTCGGAGCGTTCGCGATCCGCCTCGCCTAGTCAGCGGCTTTGGCGGCCTTTTCGATCAGGGCTGCGATCTCTTTTGGATGCGACAGAAAGATGGCGTGGCTGCCGGTGAGCTCGATCGTCTCGGACTTGGCCCTGCGGGTCATGAATCGCTCGAGCTCGGGGTTGATCTCGCGATCCTGGGTCGAGACGACAGCGTAGCTCTTCTTCTGTGACCACGCGGTCGCCTTGGCTTTGGCATCGAACGATGAGGTCGCGATCGGCACCTGCGAGATGGACATGAACTGCGTGACCGAGGTCGGCATGTCGGCGGCAAAGTCCTGGTGAAACGCTTCGGGCTTGATTGCCAGGAATCCTCCGCCGACGGGTACGATGCTCGTGGCTGCCGGTGGGGTCTTGGCCTGCAGTTGCCCTGCCGTTTCGCCGACGTCAGGTTGAAACGCATTGATGTAAACCAGGCTGCGCACGGAGGCATGCGTCCCGGCTTCGGTGATGACCATCCCGGCCCAGCTATGGCCCACCAGTACGCACGGGCCTGAGCGGTCGAGCACGAAGCGGGCGGCCGAGACGTCAGCTTCGTACCCCGTCTCGGGTATCTGGACCACGTAAACGGTGTAGCCGTCGTGCTCCAGAATCGTGGCTACGGCTTTCCAGCCGGAACCGTCAGCGAAGGCCCCATGGACCAGAACGACATTCTTGACCGCAGCCTCGGCCGGAGAGGCGAGGGTGATGCCGAGAAACGCGAGCGCGAGGAGCATGTTCTTCATTGGAGGCCTCCGGTGAACTGACAGGCTTACCTGCATCCAACCAGACGCCGTGGGCTCGCGCGATTAGACGTTAGTATCGAATCCAACATGGCGGCAGATCCGGGGCCGGGTGTCCGCGCGGGGTCCCCTTCCGACCAGCGCGGAAGTCTCATCCTTCACGGTTGACACTCGCGACTACTCCGCCCGTCGGTCAGCGGCGAAGTTGAGGGGCCGCACAGAAGCGGCTACTAAGCCGCGAACGCCAACGGTCTTCCGGCGCCCGAGGCGCGGACCCATAGAGGTTCACGGACGCCTCAAACGATTGTGAGGCGCCCGGCACTTCACGAGCTAGATCTCCGATGCCCAGATGACCTTGTGCTTCCGGTAGACAGCGCGCGTTGGAGGAAATCTGTTCGGGTCATCGAGACTTCCGATCGTGACGTCAATGCGGCCTGGTTGCTTGTCACCAATCCATGTGAGTGTAGTGCCGCATTTCCCACAAAATGCTCTGGTAACGCCGGCGGAAGAGTTGAATGTCTTTGGGTTGCCGCTCTTTACTGTGAATTGCTCGGCGCGCACGAACAGCCATCCCACTGATTGGGCTCCTGCAGAGCGCCGGCAATCGGGACAGTGGCATACCAGTGATTGTTCGGGCGACCCCGATATGGCGTAACGAACCTCACCGCAGTAGCAACCACCGAGTGCTTCAGATTGAGACATGGACCACCTCGAGAAATGAGGGCACCTCAGGGTAAAGCTGAGCGACCGACGATGCTACAGCTTGCTCCTGCGGCCGGTTCATCGAGTCCTCGCAGCCCTTAACTGCCGTCATGGAATCAGCAGAAAGCCGTGGTTGAGACCCTGCGCGTCAATGTAGTGTCCTGTGATCGCTCCCGCGTCGTTGATGCTGTCAGGAAAGGTCCCGAAACCCGAGCCTGCGTCAGTGCCCGCGCCAGGAACATCGAACGTGGTGAAGTTGCCGCTCGGGCTGCGCACAAATCCATGGTCCACATTCTGCGCGTCAACGTAGTGACCCGTGATAGCCCCTCCGGCATTGATACTTTTTGGAAGCGTCCCCGTGGCTGCGCCCGGAGCATCGAACGTGGTGACTTTGCCGTCGGCAGCCCGCAGAAAGCCGTGGAACACGCCGCTCGCGTCACCGTAGTGCCCGGTGACCGCCCCGGCATCATTAATGCTCTCAGGCACGGTGCCGTAGCCAAAAGCTGCAGTGGAGCTCGCGCCGGGAGCATCGAAGGTCGTGAAACTGCCGCCCGGAGCGCGCATGAACCCGCGGGTCGCGTCGCGCACATCAATGTAGTGCCCCGTGATAGCTCCCGAATCATTGATGCTCTCAGGAACGGTGCCGTAGCCTGCAGCGGCGACGGACTTCACGCCGGGAGCATCGAAAGTGATGAAGGCGCCGCTCGGACTGCGCAGGAAACCGTGGTTCAGATCCTTCGAATCAATGAAGTTCCCGGTAATGGTCCCGCCGTTATTGATACTGCTGGGAAAGGTCCCGTCGAATGAGCCCGCGGCGGAGCGCGCGCCGGGAGCGTCCAACGTGATGAACTCGCCCGCGGGACTGCGCAGGAACCCGTGGCTGACATTGTCAGAATCAATGTAGTTCCCGGTGACAGCCCCGCGGTCGTTGATGTTGATGCTGCGAGTCTTGATATTGACGGTAGGGGCAGGAAACATCCTAAAGCGCGTACCCACACTCGTGCCGGCGCCTGGAGCATCCAAGCTAGTGAACTCGCCACCGGGACTGCGCAGGAAGCCGTGGTACAAGGTGTTCGCGTCAACGTAAATTCCGGTGATAGTCCCCGCGTTATTGATGCTGCTGGGAAAGGTCCCGTCGAATGAACCTGCGACCCGGATCGCGCCGGGTGCATCGAAAGTAGTGATCCCCGGGCTCGCGGAACGCGCCGGGATCGGTTGCAAGCCCAACAGGACTACCGCAGTCAAGAAAGTCGGTGTCCCGAATTTCATGGACATTTCCTCTACGAACCTGCAGTCCCCGGAGCGCGGTCGACACGCCCGCAGGAGTTCGACCTAAGCACTCGTCTCCAACGTGCCAGCGGTTGTTGGAGGGCCGTCGTATCGTGACAATGAAGCCAGGAGCAGACCCGCCGGAACTGTCAATACTGTAGACCAGCTGACCAAGGAGAATGTGAGGCTGGCGTTTGTCGCGGCTGGGATCTGAGTAAGTGCATGAAGCATGTCGTATCCAACATACAGAACCCAAGGGGCGGCACAAATCAGAGCGAGCTTCGCGGACGAATCTCGAAGCCCCGCAAAGAGCATTAGACCCCCCACGCATGAAAGCAGCATGACCGGTGCGCCGATCAGCACTACTGAGTGAAGAACGAACAGCAGAGTGCGATGCGCCCCAAAGCTGTGGAGAAGCGTGGCCGGGATCGCCAGCGCAGCCAGCCAACCCACGACGACCGTGACTAGTCCAGCAAGGGCCACGCCCACCAGGATGGCGGTGAGCAAACTCGTGCGATGGCCTATGGCTCGGCCCACGTCATCACTCCGAGCGTCGGTACGCAACGTGCTCGAAGCCTGACAATCGCCTCGGGTACGGTACTACACGATGCTGCACGTCCAGGTCCCAGGGTGCTGGAAAGTTGTCAATGATTTCTGTTGCGGCGAAAGAACAGGCATCCTTCACGCTCGCATCGGGCGGCCCGTCATATTCAAACCTGACGCGCACGAGCTGAGAACTGGCGTCTAGCTCAATGGAGGCCTGGCGAAGCTTCGAGTGTACCGCTCCGGTCAATGCGCCCTGCAGAGACAGAAGGAGCTGAGAATGGTCCGGAATGGCGTCCACGTGCTGCCTAACTGTAAAGCTGAGTGGCCGATCGCCGCAGTCCGATCGGTGCCGCTGGCGCCACATAGCTTACGCCCCCTACGCGCGGTTCATTGAACATCACGGCCGCTCCAGTGGTTGTTAAAGCACATGAAGAGGGGTCTTAGTTGATCAGCGCAGAACGTCGCGGCATCAGGAGTGCCAGCACGGCGGCGACGATGAATAGCGCCGGGACGTCGCCCCAAAGGTGCCCGACGTGCTCGGGATATACGATCGCTTGTACGGCCATGATGGCGCCGTGCACGACGCTCGACCAGACGGTAAACCAGATCAGGCTCCGATGAGCTAGGGGATCGCGCGATGCCATGATGAGAAATATTCCCAAGGTCGCGTAGATCCCCAGAATCATCTGCAGATATAAGGATTGTCCGGCGTGATGCCACGCCCAGCCCGCCGGCCACATGATCGTGAGCGGATACACGCCCAAGAGGAATATGAGACCGACCGCGACCAGGGCTACACGCAGGAACTTCACGCGATCAACAGTATTCATGCCGTCACTCTCCAATTCGCCACAATCCCAAGAGACCTTCAGGCAAGCAAAGCGGTTCAGAGTCAATCATGCGCTCTAACGGTAAAGCCGCGCGGCCAACCACCGCCATCCGGTAAGCGCCCCAGGCGCACACTATTACTGCGCCTGCGGCGCAGTCATTCAACGCCCACGGCCGCTCCCGCGATTGCTAGACGCCTGTAAGGCACTGTTCATGCCAAATACCCGGTATGCCCTCGAGTGTATAAAGCACATCGCCACCGTGATACATCGAAGTGGTAAGCACGCTAGCGCTCCGCTCGCCGTACTCCAGTTGATCATGCGAAAGCGGGTGATGGAATCTCCACGTCGGGCGCGCAAATGCCTCGAGGGTCGGTCGCGACGCGATGCGAACCATCGTGCCGACGTCAAATCTCGCGGGATCGTACGTCACATCCGCTCCAGCAATTGATTAGGCGGCGTCATCCTGTGGGTGCGGATCGACCGCGCCGCCAGGTAGCTTGCCGGTAGCGAGATATTCAAGCTCTCCGTCAGTGAGGCTCTCGAGCGCGTCAGCGTGCGCCCAAATGTGCTGTGCGCGGCGCAGGAATTCGGCGGGAACCAGAACGTGAGCCGTTGGTGCTAAATCGAAACACGGAGGTCTAACGAATACAAGCGCTGGGCAGTCCTGCAGCCTCAAATAGTGCGCAACCGGAGCGGCCGAGGCCTCGTCCGGCAAGATCAGTAAGCACTGCCAGTCTGTCACAGCGCCCATGGTGCCAAGGGTAGATCAACTGCCGCGAAGATGCTCGCGAACGCCTCGAAGACAGCGCCTGACGATGCGTTTGCGCGGTTACCTTTCACGCCCCTCCAGACGTTAGTTAGGATCCCAGCGCCAGAAACACAAACACAATGGTCGCGGAAAGGCTGAGTATGGTTCTTACGGCATGAAGTTTCGTCCAGCGTCCAAGCAAAATACGTGTCTGTTCGCTGCCGAGATCGCGTCCTGGCGCAAGTAGGGCGTGGTTCGTCGGCATGATGCCAAGAAATGTGAAAGGCACGACGGCGCCAATGAGAAGAGCCGCAACAGCCCATCCGATGCCGCCGCCCAATAGCCATGAGCCGACGCCAGCGAAAAAACTGAGCAACGCCAGGGGCGCCTGCAACCAGGTGGCGCGCTGGTAACTAGGCGCCCACTGCATTGCCGCGGCACTCGTGTCGAGGGTCATCCGTGCCGGATGCTCCACGACGTTGATATAGAGTGCGGCGCCAGCGAACAGCGCGGCCGCGAACGTTGCGATGAATTTCAGGAGCATGAGCATCTTCACGGCTCCTCCAATCAACTGTTAAGACTCACGCTCGTCCCGGTGCAGTCGGCAGAAATGTCTGCACGACCTCATACATCCCGGGTTCAAAGCTCGCCATCGCCAACGCCCGCTCAAGATAAGGCTGCGAACCAGGATCCCCGCGCATGGCTTGGTACGCCTCGCGGCTCTGCCACTGTGCGTACATAACGACCCTCGTGCCATCGAGGCTGCGGTGCAGTCTTGCCGAGATGAACCCCGCCGCGTGGCGCACTGAGGCCTCCGTCGCCCGGGCGAGAAGGTCGACCAGTTCATCCTGCCTGGCGGGATTAACGGTGAAGACGTTAATCAGCGTTACAGGTGGCGGGGCGTTCATAGGGCACCGGCGCTTCTTGCGGCAGTGATTTCATGGTGCGCGCATGCGCTCATGCTTAACTTCCAACGCTGAAGCTGCAAGGTTGGTCAGCCGCGCCCGATAGCACCGAGAGCCAAATAATCTTTCAGCGCCCGAGGCGCCAAGCCGCAAACGAATCACGGTAGCCTCCAAGAGCCATCAATCGAGCATCTTCCAAGATTTTGCGCCGTCGAGGTGTCGGATCCGTACACCGACAAGATCAGACGCAGCGAAGTTGGCGGCGTTCACACCAAGCGTCGTCTTACGCTGCGTCTTTCGGTATGTGTAGTGCGTAACGCAACCACAGCGCTTGCAACGGTGGTAGTCGCGAATCCTCCGGTTCCAAGAATATTTCGATAAGCCGCCCTTCGGAGCTTCAATCCTGACCGAAGCAGGTTTGTAGTACGCCCAAAGCGCGCCGTAGCGACGACAAATCGAGCAATTACAGCTCGTCACTGTGCGAGGGAGTCGCCGCACATGAATGCGAATCGCGCCGCAGTGGCAGCTAGCGGTGCACTCGTCAGTGTGTTGATCCACGGCGTCTAACGGTGTTTCTAGGCGGTAGCAGTTCTACCGCGCCGCAGGCGCGCAACTGTAATCCTGCGCGTTCCCCGTCTGAAGGACGGTACACAGATAGACCTCCCCATTGCAGGTGGCGTTCCATGATGCGTTCCCAGTGAATTCACCCAGCTTTTGGAGGTTCGAGATCGCAACCTGGTCCGGTGTACACCCCGTGCGGCCAGCGCTGGCAACCTTAATTCGATCCATCGTGACCGTTTGGCAGGCGGTCGTGGCCAACAGCACTAAGCCACCGAGACCTCCAACTCGAGCGACTTTCTTGATCATGGCGCAAACCCGACCTTCAGCGGAGTTCGCTTTCAAAATGCACCTTTGCGAGCCATAGGAGCGAGAACACGAAGCACCCGACGCTAAGCCCGAGCATGACTACAAGCATCTGGCGAAGGTGAAAATCCCAGCGTCGCTCGGCGAGGTAAGCCGAAACAGCTGCCATCAGGTAAACGTATCCAACCACCGTCAAAGGCAGCAGTGCCAAAAGAAAAAGGCTGCCAAAACGGGCGAAGCGCGGATGCAGGAGTACAAACCAGGAGATCTCTGCGACAACGACCGCCCCGACCCAAAGGCGCCACCTTCGAAGTGCTGGAGTTTCGGGGGTGAGGCGCATATCGAGGTCTAACGGTGAAGCTGGGCGGCCGATCGACGCTGTTCGATAGGCGACGCGAGCGCAGAATGCCTGAGCGCTCGCGGCGCACCCCGTTCAGCTCTCACGGCCGCTCCAGCGATGGTTAGAAACCACGACGCGCGCCGTCACCGCCGCTTCGTAAGGGATGGACAAGTTTAACCACGTGACGCGAATGTAACGATACGCGCTGCGCGACCGACTTACGGAATCGATCGGGGCCGTGCTCCAACCCACCTGCAGCGTCCACACAGCAACCCCGTGCGGCTTCTCCCAAATTAGTTCAGTGTCTCGTTGGCGCAATGTGTCCGGGGCGACGGGTCCGACAGGAGGGCCCAACTTAGCGACCAAGGACGCCAGAGTGACGTTCAAAGCCTCTGGAGCGGGAGGAAACTGTGGGACCAGCGACCACGTGACGACGCCTACCATGAACACGAGCGCGCAACCAAGGACATCGGTGCGTGACGCATGAGAACGGAAAAAGCCTACTTGCGGTGGCCGCGGCGTTACCTGGTGTTTCACGACCGTAAACATCCTCGCGATGTGAGCGCAGCCGGCGTGGAACAATTCTTGACGCATCGGCGTTGCTATGCAAGGCAGATCTGGTACAGCCGGCGCGCTGCCGCACTGCTGCGCGACGCATCTGCCGGAGGACGGTTACGACATACGCACCCTGCCGCAGTCGCTCGGCCACAGCGATCTGCAGACCGCCATGGTCTACACGCATGTGACGACGCGGGGTGCCGGCGGCGTGCGCAATCCGCTCGATCGTGCGGCCTGCGAGGCCGCCGCCTCAAGTCCGCGCGGCGACGGCTGAGCCGGCGAATCCCTGCTGCCGCCACGCCTCATAGACGGTGAGGGCCACTGCGTTCGATAGGTTCAGGCTGCGATTGCCCGGCTGCATGGGAATACGCAGCTGACACTCGTGCGGGATAGCCGCCAGCACCTGCGCCGGTAGGCCGCGCGTCTCGGGGCCGAACAACAGCGCATCGCCGGGTTTGAAGTCGGCTTCGCTGTACAAGCGTATCCCCTGGGTTTCGATGCTGAACACTCGTGCCCCCGGCGTCAGCGCCGCAAGACAGGCCGACAGAGTCTCGTGAACGCAGACTGCCGCCAGCTCCTCATAATCGAGGCCCGCGCGCCGTACGGCTTTGCGCGTGAGCTCGAAGGCGAGCGGCTTCACCAGATGCAGCGTGCTGCCGCTGTTGGCGCACAGGCGGATGATATTGCCGGTGTTGGGCGGGATTTCCGGCTGGAACAGCACGATGTTGAACATGGAGGTCAAGGGACTCTTGCAGCGGTATGCGATAATGCCCGCCATGGCCACCGGTAAACCAGACAGCGTGCAGCAGCCCGCGGCCACGGACCCGGAGCTGCTGCGTATGCGGTTCTGCGGCCTGGATTTCGCCTCCCCCATCGTGCTGCTGTCAGGCTGCGTCGGTTTCGGCGAGGAGTACACCCGCATCGAGGGCTTTTCCAACCGCGATGCGGGCGCCATCGTGCTCAAGGGCACGACCGGCAAGCCGCGCCTCGGCAATCCGCCGCATCGCGTCTACGAGACCCCTGCAGGCATGCTGAACGCCATCGGCCTGCAAAACCCCGGGGTGGAGCACGTGGTGCGCCACATCCTGCCGCAGCTGGACTTCAGCGAGACGCGCTTCATCGCCAACGTCTCCGGCTCGACCATCGAGGAGTACGTCGAAGTCACGCGGCGCTTCGATGAGTCGCCGATCGACGCCATCGAGATCAACATCTCGTGCCCGAACGTCAAAGAGGGTGGCGTGGCGTTCGGCAATTATCCCGACATGTCGGCCCAGGTGGTCGCCGCCTGCCGTCGTGTCACGCGTAAACCACTGATCACCAAGCTGTCCCCCAATCAGACCGACATTCGCGAGAACGCGCGCCGCTGCATCGAGGCCGGCACGGACGCGCTCGCGGTGATCAACACCATCATGGGCATGGCGATCGATGTCAGCACCCGCCGCCCGGTGATCGGCAACGTGCAGGGGGGGCTGTCGGGACCGGCGATCAAGCCGATCGCGCTCCTCAAGGTGCACCAGGTCTACGAGGTCGCCGGTCCGCAGAAGGTGCCGATCATCGGCCAGGGCGGCATCGTGAGCGCACAGGATGCGCTCGAGTTCATCATCGCCGGCGCAAGCGCCATCGGACTCGGCACGGCGCTGTTCTACGAGCCGATGGCGTGCAAGAGCGTCAACCAGGGCATCGCCGCGTACCTGCGCGCGCAGGGACTGAGCAGCGTGACACAGCTGGTCGGCACGCTCGGCACGACCCGCGAGACGCAGGACTGCGCTGTTTCCGGTTGAGACGCGGTGGCGCGCGAGGCACACAGCCCCGCAACGCTCGCACATCGCGGAACCGCGGGCGGAACATGAGGGCGGTCGCCCCTAGAACGGCGACGCGCGCCGCAGGTTTCCGGGAACAGTCCCGTTTGTCGCAGAACATTAGGATTTCACCCGCCTGTCATACGCGCGGTGCAGTGTCTTCCCCTGGAAGGAGTGCACATGCCACGGACGGCACTCATCCGGTCCGCCGCACAGGGAACGTGTCGGCGGTTGAGCGGCGCCGGCGGAGGGGGAGATCTCAACAGTGGACTCCCGCGTCGGCGCCGCCTCACGCCGTCCGGCCGCGTGCCGGCGACGCTCACTAATGTTCCGCGTCCCTGCGGCCGACTGCCTTCGCGCCACGACCAGCCACACTCGCCACCTCTAGTGCCTGCGAGTCACTTGCGCCACGCTTGAGGAGTTGCGGCGCTGCCGCGGCGGAATGGGCGCGTGAGCGCATCGTGCGAAAGGGGGGCTCCCGTCAGGAGTCCCGAACGGTCGGCGCCGCGCTTGGGGGCCGGCGCGCTTCTCGCCATGGGACTCCTCTTCGGCTCGCTGTGCGCGTTCGCCCAGGAGGCAGCGCCTGCTCTCTCCTTCGGTGCCGACGCGCTCGCGCTCAATGGCCCCTGGAAATTCCAACTCGGCGATGACCGGGGCTGGGCCGAGCCCGCCTTTGACGACAGCCGCTGGGAGTCACTCGACCTCACCCCGCTTCCGGGTGCGCACGATGGCGACGTCGGGCTGACCCAGTTCACGCCTGGTTGGTCGGCACACGGACACCCGGGCGCGAGCGGATTTGCCTGGTATCGCCTGACGCTGCGAGTCGCCGATCCGCACGGCGCCGCCCTCTGGCTGGCAGGTCCCGCGCTCGTCGACAACGCCTACCAGATCTACCTCAACGGTGAGCTCATCGGGGGAATCGGTGACTTCGCGCAGGCACCGCCGGTGCTCAAGGCCTCGCAGCCGCGGCTGTTCGCCTTACCGTCGCGACTGTGGCGCGCCGAGGACGGGGCGCTGCGCTCGGTGATCGCCATCCGCGTGGCGTGTCCGTCGCCGGGGCTCGCGCCGGAGGGCTGCGGCATCCACATCGCACCGGTCTTGGGCCTCGAAGCCGGCGTGCGCAGCCATTACCGCCAGCAGTGGCTCGAAAAGGTCGAGGGTTACGCGGTCGATGCGACGGAGCCG
>Ga0070761_10002207_pt1 | contig 11986 bp, 6 predicted proteins | sample HubBroMetageREF1_FD_66724 | JGI IMG/M metagenome (GOLD analysis project Ga0070761, IMG submission 66724) | Reference soil microbial communities from the Hubbard Brook experimental Forest, New Hampshire, USA - Hubbard Brook CCASE Soil... | ecosystem: Environmental > Terrestrial > Soil > Temperate...
TTGCCGCGCAGTTTGAAGCCATGGGGCTGAGGCCCGCTGGCAATGACGGCACCTATTACCAGCGAGTGCCCCTGCGGCAAATCACCGTCGAGCCGGATAAATGCGCGATGACCATCACCGAAAACGGCTCCGCGTCGCAGCTTAAGTGGGGCGAAGGGTTCATCACGCGCGGGAGCGAGCTGAATCCCGACGCCTCCGTTGAAGCCCCCGTCGTGTTTGTTGGTTACGGTGTGAAGACGCCGGATGGCCGGTACGACGACTACGCAGGCGTAGATGTGAAAGGCAAGATCGTCGCCTTCTTTCTCGGGGCGCCGGCCTCGCTCCCCTCGGAACTGCGCGCGCATCTGGGTGCCGGTCGTGAAAAGATTCGCAATGCGCGTGATCACGGTGCAGTTGGCTGGATAGCGCTCTGGTCGCCACAAAGAGAGAAGAGCTTGCCTTGGCCGCGCGTGGTCATCGGCGCTGCTTTCCCCTCTATGCGCTGGCTTGGACCCGATGGCCTTCCCAACGATTCGTTTCCGGAGATCCAAGTGGGAGCCTACCTTTCCCAAGTCGGCACAGAAGGTCTGTTTCAACATTCGCCCAAATCATGGGCCGACGTGCTGCGGGATGCCGACGCATCCAAGCCGCAGGCTTTTCCGTTACCAATCACCGCGCACATACGAGTAGTCAGCCGTCATGAGGCGATCACAAGTCCGAACGTTATCGCAGTGCTTCCCGGCTCCGACCCGAAACTTAGCCAGGAATACGTCGTCTATTCCGCTCACGTCGATCACCTGGGAATCGGCACTCCTATCAACGGTGATTCGATTTACAACGGAGCTGTCGACGACGGCTCCGGCACTGCGGCGTTGCTGGTGATCGCCAAAGCGTTCAAGTCCCTGCCGCGGGCGCCGGCGCGTTCGATCATGTTTCTCGCCGTCACCGGAGAAGAAAAAGGGTTGCTCGGCTCGGATTACTTCGCGCATTTCCCCACCGTACCGATCCAGAGCATCGTCGCGGACGTCAACATGGATGGCGCAGCCGTGTTTTACACCTTTAAGGATATCGTCCCTCTCGGCGCGACGGATAGCACTCTCGAAGCAGTGGTGCAGCGCAACGCAGCGCGTCTCGGATTGAAGGTGAGTCCCGACCCCGCGCCCGAGCAAGCCTTTTTCGTTCGCGCCGATCAGTACTCTTTTGTGCGCCAGGGCGTCCCTTCGGTCTTCATCGACGCGGGGAACGAAGCCAAAGACCCCAACGTCGACGGCAAGAAATTCAACGAGCAATGGATCGCCACGCGTTACCACGCCCCATCCGACGACATGAGCCAACCGCTGGACTTCGACGCCGCCGTCGAGTTCATGCAAGTCGATTTCCTCGTCGGCTACGATATCGCGCGGGCCCCTCAGCGCCCAAGGTGGAAGCCGGGAGACTTCTTCGGCGAAACCTTCGGACGCAAGTAAAGCCACTCGAGACTCACGGCCGCAGCTGCCGAAAGTAAGCGTCGATAACCCCTGGGATTTTCGCGGCAGCCAGGTATTACATATTTCCTGCCGCCTTTTATCAGCCAGTAACATTTGTGTGCTACCGTGGGTTGTTTTCGTTCTCGATAAAGAGGGCGCAAGGAGAGCCTCCGCCGGCTTGACGGGGAGCGAGGGTATAGGGCTGATAGACGACCAAGAAGACCGAACAGCTGAACAAACATTCTGGGGGCGAACAAAAAACTAATCGGCACACCAAATTATTAGAAATCGGTGCAACTCCATGAAAACAGACGAGAAAATATTTTCTAATCGGTACAAAAACGACGCTTCCGGCTTCTCCTCTACATCCTCAACCTCCTTTGCCTCCTTTACCTCCCCCTCTTCCCGCGCGTTACCTTTTCGCACAAGAACCTCCGTTCTATCGACGCGGTCGGAACGCAATGCTAGGCTTAGAGTTTGCCACCGGAGGAGTGTGTGACCGAGCCTCTCGCATCCAGCGACCTCGGAAATCAGAAACGCCGTAGCACGCGCATCGTGCAAGCCGTGCCCATCGTGGTTACGGGTGTGGACGCGCTCGGCCAGCCCTTCAAAGAACGCACCACCACCGTGATGGTCAACTGTCACGGCTGCAAGTACCAGTCGAAACATTACGTTCCGAAGAATTCGATTGTGAATCTCGAAATCCCGCAGCTCGAGCCCGGCGCTCCGCCAAAAACCACTCCGGGCCGCGTCGTGTGGGTGCAGCGACCGCGCACCGTTCGCGAACTGTTTCAAATCGGACTCGAATTCGAAATCGCCGGCAACGTCTGGGGCATCGCTTTTCCTCCCGACGATTGGTTCCCCCTTCCGAGCGAGGAACCCATCGTCACCACCGCCCCGCCAGCAGCCGCCAGGCCCGCTCCTCCTCCCGTGAACTATTCCACGGAAACTGTAATCGCGCAGAAGCCGGTTGAGACAACTGCCGCAGTCAAGCCGCCGATCGCAGCGCAGCCTCCAGTTGCAAAAGCGCCGGCTGCACCAGCGCCGACACGACCTCCCGTGCCAGCAGCGCCCGCGCAACCGCCCTTGAAGCAAGCAGCGCCGCCTGCTCCTGCCGCGCCCGCGCCGCCTGCCCAACCGAGCCAAAGCAAGATTCACGTCGTGCCCAGCCCTGCTCCCAGCGAAGAATCGCAAGCAGCCTTGGCGCGCCACATGGCCCGAATGGTAGCGGACGCGAAGGAGGTTCTCGATAAGTCGCTCCGCAACGAAGCGCAAACCGCGATCAACGATGAGATGACCGTCGTTCGTCAGCAGCTCGACGTCCAGCTTCACGATGCAGTCGAAAAAGCCATCAAAGTCTCGATGGACCGGGTCTCCGAAGCCACCGTCAGAAAAGTCGTCCAGCAGGCCGCCGATCGCACCGCGTCTATCGTCGACGAAGCTCGCAAGGCCACTCAGTCTGGCGCCGAACAGCTCGATGCCAAAGTTCGCCAGGCCGTGCAGGAAGCCGTCAGCGGCGCAGCCGAGCAGGCCGCGCAACAAGCGGCGCAGCAAACCGCCGCGCTCAGCCTGAAAGACGCCGTCCAGGAAGCGGTGGAAAAAGCAATTTCGGAGCGCGAAGCGGCCACGCCTTCGCTTCAAATTCTAAACTCGCCGGAAGCGGCCCAGAAACACCTCGACCAGTGGAAGAAGGATCTCGAGGCCACCGCGCAGGACGTCCGCAATCAGACGGTCGAACAAACGCAGGCCGACGCAGCGGCGGCGAATCGCCAGTGGCAGGAACAATTCGAGTCCGCGCTGAAAGGCGCCTCGCAAAAAATCAGCGAACAGCTCAGCGAAGTCTCGCAAGCCGCACTCAGCCAAGTCGAGCAGGACATCGCGGCGCGAAGTACCAGTTTGCGCGCGTCGCTCGACGAAGCCATCGTGGGCGCGGAGTCCACAATTTCGTCGCTCGGCGCCAGCTTGGCCGAAGAGCGCACCCGCACGGAAGTGACCAAAGCGGAGCTCCAGGATGCCGCGCGCTCCGCGCTCGAGCAAACGCGCCAGAAGCTCGATGAAGTTCTGGCTCAGCAATATCAGGAAATCGGGCGGAAGGCCGACCAGGTTATCGCCGACCGCGCTCTGCAGCTCGAACCGATTCTCGACCAGTCGGCCCAGAAAGTGGTCGAGCGCGTCTCAAGCGACCTCGACCAGAAAATCTCCTCGAAGCTCGACGAAGCGCGCACCGTCGCTGCGGACCTCGCCGGCGTCCGCCAGCAAACAGCGGATTTGCAAGCCTCCGTGCAGGCCCAGGTGAAAGAAGCGGCCGACCAGGTCGCGCGTCTCCAGGACACGATTCAGGACCAGGTTCGACAGGCCGCGGAGCAAGCCAGCCAGGTTCAAGGCGCCGTCCAGCAGCAGGTTGAACAGGCCTCCGAAACCGCGATTCAGGAATCGCTCGCGCGCCTGAAAGAAGAAACCGCAAAATATCCGGCCGAGTTCGAACAGTCATGCCGCGAAGCTCTTTCCAAAGTCGAAGAGGACCTCAGCCAGAAGAGCAGCGAGATGCAGCACGCCACCTACGAGGCTTTGCTGAAAGCCTCCGAGTGGTACCAGAAGAAGGCGCATACGACGATGCAGGGCTCGCTCGAAAAAGCCGTCGAGCAATCTACGGCCAGCCTGCGCGACCGCGCCGCGGAAATTTCCAGCCTCGTGGCTTCCGAGCTCGATCACTATCGCCGCACCTACCTCGAGCACAGCCAGGTGCAGATCGAAGAGACCGCGAAGGAAGTGCTCGAGCGCGAACGCAACAAGCTCGATGAGAGCGCCGAAATCGCGAACGCCACCTTTACCGACCGCGTTCGCCGAACCACCGACGAATCGCTTCGCCGCTTCGACCAGGCATCGCGCCAGGCCCTCGAAAAGGCGCGCTCCGACATGGAATTCAACCGCGATGGTTCCCTGGCTGAATTTCAGACCAAGATCGACGACAAAATTCAGCAGGGCGTCGAGCAAGCCAAAACGTATTTGCAGTCGCAACTAATCCCGCTGGTCGAGACATGGGAATCCAACCGCCTCGCGCAGCAGCGCGAGTGGATGGAACAGCTCCAGAAATCCACCGACGAATCGATCGAACAGTACAAGACGCGCCTCGAGAACGCCTCGAATTCGTGGCTTCTCGCGTCCGCCACCACTCTGGGCCAGCATTCGCAGGCCGTCCTCGACACGATCGCGAAAGCTGCTGAGAAGCGCCTGCGCGAAACCTGCAAAGACGTTCTCGCCGGCATGGGCGACACGCTGAAGGAGCGCCTCATCGGCATTTCCGGTGATTTCGAGTCCGACGAAGAAGACGACGAACTTCCCGCGAAGTAATTCCCCGCGAACATGGCAATTCGCAACTTCCCACTCGGCGGCCGGCCGCCGGCAGGGTCGCGCGCCGATTTCCAGCGCTTCCCGCCAAACGTTATAATGCTGGTCATGTCGAACCAGGCCTATCTGAGCATTTGGTGCAAACAATTTGACGAGGAAAATCTTCTCCCGCAGTTTGCCGCTTTCCTCGGAACGGTTCCGTTTTCCGCCGCCAAGCCTGGATTCAGCTATTTGGTGATTCGCGCCATCGACGCCTCTGAGTCGCCGATTCTCGAGCAGGACTTGCGCTCGGTTCCGCTCGATCCCGCGGGCATCATCGAAATCGCGCGCGACCACCTGAACAGCGATTGCGCCTATGAAGTCGAAACGCACTGGGACCTCGGGACGTTCGATGCGAGCTCTGCCAAGTGGATCGTCGAGCCCCAGCCGCTTGAAATCTATTGCCACGGAGAAGACTACGACGACGCATTCTGGCGCGAAAACGGCCACATCGAAGTGAAGCTGGGTTTCGAGCATTTCTTCACCGGGCACGCCGGGCTGCTCGGCATTCGTCCGGGCGCGAAGGCCGTGGCGGAAAGTCCCGAGGAAGCGCGGTTTCTCGAAGCGATGGCCTGGCCGGAGAATTTGCAGAGATATCACGAAAAAACCCGAGAAAACGTTCGCAAGCTGCTCGATTGGGTGCGCCGCATTGAGAAGGCGGTCGCCGTCGAGCACCTCCGGCTGTGGTCGGAGGGCGAGGAAAACTTCGAGGCGCGTCTCGAGGAAATCCTGGCGGCCCGGTAGCGGCAGCCCCAATCTTGCGTAACGAAATCTGCGTAACGAAATTGGGGTCCGAGAGTTCTTTCTTGTGACGCGGTTTGACGATAAAATTCTGGCCGCGGTTAAAATCCGAATCACACGGATGCCATTAGGCATCCCATAGACTTCATGAGAAAACTTGCCACAGTTCTGGCTTTGGCGTTGCTAACGGTCCTGCTTGCGTCGTGTAGTAGCTCAACCTCATCTTCGGAGAAGACGCAAACCTCAGCAGCCCCCGCCGCACCTCAGATTCCCCCCGACATTCAAGCAGCCGCTGAGAGCGATCTGGGTTCCGGCGTCGAGATCCTTGTCTTCGGAGACTTGGCCAAGAACGGCCGCACCCAGGCGCTGGTGATCAATCGCTTGAATGTAACTCCGCAGGGAATGGTGCCGGGAATCCTCGTCTCGCGAGCCGCCATCATTGAGAACGATGGCGGGCAGTGGAAGGAAATCCTGCGCTGCGATGAGCATCTGAAGAATACGAACGGTTACCTCGGCGGAACTCCCCTGGCCGGCGTGGGCTCGTGGCGTCTGCAATTCGAGCAACACGAGGACAAGGGTTTGCAGCTCTATTTCACCCCCCTTGAAAAGCCAACCGGCGGAAACTTGCAGACGCTCGGAATCCGGTGGAACACGGAAGTAAAACGCTACCAGTCGCTCGATCGGAATTATGAGCACTTCCTCGGCGAGTTGCCCGCGCTTGAGACTCCTCAATCACAGGTGCACATGTGAGCGCTGTCGCTCAACCAGCCATCGCGCCCGCAGTACAGGCCAAGCGAAAGCCGAGCGCCTGGGAGAACCTCAAGCCGCTCGTCCCTTACGTAATGCGCTACAAAGCCATGACAGCGCTGGGCCTGTTGGCCCTGGTGCTGATGGGACTTGTCGGCGCATTGCCGCAACTGATTATTGGCGCGATCACGGACTTGCTCAGGGGCGCGCACGAACCCCTCTCCACTCTTACGGGAACTCCCCGCGCGCTGCTTCATCCTCTGTTCGGGTTCTATGCGCCTTTCAGCCGCCATGCGTTGGGAATCTACTGCGCGATTTTAGTTGTGGCGATGCTCATCAAGGGATTTTTCTCGTTTTGGACACGCTGGATATTGATTGGCGTTTCGCGCGAGATTGAGTACGACCTGCGCAATGACCTGCTTGCGCGACTCCTGCGGCTCGACCCCGAATTCTACGTGCGGAATCGCACCGGCGATCTGATGTCGCGCGCCACAAACGACCTGAATGCCGTTCGCATGGTCCTCGGGCCCGGCATCATGTACAGCGCCACGACCATTGCTACGACGGTGCTCGCAATATTCTTCATGATCAGGCTCTCTCCTGCGCTTACGTTACTCTCCTTGATACCGGCGCCTTTCGTCATAATCGCCGTTCGCTATTTCGGCGAGACCATTCACCGGTTATCGGAGCAGATCCAGGCGGTTCTCGGCGTGCTTTCCACTCGCGCGCAGGAGAATCTCACCGGGATTCGCGTGATTCGGGCTTACACGCAGGAAAAGCCCGAAATTGAGAAGTTTGACCACGCGAATCGCGACTACGTCGATCGGAATATCCAGCTGATTTCCACGTGGAGTTTGTTTTTCCCGGCATTGTCGGCTCTGATCGGGATGAGCGTTGTCATCCTGCTCGGAGTTGGCGGCATGCAAATTGTTGACCACCGCATATCCCTCGGGACATTCACGGCGTTCTACACGTTCTTGATTCAATTGACTTTTCCGATGATCGCCATCGGTTGGGTGACCAATATTTTCCAGCGCGGCGCCGCTTCCATGGGGCGGCTCAGCTACATCCTGAACGCTGAACCGGGAATCAGCGATTCTCATGCAGCCAGACAGTCGCCTTCCGACGACGACGCTGCCGACGACGAATCTGTCCAGGTGCGGACCGCTGGAGTTCCCGCCGGGATTCGCGGCGACATCGAGTTTCGCGACCTCACGTTCACTTACCCCACCGCGGGAAACGGCGCCCAAGGCAAGCCCGTTCTGCACGACATCAACTTACACGTCCCGGCGGGCACCACGCTGGCCGTTGTCGGTCCCACCGGAAGCGGCAAGTCCACCCTCGCGGCTCTTATCGCGCGCCTCTGGGAAGCTCCCGACGGCACGCTCCTTGTTGATGGTCACTCAATTCGTGAGTACCCGCTGGCTGAACTCCGTAGCTCGATTGGCTATGTGCCACAGGACACCTTCCTGTTCAGCGAAACACTTCGCGAAAATATTTCGTTCGGCGTGGGCGACGCGCAGGAAGAGCACATATACGAAGCCGCCGAAATCGCCAGCATCTCGGGCGAAATCGAAGCCTTCCCGCAGCGCTTCGACACGATGGTGGGCGAGCGCGGGATCACGCTCTCCGGCGGACAGAAGCAGCGCACCTCCATCGCGCGGGCCGTGCTGCGTCAGCCGAAAATCCTGATTCTCGATGACGCGCTCTCAAGCGTGGACACGGACACAGAAGAACGGATCTTGAACCGTCTGCGCGAGGTGATGCGTCAGCGCACCACCGTGTTGGTGGCCCACCGTGTGTCTACGGTGAAGAGCGCCGATCAAATCGTCGTGCTGCGCGACGGCCGCATCATCGAGCGCGGCACGCATGACGAACTGGTCGCGCTAAACGGCTATTACGCAGATCTTTATCAAAAGCAACTTCTTGAAGAAGAGCTGGCACGCGAATGAGCGATTTCCGCGAAGAAGAAAAATTAGGAAAGCTTTACGACTCGCAGCTCACGCGGCGATTGATGCGGTATTTGCGCCCGTACCGTTGGCACGTCGTAGCCGCGCTTTCGATCACCCTGGGCGTCACGGCCATGGAGCTCGTGGGACCACGCCTGTTCGGCTACGGCATCGACAAGTACATCGTCCCGGGATTTGAGAACTCCATCGCGCGCTCCGTCGCGTTGAAAGGAATACTCTGGGTGGTGGCGGCGTTCACGGCCTCGCTCCTCGCTAGTTTCGGATTGCAATACGCGCAGGTGCGCATCATGCAGTGGGTCGGGCAAGAAACCATGTACGACCTGCGCAAAGAAATCTTCGAACATCTCCAGCGGCTGCCCTTGGGCTTTTTCGATCGCAGCCCGGTTGGCAGGCTCGTGACGCGCGTCACCACCGACGTGGACGCGCTCAACGATCTCTTCGCCTCGGGTGTCGTGGCGATGTTGAACGATTTTGTCCTCTTGATCGCCATGGCCGTGATGCTCTTCAAATGGCATCGCTCCCTGGCGCTGGTCACGTTTTCGCCGCTGCCTTTCATGATTATTCTCACCTACTTCTTCAGAAATAAAGTGCGCAACGCCAATCGCGGCATTCGCACGGCGATCGCGCGGATCAACGCCTTCCTTCAGGAGCACATCAGTGGCATGGCGATCGTGCAACTATTCAATCGCGAGAAGAAATCGCGCAAGCAGTTCGCGGAACTGAACCGCGTGCACATGGAAGCCTACAAAGACGCGATTGACGCTTTCTCCTTCTTTTACCCCGCGGTCGAATTCCTCAGTTGGGGGGGCATCGCCGTTCTGTACTGGATGGGCGGCCTGCGCGTCATTGGCGGAACCATTGAGATCGGCGTTTTGATCGCGTTCATGATGTACGCTCAGAGGTTTTTCCGCCCGATTCAAGATCTAAGCGAAAAGTTCAACATCCTGCAAAGCGCCATGGCTGCCTCCGAGCGCATTTTCAAGCTCCTCGACGAGCCCCTGACGACAGGCACCCTAACCGCCCACGTCAAGTCCCTCCCCGCCCCCCAGGGGAACATCGAATTTCGGAATGTCTGGTTCGCGTATCTGGGCGGCGCAAATCCGCGCGATGAAGACTGGGTTCTGCGCGATGTTTCCTTCCGCGTCGAGCCGGGGCAAACGCTGGCGATCGTGGGCCACACGGGCGCAGGCAAAACCACAATCATTCAGCTTCTCCTGCGCTTCTACGAAATTCAACGGGGCCAGATTCTGCTGGACGGCGTCGACATCCGGGAGATGGGCCTTCAGGAATTGCGCAGGCTGTTCGGGATCGTGCTGCAGGATCCCTTCCTCTTCACCGGGACGCTCGAATCGAACGTCAAGCTGGGCACGGAGAAAATCACCAGAGCGGACGCCGAGCAAGCGTTGCGCGAAGTGGGGCTGGGTCCGTTCCTCGAAGATTTGCCCCAGGGCATCGAGGCGCCCGTCACGGAGCGCGGCTCCACGCTTTCGGTCGGCCAGCGCCAACTCGTCAGCTTTGCCCGCGCCCTGGCGCACAACCCCCAGTTCTTGATTCTCGATGAAGCCACTTCCAGCGTGGACACGAAGACCGAGCTATTGATTCGCGCGGCGCTCGACCGTTTGCTCGAGGGTCGCACCGCCGTCGTCATCGCGCATCGGCTCAGCACGATTCAGCACGCACATCGCATCCTCGTGTTCCACAAAGGCCGTCTGCGCGAGCAGGGCTCGCATCAGGAACTTCTCGCCCTTCGCGGAATCTACTATCGCCTTTACCAGCTCCAGTACAAAGAACAGGAATTCGCGCTCCCGATTCCGGGTAGCACCTCTGGATTCTCGCGTCCCTTGTCTGCCGATGACTGATGCGGCCGTGATCGCGCGTCCGCGGATTTTCAATCTCAATCTGAATCCCCCATCCACCGGCTCCACTCATTTCGTCGAGGCGGCGAGATGAGTTCACCCACGATTCTGCTGTCCGCCGGCGAAGCCTCCAGCGACATGTACGCGGCCCGCCTCGCCACCACCTTGAAAGACCGAACGGGCGCGCAGATTTTCGGCATGGGCGGCCGGCGAATGGCCGACGCGGGCGTTGAGCTTATAGCCGACTATCACGATGTCGCGGTCGTCGGAATCGCCGAGGTGCTTCACAAGATTCCCACGGTCATCGCCGTGCAGCGCCACCTCGCATCCGAGGCGAAGCGCCGGCGCGCCGCGCTCGCGATCCTCGTCGATTCCCCCGGCACGCATTTGGGAGTCGCGCGCCGCCTCAAGCAGAGTGGCATTCCGGTGGGCTACTTCATTGGCCCGCAGATTTGGGCCTGGCGGCCGGGACGTGTCCGCGTGGTCAAGCGCCTGGTGAAGCGCATGGTGGTGATCTTCCCTTTCGAGGAGAAACTCTACCGCGACGCGGGAGTGCCCGTCGACTTCGTGGGCCACCCGCTAGTCGACGTCGTGCGCCCCACCCAGAACCGCCTTCAATTCGCCGCTCAGAATGGCCTCGACCCGAGCCGTCCCATCGTTACGCTTCTGCCCGGCAGCCGGCGCAACGAAATCGAGCAGAACGTCCCCACGATTCTCGCAGCGTGCGAAAGGCTAATGCAGCAGACGAGTGCGCTCGGCGGAGTGCAAGGAGTCCAGTTTGTCCTGGCTGCAGCGCCGGGTCTCGACGCCCAATTCTGGTCGACATACGCGAGGCCCAACCTGCCACTCAAACGCATCGAAGGCTCCACGTACGACGCGCTAGCTGCCGCCGATTGCGCAGTAGTGGCCAGCGGAACGGCCACAATCGAGGCGGCGCTGCTGGGAACGCCGATGGTGGTCGTCTACCGCGTGGCGCCCACCACGGCCTTCGTCCTCCGCCGCATGCTGCGAACGCCTTTCATAGGAATGGTGAATCTAATTGCCGGCAGAGAAGTAGCGCCAGAGCTGGTTCAGGATAATTTCACGCCTGAGTCGGTGGAGCGCGAAGTCGGGCGGCTTCTCGAGTCCGCCTCCGCCCGCGAGGACGCGAAATCGGGTCTCGCCGAAGTCCGCGCCAAACTCGGTTTCGGTGGCGCCATAGAACGCGCGGCGGACATTTTCGCGGGCATGTTGTAAGCTGTTTCTTCGGGCAACTGCGCAGGCAGATTCTGTATCATATTGGCTTAGGGATCGCGTCCGCGCAAAGAGGCTGTAGTTTGTCCATCACACGTCGATTCATCGGGCCACTCATTCTCTTCCTGACGGTAGCAGCTTCGGCAGCCGCTCAGGCGCCCCGGACCTTCCCATTCCGCGCCACGAATTATGACGTCCAGGTGCAGCTCCAGCCCGAAAGCCAAACGCTTACAGCTTTAGTGAAAGTGGATTTCGCGGCCAAGGAAGTGGGCCGGACGCTGCTCGTCGAATTACATCCGGACCTGCACATCACTTCCGTCAAGAGCGCGAGCGGCCAGCTCCTGAACTTTCAGCGCGACAACAACGATCCGGTGTATGTGAGCGTCGGACTTCCCGAGACTGCCACGCCCGGCAAACAGGTTTCCGTCACATTTGAGTATAACGGCCCGATCTCGAACGAAGAAGACAGCCCCACGAAAGGCGTGCGCTTCGGATCAATCGACAAGACCTCGGCATACCTGCTGCTTCCCGCGCGATGGTTTCCCCTGACCGACTTCCCTTCCAATCGCTACACCGGCACTTTCAGAATCATCGTGCCTGAGTCCTT
>Ga0070761_10002208_pt1 | contig 11980 bp, 15 predicted proteins | sample HubBroMetageREF1_FD_66724 | JGI IMG/M metagenome (GOLD analysis project Ga0070761, IMG submission 66724) | Reference soil microbial communities from the Hubbard Brook experimental Forest, New Hampshire, USA - Hubbard Brook CCASE Soil... | ecosystem: Environmental > Terrestrial > Soil >...
TATGGCTCGTCGGTGTTTGAGGGCATCCGCTGTTACGCACTGCCGCGAGGCCCGGCGATTTTCCGCGCCCCCGAGCACATGCAGCGCCTCATCGACTCCGCCCGCATTTATCGCATAGACGTCCCCTTCACCCGCGACGAGATCGTGACTGCCATGCTCGAACTGGTGAAACATAACGGCGTGTGGCCGTGCTACATACGCCCCATCGTTCTCCGCGGCTACGGCGAGGCCGGCGTCAATCCCTTCAACTCTCCCACCGAAATCTATATTTGCAACTATCCCTGGGGAAAGTATTTGGGAGGGGATTCGAGCGAGGGAGTGGACGTGTGCATTTCTTCCTGGACGCGAATCGCTCCCAACACCCTGCCCGCCATGGCCAAATCGGGCGCGAATTACATGAACTCGCAGCTCATCAAGATGGAAGCCATCGTCAACGGCTACGCCGAAGGCATCGCGCTCGATGTAAACGGCTACGTCAGCGAAGGCTCGGGCGAGAATCTGTTCGTTGTCCGCAACGGCGTATTGCAGACCGCGCCGCTCGGCAACTCCGTGCTTCCCGGCATCACGCGCGACTCGGTGTTGCAGATCGCGCGCGATCTCGGCATCAAGATCGTGGAGCAGCAGATACCGCGCGAGTCCCTTTACATCGCCGACGAAGTTTTCTTCACCGGCACCGCCGCCGAAATCACCCCCATTCGCTCCGTCGACAAGATCGCCGTGGGCAAGGGCAAGCTTGGCCCCATGACCAAGTCTCTGCAGGCAGAGTTTTACGGGATCGTTCGCGGCGAGAAAGCCGACCGCTATGACTGGCTGACGCCGGTTCCGGTGGCGACGAAGCTGGCGGTGGAAGTCTAATTCTTAGGTCGAGCTTCTTACGTCGAACCTTGCGCGCAGTGGGCCTCCCACTCCTCCAAATGGCGTTTTCCCTTCCTGTTGCCTTGCACTTTACCTTGCACTATAGTTGATCGCGCCGGATCGCAGGCGATCTTGTTCTTTTTCCATAACCCCAGCCTATTAAAGGAGAACTGTCATGTCTGCCCCCACCCCTGAATTCGCTCTCGGCTATCGCGCCATGATGCTTGACGGCGTTGCCCGAGAAGTTGAAATTACCAAGAGAGTTCTAGCAGCGATTCCCGAGGGAAAAAGAGACTACCGGCCGGATCCCCACGCCCGCACCGCCTGGGAACTGGCCTGGCACATTGCGAACACCGACGTCCAGTTCATGGACGGGATCGCCGATCTGAAGTTCAACATGGCCAATCCGGCGGAGGCAGACAAACCTAAGACGGTTGCCGAAGTGGTGGAATGGTACGACAAGAACATGAAGGGTGGAGCGGATCGTGTGGCCGCTTTGTCGGCAGAACAGCTGCTGACCCCGGTTCATTTTATGGGCGCCTTCAACTTCCCGGCGATCTTCTATATGGCGTTCCTGAACAATCACAGCATCCATCATCGCGGGGAGTTGGCGACGTATCTTCGTCCCATGGGATCGAAGGTGCCATCGATCTACGGCGGCAGTTACGACGAGCCTTTCCAGGCGGCGGCATAAAGCCAGACGTCTGAGGGCCGCAGCCTGCCTCGCAGTGGGGTAGGCTGCACGGTTCAATTATGACAACTCGTACCGTCTCCGGGCCGGTCAAAACCGGCTGGAAGCTGGCTATCGGCAGGCGGAAAGCACACCTCCAGAAGCCAATGGTCCCGTTACTTCCGTCATCTCGTACCCGGGCACAGTTCGGTTCATGATAGGGACTGTAACCGGGGTCCTGCCTGCATGAATATCGATGACCTGCTCCGTATCGCCATGGAGCGCCGCGCTTCCGACTTGCATTTAAAGGTGGGGAACTATCCACACCTGCGCATTGATGGCGATCTGGTGCCGCTGACCGATCAGGCGCGTGTGTCCGCCGAAGACATGTTGAACATGTCGTTCAGCATGATGTCGGCGCGGCAGAAACAAAAATTCAAAGAGACTACGGAAATCGATATGGCGTATGGCGTCGCCGGCCTGGGACGCTTCCGTGTGAACGTGTTTCAGCAGCGCGGCAACGTGGGATTGGTGCTGCGCGTGATTCCAACCAAGATCCGCGCGCTGGACGAACTGTTCCTGCCGAAAGTGGTCGAGCAGATTTGCGACATGCCGCGCGGTCTGGTGCTGGTGACCGGCGTGACCGGCTCGGGCAAATCGACGACGCTCGCTGCCATGGTCGACCGCATTAACTCGACTCGCGCCGAGCACATCATCACCATCGAAGACCCCATCGAATTTTTGCACCGCGACAAAAAAGGCTACGTAAACCAGCGCGAGATCGAGGTCGATACACCATCGTTTTCGGCGGCGCTGCGTGCTTCTCTCCGTCAGGATCCGGACGTGATTCTGGTCGGCGAAATGCGCGACCTGGAAACCATCGGGACGGCCCTGCACGCGGCCGAGACCGGTCACATGGTTTTCTCCACGCTGCACACGCTGGATGCGGTCGAAAGCGTCAACCGCATCATTGCGATTTTTCCGCCGCCCGAGCAGAAACAGATCCGGCTGCAGTTGGCGGCCGTGTTGCGCGCCATCGTCAGCCAACGCCTGGTACGCCGCTCTGACGCCGAAGGCCGAGTGCCTGCGGTCGAAGTCATGGTGACCACGTCCTACATCCGGGAATGCATTCTGGTACCGGAAAAGACGCGCGCCATCCGCGAAGCGATTTCCGCCGGTACCTCGCAGTACGGGATGCAGACCTTCGACCAATCGCTCTGGGACTTGTTCCAGGCGGGCTTGGTGAACTACGAGACCGCTCTGGAGAGCGCGTCGAACGCGGATGAGTTCAAACTGCGCATGCAGGGTATTGCCTCAACCGCGGACGTCGCGCGGCAGGCGATGCAGACCACCGGCTTTGGCCGTTGAGATTAAGACGAGATTGAGACCAGACTGAGTTCGTCCCTGCTGAACGTCGTCGCTGATAGCGTTGTTTCTCCTGAAACTTGAGAGCGCTCCGGCGCGGCGATATATCCCGGTGTGTCATATCCCGAGGGGGGCTATGGCCGACGATTCGACAATGGCGTTATTGCAGGAGATTCGCGACCTGCAGAAACAACAAACGAAACTCCTGCAGGTTTTCGTCGAAGGCCAACAGCTGGGTTTGAAAAATCAACAGCAGTCCCTCTCCGTCCAACAGCTAGCGGTGGAAAGACAAAAATTGGTGCTGGCCAGGTCGACCAAGCTTTGGGCATTTGTACTGGCTGGCGTATTCCTGCTGCTCCTTTTGGTATTCACTCCCATTGTTTTCGACCTGTTCATGAAGCTCTTGAGACATTGATCGCTCGGCGAAGCGATATTTCGGACGTGCACCAAGCCAACCGGTCGGTACCAGCATTTCGTCGACAGCCATCGGCCATGCTTAAATGAAAAGTTGTGGTGCCAATCTGCGCCATCCCCGCGCGCGGCATCCCAACCGGAAAATTCTGAACGCGAGCCACATGCCCATATCTGCTTGTCATCCCGAGCAGAGCGAGGGATCGGCAGTTTGCGGTGCAGCCCAGGGTCGCGTTGTCGGCAATGAGGAGAGTAGCTCTTGGATTTCCAGCTAAACGAAGAACAACTGCACCTGAAGAAGACAGTGCGCGAGTTTGCCCAGCGCGAAATCGCCCCGAACGTCATGAAGTGGGACGAAGCCGGCGAATTCCCGCTGTCGACGATCAAGGAACTCGGCAAGCTCGGACTGATGGGAACCATCTTCCCACCTGAATACGGCGGCGCCGGCATGGGCTACGTCGAGTACGTCACGGCCATCGCCGAACTCTCTCGCGTGGATGGGTCAGTCGGCATCATCATCGCGGCACACACCTCGTTGTGCTCAAACCATATTTTCCTCGCCGGAAACGAAGCGCAGAAGAAGAAGTATCTGCCCAAACTGGCCGCCGGAGAGTATATCGGCGCCTGGGGGCTGACCGAGCCCTCCGCGGGTTCGGACGCGGGCAGCGCGCGCATGGCCGCGACGCGGGCCAAGGGTGGATGGGTGCTCAACGGCACCAAGACCTTCATCACCAATGGCCACTATGCGGACGTAGTCGTGGTGGTAGCGGTCACCGATCGCGCCGCGCACACTCACGGCCTGTCCGCCTTTCTGGTCGACAAGAACACCCGGGGATTTCGTCCCGGGAAGAAAGAGAACAAACTCGGCCTGCGCGCCAGCGATACGTCGGAGCTGATCTTCGAAGATTGTTTTGTACCGGGAGAAAACCTGCTGGGCAAGGAAGGCGACGGCTTTATTGACGCCATGCGCGTGCTCGATGGCGGGCGCATCTCGATCGCCGCCCTCTCGCTCGGCATGGCCGAAGGCGCCTACGGAGCGGCGCTGAAGTATTCGAAAGAGCGCCATCAATTTGGACAGGCGATCTCGGAATTTCAGGCGATCCAGTGGAAGCTGGCCGACATGGCAACAGAAATCGAAGCGGCAAAACTCCTGACCTTTCGCGCCGCCGCCATGAAAGATGCCGGCAAGAAGACCACGCTCGAATCGTCGATGGCCAAACTTTACGCCAGCGAGGTAGCCGTGAAGTGCGCCAACGAAGGCGTGCAGATCCACGGCGGATACGGTTTCATCAAGGACTATCCGGCAGAGAAATTTTATCGCGATGTGAAGCTGTGCACGATTGGCGAAGGCACGAGCGAAATCCAGCGGCTGGTGATTGCGCGGCAACTGCTGAAGGACTAAACTGCTCGCCATTACCCGAAGCGATTAGGGAGCCGCGATGATCAACGGAGTTCACGTCGTCGTCTACAGCGAGGACCCGGAAAGCGATCGCGTGTTCTTTCGCGATATCCTGAAGTTTTCCGCCGTGGACGCCGGTCACGGCTGGCTGATCTTCGCGCTGCCGCCCGCCGAAGCTGCGTTTCACCCCTCCGAGAAGAACGACTTCCACGAACTCTATTTCATGTGCGACGACCTGAAGGCGACAATGGAATCGTTGAAAGGGAAGAAAGTGAAGTGCGGTCCGGTGAAAGAAGAGCGCTGGGGCAGCCTGAGCACGATCTCGCTCCCCGGCGGCGGGAAGATCGGTGTCTACCAGCCCAAGCATCCGACCGCGATCGGGCGCTGAGGTTGGATGAACCCGGGGTTGGAGGAACACGGATCTGCGGCAGTTGTTACACTATCCTGCTTGACTGCTGCGACTACAACTCTGGTTGACCGTCTCCGCTCCGGCGACCCCCGCGCCCTGGCGCGAGCCATCTCGACGGTTGAGAACCGCCAGCCGGGCTGGTCCGAGCTGCTCAAGGCTCTGTTCCCGCACACCGGCAAGGCGCGAGTCATCGGTCTGACCGGTGCTCCCGGATCGGGCAAGAGCACGCTGGTCGATCAACTCGCCAAGCACTATCGCAAGAAGAAAGAAAATCAAACCGTCGGCATCATTGCCGTCGATCCGACCAGCCCTTACACCGGAGGAGCGATCCTGGGCGACCGCATCCGCATGCAGGATCACCACGCCGATCCGGGGATTTTCATCCGCAGCATGGCAACACGGGGATCGCTCGGAGGCTTGGCGCGCGCCACCGCCGATGCGGCCACCGTGCTCGATGCTTCGGGCCGCGACCTGGTCATGATCGAAACGGTGGGCGTCGGGCAAGACGAAGTCGACATCGTGCGGCTGGCCGACGTCACCATCGTGATTCTGGTGCCCGGCATGGGCGATGACGTGCAAACCATCAAGGCCGGAATCATGGAAATCGCCGACATTTTCGTCATCAACAAAAGCGATCTCGACGGCGCCGAGCGCGTGGAGCGTGAGATTCGCGCCATGCAGTCGCTGGCCACGCGCAAGCAAGGCACCATCAACGATCGCTGGACGCCTCCCATCGTGAAAACGACAGCCAGCGAGGGCGTGGGCATCGAGGAGCTGGCGGAAGCGATCGCAGGCTACGAGACGTACTTGAAGAAAGAGAACCTGATCCTCAAGAAAAACGTCGAGAACTGGCAGCTGCGGCTGCTAGAGATGCTGCGCGACGCCATGCTGGAAAGAGCCCGCGCTCAAATGGACGGCGGCAGCTTGGAGCGTTACGCAGCCGAGATCGCCGAACACAAGCGCGACCCGTATTCGCTGGTGGAAGAGCTAGTGCTCGCGATCAAGCCCAAGTAGATTCGATGGAGCGACGGGCGCCCTCGCCCGTCCCCAGCCGGCGCGGGCGCGAAGGCCGCACAAGAGGCAATTTATGGAATTCAGCATTGACCATCTCGGCATCGCGGTGAAGTCGCTGGCAGCGGCAAAGTCCATTTACGAGAAGCTCGGGCTCAGCATTTCTCCGGAAGAAACCGTCGAGCAGGAAAAAGTGCGGGTGGTGATGGTGCCCGTGGGCGAGAGCCGACTGGAGCTGCTGGAAGCGACCTCCGACGACTCGACCATTGCCCGCTTCATCGCCAAGCACGGCGAAGGTCTGCATCATATTTGCATGCGCGTCCCGGATCTGGCCGCGGCAGTTGCAAAATTGAAGAGCGACGGCGTACGCCTGGTGTCGAATGAGATCAAGACGGGAGCCGGCGGCCATCGGTACGTGTTCGTGCATCCGCAGAGCACGGCGGGCGTCTTGTTGGAGCTGGTAGAAAGCCCGCAATGATCGCTCCAAGACCAAGGCCAAGACCAAGACCAGAGCCAAAGCCGATATGATGTCCCCTGTGTTTCCCTGTGCTCGCCGTGTCCTCTGTGCTTAGCTTTTCCGGCCCATCGGCAAGCCGAGAATCTATGCTAGTGCTGGCAATCGACACCTCAGGCAAGAACGGCAGCGTAGCGCTGGCGCGTGCAACCTCTAGCCAGAGCGATGTCTCTATGGTCGAAGTCCTGCCCCTGGCCGGCGGCGCGTTCTCGGCGCAACTGGTGCCCCAGATTGCCGCGCTGCTCGGAAAGCACCGATGCAGTAAGACCGATCTGGGAGCATTTGCAGTGGTAAACGGTCCGGGGTCGTTTACGGGACTGCGCGTAGGCTTGGCTGCCGTTAAAGCTCTGGCGGAGGCGCTACAAAAGCCAATCGTTGCGATTTCGTTGCTGGAAGCGGTTGCCTGCAGCGGTCGAGCACGCGGCCGGGTTCTAGCGGCGCTGGATGCAGGCCGGGGTGACGTCTATGTAGGCGACTACGAACTCGAGCCGCAGTTGCGCATGCACAGCGAACGCCTGCTGAGCAGGGAAGAGTTTGTTGCCGCCGCAAAAGGCAAAACTGTTGTCACGCCCGATGCCGCGTTGGCTGAAATGGTTCAGGCTGCTGGCGCCAAAATCGAGCGGATTGACTCCCCGACCGGCGCGGCGATCGCCCAGGTGGGTTGGCAGCATCTCCAGCGCGGCCAGACGGTTCGTCCCGAAGAGCTGGAGGCTAATTACATCCGTCATTCCGACGCGGAGATCTTCTCGAAGCCGAAAGCGTGAGACTGTCAACTCTCAAACCCCCCATGCCCGTGACCATCCGTTCCGCCGCGTTAAAAGATGTGCCAGCGATTCTCGCCCTCGAGCGGTCGGCGCCGGAAGCAGCCCACTGGACGTCCGAGCAATACAACAAATTAGTTGAAAGCGGTGTGGTTCTAGTCGCCGAGGAAGAAGTCGAGAAAGCAGGCAAGTTGTGCGGATTCGTTTGCGCGAAAGCGGTCGCAGGCGAGTGGGAGATTGAGAACGTGGCAGTATCCGCCGAGTTACTCCGCCGTGGCATCGCCGATGAGCTGGTGCGCGAGTTGATTCACCGCGCCAAGAATGATGCGGCGTCGGCAGTTCTGCTCGAAGTCCGGGAATCGAATCTGCCGGCCCGCCGACTGTACGAAAAGCATGGATTTCGCAAGGTAGGCCGGCGGCCATTGTATTATCGGGATCCCCCGGAAGACGCGATTCTGTACGCGCTTGGCTTCGACCGCTGACCTGCACCGAGAAACGGTCGAAAACGACCGAAAAGCACCGTTTTTCTGCACTGGTTCCTGTGCAACTTCGACTCCGGAGCCCTCTGACCGCGGTGGAAATAAATCTATGAAATCTCATTGAACCGCTACCGATTCCTGTGCTACTTTTTAACCGTGCAGTAACAAACACAGGAGGTCTAGCAAGGATGCTGACTCCAAGAGAGCAACTCCTGACCGGCCATGATCAGTTCCAGCGGCTGGTTCAGGAGCACTCGCAATACTCCCAACGGCTGGAATCCCTCACCCAGAAACGATACCTAACCGAAGATGAAAAACTTGAAGAAGTGCGGCTGAAGAAGCTAAAGCTGCGCCTGAAAGACCAGATGCAGAGTCTGGAGCAACAGGTTTATCGGCACTCTGCGTAGTCGGCCCGACCCCGAAGCAATCGGGCCTGAGCCTCCACTTCCTGAATCGCGGCAGGTGACCCCTGTCTCCGTGCCAGGCGCCCTTTTTTATTGCGGTTATGTTGAATGCCGCAGCCCCGCTCTATAATCATTCTGAATTCCTATGGTTCGTGACGGCTACTTCTATGGTGTGGGCTGCCTACTGGCGGCCGGCGTGATCGCGTGGCTCGCGGCTTGGCCCTATGCCGTTCCGGTATTACTGCTGGCGGCTTTCTTTCTGTGGTTTTTCCGCGATCCCGAGCGCCAGATTCCCACTCTGCCAGGTGCCGTCGTTTCTCCGGGCGATGGCAAAGTAACCGATGTTTCAGTCATCACTGCCGGCGGAACTCCACGCCACCGCATCAGCATTTTTCTGAGCGTCTTCGATGTACACGTGAACCGCTCGCCGATTGCCGGCGTGATCCGTGACGTGCGCTATCAGCGTGGCAAGTTCCTTAACGCCATGTCAGGCCACTCTGCGGAGGAGAACGAGCAGAACATCGTCACCGTAGAAGGCGACGGACATACCGTAATATTCAAGCAGATTGCCGGCCTGATCGCCCGCCGCATCGTCTTCCATTTCAAAGTGGGAGACCATATCGCCTGCGGCGAGCGTGTTGGCCTCATCAAGTTTGGCTCGCGCGTCGATGTGCTCTTCGATCGCGATGCCGAGGTCCGGGTGGAGCCCGGCGATCGCGTCAAGGGAGGAGCGACGGTCCTTGCTCTCTTGCCGGTCACGCCGCCGGTTCATGCCGGCACGGCCGGCCGACGGGAGGCTCACTAAAATGGAAGAGCTTGACCTATGGACGAGCTAGAGCCACGTCGTCGTCAATCCGACCGTCCCCGCGGAAAATTGCGTAAGGGCATGTATATACTGCCCTCGCTGTTCACGACCGGGAACATCGCGGCGGGGTTCTACGCGATCTTGCAGACTGTGTATGGCAGTTCAGGCGAAGCCTGGCACCTGGACTTCGCCGCCATGGCCATCGGTTTTGCTGTATTGTTCGACGGTCTGGATGGCCGCATTGCGCGCATGACCAACACCTCCAGCGATTTTGGCAGGGAACTCGATTCGCTGGCTGACGTGATCACCTTCGGCGTCGCCCCGGCCCTGCTCGCCTGGATGTGGGGATTTCATCTGTTGCCGATGGTGATTGCGCCCGAACTGCGCCAGAAGATGACCGAGCTGGGTTCGGTAGCCTGCTTCGCTTTCCTCATCGCCGGTGCCAGCCGTTTGGCGCGCTTCAACATTGCCAAGAATCCGGAGCCCTCGAATCCAGGCCGTCCGGGCAAGAAATATTTCGTGGGCATGCCGATCCCGGCCGGGGCGGGAGTAATCGCCGCCATCGTCCACTACTCCGCCGGAGTCCCCATAACCTCCTGGTGGACGGCCATGAGTTGGTTGATGATGGTGGTCGTTATCGGTTATCTGATGGTCAGCACCTGGCGTTTCTACAGCTTCAAGGATATTGATTTTCGTTCGCGCCACCCCTTCCGCTTGGTTGTGATTATTGCCGTGGTGATCGCATTGATCGCGCGATTTTCCCGGCCGACGCTCTTTGTTATCGCGATTTTATACATGGCGTCCGGCGTCCTGTGGCGTTTGCAGTGGATCTTCCACCGCAGGACGCCGCCTGCACCTCCGGTGTACCGGGAGGCATCTCACACTCCATGAGCCCGATTTCCAAGCCCCCCATTTCGAAGTCTCCGGTTTCGAGGTCTGCCGCCTCGCAGGCTCAGTCTGATATCCGCGGTGCCAACCTTTATCGCGTGGCGATCGTCGGCGCAGCGTCGCTCAAGGGAAAAGAGATCGCCGAAATCCTGCGCGAGCGGAATTTTCCTGCCATCGACGTCCGGTTGCTCGACGACGACGAGTCTCTCGGCCAGTTGGAAGCTGTCGGTGACGAGATGAACTTCATCCAGAGCATCCGCTCCGAACAGTTCGAGCGCGTGGACTTTGCCTTCTTCGCTTCCGATCCGCGCTCGACCCGCAATAACTGGAAAGCCGCCCGCGACCTGGGCGATACAATCGTAGATCTCACCTTCGCGCTCGAAGATGAGCCGGGAGCATCCGTCCGCTCGCCCTGGATCCAGCGCCAGACCGGCCAGCCCATCGCTCCGGAGTTGCAGCCCGGCCCGGTGGTGGTCGCCCATCCCGCGGCTACGGTCCTCGCCTTGCTCGCCTTGCGCAGCCAGAAAGCGGCTCCGATACGACGCATGGTTGCAACCGTGTTTGAGCCGGCGTCGGAGAACGGCCAGAGGGGTATGGACGAACTGCACGAGCAGACGGTGAATCTGCTTTCCTTCCAGGAGTTGCCGAAGAATGTGTACGACAGCCAGGTGGCCTTCAACATGGTGGCCCGCTACGGACAGAGATCTGAATTGGCGCTGGATGCCGTGTCGCGGCGCATCCGGAAGCACTACCGGCACATTGCGCCCGGCGCCGTCGAGCCCGCGTTCCAGGTGCTGCAGGCGCCCGTCTTCCACGGGCACGGTTTTTCTGTCTATCTCGAAACGGAGAAGCCAATCGAGATCGCAGATTTTTCCGAGGCTCTGGCGGGAGAACACGTGGTCGTGAGCGGCAACCCCGAAGACGCGCCCACCAATGTGAGCGCCGCCGGTCAAGGCGATATCCTGGTCTCGATCGCCGTTGACGCGAATCACGAGAACGGCGCGTGGCTCTGGGCGACTACCGACAATCTGCGCGTAGCCGCTTTGACCGCAGTCGAATGCGCCGAGACCATGACCGCATCTCGCCCCCGGGGTCAGATTCAATGAGGTCAGATTGCGTGGTCTTTGGGACGGATGGGCTGCGGAAAACGCGAGAATCCAGCCCCGAAGGGGCGTCCCGGCATAGCCCAGCGCTTCCGCGCCGGGTAAGGTGGAAGCAACAAGTCAGTCCCGGAGGTACGACCCAGTGACGACAGCTTGGGCCGCCGCCGTTGTGCTCGCAGCGAGTCTGGCTGCCTCCGGTTGCGGCTACCACACCGCCGGAAATGCGATCGAACTGCCGCAGAACATCCACACCGTTGCGATTCCCGGCTTTGTGAGTCACAGCCAGACCTTTCGCATCGAGCAACTGCTCACCGACGCCGTCGTCCGCGAATTCAACGCCCGCACGCAGTACCACGTGCTCCACGAAGCCACAAGCGACGCGGATGCGGTGCTGAGGGCGACCGTTCTATCGGCGTCTGCCAGCCCGCTGGCTTACGACTCCGTAACCGGGCGCGCCGTCAGCGCCCTGGTCACCGTGAGCATACAGGTGAAACTGACCGACCGTCAGGGCAAGGTGCTCTTCGAGAATCCTTCGTATCTTTTTCACGAGCAATACGAAATATCGAGTGATCTTCCCAGTTTCTTTCAGGAAGATTCTCCCGCCGTCGATCGCCTGTCGCGCGATTTCGCCCGCACCCTGGTAGCCAATATCCTGGAGGCCTACTGAAATGCGCGCCTTCAGTCAGGCCGACCGTTTTCTTTTCGAAGTTGAGTCGCGCAAGCTGAAGCCGGCGTATGTGCTGGTGGGCGATGAAGCATTCTTTCGCAAGCGCTGCCGCGACGCCGTTCTTGAACACCTGGTTGCCCCCGACTCGCGGGACTTCGGCTTGCTCGAGTTCGATCTCGCCGAGACTTCTCTGAACGAGGTTCTGGACCGCGCCCGCACCCCGTCGCTGATGGCGCCGT
>Ga0070761_10002209_pt1 | contig 11978 bp, 11 predicted proteins | sample HubBroMetageREF1_FD_66724 | JGI IMG/M metagenome (GOLD analysis project Ga0070761, IMG submission 66724) | Reference soil microbial communities from the Hubbard Brook experimental Forest, New Hampshire, USA - Hubbard Brook CCASE Soil... | ecosystem: Environmental > Terrestrial > Soil >...
CGGCCAGCGGCTGAACGGCAGCGGCGCGGTCACCAACTTCGCCGGGCTCGGCCTGTACCGCCTGATCAGCAACGTCAGCCAGGCCGAGCTGCGGGCCTTCGTGCACGACACGCTCGGCCCGGTGCTCGACCTGCCCGAACCCGCCCGCAGTGACCTGCTCAAGTCCCTGGCCGTGCTGTCCAGTACTCGCTTCAACGTGGCCGAATCCGCCCGTATCCTGCACTACCACTACAACACCATGCGCTACCGGGTGACGAAGCTGGAGCGGATGCTGGGCGAGTTCGCCGACGATGCCGCCGCCACCCTGCGGATCGGCGTCGCCCTGGAGGTCCTCCGCATGTACGAGATCTCCGGTGACACCCTCCAGTCCCTCCTCTGACCCACCCACCCCATCGGCCCCATCCGCCCCACCCGCGGCCGACTGCCGACCCGGTTAATGGGGCTGGGGTCCCCCCGCCCCCGTTCTATGGGGCTGGGGTCCCCCAACCCCCAATCAGGGCGCACGGGGTGGTGACCAGTGGGGTCTGTGGGGTGGTTGCTAGCCGAGGCTAGGCATCCAGTGCGGATCCCAGCAGGCGGACCGGGCCGTCCGGGGCCCGGCGGCTCGCCGGATGCCTGAGGGAGAACAGGGCCCACACCACCTTGCCGAAGTGGCTGGGCGGAGTGCAGCCCCACATGTCGGCCAGGGCGCTGATCACGTGCAGCCCGCGACCGCCCTCGCAGAGGATCTCGGGCTGCCTCGGTTCGGGAGCCTTCGGGCTGGGATCGGCGACGGCGCACAGGACGCCGCGCCCGGGCTGCAGGAGGGCGAGCCGGACCGAGCCTCGCGGCGGCACCCGGCCGGCCTCGGGCAGCGCGTGGCGCAGCGCGTTGGTCAGCAGCTCGGACACTACGACGGCGATGTCGTCGCAGCGTTCGGCCGCCCCCCACCGGTTCATGGTGGCGATGGTGAAGTCCCGGCCGGCGCGGACCGACCGGGCATCGGTGCCCGGCGTGCGCAGCGCGAGCTTGGGGAAGCAGGTCCAGCCCGCGCCGCCGGGCCGGGGTGATAGCGGCCAGTTCCCGCTGGCCATGGCGGCCATCCGCAGGGCAGGAGCGAGCCACTGACAGCTGATGCCGTTGTCGCCGGCCGCGCTGCGCGCGAGGCCTGCGAGTTCTGTCATGGCCGTCCGATCCTGGGCGTTGCGGCGGTCAGGAGAACATGAGCGGTATCGGTCATTTTTCCGCACGTGCGTGGGGACTGCAACAACCTCGTGCACGAAATTTTTGCACAGTCCGATGCACAGTTCTCCTGCACATGCTTTTGCACAAGCTAAAGCCTCGTGCGTTCGGCATATGGCCTTGGGCTACCCGCCCTGCGGGGCTGCACCCGGGCGGCAGGTCTCCCCGACGTCCGGATCACCGCCCCCCGCTACATCGACGCTGGTCAAACGGTGGTGTGCACCTTCACGATCGTAGGCAGGCACGACGGGCGCTCGGCCCGATCCCCGCTACCGGCTCGGAGTGCCACATAAGGAGGACGTGCTGCCGCTTTGCAAGATGTGGCACTCCGACTTGAGTGGGCGGGTCGCCGCGCTCATCGCCGGGCACTTTGCCCGCCGGGGCCCGCCGGCCTGCGGCGACTACCGCGGGGTGTTGACAGGGCGGCGACTTGGCTGCACAATTTCAGTCGATCGACCGATCGAATTACCTACTCTCTGGACGTCAACGAGGGGGAGCGGTGGCCGCTAGGCAAGACACCCGGTCGCGGATTCTGGCCGCGGCTAGGGGCGTCTTGCTTGATGTCGGCTACGAGAGTCTGTCGACGCGGGGCATCGCCGAGGTGGCGGCGGTGCCGCTGAGCCAGATCCACTACCACTTCGGTTCGAAGCAGAACTTGATGCTGGCGGTGCTGGACGCCGAGAACCGGCTGCGGCTTGCCCGCCAGGCGGAGATGTATGAGGCTGACATGCCGTTGTGGAAGCAGTGGCAGCAGGCCTGCGATTTCTTTGATGACGATCTTGAGTCGGGCTATGTGCGGGTGCTGATGGAGATGGCGGCAGCAGGCTGGTCGAACCCGGAGATCGCCGAGGCGGTATCCGCCCAGATACAGGGCTGGTTCGATCTTCTGGCCGAGGTGGCGCAACGGGCGACCAAGAAGCTCGGCCTGCCGTCCCTGTTCACCCCGCAGGAACTGGCCGCGCTGGCAGGCTTGCCGTTCCTGGGAGCAGAAGCGGTGATCCTGCTCGGCCTTGACGAGTCGAGGATTGCGGCGCGATCGGCGCTGCGCAAGATCGGTGGACTGCTGCGGATGCTCGAGGAGCCGCCAGAGCCGAGGCGGCGGCGATGAGAGCCCGCTACCCCACCGAGCCGCATTCGACGAAGCAGATCGAGGACGCGGCCGGATGGGCGCTGGAGATCGATGGCGAGATGTTGGCGGCGGCGCACCTTGGCCTCGAATGCTGTGACACAGCGGCGACCCGGCGGCTGGCCGCACAGGTGGCCTGCCCGGTTCTGGTGATCCACGGCACGCAGGGCGCGGTGCGCAGCTGTGCCGGCGGTGAGGCGCTGGCCCGCTGTACGGGCTGCGCGCTGGTGACGCGGGTCGGCGCCGGCCATTTCCCGCACGCCCGTGACCCTGTGCGGGTGAACCTGCTGATCAAGCAGTTCGCGGATGGGGTCCGGCGATGAGAGCGCGGCTGCCTGATCGAGAGGGGGTCGTGGAGCGCGACGGTGTCCGTGTCGCTTTCGAAGTGTCCGGCTCCGGGGAGCCCGCGCTGCTGCTCCTCCCGGCGTCGCCGATCACGCACTCCCGGTCGTGGAAGATGATCGTCCCGTCCCTGGCGCGGCGGTTCACCGTCGTCACGACCGACGGCCGCGGCACCGGGCGATCCGACCGGCCCTCCGCCTCCGAGTGCTACGCGCCAGCCGAGGTGGGCGGGGACCTGCTAGCCGTGCTGGACGCGGTCGGCGTCGACCGCGCCATTCTCGTCGCCCACTGCCACGCCGTACCGTGGGCACTGCGACTAGCCGCCGACGATCCCGGGCGGGTCGCCGGGCTGGTCGCCATCGCCCCAGGCATTTCTGTCGCCCCACCCAACGACCACGCGGCCGAGGCGGAACGGCGGTGGACCGGCCGGCTCGACGCGCCGGCTGACTGGAGCATGCGGAACCGGCACTTCTGGCGGCAGGAGGGCGGTTACCGCCAGTGGGTGGAGTTCTTTTTCGACCAGCAGCTGCCCGAGCCGCATTCCACCAAGCAGTACGAGGACATGGTGGGCTGGGCACTGGACACCGACGCCGAGTCGATGATCGCCGAGCGTGAAGGACGAGCAGCCCCCTCGCCGAGCCAGGCTGAGGCGCTGTGCCGCCTGGTGCAGTGCCCGGTGCTCGTCCTGCACGGCAGCGATGACCGTTGCCAGCCGCTATCGCGCGGACGCCGCGTGGCCGAGCTGACCGGTGGCGGCCTGGTCGTGCTCGACGGCGCCGGCCATCTTCCGCAGGGCCGGGACCCGGTGCAGGTCACCCGGCGGATCACCGATTTCGTCGACCGGATCACGGGAGGGTCGATGCATGCGACAACGTGGACGCGCGGCCTGGGCCGCCCGAAGCGGGCTCTGTACCTGTCGTCGCCTATCGGGCTCGGCCATGCGCGCCGCGACGTCGCGGTCGCCAAGGAACTGAAGCAGCTGCGCCCGGAGCTGGAGATCGACTGGCTGGCCCAACACCCGGTGACCACAGTGCTTGAGGCCGAAGGGGAGCGTATCCACCCGGCCAGCCGCTGGCTGGCTAGCGAGTCGGGTCACATCGCGTCCGAGGCGAGTGGCCATGATCTGCACTGCTTCCAGGCGCTGCGCCGGATGGACGAGATCCTGGTCGCCAACTTCATGGTGTTCCAGGAGGTCGTCGAAGAGGGCCGCTACGACCTGGTCATCGGGGACGAAGCCTGGGACGTCGACTACTACTGGCACGAGAACCCGGAGCTGAAACGCGGCCAGAACGTGTGGCTCACCGACTTCGTCGGCTACCTGCCGATGCCGGACGGCGGGGAGCAGGAAGCGTTCCTGACCACCGACTACAACGCCGAGATGATCGAGCACATCGACCGCTACCCGTGGATCCGGAACCGGGCCATCTTCGTCGGAAACGACCAGGACATCGTGCCGCACACCTTCGGCGGGGATCTGCCGGCGATCCGGGACTGGACCACGCGGCATTTCTCCTACTCCGGCTACATCACCGGCTTCACCCCGCCCGATCCGGGCGAGGTGGCGTCCATCCGTGCCCGGCTGGGGTACCGGGACGACGAGCTGGTCTGCGTGGTCGCGGTCGGCGGCAGCGGCGTCGGCCGGGCCCTGATCGAGAAGGTCGTCTCCGCGTTCCCGCTGGCCAAGAAGGCCGTGCCCGAGCTGCGGATGATCGTGGTGACCGGGCCCCGCATTGACCCGAAGGCCTTCCCCCAGCGAGCCGGCCTTGAGCTGCACGGCTACGTGCACCGTCTTTACGAGCATTTGTGTGTCTGTGACCTCGCGGTCGTGCAGGGCGGGCTGACCACGACGATGGAGCTGACGGCCGCCAAGCGGCCGTTCCTGTACTTCCCGCTCGGCCACCATTTCGAGCAGAACTTCCACGTCCGGCACCGGCTCGACCGTTACGGTGCCGGGACCTGCTTGGACTACGCCACCTCCGATCCCGACCTGGTCGCCGCCCGCATCGGCGAACTGGCCGGCAAACCGGTCAGCTACCGCGACGTCGAGACCGACGGAGCAGCCCGCGCCGCTCAACTCATAGCCGAACTCATCTAGCACGTAAACGCCACGTATCACCGGACCCAGATCCGACTCCGTTCAGGTTAGGTCGGTCGACCGAATGAAGACCGTCATCACATCAAGGAGGCACCACATGACCACCACCGAGATCCCAGTCGACAACGGCGTCAACGTCGAAGCCCTGCTCGGCGTCCGCGACGCCCTGGCCGGCACCCCGGAAATCGCCCAGTTTCAATGGCGTTCCACGGTGTCCTGGGTCAACGGCACCCACAGCCGCTCGGACGTCGAGACGTTCTACGGCTTCGGCGACGAGCAACAGCACCACACGGCGTTCAGCTATGACGTCGATCACCCGCTGCAGTTCGCCGCGCAGGACAACGGTGTCACGCCGGTGGAGTATGTCCTGGTCGCGCTCGGCGGCTGCCTGACCGCGGGCGTCGCCGCCGTCGCCCAGCAGAGGTCGATCCAGCTGCGGTCGGTGCGGGCCACCCTGGCCGCCGAGATGGACCTGCACGGGATTCTCGGCGCCGACCCGGACGTCCGCAACGGCTTCAGCGGCGTCACCGTCAGCTACCAGATCGAGGCTGACGCCACCGCCGAGGAGATCAGGGCGCTGGTCGCGCAGTCGCAGAAGCGCTCCGCCGTCTACGACATCCTTACCAACCCGACCAGTGTCACCGTAGACGTCTCCTGATCCGGTCCGAGCAAGCAGGGAGGGAGACACAGCTGTGCCGAATACGACCACCGTGATCGTCGGTGCCGGCCACTGCGGGCTGGCCATGAGCCACCGCCTCGCCGCTCGTTCGATCGACCACGTCGTCCTCGAACGCGGACAGGTCGCGAACTCGTGGCGGACGCAGCGGTGGGACTCGCTGCGGCTGCTCACCCCGAACTGGATGACCCGGCTGCCCGGTTACGCCTACCGCGGCTCCCACCCGGACGGCTACCTCAGCGCACGGCAAGTCACCGCGATGCTTGAGGACTACGCCGAGGTATCCGCCGTGCCGGTACTGACCGGCACGACGGTGACCTCGGTGCGGGCAGCCGGACGCGGATACCTCGTGCGGACCGACCAGGGCACCTGGCGCGCGCCGACCGTGGTGCTGGCCTGCGGGGCAGCGGCGATGCCCGCGGTGCCGGCGCTGGCGTGCCTGGTGCCGGCCGGGATCACCTCGGTCACCCCGGCGAGCTACCGCAACCCGGGCGAGCTGCCCCGGGGCGGCGTGCTCGTGGTCGGCGCCTCGGCCAGCGGGATCCAGCTCGCCGACGAGCTGCACCGCTCCGGACGCCCGGTCACGCTCGCCGTCGGCGAGCACGTCCGCATGCCACGCACCTACCGCGGCCGGGACATCCTGTGGTGGCTGGACGCCTCAGGGGTGCTGGACCAGCGCTACGACGAGGTCGACGATCTGGCGCGGGCGCGGAACGTGCCGTCCATGCAGCTGGTTGGCTCGCCGGATCGGACGGTCGACCTGAACGCATTGAGCTCGGCCGGCGTGCGGCTGGCCGGACGCCTGGCCGGGATCCAGGACGGGGTGGCCCAGTTCTCCGGCTCCCTGCCCAACGTGTGCGCGCTGGCCGACCTGAAGCTGGGGCGGCTGCTGAACACGATCGACGCCTGGGCGGGGGCGGCTGGTGAGCGGTTCGCGCCGACGATCGTTTCCCCCGCGCCGCTGGGCCTGGACCTCCGGTCCGGGGAAATCAGCACGATCGTATGGGCGACCGGATACCGGCCCGACCTGTCCTGGCTCCACGTCCCGGTGCTCGACCGCAGGGGCCGGGTCCTCCACCACGGCGGTGTAACAGCCTGCCCGGGCCTGTACCTGATCGGCATGCCGTTCCTGCGCCGCCGCAAGTCGAGCCTGATAGACGGGGCGGCGGACGACGCCGCCGAGCTGACCACGCACCTCGCCGGCCACCTCGACGCACTGGCCGGGCGCCGCGAAAGGAGCGCGTCATGAACACCCATCCTCAAGCCACGGCGCTCGCCGCGGCCGTGGCTGACCGGGACAGCGTCCAGCTGGCCGCTGTGGTCACCGACACTGTCCGGCTGCGGGCGTTGCTGCCCGGCGGCCCGATCGAAGAGCACGGCTGCGATGCCGTCGTCGCCCGCTTCGGCGGGTGGTTCGCCGACATGGACACCGTCGACCTGGTGGAGTCGGCAGGCGAGGCGGTGGCCGACCGGCTCCTGATCCACTACCGGCTGGATCTGGCGCAGCGAGGTACGCGCTGGACCTGTACGCATACCTCGATCTGCAAGATGGTCGACGGCCGACTGGCCACCATCGATCTGCTCTGCTCAGGCTTTCGCGAGATCTAGGGGTGATCGAGATGCGCAACCCGGCACTCGATGCGTGGGGCGGCTATGACCCAGGCGACCCGTACCCGCTGTTCGCGCAGGTCCAGGTGGACGGTCCGGTGCACGAGGTCACGCTGGCCGACGGACACCGCGCGTGGCTGATCGTCCGCCACGAGGAGGCGAAGGCCGCTCTCAACCACGCTGGCCTGTCCAAGGACATGCACGCCGCACTCGCCCGTGACGGGGCGGTGGTCGCCGAGGGCCTGCCCGGTCCCGCCTTTGCCCGGCATATGCTCAGCGTCGACCCGCCCGACCACACCCGGCTGCGCCGGCTGACCTCGACTGCATTCAGCCGCCCGCGGATCGCGGCCCTTCGGCCACGTGTCCAGGCGATCGCCGACGGGCTGCTGGACGACCTTGAGGCGCGCAGCGACACTGTCGTCGACCTGGTCAAGGGCTTCGCCTTCCCGCTGCCGTTCACCGTGATCAGCGAGCTGCTCGGCGTCCCGGAACCAGACCGGGACCACCTCGGGAGCTGGTTCACCACGCTGCTCGCCCCGTCGTCGGCGCCCGAGCCGCCGGCCGAGGCCGTGGCGGCGTCGGCGAACATCGTGCAGTATCTGACCGCGCTGCTCGCCCGCAAGCGTGCCGCCCCGGGTGAAGATCTGGTCACCGACCTTGTGCGCGCGGCCGATCAGGGCGGCGCGCTGTCCGAGCAGGAGATGCTTTCCACGATCTTCCAGTTGGTGGTCGCCGGGCACGACACCACGACCAGCCTGATCGGCAATGGAACGGTCGCGCTGCTGCTGCACCCGGAACAGCGCGACGCACTCGTCGCCGACCCGGCCCTGATGCCGCACGCGATCGAGGAAGTCCTGCGATGGGACGCACCGGTCTCGCACTCAACGTTCAGGTACACCAGCCAGGACGTCACCCTCGGCGGCACCGTCATCCCCGCCTTCGCCCAGGTGATCATCTCGCTAGCCGCCGCCAACCGGGACCCGGCCCGGTACGCCAACCCGGAGACCTTCGACATCGCCCGGGCGGACACCAGCCACCTGGCCTTCGGCCACGGCATCCACCACTGCCTGGGTGCCCGGCTGGCCCGGCTCGAAGGCGTGATAGCGCTCACCACCCTGCACGGCCGCTTCCCCGCCATGCGGCTGGCCGTCCCGCGGTCGGCGCTGCGCTGGGGACACGGCGACGGGCTGGTACTGCGAGGCCTGTCCGAACTGCCGGTCATCCTCGGACCGTAAGAGGAACCGCGGCGCTGGTCTCGCTGGTGATGACGTTCAACTTGGTCAGGCGGATGGTCAATTTGACGCATGTGCGGCCCGGTCTCGCGGTCTACAGTGGGTGTCTTGGGTGGGAGGCAACCGTTGCTGACCTATCGGCCCCGGGAGCGGGGATGAACATGACTGGGCCGGGCGGCGAGCCGCCGAGCGGGGGCGAGGGCGAGCCACGGGGGCCTACCGTGCTGCGCATGATGCTCGGAAGCCAGCTGCGCCGCTTCCGGGAGGCAGCCAGCCTATCGCCCGAACAGGCGGCCTATGAGATCCGCGCGTCCCGCTCCAAGATCAGCCGGATGGAGCACGGCCGGGTCGGGTTCAAGGGCCGCGACGTGGATGACCTGCTCACCCTGTACGGCGTCCACGACGCGCAGGTCCGGGCCCGGCTGCTCTCCTACGCCCAGCAGGCCAGTACGCCGGGCTGGTGGTCGAAGTACGACGACATCCTGCCCGACTGGTTCGAGTCCTACCTCGGCTTGGAAGGCGCTGCCTCTGTCATCCGCACCTTCGAGCTCCAGTTCGTGAACGGCCTGTTCCAGATCGAGACCTACGCCCGCGCGGTCACCTTGCTCGGCAACAAGACCGCGTCGGCCGAGGAGATCGACCGCCGGGTCAGCGTGCGGCTCAAGCGCCAGGACTTGCTCACCACCCCGGAGCCGCCGCAGGTGTGGTCGGTCATGGACGAGGCCGTGCTGCGGCGCCCGGTAGGCGGCCGCGCGGTCATGCGCGACCAGCTGACCCACCTCATCGAGGTCGCCAGCCTGCCTCGGGTCACGATCCAGGTGGTCCCGTTCGCGCTCGGCGGTCACGCCGCCGCGGGCGGCTCGTTCACCGTCCTGCGCTTCGCCGAGCCCGAAGTGCCGGACATCGTGTACATCGAGCATCTGACCAGCGCGCTGTACCTGGACGGCCGTGAGGACGTGGACCACTACCTGGAGGTCATGAACGACCTGAGCACCGAGGCCCTGACCCCCGCCCGCAGCGCCGCTCTTCTCGCCGAGATTACCCAAGAGACCTAGCGTCGCCGGGCGGATATAGTGTCCCTGTCCGGCACGCGTATGAGGCAGACCCCCCTTCCCATTCGAGGATTCCCGATGACCGACGGCAGTTCGGCAGTCCCAGGCGGCCCGGAAGAAACCGAAAACACGTCCAAGACCGGCATCGACACCACCGTGCCGCACTCGGCCCGGATCTGGAACTACTGGCTGGGCGGCAAGGACAACTACGCCGTCGACCGCGCGGCCGGCGACGAGTACGTCAAGGTCTTCCCGGGCATCGTGGACGTCGCCCGCGCCCAGCGGGGCTTCCTGACCCGCAGCATCGTCTACCTGGCCGGCGAGGCCGGCATCCGGCAGTTCCTCGACGTGGGCACCGGATTGCCGACCGCGGACAACACCCATCAGGTCGCGCAGCGGATCGCGCCCGAGGCCCGCATCGTGTACGTGGACAACGACCCGCTGGTGCTGGCCCACGCCCGTGCCCTGCTGACCAGCACGCCGGAAGGCGCCACCGCCTACATTCACGCTGACCTGAGCGATCCCGGCAAGATCATGGCCGAGGCCGCCGAGACGCTGGACTTCGGCCGCCCGATCGCGCTGATCCTGCACGGCGTCCTGGGCCACGTCACCGACAGCGGTCAGGCGCACTCGGTCGTGCGCGGCCTGATGGGCGCGCTGCCGTCCGGCAGCTACCTGGACCTCGCCGACGGGACCAGCTACACCGCCGCCGAGGAGTTCGAGCAGGCTCAAGAGGGCTACAACGAAACCGGCGCCGTTCCGTACGTCCTGCGCAAGCCGGAGGAGATCGCCAGCTTCTTCGAAGGCCTGGATCTGGTCGAACCCGGCGTAGTCTCGTGCCTGCGCTGGCGCCCCGACCCCGCGGACGACCCGACCGCCGAGGTCGACGTCTTCGGCGGCGTCGGTAGGAAACCCTGACACCCGCCGCGGGTTTTGCTCTGAGCAAGCCCGGAAACGCGTAAGCCCTCTGCGGCCAGAGGATCCGGGGCGGCGCTCAGCTTGAGTTCCGAGCTGTGGTAGGCGGCCCGTTCGGCCAGCTCGGGACTGTACCGGGTGATGATCTGCCGGACCCGCCGGGCGGCCAGCGGCCCGAGCAGGTCGTAGCACCCGATGAACAGCTCGCGGGCTTGCGCCCGCGGCCACGCGGACGGCAGCAGCTCGGCGGGCAGGTCGGGGTCCAGGCCGGGGAAGGCCCGCCATTCGTCCATCACCCGGGTCCGGGCGATGAGCGCGTCGACGGGCGGCACCCGCCCGGCCGCGGTCTCCTCCCGCAGCTGCCGGGCGAAGGAGGTGAAACGCTCGTACCGCGAGCGCAGGCCGTCCAGATCCCAGGCGCGGGCCGGGATGTCGCACTCGGCGGGCACCGAGGTAGCCCGGAACGCCGTCCCGGTGGTGACGTCGAGGTCCTTCAGGTACCCGATCACCTCGGCGGCGTGATCACGCGGGGACAGCCACAGGCCGTCGTACAGTGGCGCGAAGCCGAGCCAGCGCAGCTGCTTGCGCAGCGCGTCCCGGGCCGCCCGGTTGTCCTCGGGGATGGAGAACGCGACCAGCGACCACATCCCGTCCCACGGCTGGTTGGCCGCGCCGAAGGAGAAGATGCGCCGGGCGCCGTCGTCCAGGATCGCCGCCGCGCGCGAGCTCAGCCGGGAGAACGTGCGGCGGCCGCTCTTGGACGTGACCAGCAGCCCGTTGCGGGTCAGCCGGCTCAGCGCGGCCCGGGCCGCGGAGTCGCTGACGCCGAACTCGGCGAGCAACGCGACGATCGCGGCCGACGGCAGCGGCTCGGTGCGCTGCCACCAGTAGTCGCCGAGCAGGGTGAGCAGCAGCCGCGGCGGCCGCTGCGCGGCGGCGCCGGGCGCCATCCAGCTGGAATCGGTGAATTCCGCCAGGTCGGCCACGATGCTCACCCGACGAGAATAACTTCGGCGCACGGGAACCCTGTTACCCGGGCTCGCTCACGTTCAGGAAGCGGAAGCAGTTGTGCCAGGTGATGTCGTCCAGCACGGCAGCCGGCAGGTCCATGGCCGACAGCGTCCGCCCGGCCGGCTCCTCCCTCGGCATGGCCGGGAAATCGGACCCCACGAGCAGCCGGTCAGCGCCGAACATGTCGATGAGGTACCGGATGGCCCGGTGGTCGAACACCAGCGAGTCGTAGTAGAACCGCCGGGCCAGCTCGGCCGGCCCGGTCTCGGCGGCCCACGGCGCGGCCTCCGGCCCCGGGCCGCCCGGCCGCGGCGGTTCCTCGTTCCAGGTCCGGCCCCAGAACCACTGGGCCCGCGTCAGCATCAAGGGAAATCCGCCCGCCGCGTGACTGAACGCCAGCCGGAGCCCTGGATACTTCTGCGCGACGCCGCCGGTGACGATGGCGCCGGCCGCGAGCGAACCCTCCATCCCGACGCCGAACGTAGCCGTCGCCGGACCGGGCAGCCGGTCGGACGGGACCGGCATCGCGTGCACGAAGATCGCCGTGCCCAGGCGCTCCGCCTCGGCCCAGAAACCACCGAACCGGGAATCGGCCAGCGACAGCCCGCCGACGTTCGAGCCGATCTCGACCCCGGCCAGACCGAGCCGCGCGACCTCCGAAAGCAAACCAGCGGAAAGATCGGGGTCCTGCAGCGGCACA
>Ga0070761_10002210_pt1 | contig 11975 bp, 17 predicted proteins | sample HubBroMetageREF1_FD_66724 | JGI IMG/M metagenome (GOLD analysis project Ga0070761, IMG submission 66724) | Reference soil microbial communities from the Hubbard Brook experimental Forest, New Hampshire, USA - Hubbard Brook CCASE Soil... | ecosystem: Environmental > Terrestrial > Soil >...
GTACGCCGTGATGAACGGCTGGCTTCCCGCGACCTCCACGATGGGCCAGCTCGCCTTCGGCATCGAGGTGTGCTCGACGGGCGGCAACGCGGCCACCTTTACAATCGACGAGTATTCGCTGACGGCGAACTGAGCGCCGTCACGGGCGCCGACCTCGCGCTCATCGCACAGTGGATTCGGAACGGGGCGCCCGACAACTGATCGACGCACACAGCCAGCCCGGCGCCCTGCCCGGCGCCCCGGGGTCGGGGGCGGGCGAACTCGTCGAGAAACGCGTCGCGAACGGCAGGGCCGCCGCGCGCCGAGTAATAACCTGCCTCGTGCTCAAGCTCAGCGGCGGCCTCGTCCAAAAGGTCGACGCCGAACAGGCGGGCGGCCACCTAGCGCTCGGCTCTGAGGCGTTCAAGAACCGACCCCAGGTCACGCCGCTTCGATCGACCCGCCAGGCGTCGGTCGATCTCTGCTCCCCAGGCCTTCGCCCACTCCTCGGCCGAGAGGTCCTCCTCGTTCGGAGCCTCGATCTCGTTGGCGAGAACTCGCCTGAGCTCGGGTGGCCGAGGGGGCCGAGAACGCCGAATCGTGACGACCACCAAAGCGGTCGCACTCTGCGTCAGCAAGCGTACGTTTGACTCCGCGTTCAGATCCGTCCTCGCCGAATGTTTCGTCGCAAGGAGGTAGCAAGCTAAATCGAACGCCGTGACGGGCCGGCCATCGCGTGGGCAATAGTCATTTCTCCGCTCTCTCGTGCCGGACCTCTCTCCTGTGGCATGCTCGGTAGGAAAGGCGGGCAGATGTCGAAGTTTCGAGCTGCAATTGGGGCGTCGCTCTTGCTTCTGCTCACGGGGTGCGGCGCTCGCACAAGCCTCGAGCTCTTTGGCCCCTCGGGTAGTGGGAACGGCTCGGGCTCGGGCACGATCGTCACGTCGAGCGGTTCGCGGGTGACCAGCGGGACGACCATCGCCAGTGGCGTCTCATCCGGCGTCGGAGTTGGCGTCAGCTCGGGGACTATCGCCGTGGCTTCTGGCTTCAACGCGAGCGGCTCCGTATTTTCGGGATCGCTGGTGAGCGTCGGATTCGAAAGCGGCGCATCGTCGGGCGTATTCGCAAGCGCAGGGGCGTTCGGCTCCGGCACCGTAGCGAGCTCCGGTACGACGGTCTACTTCTGTCCGGGCACCAGTATCTGCTTGGGGAACAGCGTTGAAGTGTGCTCGCCCAGCCCGCTGGATCCGCCGGGCCCACCCGTTGCGTGCCCTCCCAACACGACGTGCATCGCGGGGGTGTGCACGGGCGTCTGCGGGCCAGGCCAGCGAAACTGCATCGGCAACACCACACAAACGTGCGACAACGGCCAGTGGCAAGACGATATCGAGTGCGGAGGAGGCACCGTGTGCACGGGGGGAGTTTGCATCCCGGAAACGACCGCGGGCGCGTGTTCGACCTACTGCATGACGGAGCCCGGTTGCCCGCCCCAGTCTTGTTACGCTGTGAGCGCCAATCCCGTCCCCGCGCCAGGGTTGGACAGCATTCCCGATGACAAGCTTTTGCCCCAATATGCGGTCGATGGCAATTTGGCGACACGATACTCATCCGGTCAAACGCAAATGGGCGGGGAATGGTTCCAGGTAGACCTTTGCCAGGAAAAAGTCGTGGATGGCATTACGGTCCAGGACGACGACGATCCAACCGACGTAGCCGCCGCGTACACGGTCCAGGTGTCCCCCGATGGCAGGCTTTGGGTGACCGTGGCCGAGTCTGCGCAGCCCGCTCCCGTCGACCTCGTCGTCTCATTCCCCGCAATCCTCGCGCGGTATGTTCGGTACAACCAGACCGGATCGACCATAAACACGCCCATCCAAGCATGGTTCTCCATCGACGAGCTCAATGTCCAATGCGCGTACACATCGGACGCGGGCTTCGAGGTGGAGAGCGAGGGCGGGGTCGACGAGGCTTCTTACGCCGGCGGCGGCGACGATGCAGTCGACGGCGGGAGCGTTGATGCCACGAGCGGCGGGGTCATCGATGACGCCACAAGCGGCGGGGTCATCGATGACGCGGCTTCTTATGGCATGGTCGAGTGCACCGGCAACGGCGCGACATGCGTGAGCGTGCCGGCAAGCTGTTGGTCGAGCGGCCCAGGTGTGAGCGACTGCGGTGCCAACGGTGAGAGCTGCTGCACGAGCTACGAAGTCTTTGGCGGTAGTACATTCTACCGGACGTACACGTCGGATTCCGACGGGGGCGCCACCGGGCTGGCCGACCCCGCGTTCGTGAGCACCTTCTTGCTCGATAAGTACGACGTGACCGTGGGGCGATTCCGGCCGTTCGTCGCTGCATGGAACGCCGGCTTCAGGCCGGCCCCTGGCTCGGGCAAGCACACGCACCTCAATGGGGGTCAGGGCCTCGTCAACGTCGGCCCGACTGGCGGCTTCGAGACGGGTTGGCTGGCGTCGGACGACAGCAACGTCGCGCCGGCGCAAATGTCGTGTGGCAGCGCCACCACGTGGACGAGCAGTGCGAGCCCCCAGGACAGCCTGCCGATGAATTGCGTCAACTGGTACGAGGGCTACGCGTTTTGCATTTGGGACAGCGGCGGGTTCCTTCCAAGCGATGCCGAGCTCGAGTACGCAGCAGCCGGCGGCCTTCAGCAGCGCGAGTATCCCTGGGGGTCCGCTTTACCTGGGTCGACGAACATGTACGCCATCTACGGGTGCAACTTCGACCCCGCCTCTTGCTACACCGTGGCGGCCATCGCGCCCGTCGGCACGGCCGCCTTTGGAGCGGGCCTTTGGGGGCAGAACGATTTGGCCGGCAATGTTTGGCAATGGGACCTCGACTACGGGGCCGTGCCGTATGTCGATCCGTGCATCGACTGTGCTTTTTTGACGCTGACCAATGAGCGGATCGTACGCGGGGCCGACTTTGAATCCGACCTCTCAGCCCTGCTATCTTCGTCCAGCGACGACGCCCCGCCGACCGACCGCGACGTGGTCTACGGCTTTCGGTGCGCGCGTTCGCCGTGAGAGTGGAAGCGAGCGCGAGGGCCAAACTGCTGGCTTCCGCCGTTGCCAACGTTGAGAGCGTCCCGCGCTCCAGACGATCGCGGGACCGCGTTTTTCGACGAGCGCTTCCACTGAAGGGCGATGAAGGCCATCGCTGCGAAGGCGCCCGAAGGCTCAGCGAAAGCCGCCGCGAGCAAATCCGATTTCATCCGTTCTCAGCCCGTCGCGGTGTCCGCAGCAGCACGTCGTCGCCAAGGTGAAGACCGAGGCCATCAAGATCGCCAGCCCGCAAGTCCGCCGCGGCTCTCGGGGCGGCCAACATAGACGCCCCACCGGGGCCCGATGCCGCGACATCCCGCCTCGCGATCAGAAGATCAGAGCGCCATGCACCCCAAAGGCGGCCCACTCGGGCGCGTAGGGCTGCGCGTCGATGGTCGCGTACTCGGCATGCACGCCCAGCGTCATTCCCGGCAAGACGCGCAGATCGAGCGCGCCCCCCACGTCGAAGGCGACGCCGCTCGAATCGGTGATGATGGGGTCGCCGGTGTTGCGCCACCCGTACCCGACGTGTGCGTAAACCGACGGGGTGAGAATTCGGCCGAAAGAGAGGCGAGCCCCTACGAACAAGCGCTGCATGTCCCACGAGTACGAGTTGCCGATGTCGTCGCTCGCAAAGATGTGGTCGAAGCCGTAGCCGACCTCTGGGGTGAAACGCAGCATGGGCGCGAGGCGAAATTGCTCGCCCACGCGCAGCTTGAAACCGCCCCCACCTTGCAGGTTGTTTCCGTCGCCCACCACCGGCGCATTAATGGGCACGACCCCCTCGAAGTCGGCGGCGAGCACGAGCGCGTAGGGCGGCTCCGCCGGCGAGTAGTAGTAGTAGCGCGGCGGCGGCGGTGGGGGTGGCGGCGGGGGGGCATAGACGTAGACCGCTTGGGCGCTCGCCGGCGCGGAGGACAAGAGCGTGACAGCCGCAATGGGCGCGGCTGCAAGGCACAGAGCGAGTTTCTTCTTGAAAAGGGACGCTGTTCTCGTCTTCATAGTCGCTCGACGTTGCAAAGACGGTGCCCACGGAAGCGACGCGCGGCCTGCGTGAAGCAAGTGTGGCGCCGTGCATGACCTTTCGCACCCGCGACCGCGTCGGAGCTTGCTGCTTCGCAGCGATGCGGCCTTGTGGCGAAGTCCCAGGCGAGGGCCCGAAGTGACTGGCCCACCGTCCTCTTGGCGGACGTGACCTACCTCTGTCCGTTCGCCCTTGGGAGCTGACGCGGATGTAGGCTGCACTGGTCGTCATGTCAGGTGGTACGCACTTGCTCGTCGAGAGCCTCAGCACGGACGCAGGACGGGGGCCGTGACGGCTACGTCGCCGATCCGCGCGATAGCATTGCGCTTCACGCGACTCGTCGGTAGTCATTATGAAGGCGGCCGAGGACTGGCAACGGCGCCTGCTCCTCCACGATGTCGTTCTCCCGCTTCCACACGTGCTCATCGATGATGGGCTCGCAGAAGCCCGGGACCCTGTCCCACTGGTTCTCAGGGTTCGCGGGCAGAAGGTCGAGCCTGCCGATGCGGCCGAGTTGAAGCGGGGGAGAGGTCGGCGACGACGATCACGCGCCAGCGGCGCGTCCACGTTCGAGCGTGGCGAGTGTCGACAGATCGTCGTGCAGGTCGCTGGCCTCGTAGTGGGTAACGGGCAGAGCGTGGGTCCGCGCGAGATCCAGCAGTCGATCGGGTGCGATGCCCAGCGCGGCGGCGGCTGCCCTCCAAGTCATCCTCTCGCTACGGATCGCATCGAGGACCAGCAGGACGCGGGCGCGCTCAGCTGCGTCCGCATCTGCGAGAGATGCCGGGACGGTGATGGTGAGCTCTACGGAGTCAGGCTGCACGTCGTCAGTCTACCCCGGGCGCTGCGCGCGGGCGAGGCCCGAAGACCCCGACGAAGTGGCCACCCGGAATGTTGACGTAGCCGCGGTCGCGCTCCAGCATGGCCGGCGCAAGGGAGCCTGAGTCTCACGCACGTTGGCAGAGAGGGGCGTCGCCCGAGCTCTGCGTCCAAGGACAGTTCGCGCAGACGTGCGTCGGCGGGGCGACTCCCTTCGACGAGCTCCCAGACATGTCCGGATGCTCGCTGACCGCGACGGACGCGGTGGGCAACTCCACCTACTGCTGCGAGGCCGGCGGAGGGGAGGCGGGAGGCGATGAAGCGCAGGATGTCGACACGGGGGACGGGGGATGACGCGCGAGCTCGCTCCTCGGCTCGCTGCGGTCTACGTGCCAAGCGAGGCGACTGCGCGAAGAGCACGCATCGGTGCCTGCGCGGGAGTCGTTCTATCGCTCGCGGGTTGTCCGAATCCCTGGGGGTGCGCTCTGGCTCGCGAGCGAAGAAAAGAAGCGCGGTCACTCGCTCCCTGCCCAGTGTTCTCTTGGGCCGCCGCATCGGCATCGTCACCCTGGACGCAGCGTCTCTGCGACCCCAAGACGAGCTTCGAGCCCGTCGAGCGCGCGAAGCTGCGCGCGAGCGCTGTCTGCGAATGTCTCGAACAGCAGGCGGCTGCGAAGCATGAAGCCAGGCCCGAGCTCGAAGGCCCGCATTTCCGCGGGAAATGAAAGCACGAACTCGGAGAAAGGGCGCACGTGCTGCAGCTGATAGACCCCGAGCTTTTCGAGCCGCTCGGCAATCTTGTCATCGGAGGCTCCTGCGCGCCGGAGCTCGGAGGCTTCGCGTGCAACCCTCTCCGAGGATGTGACGCGCTCCGTCAAATCTCGAAGGACGCCTTCGATGCGGCGCCGACCTCTGCCAAGGAGACGGTGGGGGTCGAGCACAGCAAGCCATTTCTCGGACGCCTCCGCGCGCAGCAACCCCACCAGTTGCAGCCGGTATGCCGCGACGAAGCTCACCACGAACACCGCTTCCTCGAACGACCGCGTATCGACCGCTTCGACGAGCGCGTCCATGAGCGCAGCAGTCCCCTTCGGAGTCAGCGCGTAACGCACGCCCCGCTCCTTGTGTGCCGCCTGGGCGCCCGGCTTCCGCGCCCAGCCGAGGCTCACGAGGCGAAGAAGTAGGCGGCGAACCTGCGTCAGGTCGAGCGTCTCGCCCGGATAGAGAACGTCGCGTTCAAGCCAATTGGCAAACAAGTATCCAAAAAAGCGCGCGTCGCTCGGTCGAAACCCAGACTGTACCGACGCGGCGTGTGCGGCCATGAGCGCCGCAGCGAGCACCGTAGTGTTCGCCCGGACCATTCCGAATCGCTCGTCGAGTCGAGGCGGGGGGTTCATGCGTTCGCCTCATCGTACGCCCCATCTTTCTCTCGAGGTGACACTGTCAGCCCATGGCGTCGCGTGCGCAGTGGCCGATGGCACTATGACTGCCCATGGCAGCTCGTGCTCCCCAGCTCGCGGCCGTTCTATTATGGGCCTTCTTCTCATGCGGGCGCTCGGCGCAGGCGGACACGCCCGAAGCAACCCGACCTTCTGGGGAGAATCGGCCCTACCTCGTGACGATTCGGGGTGCCGCTGGACTTGGTGTCGGGCAGATGGGCCTGGCCGGACGAGCGGCGCTTTCGGGGGAGGGCTGGTTCAGTGACCATTTTGGCGCCGGAGCCTTCTGGGGCGATTCGGGCCAATCGGCCGGACCTTTTGGGGCAGCCGAGGCGCTGCAGTTCGTCGGCGCGAGCGTTGCCGCCAGGACGGCGCCTCGCGGGAACTATGCCTTGATTGAGGTCGGTGCGGGGTACGCATGGGGGCAAGACCAAGGTGGTGGCCTTCTTGACCGACCGTCCCCTACGAACCAGGCGGGCGTGCTGTGGAGCGCTTCAGGCGCATGGCTGTTCCACTTTGACGCGTTCGAGACCGGCCCCGTTTTGGCCATGGACATGGTCACGACCTCGGGAGCTTTCACACTCACCGCGAACTGGTCACTCGGTCTGGCGCTGCGATGATGACCGCGTCGACGTTGTGCGTTGCTCGGGAGCTGGTGCAATGACCGCGGTGGAAGCCCAAGCCTTACAATGTCGCTGCTCGGTCCGTACCCTCAGCGAACATCCGTTCGGGGTCAGGTCGACCATCGCCGTGCCCCTCAACTTCTCCAAGTAGACGAGGGCGGATAAACTTCCCGTGTGAGCGACTCGCCGTTGACGTCCTTGTGTCCCGATATTTCGACCACTGCTTCACGCCGCCTTTCGTTCGTAAAAGTTGAGCAGTCCGCCCAGCCGTACGCGGCGGCGGATGCGACCTCCGACTGCCGGCGAGGCGGCGGACGGGAATGGGATGAGGTTGCCAAGACCCTGGTGATTGCGCTCGGTGTGGTAGTGCGCGATGAACTCGCCAGCGACGATGCGGAGATGGCGCTCGCCGAGCGGGATGATGTGCCGAAGGCATTCCTGTTTGATGGAGCGAACAAAGCGTTTCGCGAAGGCATTGAGATTCGGGCTCCGCGGGGGTAGCCGCACCAGCGTGATGCCGTCGCAAGCCAACAGGCTCTCGAACCGCGTTCTGTACAGCGAGTCTCGATCGACGATCAGGTGGCTGAAGCCTTGCAAAGGGCCGACGTGCGCGTCCGTCAGACTGCGGGCCGCTTGCGCCATCCACGGATCGTCGGCTCCGCAGGTAATGCCCGCGATGTTTACCCGGCCGTCTTGAGGTCGATAACAAACGGGATCAGATACCGCACGAGGCCGCCGACGGTGAGCACCTCGACGCTAAAGAAATCTGCGGCTGCGATCGCGCCCCAGTGAGCTCTCAAGAACGTCCCCCAGGGCATCGTTTTGCCCCGCAGCGGCGCCGGCTCGATGCCGTGCTCCCTGAGAATCCGCTGGATCGTCGATCGTCCAAGGCCCAGCCCCAGGTTCTCCAGGGCACCGCGAAGGCGGGTGTAGCCCCACGACGGATTCTGGTGGGCGATCCTCAACAGCTCGGCGACTTTGGCCTCGTGCGAGCGTGGACGGCCCGGGCCGCGCCTCGCACGACTGCCGTCGTACTTCGCGGCGACTCGTTCTCGGTACCACCGCAAGATCGTGTCGGGTGTCGCAAGCGTCGCCATCTCGGCCAGAAGCTTTTCGCTGGTGAACGGCAGCAGTCGCCCGGTGCCCGTGGGGCCGGGGCGACTTGCGTTCCTCACGTACCGCGAAGGGTCTTCTTTGCCGTGTTCCGGGCACGCCGAATCCATCGTGCTCCCTGATGCCCTCGCACCTGGCGCCCTTCAGGTCCTTTAGGCACGCGTCACATGCGCCCCATCGGCCGAGGGGCAGCATGAGATCGTGGGCCGCTTGACTCTCGGCCATGCCAGCGAGTCAGTCGAGATCGGGCGTGTTGCATTGAAAGTGACTCGGAACCCGGTCCTTTTCGCGCCGGATCCGTGGCTGCCCGTCGGCGGTCGCACTGGAAGCTGGGTCCAGTGAGATGCTGAGCGGTCGCACGCCGGGTCGTCGTCGACGGCTTTCTCGAGGATGCGGGAGGGCTGATGCGGCGAGAAAGATCTCGGGCAGATTCCCAGTCTCGTGGCCTCCCCTTTCGCTCAGTCGTCAGCCGGCGCCACGCGGTAGCAACTCAGCTCGTCGGTAGAGGCGCTCCAGACACGGAGTAGGTAACGACCCCTGGCCGTTGCAGATAAGCCGCCAAACGTCTGCGGCGAGCTGCTCCATTTCATCGCGTGCGGCGTTCGAGTGCGCGGCGAAGCTGAATTGCCCGAGTGGGCCACGAAAAGCCTTTCGCCAGTAACGGACCGCAAACCACTCCGGCATCAGCTCGTGGAGGAGGCGCAGGTTCCAGGGGACTTCGCGCGCGCCAGTTTGGCGGAGGGTCCGGAAGGTCTCTCGAATTGCGCGGACCATGAGACGCAGCAGGGCGTCGTCCGACGCGACGGCGCGGGCGTCTCCGCGGGCGATATACACGGCCGCCGCGACAGACGTGACAAACGCGGCATGCGTTTTCAACCACGCTTGCATGTCGGAGCTGATCACGACTGGGAAGCCGGCAGCCTTGAAGACGAACGCGAGTCTCCTGATGCGTTGGCTCGATCCCCCGTCGATCTCTCCCAGCGTGGTCCTCTGCTCGGGGATCATGAGATAGCGAACACACTCGTGAACGAGCTGACCACCCGCTCCTGGAAAGCCGAGCACGACCCGGTCAGAGCCGAGTCGCTCGGTCAGCGCGTCAGCACCTTGCGCATTGTTTCCAAAGAAAAGGATCACGCGCGTTGCCCTCGACCTAGCAAGCGGTTCGAGCACGCTGCTCAGTTCATCGCGGCGGACCGGGACGATGACGAGATCATAGGCGTCGTCGGGCAGGAGCTCCGCGATGCTTCCGACCGGAATCGTCTCGCGGGCTCCCGAGCCGACATCCTCGATAACCAGGCCGGAAGCTCTTACGTCCTGCAAGCGCGTACCGCGAGCGACGACGACCACCTCGTTCCCAGCCTGCTGGAGTCGCGCGCCATAGAGCGTTCCTATCACGCCCGCGCCGTAAACGAGGATCCTCACGGCGCAGCCTACCAGGACACAGCCTAGGCAAGGATCGCGCCGCCTCTGATGAACGCTGAGCCAGTTCGGCTGTCCGTTCCCGAGATCGTCCAGAACAAGCTCCACGCCGTGCGCAGGGCGGGCAATCGCGCCGCCAATCCGCGACCTTCGCTACTTGGTGAGCATCTGAGCTGCTGAGGCATTCGCGATTTGCCATACCCGGCGTTTGAGAAGTTTGCCGAACGCTTCACGGCGGTCGCTACGACGCAGTTCGGCTCGGGCTGGGCGTGGCTGGTCTCGGGTCAGGACAAGATGCTCGCGGTCACCTCAAAGCGGCCGTTTCCAAAACACCGATCGGATCGGGCGCACTGGGCAACATCTTCTGCGGGTGTCGATTCTTCAACGGCCCATGCTGTCGCGACGGCATATGCCAGGGGGAAGTGGGGGCGTGCTCGTCCCCCGCCGATACCCTTCCTGTTTGCGCGGATGCGGGCGGCACGTGCACCGTGAGCGCCCAGGCGACTTGCCTCAGGGCGGGCCCTCCAAACGCTTGCGCGTACTCCGACGAGACGTGTTGCTTGCCGTGACGCTCAGCGCGGGCGGCGGCAAAAGCCGAAGGCCCAGGCCCCGGGGCCGTGGGCGCGGGTGGCCACGATCGCCTTCTCGGGGGAAGATGCACGGGATGCCGCGCCGCAGCGTCCTACGAGTAAGAACGCTTCTGGCCGTCGCAGTGGCCGTCACGGCAAGCGCCGCGTGCGGCAGCGGGTCCTATCAAGGCTTCGACGCCGGGCCGAGTGGCTCGAACACTGGCGGGAGCGGGAGCCCCTCGGGCTCGGTGGTCAGCTCCGGAGTCGCCCAGTCGGGCTCGGTCTTCAGTTCGGGATCGGTCGCGTCGGGCAGCTCGGCGTCGGGAACGACCTCCAGCTCGGGCGCGTGCATGATTTCCGCCTCCAACTACGATCAGTCGTGCACCGTCGATTCGGACTGCGTGCAAGTTTCGGCGGGTAATTATTGCTCCGCCACGACTTGCCAATGCGGAGGGTCCGCCATCAACGTCGGAGCCCTCGCGCAGTTCAAGGCGGACGTTTCAAAAACGCCACTGGGCTCCGGCGCCCTGATGGGGGCCATCTGCGGCTGCCCTTGCGAAAGCGGCGCCGTCTGCCGCAGCGGCCAATGCCAGGCGGCCTTCTGCGGCGCCCCTTCCGCCGACACGCTCCCCGCGTGCGCGGATGCTGGCGGACAGTGCGCGTATTCTATGAACACCACCTGCAACGGAACGGGACCACCCGAATGCGCCTATTCGGATGAGTGCTGTCTCAAGTGAGGCGCCAACTCAACGGCAAGGCCCAAAAGGCCGGCCCCGGGGTCGGGGGCGCGGGGGGACGCGCTTGTCCTCGTCCAATCCAGGGCGCACGCTCCCTGCGTGCTGTGGGACCGCTTTCTCGGACTTCGCGTCGCCATGTGCGTCTTCCTCGCCTGGGGCTGCGGGGGCAACGTTACGGGAAATGGCGGAGCGGACGCGTCGAGCCCATCGGACGCGGGCGGCACGGCGGTCGATGGATCGAGCGACGGACCGAGTGTCGAAGGATCACGTGGCGCTGGCGTGGACGCCGACTCGGGCGGCTGCGTGATCTCCGCGACCAGCTACGACCAGTCGTGCAACGTCGATTCGGACTGCGTGGAAGTTTCGGTGGGTGATTATTGCTCCGCCACGACTTGCCGCTGCGGCACCTCGGCGGTCAACGTCGGAGCCTTGGCTCAGTTCAACACGGATGTCTCGAAGACGCCGATCGGATCCGGTGCCCTGCACACCCCCTTCTGCTTCTGCCCATACTCCGCCGGACCGTTCTGTAGTCAAGGCACATGCCAGTGAACCGAACTGAACCGGCACGCCCAACGGCAAGGCCCACGGCCCCGGGGTCGGGGGCGGTGGATGAGCGTGATCGCCGTAGGCGTTTCCCGATCTCTAGAGCACTTCCCATGCCAGGGCTGCAACGGCACTTGGGCATCCCACGTGCTTGCGGACTTGGCGGCCCCCGCGACCGTGAGTCCGCAGCCCGCGCCTGAGAAAGTTTCCTGAATGCGCGTGGTCGCCTGGAACGTCAATGGCCTTCGGTCCTGCGCAAGGAGGCACTTCCTCGCGTGGCTTCTTCGGTCAGGTGCGGACGTCGTCGGTGTCCAGGAAGTTCGTGCCCGACTCGAAGACCTCCCGGATCATGTGCGCCAGCCTCATGGTTGGCACGCCACCTTCGTTGCCGGGGAGCGTCGCGGTTACAGCGGCGTCGGCCTCTTCTCTCGTGTTGCGCCTGATGCAGTAGACACATCGATGGGAGTTCGGAGATTCGACGTCGAGGCGCGTCTGCAGCTTACGAGGTTCGGGAAGCTGCTGTTGGCCAACGTCTACTTCCCCAAGGGTAGTGGCCCAAACCGCGACAACAGCCGCATCCCGTTCAAGCTCAACTTCTACCGCCGACTCTTCAAGCTCTTGGCGCCGGAAAAGGATCGGGGCGACCGCGTC
>Ga0070761_10002213_pt1 | contig 11972 bp, 7 predicted proteins | sample HubBroMetageREF1_FD_66724 | JGI IMG/M metagenome (GOLD analysis project Ga0070761, IMG submission 66724) | Reference soil microbial communities from the Hubbard Brook experimental Forest, New Hampshire, USA - Hubbard Brook CCASE Soil... | ecosystem: Environmental > Terrestrial > Soil > Temperate...
TCAACGGTCACGAGCGTTGCTTACCGCCTCCAGAAACCTGCGTGCGAGTTCGGCAATGCGATCTGGCTGCCGCCGCCGAATGGCCTCTCTCGGGATCAACTCTCCGCCGACGCCCAGTGCAATCGCCCCAGCAGCAATGAAGCTGAATGCGGTTCTTTGATTCACGCCTCCCGCGGCGATCATGGGAACGTTGGGAAACATCGCTTTGAGATCCTGGATGTAACTGTATCCCCCGATGTGTCCGCAGGGCACAACTTTGACGAAATCCGGACCCAGTTTCCACGCGGCAATGACGCCGGTCGGCGTGAGAGTTCCGGGAATCACGACAACGTTCTGCTGCACGGCGAAGGTAACAGTCTCGGGATCAAGGCCGTCGCTGGACAGGAACTTGGCCCCGGCATCCAGGCAGCGACGCGCGGTCTCGACATCGTGGACACTCCCGGCGCCGACAATTACTTCGGGCGTGTGCTGCACCACTTGTGCAATGACTTTGATGGCTTCGGGGACGGTCAACGTGACTTCGAGAATGGGAATTCCGCCGCGGGCGATCGCCTCGGCCGCGAACAGAGCATCCTCCGTGGTCGACACTCGAATGGAGGGAATGATCCCGAGTTCTTCGATCCGGCTCCGTACGTCTTGCTTGTTCAACTATCCGGCTCCTTGGGCGAATGTTGACTCTTCGCCGTGTGGACTTTGAGTGAAGGCGCCTTAGACCTCAAATTTTTAATCAGGGCAGCGCCCTGGTGCCCACAGCCTGGCGCAACTGTTCGAGAGCGAGCAAGTATGAAGCCAGCGCCTGACGATAGGCAAGCTGAGTTGCTCGGTAGCTGCGCTCGGCATCGAGAAAATTGAGCAGGCTGGTGCCTCCGTGCCGATAGGCGTATTCGCTGATGTCGCGCGACCGCGTGGCCGCATCCAGATACTTAGAAATGTACAGCAGCACCACCTTGTCATTGGTGCGCAGGCCCTGATAGGCATCGTAGACATCGGTGAGTGCCTGACCGTTTGTCGCTTTCTCCAGTTCCTGCGTCTGAATAATGGCAAAGCGCGCACGCGCGATTTCGCCCTGGTTGCGATTGAAAATCGGCAGCGGAATGCTCCCATAAATCGTGGCGGCGTTGATTCCGTTGACGTGCGAATAATTTCCTTGAACGGTCACATCTTGTTGGGCGATGGCTTTTTGCAGTGTCAGCTGGCTGTTCGCAGCGGTCACACCTTGCTGAGCTGCGCGCAGGTCTGGACGATTCTTCAGGGCCTTAAGCTGCAAGTCCTCGAGATTGCCCTTCACGGGTTGATATTCGAACGGCCCAGCCACCTCGTAATCCTGAGCCACGGATTCGTATCCCAGGAGTTGCCGCAGGTCCGATAGCGCCTGCACCCTGGCCAGCTGAGCCTGTTCGACGTCGCTTTCGAATTGCAATAACTGTAACTTGATCATCAGGTAGTCGTTCTCGCTAATGCCGCCTGCCTTGTATTGATGCTCGCTGATATCGACGGTCTCCTGAAAGCTCTTTACGTCTTTCTGGGCGAGTTCGAGCGTCGATTCCGCGAGTTGGACACTGAAGAACAGCGTGGCCACCTGAAACGTAAGACCGCGACCGTTATCCTCCACCAGCGAGCGCGTTTGGGCCGTGATATCTTTCTGCGCCTGCAGACGATCATGGCGCTTCCCGCCACGCTCAATCAGGTAACTGAGACCGATGTCTCCCTCCGTATTGTTCTGCAGATAATCGTTGGTCGACTGTCCACCATAGACGCCAGGATTTTGCTTGGCCGGCGAGCCCAGCGGCAAATACTCCCAGTCGGCAAAAAGCGTGGGATTGGGGCGCAGGTTCTGCGTGATTTCTTCGGCTTCGCTCTGCTGAATCGTGGTGCGTGCAGCCAGCATGTTGTGGTTGTGCTGGAGCGCCTTTTGGATAGCATCGTCGAGCGTGATGCTGGCGGACCTCGAACTTTGGCTGAATGCCGCACTGGCCAGTGCGAATACAAGCGTCACTATCGCGACTGTATGAGCTCCAATCTTCGGGAACATCACTGGATTATTCAAGGGCGGCCTCCGGTTCCGGAAGTTGATCGCCATCTCTTGCGATCCAGACATAAAACGTGGGGAGCAGGACGATGCTCAGCAGCAGGTCGGAAATCAGACCACCCACGATCACGATTGCGAAGGGCCTCTGCGAATCCGATCCGATGTCATGCGACAGCGCCGCAGGCAGCAGCCCTAGAGTGGCTACCAGCATCGTCATCATGATGGGGCGAAGTCGCAGGACCGCGCCTTCCACAGCGGCATCGGGGATCGAGTAGCCGCGGGCGCGAAGCTGATTGATGTATTCCAGCATGATCACACCGGTTTGCACGGAGACACCGAACAGTGCGAGCATGCCAACGCCCGAGGACACGCTGAGGTACGTTCCGGTAATGAGCAACGCCAGAAAGCCCCCGACGCGAGCCAGGCCGACGTTCAACAGAATGAGCAATGCCCATTTGTAAGAGCGAAACATGGTGTAGAGAATGATGAAGATGACGAGGATCGTCAGTGGAACGATCAGCGCTAGCCTCGCTTCCGCGCGCTTTTCGCTCTCGTACTCGCCGGACCATCCCAGGCTGTAACCCGGCGGCAGCTTCACTTTGTGACCGATTTGCTTGATCGCATCTTCGACCGTGGTCCCCAGATCGCGGCCTCTCACGTTGAAGGTGACCGCAACGTATCGGGTGTTGCCCTCGCGGAAAATGTCATACGCGCCATCCTTGACTTCCACGCTGCTTAATTGTGCAAGCGAGACGCGCTCGCCCGTAGGCGAGAGCAGGCGAACTCTCTCGATGGCCTGTTGCGTATTGCGGTAGGGAGCCTGGTATCGAACCACGACGTCATAGCGCTGCTCGCCGATCAGCACCTGGCTCACCGCATTCCCGCCTACGGCGGTCTGAACCGCATCCTGTATATCCGCCACGTTGATTCCAAAACGAGCGGCCTGACGGCGGTCGATGGTCAAGTCGAGATTGGGCTGGCCGAAATCGCGCAAGAGCTTGACGTCATGCATGCCCGGGATGTCGGACATGACGGCGGTAACTTCCTCGCCCTTCTGTTCCAGAACCTTCAAATCGTCGCCAAAAATCTTGAGCGCCAATGAACCTTTGGTGCCCGTCATGGTTTCTCCGACGTTGTCTTCTATGGGCTGGGAGAAGTTCCAGATTGCGCCGGGATATTTTTCCAGCGCGCGGTTCATGGCGGCGATCAGTTCCTCTTTATTCTTGTGAAATACCGGGCGCCATTGGTCATGCGGTTTTAGGTCGACGAAATATTCCGTGTTGCCGAATCCTCCGGTGTCGGTTCCATCATCGGGACGCCCGGTCTGCGAGACGACGGTTTTCACCTCCGGAAAGGATGCAAACACATAGCGGGCGTTCGTGGTGAATTTCTCGCCTTCCGAAAGACTTGTGCTATTGGCTAGAGTGCCACGGGCCCAGATGGCCCCCTCGTCGAGGTGCGGCAGGAACTCGGCGCCAATGACGCCACCAAAGCCCAAATAGAGCGTTGCGGCCAAAGCGGCGATGCCAACACCAGCCACGACCCAGCGGTGCTGAACCGCCCAGCGCAGCCCCTCGCGGTAACGCTCGGTCAGATAATCAAGCACCGGGTTGCGGCGTTCATGGACGCCTTTGCGGAAAAATATGCCGGCAAGTACGGGCGCGACCAGAACGGAAAATGTCATGGCGCCGAGTAACGCGAGAGCCACAGTCCAAGCCATGGGCCGGAAGAGCCGGCCCTCAACGCGCTGCAGCGTGAAGATAGGCAAGTAGGCGGTGATGATGATGGCGATCGCGTAGAAAACCGGCCGCTGCACCTCGTGCGCAGCTTCCCGAATCGCCTCGGCCGGCGTTTTTTTGCTCCCCGAACCATGTCCGTTGTTCAGGCGGCTCATATGGCGGACGATGTTCTCGACCATCACCACCGCGCCGTCTACCACCATTCCGAAATCCAGCGCGCCCAGCGAAAGAAGATTGGCAGGAATATGGCTCAAGTCCAGCCAGATCGAAGCGAAGAGCAGGGAAAACGGAATGGTCAGCGCGACGATGAGAGCAGCACGTACGTTCAGTAGAAACAGGAACAGAATCACACTGACCAGGATCATGCCCTCAGCCAGGTTATGCATGACCGTGTGGAGCGTGAAGTAGAGAAGATCGCTGCGGTCCAGCATGGGAACGACTTTCACGCCGGGAGGCAGTAGGCCGTTGTTGAGTTCGTCTACTTTCTTATGGATGGCATCGAGCGTGGGTTGTTCTTCAGCACCTTTGCGCATCAACACGGCGCCCTGGATGACATCGGGCTCGTCGATGATGCGCCCGTCCTCCATGTGATTCGCTCTCGCCATGTGTCCCAACCGGATTTTGGGGCCCTGGGTGACTTCAGCAATGTCTTTGACCCGCAGGGCAGTTCCAGTTTGAGTTCTTAGAACCGTCTCCTCAATGTCGCGCACGCTGGAGAAGAGGCCGAGGGCACGGACATTCATCTGCTGCATCCCGACTTCAACAAAGCTGCCACCCGCGTTGATGTTGTTGTTGGCGAGTTGCTGCTCCACTTGGCCAATGCTCAATCCGTAGGAGACGAGCTTGTTGGGATCGATGCGCACCTGGTACTCGCGTACCGTGCCTCCGAAATCGGAAACGTCCACGACATTGGGAACGGACTTGAACTGCTTGAGCAAGACCCAATCTTCGATCGATCGAAGCTCCATTAAGTCATAGCGGGGATTCGTGCTGCGCAACGTGTACCAGTAAATTTGGCCGGTAGTGCTCCAGTCCGTTCCGATCTGCGGCTGAAGATTTTGCCCGGGTGGAAGGTTAACCTGGGTTAACCTCTCTAGGACTTTCTGGCGGTTCCAGTCGTTGACTGAGCTGTCGTCGAAGATCATGATCACGAACGACAGGCCGAAGATCGATTCGGAACGCAGAAAGGTCATGTGTGGCATTCCCGACATTTGAATCTCAATCGGGATCGTGACCTGCTGTTCCACTTCCTCCGCGGAGCGGCCCGGCCATTGCGTAATGACGGTCACATAGTTGTCGGCGATATCGGGGTAAGCCTCGACGGGGAGGTTGTGAAACGAGATGGCTCCCCAGCCGGCCAGCAGGACGGCAATGGCCAGCACCACAAATTTGTTGTTCAGCGCAAAATCTACGAGCGCCCGAATCATTTGCCGTCCTGTCCTGTTTGCCGGTGCTCCTGCCCAACCGCCTCAAACCCGCCGCTGCTCTGGAATGTCCGTCATAAGCCGCACTCGCGAGGCCGGATATGTTGTCGCCATCCGTTTATTGAGCGAGCACGTGGTCCAAAACTAGGGCGTTCGTAACCACCTGCTGCCCTGGCTTGAGCCCAGATTTGATTTCCTGCAAACTCGTGTTCTCAGTCAGCACGTCTCCGCTAACCACTTCCACACGACGAAATTTCTTGTCGGGCGCGGGCACGAAAACAAAGTCACGATCGTGCATCCGCAACACGGATGATGCCGGGACAATGGTGTGTATCTCGGTGGTTTGGCCGCGGAAGGTTGCCCTCGCGAACATGCCCAGACGCATCATTCCAGGATTCTCCACTTCAATGCGAACCTTGGCGGTGCGAATGCTGGGATCGAGGACGGCACCGATGTTGCTGACCTTCCCCTTGAACGGCCGGCCGGGATACGCGTTTAGCGTGATCTCCGCCGTATCCCCCATGCGCACAGTAGGCAGGTCGTTCTCGTAGACATCGCAGACAATCCAGACCGATGAAATATCCGAAATAGTGAACGGGCTGGGCGACGAGTAGGCCTGCACAAGCGCCGCATTCGTCACTTCCTGATCCGTGATCACGCCGCTGGTGGGCGCGACGATGTCCACCATGCCCATGGGTTTGTCGGGATCGTTGCCCAGGAGTCGCAGGTGCTCGGTCGCAGTCGCGAGGGTGACTTTGGCATCCTCCTCTGTATCCTGCGCGACCTCGAGGTCTTGCTCGGCGATAGCACCGTGGGCATACAAATCGACAGCCCGATTCAATTGTTTGTGGGCGAGCAGCTCGTCGGCAACAGCCTTGCGATAAGCGTCGAAACCTCCCGCAACGTCGTCGCTGCGGATGGTCAGCAATACATCGCCTTTTCTTACCGTGTCCCCGAGGCGCGTATGAATGGCGACGACGCGCCCAGAGGCGAGCGAGACTACCGGAACGTTGCGAGCGACATCAGGCGTGACGGTCCCCGTCACCACCAACTCGGAGGTCGAGGGCCGCTCAACTGCAGTCTCCAGCGGGAATTGCTCAGGATGATCCACCGTGAACAGCGTGGGATCGGCCCCAGTTACGATATTCGCGGGCGGCGGCGCTTCGGCCGCTGCGTCGACACGCCCGTTGCAAGCCCCCAACCCCAGCAGCGCCGGCAGACCGAACGCTCCCAGAAAAATCCCCAATATTTTTCTTCTTGTCTCCATCTCAGTTCGATCCATCTCAGCCTAAGCACCGTACCCGGGACTTCTTCCGTCGGGACTAAAACTTGACCATGATGTCGAAGTCGACCAACATCTCGTCCTTGCGCAGATCGGGAAACCATACGCTGCTGCCTTGCGCTCCGCAGGCCGTTTGCGCGCCGCTGAGGCTCTCCTGCATCGACGAATTCCCGTCATTGCAAGCGAAGTACTGGGGATATCCGTTGTTGGTGTAAGGCACCCCGCCCGGACCAGGGGGCGTGACTCCGCCAGCGCCAGTCCAGTAGGGAACGCTGGCGTGGCGATAGTCAGCCTCCCAGCGGAAAGTGATCCACTGTTTCGGCATGTAATCAAACGTGATGGAAGAATCCCAGGCCTTGAATGGGTCTCCGGGATTTCCGGTAAAGTAGGGTGCGTTAATCGCAGCGGAGGACGCTGTCTCTCCGTTAATGGGCGGATCCAGCACCAGATAGCGTCCGGGATTGTTGATCTGGCCGCCGCCGAGCGTTAATCCGAACTTGTCCTTCTTGAACCACGCACGGTTGTAGAACATGTAGCCGATGAAGCTCTGCTTGGGATCGACTCCTCCATTCGGGAAATTGGCACTGGCTGGTCCAAGCCTATCCTTCCTGTTACCGAAGCAGCTCACGCCCGCCAAGGTGGCTGTGCTGGGCCCGAATTCGCATCCCATATCGCCGGTGAACGAGAAGGCCAGCTTGTCGAGGAACCTCTCCGGATGGTCGTAATACTTGATCTCGATGCTATCGTCAGTGTGGATGCGGCCGCGATTGGGTATATACAGGTCGTCATGACCGAGACCATAGTTGTTGGAGATGACGTTCACCCATGGTCTTGGTGTCCACTTGAGCTGTCCGCCCAATCCCTTGCGCGTGTTGGCTGACGCGTAGGACTGCCATCCATTGATGATCCACGGCTCAATTTTCAGGTGCGGGTTGGGAAAAACCTGGATTCGCACACCGGTAAAGAACCACGGCGTATTGGAAGACACGTAGGAAGGCTGGTAAGCCCAGTTGTCGTAGTTGTAGTAGCTGAAAAGGCCGATGTACGACATGAAAATTCCTGCGTCGATGTTGATCCCGTCCAGTACGTTGATGTGATAACCGCCGTAGGCTTCTGACAAGTATCGGTACGCGTCGTTGAGCTGCCATTGTCCTTTGGTGTAGCTGGGATCATTGCGGACGGTTGCCGTGGAATACATGCCGAACTGAGTCATTAATCGGGCGCGAACGTTGTCGAGGTGGAAGTCACCGCCAACGCCCAGTTGCTCCAGCCCGATTTCGTTGGCGCGAAATATCTCGCTTGATCCGCCTTCGGAGTTATCGATCGGCTTATTGAAATCGTAGTTGTAGGTCACGTCAGCCCGGATCTCGGGGGTAAAGAACTTAGTGTCGAACGCCGTATCTTTGTTGCGCGGATTGCCATTAAGCCAAGTCCAGTCCCAGTCCGAGAAGGGTGCGATCTTTTCCGGTTTCGAGGGCGCGACGGTCGAGTCACTGGGCGCTTGCACGGCTGCAACCGCCGGACTTGCAATTGCTGGAGCCGGAGTGGCGTCCGATTTTGCTGGAGCCACGGCGGCTGCAGCCGCGGGTTGCGAAGGCTCTGGCTGGGCAGACGCTGTGGTCGCGGTGCGGCTCTTTAGTTCCGCTTCGAGCTGTTCGATGCGCGCCTTCATGACCGCGAGTTCCTTGGCGATATCCAGCGAGGCTTCCGGATCGGGCTTGGCCGTGGGCTGGGCGGCCGCTGGCACCGTGGTCTTGGCGCTACTCGTGTCGTCCGGCGACGGTTCGCGCAAAACAGCCACTTTCGTTGGCGCGTCCGGTTGAGTTTGAGCCTGCGCATAACAGCGCGCACCCTGGCCAACAAAGAGACCCAGGACAAACATTGGAAGGAGCGCTGAAACCGCTGCGGGCTTACGCAATATGGCTCTCCTGATTTTCACGTTAGAATCCTTTCCGGTCCGAAGTCCGGTTCTGTTCACTTACTGGCGGGTCGCTCAACCCGACGCAACGGACATATCACAACCCTGCCGCTTTCCTTATCGTGGTCAAACTCCATCTCATTCGAAAACTCATAAGGAACGGGTAAAAAGTTTATAAAGAGCGCATAAACGTTCCCGGCAGGGAGGGCCTTTCCTCCAAGGGTGCTCTCGTCTCCTTTCGCCGCAGTCAAAGACGTGATGAACATTGCCCTCGCAGGGCATCTACGGAAACGCGCGGCAAGAAGAGAAGCAAGTGGTTCAACGTCCCGAACATCGTGAGGAGAGTAGACGGGAGGGCATGAAGAAGCCGTGAAGATTGGGCATTAATAATTCGACTAACTTGGATATGTTCTTTGATTGGCAGGATGAAAACGAGTAATCGCGGGCTCCCAGCAACCGCCGCTCGAAAGCCTTAGTGCGATACAACGCTTGGTGCCGCCGGTGCCCCATCACTCGGGTTGCAGAAACGATATCCAACCCAGGGTTCTGTCACAATGTATTTTGGTTTGGCGGGATCTTCTTCAACTTTTTGACGCAGGGTTTTGACAAAGGAGCGAAGGTAATCAAGCTCGGTGCCATATTCCGGCCCCCACACGGAACGCAACAGTTTGGCATGGGTTACAGGAACCCCCTGATTCCGCATGAGCAGCGCCAGCAGCTCGAACTCGGTAGGCGTCAGATGAACGATTTCTCCTTGCCGGTAAAACACATGGCGATTTACATCAAGTTCGACGTCACCCGCCTGCAACAATTCCGGCTCGACATCGTCCTTACGAAGTCTGCGTAACACGGCTCTTAGCCGTGCAACCAGCTCACGAAAACGGATAGGCTTTGTGATGTAGTCATCCGCTCCTGCTTCCAGAGCCTTTACTATTTCACTCTCGCCATCCTGCACTGTGACCATTACGATGCCGATCTTTGGCAGATGCGCGCGAATCTCGCGGCACGCTTCCACTCCGCCAATCCCCGGCATATTCACGTCAAGCAACACCAGGTCGAAGGTGGATCGGGCAAGAATCGCGACAGCTTCCTCGCCACTTCGCGCTTCCTCGACCGCAAATCCGCTTGTGGCGAGCGAGGTCCGCAGCACCCGGCGAAAGGATGACTCGTCATCGACAACCAATGCATTCAGCCGGTCCGTAGTCATTGTGATCTTGTGCCCTTGTGATTTCGAAATCTTCTCGAAGAACCGTGGCCGCGCCGGGCGACAGAGCCTTCAGGGCTCTCTTACAGCCAGCGGCAGGGCCAAACGGAAAGCCGTATCTTGATAGGTGGTGGTGCTTATCTCCAGGTCCAGGCTCCCCCCGTGCGCGTGGACGATTTTCCGCGCCACGTATAAACCCAACCCCGAACCCGGCGCCGTATGCCGTGCATCAGCACCCCGGTAGAAGCGCTCGAAAATACGAGACCTCTCACTCGGACGAATGAAACTGCCGCTGTTTGATGTCCGAATATTCACCCACTCATCCTGCAAGTCGATGCTGACCGTGACAGAAGAACCCGCGACGGAATATTTGCACGCATTGTCTAGTAACTGCCGTAAAGCCAACTGGAGCAAGTCGGGGTCTGCCATGACTCCCGCAGCCGCCGCATCTTTGCGAATGGAGAGCGTTCGGTCAGTCCATTGTCTGGAGTGCTGGTCCGCCACGGCCGCTACCAGTTCGGCCATGTCCGTGAGTTCGAGTTGGGGCTTAACCTCTTCCCGATCCAATTGCGCGGTGCGAAGTAGTCGCGACGTGAGCAGACTCAACCGGGAAGCCTCTGTTTCAACAATCTCTGTCAGCTCCAGTTGCTCCTCGCGCAGGGGTCCGAGTTCGCGGAGACCTCCGGCGGCTGTCACGATCGTTGCGAGGGGCGTTTTGAACTCATGAGCCAGAGCATCCAGAATAGCTCCTCGAAACAATTCTGCCTGAGCCGCTGCCGCAGCGTGGCTGGCGTTGCGAAAAGTATGTGCCCTTTCCAGCATGGCCGCAGCCAGTGCTGAGAGGGGTCCCGCCGTCAACTCCGGATCACGCAGGCCTTCAAAACCGATCGCCCCGATGATATTCCCCCCGGCGCGTAAACACTGAATCGCGCTCCCCGAGGACACATCCTTGCTGTCTCGGCCTGCAGAGTATGCAGCTCTGGTCTGATCCGCGAGGCTATTGGGTATGGTGCCATTACAGTAGATTTCTGCCTTCGCGGCATCGAATAGGCAGACCGACCGAAGATCAAAAACATTCCGAAACAGTTCGATCGAAGATGCGTAGGTCGTCTTTTCCGGATCAACGGCCAGCAGCATTTGCGCCAGTCGGTACAGCCGGTTCACTTGATGCCGCTGGTGGTCCGAGATCGCTGCCTCCTCGCGCACTCGGGTGGTGAGTCGAGACACGACCAGACCCGTAGTCAGAAACGAAATCAGCGCCAGTATGTCGAGGGGGCTTGTGACCTCAAGAGAAAAGCGCGGAGGGGTGAAGAAGAAATCCAGGCACAGAACGGCAACCACCGAAACCAAGACGGATGAGATAAAGTTCCCTATCAGGGACTGCAGCACAATAGCAATCAGGTAGATGAAGCCGGTGACAGTGAGATTCAGTTGCAGGCGATAGCAGACCAAGGTGATCAGCCCGATCAGAAGACAGCCGGGTACAGTTCGAATGACGGAGGGCCGGACCCCGCTGCTTTGCCTCATGCGCTGAACCCGTTCTTGATTACCCTTACTTTCTGGCGCCCCAACGCTCGATTGTGGTGCGCTGCATGCGACATCGCACTCTCTGATGTCTCTATCTTGCTAGGTCCCAGGAGAAACTTGGAATAAGTTTCCAATGATCGCAGACAGTAAAGGCACACATAAATTCAGTCCAATTCATATTTCTTATTGCGCCCATCAGACTCTCCAATACCGTCTGTCGTGATTTACCCAACGGTTGCCGTTAATGTGCTCGAACACCTGATATTCCAATTGAAGAGCGAACGCTTGAGGGCGGAGAAAACTTTATTGCCGGCAAAGAGCGCAATTCCCAGAGAGGTTGCCGCACCTAGTGCAAACGACAATAGCAAGAAGGAAGATCTGGCACCTGGTCCCTGAATCGCAGCTCCAGTCAGGATTAAGCCGAGAACCGCTCCCGCGCAGGGAGCCCAGAGTAGTCCGTCGAAATTCCCAACACAAAGGACTTTCCGATCCCGCTCTCCGCGGACGGACCGCCCTGCAGCTTGCCGCCTGCACTCACCAGCGGAGGAGTCAACGCTTCGGCAATGGAGGGAAAGAGAAGACTCACCCCAACACGAGGAAGATGAGCATTGCCACATAGCGTCCTTGATTCAGGTGCACTACCCAATGGCCACCGAATGCCGCTGCGATTGCCACAGCGGAAAATGTAAGCACCATTCCCACCGGCAAAGGCAGGCCGGAACGGCGGAAGGGCTGGTCGGCGCGCGCAAATACAAACGGCAGAACTGGCAGGATGCACGGACTCAAAATCGTCAGAACACCGCCAATAAACGCCAGGAGATAAATCAGCATCGGCCGGTCCAGTCTTCG
>Ga0070761_10002214_pt1 | contig 11972 bp, 8 predicted proteins | sample HubBroMetageREF1_FD_66724 | JGI IMG/M metagenome (GOLD analysis project Ga0070761, IMG submission 66724) | Reference soil microbial communities from the Hubbard Brook experimental Forest, New Hampshire, USA - Hubbard Brook CCASE Soil... | ecosystem: Environmental > Terrestrial > Soil > Temperate...
CCGTGCAGGGCGCGGCGGTTCCCTGGCCGTATGGCGGCGAGATGCGGCTGGTTTAGATCGACATCGATTCTGCCGCCATGCAAGCCAAGGGGCTTTCGCCCACCGACGTGGTGAATGCCGTCAGCGCGGAGAACCCGATTCTGCCCTCTGGCACGGCCAAGATCGGGCCGCTGGAGTATCAAGTGGAAATGAACGGCAGCACCCAGACCATCAACGAGCTGAACGATCTGCCGGTGAAGACGGTTAACGGGGCAACCATTTACATCCGCGACGTGGCGCACGTGCGCGACGGCTTCTCGCCGCAAACCAATATCGTGCGGCAGGACGGCCACCGCAGCGCGCTGCTGAGCGTCTACAAGACCGGCTCCGCATCCACGCTAGCGATCATGCATGACGTGCGCGCGGCGTTGTCGGCGATGGCCGCGGGATTGCCGCCGGAACTGGTAATAAGACCCGCTTTCAGGCCGAAGTCAGCGCTGTCAGGTCTCCGGAGAGATACATCGAGTACCAAAGAGACAGGCTCAGTTGAAATGGGACGGTCATCAACACCAGATCGTTGCCGGAGCCGGCGCCTGTACGAATCTTGTATTGCCACTTAACCTGAATGGCCCCAAATAGTCTCCACTACCCAGGGCGCTGTTTGATCTCCGACACCGCGGCGCCCGATGCCTCGGGCTGCATTGTAGTGGAAATACGCAGCCGGCTCCTCTTGACATTCTAAATGAAAAGCGACATACTCCTTTTGGATGTCTACACGTAACGCCAAACCCGATATTTTGCAGGGCACTCTCGACCTGATGGTCCTCCGCACTCTGGAAAGCATGGGTCCGCAGCACGGCTTCGGACTCGCCAAGCGCATCCAGCAGATCTCCGCCGGGGCGCTCGACTTGAACCAGGGCACCCTCTACCCGGCCCTGCTGCGCCTGGAGCAGCGCGGCTGGATCTCCTCGCACTGGGGCGCCTCCGATAAGAATCGCCGCGCGAAGTTCTACGAGCTAACCAGAGCCGGCCGCAAGCAGATCGCCCACGAAACGGACGATTGGGAGCGGACCGTGGCCCTGATGGATCGGTTTCTGCGAGTGCCCGAATAGGAGCCTTCATGCGCACGCTATGGAAACGTCTGACAGCACTCTTCTCTAAGCGGCAGTGGGACGGTGAGCTGAGCGAAGAGGTGGAGGTCCACCTGGAGATGCGCGCCGCCGAACTGCGCCAGCAGGGTCTAGACCCGAACGCCGCACGCGCGGCGGCCCGGCGCGAATTTGGCGGCATCGAGCAGATGAAAGAGGCCTACCGCGACCGCCGCAGCCTTCCTTGGATCGAGATCGCAGCGAAAGACGCCGGATATGGCCTCCGTGGCCTGCGCCGCAATCCGGCTTTCACTCTCGCCGCGGTGCTCTCTCTGGCTCTCGGCATCGGCGCCAATACCGCCATCTTCTCCTTTATCGACACTCTCATGCTGCGCATGCTGCCGGTGGAAAAGCCGGAGCAGTTGGTGAACCTCTACAGGACCGGCGGCTGGGGCAAGGGTTATGCTTCGTATCCCCTCTATCTGGAATTCCGGAAGCACACCGGTCTGTTCGCCGGCGTTTTCGCGCGCAGCGCCGCCCAGAAAGTGCGCTTCGATGCGGGTCACAGCAATTCCGTCGAGTATGTGCAGCGCGAATATGTCACCGGCAACTACTTCGATGTCCTGGGAGTAAAGCCGGTCGTCGGGCGGCTCTTCAAAGACGAGGACAACCGCATCCCGCAGGCTCACCCCTTGGTGGTGCTGAGCTACGATTTCTGGCGTAGCCGCCTGGGACTCGATCCGGCCATCCTCGGACGCGTACTGAACGTGGATGAACAGCCCTTGTCGGTGATCGGCGTGGCAGCGCCGGGGTTTCATGGCGTGGCAGTGGAAAACCATGCGGATATGTGGGCGCCTGCGATGATGCAACGGGGCCAGATCATGGAACCCGGCAATCATTGGATCTGGACCATGGCGCGCATCCGGCCGGAGATACCCAGAGGCCGTATCCAGGCGGCGGCCAACACCATCATGCAGCAGTACCTGATGAGCGTCTACGGTGGCCAGCGCGACAGCGCGTTCGGCAAATGGGCGTTGGAGCAAAAGATCGAGGTGCGCGACGCCGGCGTGGGTATCTCCATGCTGCGCGAGGCGTTCGGAAAGCCGTTGACCATCCTTATGGTGGCAGTCGGGCTGGTGTTGCTGATTGCCTGCGCCAATGTGGCCAACCTGCTGATTGCGCGTGGCGCCGCTCGCCGCCGCGAAATTGCCATGCGTTTCTCGTTAGGCGCCACGCGCTGGCGGCTGGTGCGGCAATGGTCGATCGAAAGCCTGCTGCTCGCCGTACTGGGCAGCATCTTAGGTATGGCATTCGCTATCTGGGGCGAGCGTTACATGCTCCTGTTTCTGCCGCCCGGCTTTGGGGAGGCGTTGGATATCTCTCCGGATGCCAGGGTGCTGAGCTTTACGTTGGGCATTTCCATTTTGTCGGCCGTCCTGTTCGGGCTGGCGCCGGCGTTGCGCGCCACGTCGCTCGACCCCGCCGCCGCGCTGAAGGATGGCGGGGCGCAACAGCCCGGCCGTGGCGCCCGCGCCAGCTTTCGCAAAGCTCTGGTAGTAGTGCAAGTGGCGCTTTCCGTGGTTTTGGTGGTAACAGCTGGATTGTTCGCGCACAGCCTGGCGGGTCTGCGCTCCATCTACCCGGGATTCGCCGCTCAAAACGTGGTCACATTTTCGCTGGACTATCCGCAGGCATGGAGGGGCGCGGACAAGCAGAGGCATCGCGAAAGGCTGCTGGCGCGGCTGGCTGCCGTGCCCGGCGTCGCCTCGATCAGTTATGGAGTGCCCGGTCCGTACCAGGGCGGCTCCTGGACCAGCGGAATTAGCGTTCCCGGATCGGCCCGCACGGCAAAAGGTGGAGACCAAGTTGCCGAGCAAGGCGTGGGCCCCGCGTACTTCAATACGATAGGCATCCGGCCGCTGTTGGGCCGCGAATTCAACCAAGCCGACTTGCGCTCCACACACAAGACCGCTGTGGTCAACGAAGCGTTCGTTCGCGAATTCCTGCCGGGCACGACGGATCCGGCCGGCCGCGTTCTCAACCTTGGCGACTCCAAGGGCGCGGGCGGCGAGCCCAGTTACATCGTTGGCCTGGTGCCCGACATCTTGCACGACGGCCTGAAGACGAACCCGAAGGCCACCGTGTACGTGCCCTTTCACGACGGCGACGTCAGCTTCGATCCCACGCTGCTGGTGCGCACGCAATTGCCTCCCGCTTCGCTGCTGCCCGTCATCCGGCGCGAGGTTAGCCGGACCGACCCCGAAGTGGCGCTAACCGAACCGCGCACACTACGCGAGCGGGTGGACGATTCCATCTTCGTCGACCGCATGATCGCGACATTGAGCGGATTTTTCGGCGGTCTGGCTTTACTGCTAGCCGCTATCGGCATCTACGGCGTAATGGCGTACGGGGTCACCCAGCGCACCGCTGAAATCGGTCTGCGCATCGCGCTCGGCGCGGCGCCGGGCCGGATCGCGTGGATGGTGCTGCGCGATGGCCTGATGCTGATCGCGCTGGGCGTCGCTATGGGGCTCCCGCTGTCGCTCGCCGCGGGCCGGATTAGCGCATCGCTGCTCTATGGCGTCGAGCCCAACGACCCGCCCACTTTCATATCGACGATTGCGGTTCTGCTGGCAGCCGGTATACTGGCCGCGTTCCTCCCGGCGCGCCGCGCCGCCGCGGTCCAACCGGTAGAGGCGCTGCGCCACGAATAGAAAATTGGTCGTGGGTCCACTTGCTTGTAGGGCAGGTTGGCAACAGTTGGCAACCTGCGGGCCGATTTGTCAATCGGATCGATTTACGCCGATTCCATCGGGCGCGCAGGATACCATCCTACCCCCAGGTGGCAAACTGACCCACTAACCGTGGCTGACCGATAGCTACCGGCCGGAGCCGGCCATACTTAGGATGAGTTCTGCGCAGAGGACCCACCGCGGGCTGTGGTCCTTGCCGGGGCAGGATGGAAATGTTTCTCCAGCCTGTACATGAATCTCGGCGCCGCATATCGCACAACGATAGCGGCCATTCTCAGGGCTGGTTTGACCTATCTCGGGCATTTTCTTAAATTACTCCAAGCCGGACTCTGTAGGACTGAAAGATAACGAGCATTCTAGGCGCCATTGTACGGTATCCATCGCATTGTACACCGCTTTAGGCCGCCAGAATATTCGCGAGCGCCGGCTCTAAATCGGGATAGCGGAATGTATAGCCGGCGGCTTCGGCGGCCTTGGGCAGCACCCGCTGGCTGGCCAGCATCACTTCCGACATTTCGCCGAACATGAACTTCAGGGTGAAGGCGGGCATCGGCATCAGCGCCGGCCGCGAGAGGCCGTGGCTGAGAGCCTTGGTGAAATCGGCATTCGTAACGGGATTGGGCGATGTCCCGTTCACCGGCCCCCGCGCGGAATTCTCGAGGGCGTGCTGGATGATGCCCACCAGGTCGTCCAGATGTACCCAGGACATCCACTGATCGCCGTGCCCCAGTTTCCCGCCCATGCCGGCCTTGAATGGCGGGATCATCTTGGCTAGCGCGCCGCCATTGATGCCCAGCACCATGCCGGTGCGCAACTTCACCACACGCATGCCGAGCGATTCCGCCAGATCGGCTTCCTTCTCCCAAGCCACGCAGACATCCGCCATGAAGCCGCTGCCGCGCGCGGAGGTTTCGGTGAGGATCTCCTCGCCGCGCGAGCCGTAGTAGCCGATGGCCGATCCGCAGACCAGCACGGCCGGGCGCTGGCGCGCGGTGGAGAGCGCCTGCACCAGATTGCGGGTGCCCGTGGCGCGGCTCTCGCGAATCTTCTGCTTCACCTCGTCGTTCCAGCGCTGCGCGATGGGCTCCCCCGCCAGATGGACCACTGCGTCGACACCTTCCAGGCTCTCTTCCGGCGGCTGGCCTTTCATGGCATCCCATACGTACAATTGCACGCCGGGTGGCAGATTCGTACCGGCGTGCCGGCTCAAAACCCGCAATGTGTGGTTTCCGCCGGCGAGCGCCTTCATCAGCCGCCGTCCAATGAAACCGGAAGCACCCGTAATCGCGATAGTCATAAGGTTAGCGTAGCGTGAAAGCGAGTTGGAGGGCGAAACGGGTGCTTAGCCGCTTTGGGGAGCCTGTGTCAGTTTTGGCGTAGGACGGCTTGTGAGGCGGGCAATTCTGCCTAATGCCACATACTTTTCTGCAACCGAACATCTGCATTAATCGTGGGGCGGGCCTCCAGGCCTGTGGCGGTCGTCCACGCCTGTTCCGTTGCGCGAAGAGCGGGTCCTGGAGGACCCGGCCCAGAGGGCACCCCGACCTGGAGGTCCGCCCCACAACATTCCGCAGCAGTTCCCGACATTGGGAAAAGTATGCGGCATTCATTGGGCAATTCTACCCGCAGCCGGACTTCAGCCGGGTTAGGCGAGCGAGACTCGCCGGCGCTGCCAAGAGTGGCAGCGCGGCAGGCAGGGTGCCCGGCAGGTGCCTGCGCCACGATGGCCGATGCGGATCAGCGCAGCCTGTTGAAAGCAGGATGGCGGCCTGAACGTCCGTCAGCGGGGATAAAATCCCCGCGCGGGCCCAGTCCATCCTGACAGGCATGGAGGCCTGCCCCACTGGAATGCTCCCCAAAACGGTTATGCACCCGGGGGCGAACGCTCTTGGCGCCGCTGCTTAGCCGTTTGTGCTTGGATGCGCCGGCAAGCGCGTCCGCAGGCAGGGCAAGATTGCAATTGCCCCCACTGCGCCCGCTCAAGATTCCCGAGCCGCCCGCCTCACTGCTCGCTGGCGGAGTTGCTTTCCTCCGCATTCGCGGCTGTGGCTTGGGTGACTCGTACCATTTGATGGACGGTTTTCGCCACCAGTTCGATCCCGCGTGGGTGCTCCTGGCTTCTAACGTTCACTTCTTCCACCAGCGTTTTCACTCTGCGGGCGCTGCCAGTGATGGACCGCACCGTGGCAACCACCGGATCAAGTTCGACTGCAAACCCCATTTCTTCTTCGTCGGCGCGCGCCGCCTCCACCGCCGCGTTCAGGGCCAGGACGTTAGCTTGGAACGCCATCTCCTCGATAACCTTAATGATTTTCGAGATTCTGACGCACGTTTCCAGCTTTTTGCCAAGGGTCGTGGTGTGTGTCATTCGATTTTATCGTGAGCTACTTGGGACAGATCTCCCTGGGTGTCTATCGGCGGCCCGTGACCAAACTTTAGTTAGGGATCCCTACAATGGCCGCTGGATGCGGTGGTCGGTCGCCATCGTCCGCGCCGCATCCTGCGCCTGGCGCTTGGGCATGTGGCACTGTATGCAATCGAGAGCCGCGCCATCGTGCACGGCAGCGTGGCAACCGCGGCAGACCATCCGGTATTCCGCCGGTGTCTTCGAAAAGCTGTGCGCCGGATGGCAGGTCGCGCACGTCAGCTTTCCGGCGGCGGATTGATAACACCGCGATTGGAGCAGCCGGTAACCGGCGCTATTCAATTCGAACCTGTCTTCTGCGAGTGCCCCGGCTCCGTGGGCGGAGTTCGGCCCGCTGGTTTCCGAATGGCATTGCAGGCACACCGCCTGGGTGGGCTTGCCCGATCCGGTTGTGCCATGGCAGCTCGCGCAGCCTAACGCAGCCGGATGATCGCCACCCTGGCGGGCATGGCAAGCCAGGCAATCCGCCGCAAAACCGAAGCCCGGGGCCGCGGCATATTTTCCGCCATCTTCCTCGTACCAGGCGAGCGGCAGTTCCGTCCAGCCGCCGCCCGCGGTACGGCTCAACAAGAGGCGCAGGTGCCGGCCTGAGCCGATCGCCGCATCGACGGTGTTTAGCTGGACGTGCCCCTCGCGGTCGCGATGCTGCAGATAATAGCGGCCGTCCTTGCGCACCACGCTATACGGATCGCCCTCCAGCGGCTCCAGCTCCGGCGTCCGGGAAAAGGTACGCGCCATGCCGGTGGCCGCGAAGGTTTGCGCCGGATCGGCTTGCGCGCGCAACTGCGCCAGTTGTGCTTTGATCTTGCCCGCCTCCGGAGAATCCGGGTGATATCGCAGAAATTCCGCCATCTCGTCCGCCGCCGCTGCCCGGTCCTGGCGCCGCAGGGCGATTTCGGCCAGCATCAGTTGCGGATGCGAGAAGTGCGCGGGATCCAACCGCTTGGCGGCGGTAAGATACTTCTGCGCCAAATCCAGCTTGTCTAAGTAGAAGTAACTCATGCCGAGCTGTGAGTTAGCCAACGCGTCGTTGGGCCGGGTAAGTGCGGCGTACAGGTTGTATTGCAGGGCGTCCGCGAACTTACCCAGATTGATCGACACTCCGCCCAAGTTCACCAGCGGCTGAAATGCATTGGGATCGGCGTCCAGTGCCTTGCGGAAGCAACTCTCGGCGCGGACGTAATCGCGCGCCTGATAGGCCATGGTGCCCAGATGGTTCCACGCCTCCGAGAACTGCGGCGCGAGCTCGACGGCGCGCTCGAAATGCGCGGCGGCGCCTTCCACGTCGCGGCGGGCCAGCCTCTTCTCGGCTTCTTCATACTCGCGGTGGGCCTGATCCGGAATAGCCAGTTCCTTGGCGGAGACGATTGTGCCGCGCCGCAAGCTGTCGCGCGATTCGAACTCCGCATCGTGCAGTTCCACGGTCAGATCGATGCGCTTCCTGGCGTCGGCATGGCTGGGGCCCACTTCGATGGTCCGCCGCACCTCGCCGCGCCCCGGCACGAAAGCGCCCAGCGTGTAGGAGCCCGCGGGCAGGCCGCGGAAGCGGAAGCGCCCGTCTTCGCCGGCCAGGGTGCTGTCCTCGAACGGCGCGGTGGCGCCGTGCAGCCACACGGAGGCATGCGTGGCGGGAAGCAAGCGGCCGCGCAACTCGTAGCGAGCCGTGTCTTCGCCGGCGCACAGGATGGCTATCAGCATTACCAGCGCACAGCGCATAACACCATTTAGTGATATCGCAATGCCAGCCATCGGATCAAGCCGTGGGGCAGACCATCGTTTCCTGTGGCCTGCCGCCCTCGGGGTAGCGCTGGCGGAAAATTCTCCCGCCGCTTTCCGCCTTAAGGGTGTGGGATGCGGAGGAAAAAGCGGTGTCGATCAATATTTAGTGGCTCCTCGCGATTTTCCGTACCAGCCCCCGAAAGCCAAATTGGAAAAAACCAAGATTCACATCAGTTCGGCGTATGTTTCCGGCTTCCGGCACATGCCGAATTTCCGGTACTTGCCGACATATCGTCTCCGCCACGGCCATTGCGAGACATAACCACTTCAAAATCAACATAGGGCGTTTTGGCTACAGGCATGCCTTTCCCGAACGGCATAGCGGGAAACGCCAAATGCTTCGGATATGTCACTCTGACACTACCGACGGACATCGCTGGAGCCTCAGCGGCCGCGTGGCCGGTCCCTGGGTTGAAGAATTTCGCACGTGCTGGCGGCAGGCACTGGAACGCACGCCGCTGGCGCATGCAGTCGTAGACCTGAGCGACGTCACCTTCATCGACGATGCCGGCGAAAGACTAATCGCCGATATGCTCAGTGCCGGCACGGAATTCATTGCGACTGGAGTAGCCAATAAGCACCTGCTGGAAAATTTGCAGAATCATGGAGCCCAGACCTCTCAAGAAGGAGACAACTGAATCATGAAGCGCAATCATCGCATCGCCGGAGGCGCAGCGATTTTTCTGATCGCGGTCGGAGCCGTGATTGGGGTTAAATATTCCCGGAGCAACGCTGCAGTACTCGCTCCGCCTCCACCCGAGGTCCTGGTAGCGACGGTGGAGCCGAAAGATCTGCCGATCGAGCGCGAATGGGTCGGGACGTTGGACGGCCTGGTCAACGCAGCTATCAAGGCCGAGGTGACCGGCTATCTGCTGAGGCAGGACTACAGCGAAGGCTCTTTTGTCCGGAAAGGACAGTTGCTATTCGAGATCGATCCGCGACCGTTCCAGGCTGCCGCCGATCAAGCCGCGGCACAGCTCTCCCAAGCCAAGGCGCAAGTGACCCAGTCCCAGGCTGGGCTGGTACTGGCTGAAGCTCAGCTCACCAGCGCGGAGGCAAACCAGCGCAAAGCCCAATTGGACGAGGAAAAGTACTCACCGCTCGCCAAGGAACAGGCCGTTACACAGCAGGAGTTAGATAACGCTGTACAAACAAATCAATCGCAGACGGCGCAGGTGGGCGCGGCCAAGGCCCAGGTAGAGACCTCAAAGGCGCAGATTGAAGCGGCACAGGCTGCCGTCCAAGCGGCGAAAGCGGCGCTCGAGGCGACACAGGTCAACCTCGGTTTCACGCGGATCACCTCTTTAATCGATGGGATTGCCGGTGTCGCCACAGTTCAGGTCGGCAATCTGGTGGGCCCCGCGGCCAACGCCGTCACGACCGTATCCACGCTCGATCCCGTCAAGGCGAACTTCACCGTAAGCGAGCAGGAGTATCTCAGCCTGGCGCGGGCCGACGCGCTGCATCATCTGCAGTTGCAATTGGTCCTGTCGGACGGAAGCGTGCAACCGCATGCCGGCCGATTTTCATTCGCTGACCGGCAGGTGGACCCCGGCACAGGCACCATCCAACTGACAGCGCTGTTTCCAAACTCGGGCAATATCCTGCGCCCGGGGCAATACGCCAAGGTGCGCGCCGTCATTGGCCAGGACATGGGCGCTCTGCTGGTTCCGCAAGCAGCCGTAACCGAGATGCAAGGCAGTTACGAGGTTGCCGTGGTCGGCCGGAACGATCGGATTGCGATCCGTCCGGTCAAAGCCGGAGAGCGGGCCGGCACAATGTGGGTAATCCGGGACGGGCTGAGCCGCGGCGAGCGTGTGGTCGTCGAGGGCCAGCAAAATCTCCGACCGGGCATGCAGGTTCGGCCGAAGCCCTTCCGGGCGAACTAAGAAAGGAGTCAGAAGCCATGTCCAATTTCTTCATCAGACGGCCCATCGTGGCGATGGTGATCGCGATTCTTACGGTAATTATCGGGGTGGTGACGATCGCGACGCTGCCGGTCGCCCAGTTTCCCAACATCGTTCCACCCGAAATCCGGATGCAAGCCACCTACGTCGGAGCCGACGCCAACGCTCTGGAGCAGGCGGTTGCCACGCCCATCGAGCAGCAAATCAACGGCGTCGACAATCTGAACTACATGTACTCGGTCAATGCCACGGGGAATTCGACTACGACCTTGTTCACGGATTTCGATCTCAAATCCGATCCCAACACGGACCTCATACTCACGCAATCGCGCGAGCAACTGGCCTCGGCACAGCTCCCGCCGGAGGTGAATAACTTTGGGGTCACGATCCGCAAGTCCGTGACAGCTCCGCTCATGCTGGTCGCCTTGTATTCGCCGCACGGCAGCCGCGACGCGAGCTTTCTCTCCAACTATGCCTTTATCAACTTGAACGATCCGATCGCCCGTTCCTATGGGATCGGCCAGACGCAGGTCTTCGGCGCCGGGCAATATGCCATGAGACTGTGGGTAAAGCCCGATCAACTGGCGAAGTTGGGGATCACGGTCCCGGACATCGTCGGCGCCATCCAGGCGCAGAACACGGTGAACCCCGCGGGCAAGCTGGGCGGCGAGCCGTCGCCGGCCAGCCAGCAATTCACCTATGCGGTACTGGCGCAAGGACGCCTGAGCTCGCCCGAGGAATTCGGCGACATCATCCTGCGCGAGTCGTCCAATGGCGGAATTGTGCGGGTGAAAGATGTTGCCCGCACGGAACTCGGCTCTCAAGACTACAGCATTGTGAGCCGCCTGAATGGGGCGCCCAGCGCCATCGTCGCCATTTACCAGTTGCCAGGGTCAAACGCCGTGCAAGCCGTGGAGGGCGTGCGCAAGTTGATGGCCCAGATGAAGCAGCGTTTTCCCGAAGACGTCGATTACGCGGTCTCGCTGGACCAAACGCAGCCCGTCACGGAAGGCTTGAAGGAGATCGTCGAAACGCTGTTGATCGCGCTGGTGCTGGTGATCCTGGTGGTCTATCTCTTCCTGCAGGACTGGCGCGCCACTCTGATTCCGATGCTGGCCGTGCCCGTTTCGCTGGTGGGCACATTTATCCTCTTCCCTATTTTCGGGTTCTCCGTCAATACGCTTTCCATGTTGGGACTGGTACTGGCAATCGGTCTGGTGGTGGACGACGCCATCGTGGTTGTAGAGGGAGTACAACGCCACATCGAGGAGGGCCTGGCGCCCAAAGATGCGGCTCGAAAGGCGATGCAGGAACTCTCCGGGCCAGTCGTTGGCATTGCCCTGGTGTTGGCGTCCGTGTTCGTGCCGACCGCTTTCATCCCGGGAATCACGGGAAGGCTATATCAGCAATTCGCACTGACGATCGCCATCTCGGTGATGCTCTCGGCATTCAACGCATTGACTCTGAGCCCGGCGCTTGCCGGAATGTTGCTGAGGCCAACACCCGCGGGCGGCGAGCGCCGCGGACCTCTCGGCAAACTTTTCGGCGCCTTCAATCGCTATTGGGAGCGCACTACGGTAGGTTTTGTAAGCTGGTCGGGCGCGGTGATACGGAAGGGCGCGCTGGTGCTGTTGCTGCTGGCCGTGTGCAGCGTTGCCGGAGCTTTCTTTTTCTTCCAGGTGCCCTCCAGCTTTCTGCCGGATGAAGACCAAGGTTATCTGTTCATCAGTATGCAGCTTCCGGTGGCGGCATCGCAGCAGCGCACAAGCGCCGCTGCCAGAGAAGTGGAAAAGGTTCTCGCCAATACGCCCGGCGTCAAGTACACCACAACGGTTGTTGGCTTCAACCTGCTCAGTTTTGCGGAGACCACTTACAACGGGTTTTTTTTCGTTACTTTCAAGCCGTGGGGGGATCGCAAGGCCAGAGATGAGCAGTATCAGGCCATCAAGAATCGCCTGAACCGGGAACTCAGCCACCTGCCGGTGGGAACGGTTTTCACTTTTTCACCGCCCGCCATTCCCGGAGTGGGCACCTCCGGCGG
>Ga0070761_10002215_pt1 | contig 11968 bp, 7 predicted proteins | sample HubBroMetageREF1_FD_66724 | JGI IMG/M metagenome (GOLD analysis project Ga0070761, IMG submission 66724) | Reference soil microbial communities from the Hubbard Brook experimental Forest, New Hampshire, USA - Hubbard Brook CCASE Soil... | ecosystem: Environmental > Terrestrial > Soil > Temperate...
CGAGGCGCGCGTGCGGGAAAATCTGGCCTTCATTCCCGTAACGGTGGTTGATTCGCAGCGGGCGCAGTTTGGGCTGGTCCGCGAAAATGGCGGGTGGCGGATTCTTTCGCTGGGACTCGTGCTGCTGGACATTCCCGAGCTCTCGAAGCAATGGGCGGAGCAAGACGTCGCTGAACGGGAAGATGCGATCGTGGCTGCGTTGCAGGGATTCACCGACGCGATCCAGCGGTACAAGCGCGCGTTTGGAAAGCTGCCGGATTCGCTGGCGCAGATGGGCCCCGCGGACCCAGGCCAAATCTCGCCGGAGCAGGCGTCACTCGTTTCAAAAGAGCTCGCCGCAGGGGCCGCTGGCGGATATCACTTTCGCTACCGCGTGATTGCGACGGCCGATCCAAATAACCAGACCTTCGAACTGGCCGCTACCCCGGATGAGTATGGGAAAACGGGACGCAGGTCGTTCTTCCAGGATGGCGCGGGTAGAATTCACGCGGCCGACAAGCACGGCGCGGCCGCAACGAGCGACGACCCACCCCTTGAATCCGAGAATACGCAGTAGTTCGCCTCCTCAGGTATAATGTTGCTCGCGTTCTCGCCAGGAACACCAACGGGCGGGCCAATCACGAGTTTTGGAGTCTGCTTCGTCCGCCATGCCGATACAAACCGCGCAACAAAAGCCGTCTCCCGAACAAGCTCTGAGCAACGCCAACCAGCGGTTCTACGCCGCATTCGAGTCTCGCGACATCGAGGAAATGTCCAGAGTCTGGGCGCAGGATGATGCCGTTCAGTGCGTCCACCCCGGCTGGGACCTGCTCATCGGCTGGGATGAAGTGCGAGAGCGCTGGGCCAGGATCTTCGCGAACGCAAAAAGGGTTCGCATCGCGCTGAGTTCCGTGTGGGTGCGCGTGGAAGGCGACGTGGGATGGGTGGCATGCACCGAGCACGTGACCACCGCGTTTGCGGACGGCTTTGATGAAGCCACGGTTCAGGCCACGAACGTCTTCGTTCGGCGCGACGGGCGATGGTTGCTAGTCACGCACCACGCCTCGCCGTTGCCAAGGCCCACGACATCCACTGTGCAATAGGCGTTCAAAATCGGCCGTTCAGTTCAGTAGGAGCGCGGAGGCGTCGGCGCCGCAACTGTACGCAAAACGGCGTCTGTGGTATTCTGGCCGCGCTCTAATTGGGCATTCACACCGGAAAACGCACACAGAACTGACTCAGCCCGCAAGGGCACCACGACTGGCACGACGGCTTTCTTCAAGTGTCTACATCGGCCGCATGCCCAAGTGAGCGATTCCAGTGAGCGCCAGGACGGACCCAGCGATGTCCACGCCAGTCGCAGCAACCAAGGCCGCTGAACTACGCCTCGCGCACTCGCCCGATAGCGATGACGCTTTCATGTTTTACGCCCTGGCCACGGGCAAGATCCGCCTGCCGGGCGTGAAGTTCACGCACATCCTCTCTGACATCGAGAGCTTGAATCAGGCCGCGCGACACGAAACGTACGACATCACGGCAATCAGTTTCTTCGGGTACGCATTCGTCGCCGATAAGTACGTGTTGCTCGATTGCGGAGCAAGTTTCGGGGAGGGCTACGGTCCAATCGTCGTCGCGTCCCATCCCATCAAGAAAAACGACCTCGCTGGGCGCAAAGTGGCCATTCCCGGCACGCTGACGACTTCTTATTTGGCGCTCAAGCTATTCGAGCCCAACGTGGAAACAGTCACGATGCCCTTCGACAAGATTCTGGACGCGGTGCTGGCGAAGGAAGTGGAAGCCGGCCTGCTGATTCACGAGGGGCAACTGCTTTTCTCGCAAGTGGGATTGCATCGCGTAGTGGATTTGGGCCAGTGGTGGCACGAAACCACCAAGTTGCCGCTTCCCCTGGGAGCGAACGCGATTCGGCGGAAGCTTGGCCCCGAAATGGGCCTGCAGGTTGCGCGAGTGATTCGCGACAGCGTAAGCTACGCTCTGGAGCATCGCGACGCTGCCCTGAATTACGCGTTGCAGTTCGCGCGCGACATGGACCCGGCTCTGGCCGACAAATTCATCGGCATGTACGTCAACCGATGGACGCTCGACTACGGAGAAGAGGGCCGGCGGGCCGTGCGGGAATTGCTCGAACGTGGTGCAGCAGTTGGACTTGTGCCGTCGTCGTTTAGGGTTGAGTTCCTGTCAGAAGCCGCGTAAAATGGTGTTGGTTTTATCGGTGAGTGAAGAGCCTTCACATATTTCCTAAAGTCATCTATTTCGAGGGCCTCGCAAAAGGCCATTCCCCGCAGTAACCAGCACAACGGCGTTTCCGCACGTTTCAATCGCAAGTCTTTCGAGAGGATATACTTGACGCCATGAGGGACCTCATCCAAACGGGCGTGGCTCTTCGAGAGCTGTTGCGCGAGCGCATCCTCGTGCTCGACGGCGCGATGGGCACAATGCTGCAACAGCAGAACCTGACGGCAGCCGATTTTGGCGGGCCACACCTCGAGGGCTGCAACGAGAACCTGGTAATGACGCGGCCCGACGTGGTGCTTTCGATTCATCGCAAGTATCTCGAAGCCGGCTCGGACATCATCGAAACAAATTCGTTCGGCGGAACGCCGATCGTGCTCGCGGAGTATGGTCTCGGCGAAAAGGCGCGAGAAATCAACCGCCGCGCAGCAGAGCTGGCTCGCCAGGCGGCAGACGAGCTTTCTACCGCGAAGAAGCCACGGTTCGTCGCAGGGTCGATGGGGCCGACTACGAAGGCAATCAGCGTAACCGGTGGCATCACGTTCGATGCCCTGCGGAAGAATTTCCGCGACCAGGCGCAAGGCCTTATCGAAGGCGGCGCCGATGTGCTGCTGCTCGAGACCTCGCAGGACACGCGAAATATCAAGGCAGGCGTGCTCGGAATTCAGGACCTGAGCCACGAGCTTGGCCAGCCGATTCCGCTCATGATCTCTGTGACGATCGAACCGATGGGGAGCATGCTCGCCGGGCAAAGCATCGAAGCCTTGTGGGCGTCTCTCGATCACGTCGAGCTGATCTCGCTCGGCCTCAATTGCGCGACAGGCCCTGAATTCATGACGGACCACATCCGCACGCTGCAATCGCTCACGACGCGATTCGTCTCGTGCTATCCGAACGCGGGCCTGCCAAACGAGGAAGGCCGGTACGGGGAGACGCCGACATCTCTTGCGGAACAGCTTGGCAGGTTCGTCGAGCGGGGCTGGCTCAATATTGTGGGCGGATGCTGCGGGACCACGGAAAAGCACATTCGCGCGATCGCGCAGATGGCGGAAGGCAAGGCTCCACGACGACCGCCAGAGCCGAATCATCGCGCCGTGTATTCCGGCATCGACGTTATCGAAGCCGAAGAGAGCACGCGACCGCTGATCGTCGGCGAGCGCACCAACGTAATAGGATCGCGTGCATTCAAGAATCTGGTCGGCGCGGAACAGTGGGAGGAAGCCACCGAGATCGCGCGCAGGCAGGTGAAAAGCGGCGCGCATATTGTCGATGTCTGCCTGCAAAGCACCGACCGCGACGAGATGAAGGATATCCCGCCGTTCTACGATCAACTGATTCGCAAGATCAAAGCCCCGATCATGATCGACACCACCGACGCGAAGGGCATCGAGCTTGCGCTCACGTATTGCCAGGGGAAAAGCATCATCAACTCGATCAATCTGGAAGATGGCGAAGAGAAATTCGAGCACGTGTGCCCGCTGGCGCGGTCGTATGGGGCCGCGGTGATCGTCGGATGCATTGATGAAGATCCCGTGCAGGCGCAGGCCTTTACACGCGAACGGAAGCTGGAAATTGCGGAACGCTCGCGCGAACTGCTAACGGAGAAATACGGCATCCACGCGGAAAACATCATCTTCGATCCGCTCGTGTTCCCGTGCGCCACGGGTGACGAGAACTACATCGGCGGCGCCGTGGAAACGATCGAGGGGATTCGGCTGATCAAGCAGAAAATTCCCTACGTGCGGACCGTGCTGGGAATTTCCAACGTGTCGTTCGGGCTGCCGGCGGGCGCGCGCGAAGTGGTGAACTCGGTTTTCCTGTACTACTGCACGAAAGCGGGCCTCGATCTGGCCATCGTCAACGCGGAGCGCATTGAGCGATTCCCTTCCATTCCCGAACGAGAGAGAACACTGACGGAAAATCTGCTTTTCAATCGCGTGCCGGTGGAAATTCCCGAAGGCCATCCGCAAGCGGCGCTTCTGCGCGGGGCACCCGCCGATTGGCGCGAACAATCTCGCGAAGAAAAAGCAGCGATCAATCAGTTCAATATTGCCGCGATATCGGACCACTTTCGCGGCGCGGGCACGCGCAAGAAGGCTAAGGCCGCGGACTTGCCGCTCGATCAGCGGCTCGCGAACTACATCCTCGAAGGCTCGAAGGATGGCCTGGTTGCGGACCTGGATCTCAAGCGGGGAGAAGGAGCCGCTCCGCTGGAGATTATCAACGGCCCGCTGATGGGCGGAATGGCCGAAGTCGGGCGGCTTTTCAACAACAACGAGCTGATCGTCGCCGAAGTGCTCCAATCGGCGGAAGCGATGAAAGCCGCCGTGAACCATCTCGAGAAATTCATGGAGAAGGCGGATGTGGAAAAACGCGCGAAGGTGATTCTCGCCACCGTGAAGGGCGACGTTCACGATATCGGGAAGAATCTGGTGGAAATCATTCTGAAGAACAATGGCTACGACGTGATCAATCTCGGCATCAAGGTTCCGCCGGAGGAGCTGATCCGCGCGCACCGCGAGCATCAGCCGGACGCCATCGGGCTTTCCGGCCTGCTCGTCAAGAGCGCGCAACAGATGGTGACGACGGCATCGGATTTGCGCGAAGCGGGAATACGCGTGCCGTTGCTGGTCGGCGGCGCCGCACTATCGGAAAAGTTCACGAAGACAAAGATCGCGCCGCAGTACAACACGGCGGTCTGCTACGCGAAAGACGCCATGACCGGGCTGCGCCTGATGAACGAGCTGAGCGATCCGGCGCGTCGCGACGGAACATTGCAGGAGCACACGCACGTTGGCACGGCCGTCCTCGACGAGCCTGCGCCACGCCCGGCAGAACCAGCGGGCGAAGAGCGGTCGGCGCGAGTTCGCGTTGACTTGCCGATTCCACAGGTGGCGTATCTTGACCGGAAGAAGCGCGTGGTCCCCGATCTGAATGAGGTCTGGAGCTACGTGAATCCGTACATGGTTTTCGGGCGACATCTCGGCTTCCGCGGAAATTTCGAGAAGGCCCTCGCCGAACGCGACCCGAGAGCGCTGGAACTATTCAACAACATGGAAGAAGTGAAGCGCGAGGCCGCGAAGTTCATGAAGATCTCCGCTGTGTGGCAGTTCTTCGAAGCGGAGCGCAAGGGCAATTCGATTGCTCTATTCGCTCCGAACGGAAGCGGGCCGCTTCACACGTTTCATTTTCCGCGCCAGCGCATCGGCGACAAACTTTGCCTGAGCGATTACGTTCTTCCGCCGCGCGATGGCGCGCGCGATCACATCGCGCTCTTTGTCGTCACGGCCGGTGCCGGCATTCGCGAACGGGCGGAGGCGGAAAAAACCGCCGGAAATTACTTTTTCTCCCACGGATTGCAGGCGCTCGCCCTTGAAACGGCCGAGGCTTGCGCCGAATGGCTGCACCGGCGAATCCGCGAAGATTGGGGCTTCCCCGATCCTCCGGCGATGACCATGGCGGATCGTTTCACCTCAAGATACCGCGGGAAACGCTACAGTTTCGGCTATCCTGCGTGCCCGAATCTGGAGGACCAGGCTGGCATCTGGCTGCTTCTTCACCCGGAAGAAATCGGAATCCATCTAACGGAAGGAATGATGATGGACCCGGAAGCGAGCGTCAGCGCGCTTGTATTTCAACATCCGGATTGCACCTATTTCTCGGTGGGCGAGCAGGGCGACGCATAGAAATTGCCTGAGTGAATCCTGGCTCGACTCCCGCCAATTAACTCTTAGGTACCCCTCTCGATCTTTCGCGCGAGACGGTGGCGCCTTGATGTCCTACGATGGTGTTGCGATGCCGAAAGATATCATCGATTTCACGCCCGACCGGCAGGACCCGCTCCCAACCCAAAACCGCACTCCACAATCCGATGTCGAACAGGCTCTCCCGTACGTCGGCGCCTACCCAAAGCAATTCCAGCGACGACGAGACGATACCCTCCGGTGGATTGTGCTGGCGATGTTGGTAGGGACGGTCGTGGCGTTCGCGTTCGTCAATTATCTTGCGAAGTAGCCCCGCTCTGTTGGGCATCAGGGTGATTGTCACGCTCCTTTTCCAGTGCTAGCATCGCTTCATGCCGCACGAATTCCGCGAAAACGAACGTTACCCTGAAACGCAGACCTCGGCGGCCCGCGGCATGGGTCCTCCGCGGAAGGGGATCGGCGCCGATGTTCTCGATCCCCCTGGGGAAGTTCCTGGCCTCTTCCGGCATCCGCGCATCTTCATTTGGTTGGGAATTCTCTTACTCGTAGGGTCTATTGTCGCACTGGTGATGACGTGGTTGCTTCGAAGGTAGTTCCGCTTCTTTCTCAAGACTCAACTCTTCTTCGCGAGCAGCGATATTGCCCGATCCGTCGCTCGGCGCCGAGGGCCGATATAGAGCGATAACGCCGTTTTCCCGGGCCTCGGGAGTAGTATGGCCATTTGCGGCACCGCCGCCCTTGGAGTGCGCCGCGCATGGGGTCGCTTCCGTGTGACGGCCCCGCTTGCAAGGAATTCGACCATCAGGTGATGAGGCCAGTTCAAATAGGTCCACTACTGACCATCAAGGAGGGAGTGACATGAATCGCCGAATGCTCGTCGCCGGAATGGTATTGGGGGCTGCGGTGCCTCCCATGAATCTCCTGACACTAGCCGCCGCTGGAAACGCTTCGTCGGAAGCAGCGGCGGCGCTGGAGGCAATGACATCTTCCACATTGCGATCTTTCGTTTTGGAAAGGAGCACATCAACGAAGCGGTCGCCGCGTTTCACTCGCTCGCTTCTGCGTCCCGGCAAGACCCAGGGAATCTCCGTTACGACATCTACCGTGGTATCGATGACGATCGGGAGTTCTATGTCGCGGAGCACTGGGCCTCGCCGGCGGCGTTAGCCGCCCACGAGCGCACGGAGGCGTTCCTCCACTTCGGTCAGGGTGTGCTGGCGAAATATGCGACGCTTCATGACGCGGTTACGGCTCGTCCCTTTGACGTTGGGTAGCGGCTCGGCGAGCGATCTCTGGAGGCGAGTAGCGATTCTGAAGTTCCACTCTCGGGTAACCGGAATCCCTCCACATTACTTGACTCGCTCACACCGAGTCTCATAGAGTTCCCTCACCTATGAACAAAACCATTCCTTCGCTGTTCCTTTCGTGCCTCGCAATCTTTCTCTCCGTGACCCTCTCTGGGAACTCGGAGGCACAGTCTCAGAGTCAGGCGCAGCAACCGCAAGAGTACGCTCACGCGGGACCGAATCCGGATTGGCCGACGACGGCCGTCCGCGCCAGCAAAGGAATGGTGGTGAGCGACGAAAAACTCGCGTCGGATGCGGGCGTCGAAATCATGAAGCAGGGCGGCAACGCGGTCGATGCCGCCGTGGCGGTGGCGTTTGCGCTGGCCGTGGTTGAACCCCAGGCGGGCAACATTGGCGGCGGCGGTTTCATGCTGGTGCGCAAAGCGGACGGGAAAGCCGAATTCGTGGACTATCGCGAAACGGCGCCTGGCAAAGCCTCGCGCAACATGTACCTTTCCGTGGATGGCGCCGTGGATACGAAGGCTTCCGTGAGGGGTTACAGGGCAGTGGGCGTGCCGGGCACGGTTGCGGGTCTTACGCTGGCCCTCAGCAAATACGGAACGATGAAGCTGCCGGACGTGATGGCGCCTGCGATTCGTCTTGCGGAAGAGGGCTTCCCGCTGAGTGAAATGCTCGCCGGTCTGCTCCGCAGTCACGCTTCGGGCCTTCAGCAGTTTGCCAACAGCCGGCGCATCTTCTTGAAGGACGGCGACTATTACCAGGCGGGTGAAATTCTGAAGCAGCCCGAGTTGGGGGCGACGCTCCGTCGAATCGCGAAGGATGGAGCCGCCGAGTTCTACCGCGGTCGCACCGCTCACGATCTCGCCGCCGAGATGAAAGAAGAGGGCGGATTGATAACCCTCGACGACCTCGACCGCTACCGCGCAAAAATTCGCGAGCCACTCACGAAGACGTACGCTGTGAACGGTCACCAATGGGAGATCATCACGAGTCCGCCGCCGAGCTCAGGCGGCGTCGCAACGATTGAGGCTCTGAACATTCTGCAAACCGTTCCACTCAAATCGTGGGACGACCCGGAATCAGTGCACTGGGTGGTGGAGGCGATGCGGCGCGCGTTCGCGGACCGAGCCATGTATCTGGCGGACCCGGACTTCGCGAGCGTACCTGTCGCGGGACTGATTTCCGGTTGCTATGCGGATTCGCTGCGCGCAACGATCGATCCGGCCAAGGCGTCTTCGAGCCAGCAGGTCGGTGCCGATGATCCCAAACTTCTCCAGAAGCAATCCCTTTCGCCATGTACGGAGTCCGACGGCCGCTCAGCCGTAGCGGATAAGTACGCTGCTGCCATTGCCATTGCCGAAGCCGCTCGCGAAGGTCATACCACTCACTTCTCGGTCGCGGACGGTGCCGGAAACGCCGTCTCGAACACCTATACGCTAAACGCCTACTTCGGTTCGGGCGTAGCTTCCCACGATGGCATTCTCTTGAATGACGAGATGGACGATTTCACGACGCATCCGGGTTCCACCAACATGTTCGGCTTGATTCAGTCGGAAGCCAATACGGTGGGTCCCGGAAAACGCCCCCTGAGTTCGATGATGCCGACGATTCTGCTGCGCGACGGCAAACTGAGCTTCATCACCGGTTCGCCGGGCGGCCCGACGATTATCTCCGTGACGCTGCTTTCGATTCTGAATTGGATGCGACTCGGGATGGATGCGCAATCCGCGATCAATGCGCCTCGTTTCCACCAGCAATGGATGCCGGAGGACGTCGTCCTGGAGCCTTCGATTTCTCCGGCCGTTTTGCAGGATTTGCAGGGCAGGGGCTACCACATCGCGCAGAACCCGCGGTGGCTGGGAATGATCGAAGCCATCGGCATCGATCCCAGCACAGGCGAGCGGCTCGGCGCCGGCGACCCCAGGCGAAACGGCGCAGCGTCCGGCTATTGACGCGAGAGCGTTTTCCACGGACCATGGTTATTCTTCACTGAGGCGCTGGGGACTTCATGCAACGCGTTCTTTCCACCTATCGGTATGTTCATCAACCGCTCGGGCCGACGCTGCTCGCCGAAATCGCGCAGGCGGGCATTCCCGCAATCGAGATCTTCTGCTCGCTGGGACATTTCAACTATCCCTCGCAGGCGGCGGTGCGCGAACTTGCTGGCGCGCTTGAAGAATCTGGTCTCAAGCTGCATTCCTTGCACTCGCCGACGGAGCGCGACACCGCCGTTGGGCGAGACAGCGGCGTTCCGATTTCGATTTCGGATACGGAACGCGTCCGCCGGACGGATGCGGTAGACGAAGTGAAGCGGGCACTGGAAGTGGCCGAGCGGATTCCCTTTCAATACCTGGTCCAACATATGGGTCACTCCCGGCAGATGGCCGACCCCAAGAAATTCGATGCAGCATTCAATTCGCTCGAGCATCTCGTCATTTTCGCCAAGCAGCGCGGCGTCACGATAGCCCTTGAAAACACGCCGGGCGAACTCGGCTCGCCGGAATCGCTCCAGCAGTTCATCAAGGAAACCCACTTGAACGGCGTGAAGTTGTGCCTCGACGTCGGGCACGCGCATCTCGACTCAGGCGTGAGCGGCGCGTTCGAACTAATGAGCGAACGCCTTGTCACCACGCACATCCACGATAATCACGGGGAAAAGGACGAGCACCTGCTGCCCTATGAAGGGACTATCGACTGGGATGCGACTCTCGGACTGTTTTCCGGAGCCTCTCAGCCGCTTCCGATCGTTCTCGAGTTGAAGGAGCAGACTGCGGGCGGACCAGTGCTCGATCAGGTGCGGGCGACGTTCGATAAGATCAAAGAGAATCTCGAGAAACGATGACGCAGGAAACACACGCCGGCTTTCCCATAGTTTCCATCGAGCACGCGGGGCAGCATGCAGGGAGTGCCGTCACGATTCGCGGCTGGCTGTACAACCTTCGCGAGTCCGGCAAATTGCTGTTTCCTATTTTCCGAGACGGCACCGGCGTGATTCAGGGCGTCGTGTCGCTGAAGGAAAATCCGGCGGCGTTCGAGGCGCTGAAAGGTCTGACGCTTGAATCCAGCGTGATCCTGAGCGGCAAGATTCAGACCGAACCACGCGCTCCGGGCGGCTACGAAATTCACGTGAATGCGCTCGAAGTGGTGCAGCGAGTTCCGGACGCAACGCCGTATCCGATTCAGCTCAAAGAGCACGGCGTCGACTTTCTGCTCGATCAGCGCCATCTGTGGATTCGAACGCCGCGACAGGCCTCGATTCTGCGCATCCGCGCCCAAGCCGAGGGCGCTGCTCGGAATTACATGGATAGTCAGAGTTACACGCTGACCGATGCGCCGATTTTCACGCCGGCGGCCTGCGAAGGCACCACCACGCTCTTTGAAGTGAACTATATCGACGACCAAAAAGCCTATCTTACGCAATCGGGGCAGCTTTACGTCGAGGCCACAGCCGCGGCGCTAGGGAAGGTGTACACATTCGGTCCCACATTTCGCGCCGAAAAATCCAAGACGCGTCGGCATCTGACCGAGTTCTGGATGCTTGAGCCCGAAGCCGCATTTGCGCACCTGGAAGACATGATTCGGCTCGGCGAAGGGCTGGTTAGCGCCGTCGTGCAGTCCGTGGTGAAGAACAAGGCGCGCGAACTCGAGACCTTGCAGCGCGACGTATCGAAACTCGCAAAAATCGAGCCGCCGTTTCCGCGCATCAGCTATGACGAGGCCATCGGCGTCCTGCAGAGCACCGGAAACTCCGCGAAATGGGGCGATGATTTCGGCGGCGACGAAGAGACGATTCTCTCCAAGAACTTCGACAAGCCCGTGATCATCCATCGTTATCCCGCTGCGATGAAAGCGTTCTACATGGCGACGGACCCCGAGCGGCCCGAGCTTTCGCTCAGTTTCGACATGATTGCGCCGGAGGGATACGGCGAGATCATCGGCGGAGGCGAGCGCCAGTCGAACTACGAGACGTTGATTCGGCGCATTCGCGAAGAAAAGCTGCCCGAAGAATCTTTCCAGTGGTATCTGGACCTGCGGCGCTACGGCAGCGTTCCGCACGCGGGCTTTGGACTGGGCCTTGAACGCACGGTGGCGTGGATTTGCGGAACGGAGCACATTCGCGAGGTCATCCCCTTTCCACGGATGCTGTATCGCGTCTATCCTTAAGCGTCCCTCCAGCGTCTCGGGATCGCAAAAAGAAGCCAGCATGGCAGAAAAAATCCGAATCATCGGAGTGCCGATGGACCTCGGCGCCAGCCGTCGCGGCGTCGATATGGGGCCCTCCGCCCTGCGCGTGGCGGGATTGCAGGCGAAGCTGAAACAGCTCGGGCGGCAGGTGGAAGATATCGGCAACATCATCGTGAAGCAGCCCGAAGAACAGCACTACGGCGTGAAGAATGCGAAGTATCTCGAGGAAATTTCGGTCACATGCAAGGGACTTGCTGACATCGTTTTGAAAACGCTGGACGAGGATTTGCTGCCGCTCGTGCTGGGAGGCGACCATTCCATCGCGGTCGGAACCGCGGGGGGCGCGGCCGCGCACTACCACAAGGAATCGAAGCGAATCGGCCTCATCTGGCTTGATGCGCACGGAGACATGAACACACCGGAATCCTCGCCATCGGGCAACGTTCACGGAATGCCGCTCGCGTCGATCATGGGCTACGGGCCGCCTGAACTAACCGACCTGGGCGGAGTCAAGCCGATGGTGGAACCGCGCAATATCGCCCT
>Ga0070761_10002216_pt1 | contig 11967 bp, 16 predicted proteins | sample HubBroMetageREF1_FD_66724 | JGI IMG/M metagenome (GOLD analysis project Ga0070761, IMG submission 66724) | Reference soil microbial communities from the Hubbard Brook experimental Forest, New Hampshire, USA - Hubbard Brook CCASE Soil... | ecosystem: Environmental > Terrestrial > Soil >...
CCGACGCGACACTGAAGGCGCCCGACGCGACACTGAAGGCGCCCGACGCGACGCCGCCCGGCGAGGCCCCAGACGATCCCGACGACTGCGGCGCCTGCGTCAGCCCGCCGCAAGCCGACACACACAGGGGAATGACCCCGATTCCCACTGCGCCCGCAAAGAGCGACCGCGGAACAAATGCCGTCTTTTTGGCTCTCTTGCGTTTGGCCATGGGCGCCGTCCTTTCGAATGGGCGCCGGTGTTACAAGAAGCGAGCCAGCCACCAAACCCAGGAAAAACGCGGACCTCGCGTGAGCCATTGTGTGCCAGTCGACGGCGCCGAGAGGCAACCGCGTCACGCTCGCATTCGCAACCGGCCTCGGATGCGGACTCACAGACGGCGCCCTCGTTGCGCTGCGCCCGTGGATTCGGCGGCACGCGGATGGGCCCGGCCGGAAGATAGAACGGAGCGCCGTCGCTCAGTCGTCGACGTCTTCATCGAGCAAACCTTCGACGAGATCCTCGAGGTCGCGCTTGTTCTCGATCGCATCTGCTCGACGACCTGCTGCGCACACTCGAGGGCGGCGACCAGAACGTGGTCACCCTCGCGGCGCAGAGGACGACACGACGCTAGGCCCACCCTTCTGTGCTTCGGTGTCTTCCAGGAATTTGAGGTACGGGAGGATGCCTGAGAGGCTCCGCGCGCGATTGCGATCTGGGCAATTGACGATGCGCTTGCGATCGTCGAGATAGAAGCGATGAGCTCCAAGCCCCTGGCAGTGGCGCAGGTCGCTCGGAAGATCGTCCTCTTGCGAGGCGGGCGAGTCATGCTCGATGCGGATCTCGCAGCTTGTACGAAGTGGAGACGCGGTCTCTCGTCCAGGCCGTCAGCCGCAACGCGGATCGCTTTCCGTCCGATTTCATGTTTCAGCTCACAGCGGAAGAGAGGGCCATTTTGAGATCACAAACTGGGATCTCAAGTTCCTACGGCGGGCGCCGGAATCTGCCCTACGCGTTTACCGAGCAAGGCGTCGCCATGCTCTCCAGCGTTCTCCGTAGCCCTCGCGCGATCGCGGTGAATATTGAGATCATGCGTGCGTTTGTCCGCCTTCGGGCGATGCTCGCGAAGCATGCGGCTCTGGCCCGCAAGCTCGCTACGCTCGAGAGAAAGTACGACGCCCAGTTCAAAGTGGTGTTCGACGCGATCCGCGACCTTATGGCGCCGCCCGCGAAAGCGCGCCGCCCCATAGGCTTCAAGCCGTGACTCCAATTGGCTCACCACCACGGGAGAGGCCGACCCCGCTACCGTAAGCAGCTTCCGACTGGACAAGTACCTGGTGACGGTCGGACGGTTCCGTCAGTTCGTGAACGCTTGGAACGGCGGAGCGAGTTGGCACTAGCCAGGACGGCCCAGCGACAGGTAGCGAAGAGCAAAGCTCATGCCCGCGGCCTGAAGGGCGTCAGCGCTGTTCGGAATCGAAGCGTCAAGATCGAAGCCCATGGCTGGAAAGGTGGCGGGAGTAATCTGCATAGCGCCCAAGCGCCTCGATTGGGGGTATCGCGTTAGGGGATGGCACGAAGCATTTGCGTCGCGGTACAGACCAGACCGTGCCGAATCAAGAAAATAGAGCAGCGAGTTTTGCGCCGATAGGCGAACCTAGACCCGAGCACGGGTCGGGTCCGACGGCGGCCTTATAGAAGCCATTTCCGCCGCTCGTAATGTCGTTAAAGCAGCCAGGGTTCTGCCAGAGGGTTGGAGTCACAAACCCAAGCTTCGTCCCGAACGCCGCGAACAGACCTGCGTAAAGTGGAGCCACCGCACTCGTCCCTCCTTCGCCGACGATCGGCTGCCCGTGGCAAAAAATGATGTAACCAGTGTTGGGATCGGCATCCGCTGAAACGTCGGGCACCATCCTTCCCAGCCCGCGCGGTGGACTCGGCGCGCCCGTCTGAAAGGATTGAACGGGGAAGAACGTCGAATATCCGCCTCCGGTTCCTTCCCCTTTGGTGTCCTTCGGATTTGCCGCATCGTTCCAAACGACCTCCGCGTTTGGGGTTTTGCTCGTCCCGCCACACCCGATCACGTGCGGGCAGGAAGACGGGCAATCCACGTTCGCTGGGGTCTTTCCGCCATCACCGGAGTCGTTATCACCCGATGCAGCGAACACGACCAGCCCTGCCTGCGTCGCTGCAAGCGCAACGGATTCCATCTGCTCGACAGCCGCTTTGCCCCAGTTGGCCTCGTCCGACCCCCAGGAGATGGAACAGACGTCACACCCGTCCGCCGTTGCTTTCTGAACGGCCGCGCCGATGTCGGAAGCCCAGTAGATACGGATGCTCGCCGGCTTTCCCGTCGCGATGTAATACGCCGCCCCAGCTACCTGGATGTCCAGCGCGACCTCGAAGTCCGGATCGTCCTGCTGGCCCAGGCTCTGATTGGGATTGTTCTTCGTCCCGTCGACGGACACGTCCACGATCTGCGGGGAGGGTTGGCCGATCGACTTGAAGAAGGAGTCCACATCGGACTGAACCCAGCCCCCCCCCAGCTCCACGATAGCGATCACACCGCCGCCGCTGAGGCCTCGAGGCCAGTTGTAAGCTTCGCAGAGGTTTGGCAGAGTGAAAGGCGTCTCGTTGGGGGCGCTCTCCGTCACCGCCCGGCTGCCAAAGCGTTGATGTCGCAACTTGAAGTACGGCTTGACTTGGTGTCTGTGAGTCATGATGTCCCCTCGCGGCAATTTGCGTGTCCATCCGATCCGGACGTCAGAGCTGCGGCGAAACTGCGCGAAGAACATGGCCGGAAATCATGTCCGCGAGCCATAGTTATTTCTTCAGCTTCGGAAAAGCTGCCGACGACAGTGATTTCGACCACGTACGGTGCCAAAACTCAGTCGCGGTTCGCGCGCGGCGACGACGATCATCCGCGGACGATCCAGGCGTCGTCACCCCGTCTCGAGCGTCGCGTCCGAGTCGGGCAGCATGTCCGGCGGCAGCTCGGTAGAGACCAGGTTCCCTTCGGCGTCGACGATTCCAAGTCGTTCGAGCCGTCCGCCAACAGATTCGGCGAGCACTTCGGAGGATGCTGCGAGCGCCGCTGACGCACCTATCTTGGTGCAGCAGGCCTATGGAGCCGCTGTCATTCCGGACGAGTGAGGCCCATTCCAGTAGTGGGTCAGCTTGAGATCGCCTACTGCTCGCCCATCGCATCGACGCCACCATCGACGATCCACGGTACTTCGTGGCAGGCAGGGTCCCCTGGGCAAACGCCGGACGGACGGGCAGCCCGCTCGCTTCACCACGACCCGCAGATCCGGTCGTGGCACAGCCTGGCTCACCCGTTGTGTCGATTGCCGAGGCACTCCGCCGCGATTCGGTGGCCAACACGCCCGGCACGGCTCATGCTGTGAACGCCGCAATGGAAAAGCGCGCCGATCTTCTACGTGCGGTCGCCGCAATTCTTGCGTTCGTGGGGTGCAGCGGCCCGTCGAGCGACGGGGCCCCTTCGACACCAGCCCAACTGGCCCATGCGAGCGCAGTGCGCGTTCCAGCCTCCTCGCTATCGCAAGACTCTCTGAACGCCGCCGTCGCGGCCAACAATGCTTTTGCGGTCGACCTTTACTCACGGCTCGTTTCGGCTGCCGGCGCGACCAACGTTCTCACTTCGCCGATTAGTGCGTCACTGGCCCTTACGATGACCTATGCAGGCGCGCTGGGCCAAACCGCGACCGAGATGGCGACCGCTCTACACTTGGGCGATGCGGTTCAGGGTTCGGAGATTTTCGATGGGCAAAACGCTCTCAGCCAAGCCCTCGCATCTCGCGGTCCCTCAGCCTTGATGGTCGCAAAGCAGAACGCCCAGCAAGGCGGCCAGCCCGCCCCGTCCGCAAGCGACTACGAGCTTCAGGTCGTCAACTCAGTATGGGGAGAGAAGACGTATTCGTGGGCCGCACCGTTTCTCGGCATCTTAGCCGGAAGCTACGGCACGGGCGTGTACCTGCAAGACTTCATCAACCAGTGGGACGCTGCGCGCCAGACGATCAACGCCTGGGTCAGCTCCGAGACCGATGCCAAAATCAACAACCTGCTTCCTGAGGGCTCGCTCGACAATTCGACGCGGATGGTCCTCGTCAATGCCATTCACCTCAAGTTTCCGTGGCTGAACACATTCGATTCGTCAGCCACGGCGGCAAGCACGTTCACGCGCGCCGATGGGACGACGGTTTCGGCGAGCTTCATGAATCAGACGACGACATTCCCATACGTGGACGACGGTCAGGCGCAGATCGTCGGATTACCGCTTTCCGGCCAGGTGTCGGTGGTGATCGCGCTTCCGCACCCGGGCCTGGACCTCACAAGCTATGAGGCAGGCCTGTCGGTGACGTCGGCCGCGCTCTCCCAGCCGCGCGCAAGCGCTCTTGTGGCGCTTTCGGTTCCAAAAGTCACGTTCACCTCACCGACGTTTTCGCTCATGGCCTCGCTCAAAACCATGGGAATGGTCCAGGCGTTCGACATGATGTCGGCAAACTTCCATGGCATTTGTCCAAACCCACCGGACGGGAATCTTTACGTATCCGACGTATTGCAAAAGGCGACCGTCGCGATGCAGGAGACCGGGGTCGAGGCGGCTGCGGCGACCGCTGTCATCATCGATAGAGCCACCTCCGGGGAATCATCGCCGCCGACGCCGGTCCCGATGATTGTCGAGCGCCCGTATCTCATCGCCATCGTCGACGTGTCGACCGGGGCTGTTCTCTTTCTCGGGCACATCGAGGACCCGACCAACTCGGGCAGTCCGTAGGGCCCACCTAATACCCTCGGGCCTGGCCGTTGCCGTTGGCCGAGGTGGGCGTCATGGCGACACGCAGCACACCTCGTCGGCGTACTCGCAGCCCCCCGTAGGGCCCGCGCTAGCGCATATTGAGTTGGCGCTCAAGATGCACATCCCGCCCGCGTCCGCGCAAGCAGGTAGGGTGTCGGCGGGTGAAGAGCATCCACCTCGTTCCCCCACGCATGTGCCGTGACGACAGCACGGTCCCCACAAAAATTGGGCAACCGCAAAAGGCGTTACCCAGAGTGCCGGATCTGAGCGGCGCCTTGGAAATGTCGGCGTTGAACTTCGCAAGAGCCCCTACGTTGATGGCGGAATCGCCGCACGGGCAATACGCGGCGGAGCAATAGTCGCCCGAAAAAACCTCCTGGCAGTCGGTATCGACGGTGCACGACTGGTCGTAGCTGAAGGCGGAGATCATGCAGGCATCCGAGTAGGCGTCCGCGCCAGCGTCACTCGACGCGTCGGCGGTACCGTTGCCGACGACGTTGCCGCCGCAGCCCCAGGCGAGACAGCTGCAAATGGCGAACCCCATCCAGATGGAATGCGCCCGGCTCGATGTGTCACCGACCGGATGACAGGATAGCCACACGCAAGGAGCGTGCGCCATGGATCAGACAAGGACAAGTACGGAGCACACGGGCCCCCTCGCTTCTCGCCCGACGAGCTGATGACGTCGATGCCGGCGAGGCCGAGGGCGCTGCAGCCCTCCTAAGCGCCGCCATCAGCCGCGAGACCTGAAGTGAAGTGACCGGGCAACGGGGGTAAACCGCAAGCAAGAGCGAGCGCTTACTGTTCACCCCCTTCGGGACAGGCGCCGAAAATTTGGTAGTCCGCGCAGTCATTGAGGCACGCGGCTCCTGCTTCGACAGCCGGGATCGGGACACCCGCGTCGTTGTAGAAGTACACCATGCCCGATGCTCCCCACCCGGTCCAAAAGCCCCTGCATGCCAAGGGGCCGCCCCAGGTGTACTCGCCCCGCTGGGCAAGCCATTCTCAGGAGGGCCGCAGGTCGACCAAGGGCGGACAGTCCTCTGAATCGCACACGACGGCGGTCGGGTCGGCGTAGCAAGAGACCGTCGCGGCGATCCCACCGTCGACGGGGGGCTTCCCCGCAGGGACGGCGTTTTGGCAGCCCGTCGCGGTCACAGCGGAGAGCAAAACGAGCGCGACTCGCATCGAAGGCCGTTGTTGCCAACGCCAGCTCACTCGTGGCGACAGTGCCGCCAAACCGGAGATGCCCAAGAAGCGCGACGATTCGGGCATGACCTTCTCGCCCGACGAGCCCATAATCTCGATACGGGCGAGGCCGAAGAGGTCGTCGTTTCGTGCGGGTCACGCGCGCGACGTTCGCGCCGTCCTCGGCCCAAGTCATGGGGAGGAGGTCAACGCTCCACGAATGCCCTCAGTCGAACGATCGCCTCGTCCCACTGCCTGGAGATCTGAGCGAGGTACCGTTGCGCCTCCTCCAGGCGACGTGGCTGAAGCTCCCAGACGCTCGCCCGCCCGTCGCGCATGCCCTGCACCACGCCTGCCTTTGCCAGCACCCGCAAATGCCTGGTGATGGCCTGGCGCGTAACATCAGTCCCCGCCGTCAGACGCGAGATGGACAGCGGGCCTTGCTCGCACAGGCGGACCACGAGCCCTAAGCGTGTTGGATCGCCCAGCGCTCCGAACAAAGGCGCCGACGCGGTGAGCGCTCGTACCCCCCTGCTACGCGCCATCGGAAAGGTATTTCTCGATGAGCTTGGCTTGATGAGTCCAGCCTCCCTCGTTGGCGGTGAACGCTTGAGCGCGGCGGGCCAGTGGGATGCCGTCAAAGCCGGATTCGGTGATGGTCAGGAGCGTGCCGCCCTCGACCTCCTGCAAGTCGAAGACGACCAGGGTGGTGGGCTCGCTCGAATAGTCCACGGCGGGATCGACCGCAAAAGGGTGCCACCGAAACGAGAAGAGTCGCTCGGGCTCCACGCGATCGACGGTGACCTCGAAGGCCCTGCCCTCGTAGGGCTTTTGCAGCTTGGCCACCTCTTCGTCCACCTGGGTCGGGACGATCCTCCCGACGATGCGAGCACCTGTGACGAAAGGCCCGTCGAAGGCCACGCCAAACCATGCCCCGAACTGTCGTGCATCGCTTACGGCACGCCACGCCCGACCCGGCGGCGCTCGTAGCAAGACCTGTTTCTCGATGCGATTCGCGTTGGTCGCCATGCGCAACCTCCTTGTTGCACTTGCTAATAGCCACGCTCGCTCCCGACATGCAACCCAAATGTTGCGTCACGCAACCTCCGCCTTGAAGTGCACAGTCGACGGTGGACGCCCGACGCTGCAAACTCGCTCACCATCCCGCCAACAGATTCGTCGACCACTTCGGACGACGCCACGAACGCCGCTGACGGGTCGACCGACGCGGATGATGCGAGCGCGACCACGGAGCCGACCGATTCGTCGAGCGCCGCCGACGTGCCTTTGGCGGTCGCCGCCTACGGAGCCGCCGTGATCATTGACGAGTGAGGTCCGCTCCTATTCGGGTCCCTCGCACACGAATCCGGTGCCCATGTACTCCCAGTGCGTTCCGACGTCCACAGCCGCTCCCGCGTCGGAACAGATGCAGGCGCCGTCGCGCTGCAGCCAAGCGGCGAGATCTCGGCCTTCGAGAAACTCAATGGCGGCGACCAGCTCTTCCAGCGCCGTATTGCCGGCGCGCGTGCCGAGACCGTTGACCCTGACGCTGAAGGTCAGTGCGGCTTGGTTCTCAGTGCGACTCGCGCCTGCTCGCGAGCCCACGCGAGCGCAGCCTCGGCGTCGGTGAACGATGCGAAGGGAAAATCCTTTCGGGTGCGCGCCCAGGTGTAGCCAACATAGAGCGCGCGCAGGATCGGATTGGGGATGAATATGGCTTCCGCGAGGAACGCGCCTTGCGCAGAGAGCCTGTCGGATGCCTCGGCAAGGCGCTTTCGATGCAGGGGCGTCGGGCTTGTGATCGCGAGCCTGCCGATATCAATGAGCATGACCATCGGGCCGCGCTTCTGAAAGATGCTTTGAAGGCGCCTTTCAAGCTCGGCGATCTCGTCGAAGGTGATGACCGCGCCGTAGGTGATCCGAACAATGGGCCACGAAGAGTCGTCCACGTTCGGTGTCATCGGTTCACCCGGGTTTGCGTGCGGTCACGTCATACGATGGCGACGTCGGTCATTCGCGCGAAATCGAGGACGACATGGCGGACGAGGGGGGCTCGCCAGCAATCTCGTCGCCCTCGCACCTGAACGTAGCCACTTCGCGAGACGTGCGGTATTCCCACCACCAGCAAACCCTGAGAGACGTGCTCCAGATCGGAAGGGCCCCTTGTGGTCAGAGTGGGCTAAGGCGCCGCGTTCGCCGGGCGCTTCGGAGCTGGTGGCAGTCGGCCCTTTTTGAGACCCCGGGACGAAGAGTCGCGGCTCAACAAATAGCTATAGACGGCCCACTTCCCTCGGGCGTACGCGCCGCGAACCACCGCACCCCCGTCAGCGCTGTAGGGTTGGGGCGCGCGCGCAAGGCCTCACCGCGATCCATTGCGCCCGAGGAGCGAGCGATCGAAGAAGGCGACGAGCCGCCGGGCATACTCTTCGCCCGCAACTTGCGCATAGCCCCCGTGAACGGCTCCGTGCACGATCCACAGCTCCTTCGGCTCGGACGCGACCGAATAGAGCCTCTCCGACGAGCCTGGGGGCACGGTCCGATCGGCGTCGCCTGTGATGAAGAAGACCGCACGCGGTCCGATCGCGGGAACGCTGGCCAGAGGGTGAAGCGTCACGACGCCCGCCCACCGGGCTGTCCAAAGGGCCGGCAAGGCCGAGAGGGGCCCCCATTGGCCGAAGTCGCGGCGGAGGGACTCGTCGGCGTCGGTGTAACAGCCCGCAAGGACAACACCTCGAAGTCGCGCGTCACGCGCCGCCACCTCGGCGAGAAACGCGGCACCGGTCGAGAAGCCGTAGGCGCCGATCCCCCCCGAATGTATGCCCGGTTCGGAGGCGAGCATCTCGATGGCGAGGCGCAGGGAGTCCTCCTCGTTCCCGCGGCGCTTCTGCCCGCCGCTCTCTCCGTCGCCGGGGAGATCGAACATCAAGACCCCGTACCCGGCTCCCGAAAGAATGCGGGCCTCGGGCAGGAGCTGCGTTCGATCGGTGCGGGAGCCGTGCACCAGCAGCACGGCAGCCCCGTTGGCCGAGTCGAGCAGCCACCCGCGTAGGACGATCCCTTTCGACATCTGAAGGCTGAAATCCTTCGCCGCGCCAAGCCATGCTTCCCCCGTGAGCCGCGGCACCGCGTGTCGTGTGGGCGCGATCGAAGCCAGCTCACCTCTCGCGGCACGCGCCGCGATGACCGTCGCGGCTAGCGCCAGGGCGCCGAGGGCTCCTCCCGCCAAACGAGCTGGGGTCATTCGGGTCATATCGCGTCGTCCATCAGGTTTGAAGGCTAGCCCTTCTTTGCGAGGTTCAGCCGCTGGCCGCCAGATCGCATCGACCACGCCCTGAGAGATGAGCCTCGATCGCGCGGAGCCCAGAACGACAATTGGTACGAGGCCTCATCCCCCGACGCGAAAGAGTTTCCGTCGTCGGTCGCATGAAGGGCTTGCGTCAGCGCCCGGCTCACCCGCGACGCTACGTCGAGGGCGCCAGGAGGCCTACCGAGTAACTTGATGTCCGCTTCGCAGCGTTCGACATGGATCCTGACGCGTCGCTGCATGCGGAGCGCTACGCGGAGAGTCGCCCCGTCCTCTCCAGTCGGCGTGGACGCGCCCGATGATTGCGACGCTCGCGAGACGGACACCAAGTCGCTCAGCCATCATGTTTCCGCGGTCCATAGCTTCGCGGATGGCCACATGGGGCACGCTACGACATGGTGGGGATTGTCTTCGTGGCGTGAAACCGAAGGCGAACGTAATCCGCGATCCAGGTGCCATTTGCGTCGCGGAGCTTTGGTTCTAGGTCCGCCTGCACCTCGCGGAGGTAGGCTCCACGCTCCTGCAACGGAAGAGCGCTGGTAAAGGATTCGCCGAACGTCTCGAGCCAGCCGATCACGTCGCCCGGCAGCGGGGTGGGGCGCGGGATGAGCGCTATCGAGTCGACGCGAAAGCCGGCGCGCTCGAGCCGCGTGGCGTAGTCACCGGGCGTAGGGAAGTACCAGGGTACGCGGGATTCCCCGTCGAGCCCGCGCGCGACGAGGGCCCTCACCAGCGCCGTGCGGATGGTGTGGACGCAGCCGATTCCGCCGCACTCCGCGACGAACCGGCCCTGCGCCCTTAGCGCTCGATAGACCCCGGAGAGAACGAGATCGGGCCGTTTTAGCCAATGCAACACGGCGTTACTGAAGACCGCGTCGAACTCGTTGTGGAAGGAGAGCGCTTCGCCGTCGCCGACTCGCGCATCGAGGCCCAGCATGTGGGCCCCGTCGACCTGCGCGGGGCTCGAATCGATAGCCACCACGTCGCAGCCAAGATCCGCGAGCTTCTTGGTAAGCACGCCGTCTCCGCACCCGAGGTCAAGGATCCGCTCGCCCGGCTTCGGGGCCAGCAGGTCGACAACAGGCATCCCGAGATCCGAGACAAAGCGCGCGTTCTTGGCGTAGCGATCGGGACTCCAGGATTGCGCCGGCACAACTTCCTCAAGGGTCGAATGAGTATGTCGGCGGCAGTCGGCAAGGTCAAAGGGGTGTAGCCACTGCAAGAAGAGGTGTTCTGGTGCGGTCCGTAGACGGCGGTTAGTTCCGTGCGTCGCGTCCCGCTCGTTTCGAGCGAGAGGCATGCTCACGAGCATCACGTCCCGACGGCGTATTCAACGAGGAACGCGTCGAGCTACAGCGACGCCACCGGCAGCATCGGATTGCGCCCAGACTGCCCGCGCACCGCAGCATCTTCAAGCCTGCGGTTTGCCTGGAAATCATGCGACAATCGGCGGCGATGGGTTTCTGGCAGTACGGGTGATCGAAGTGCTCACGAGGATCGACTAAGAGTAGCATGGCGCGTCGCGTTCTCGCGTTTATCGCAGTCCCGTCGTTGACCCTCGGCGCTTGTCAGTCGAACCTTACGTATCAGGACGACTCGGGCGCGAGCGGAAGAGCGACCGCCGGAACGACACACGATGCCAGCGCGACCGCATCTACAGGCTCCACGGGCTCTTCTGGCTCGATGGGCTCTGCCGGTTCCACGGGCGCGACCGGCGCTACCAATTCTACCGGCACGATGGGCGTTGCTGGGGCAGCTTCCGGCGATGGGAGCCAAGCGACGGATGGCGGTAGCGCAACCGGCCGCCCCTCGGGAGGCGACGCGGGTCCAGATGCAAGCATTCCCATCACACCGCAGTGCCCAACACCGACAGGGACGGCGGTGACCTTGACGCGGAACGCCGACGACGTCGTCATTGCCAACGGTCTCGTCACGGTGACCATCGGCAACAACGGGCAGATGACCCAGCTCACCACAGGCAGCCAGAAGCTGATGGCTGCGGGCGAGACGATGTATGTGTCGGAGAGCGGAGGCGCGAGCTACTATTCGATCAACGCGTCGTCGCACACCGTCGTGCAGCAGACCGCCGACACGGTCGAGGTCTCTTTCTTGGACACTTCCGGTGGAAACCACGACATGGATTGGGACCTTCACTACGTCGTGCGAGAGGGGGTGAGCGGCTTCTACTACTTCCTCATCACGCAGGTCGGGACGGCCACTCACCCGAATCCGGCCACGCTGAGTGAGCTTCGCACGGTACAGCGGTTCGACGAGACGGTCTTGACGAGCGGCTACGTCGGCGAGCGCTACGGTCTCTTGCCCCAAGAGGCGCAGCTGCTGGGAACGTCGATCCAGAATGCAGCGTACGTGATGACCGTCGCGCCGACCATTCTCGACACGGTTTCGTCGCTCCCGGGGGTTACCGGGCAAAACTACGACGAGGGGACCGTCTTTACGAAGTACGACTGGGCGACCTACCGGACGGAAGACCAACTCCACGGGCTGTACGGGAACGGCTTCGGCGTGTGGATGCTCTCGCCGAGTTGGGAGTTTTACACCGGAGGTCCCCTCAAGCAGGAGCTGATGGTGCAGGACGGCACCCTCTTGCTCAACATGTACCACGGCGGGCACGCCGGTTCGGCCATCACTACGCCTTCGCCCGCCAAATGGGACAAGA
>Ga0070761_10002218_pt1 | contig 11963 bp, 9 predicted proteins | sample HubBroMetageREF1_FD_66724 | JGI IMG/M metagenome (GOLD analysis project Ga0070761, IMG submission 66724) | Reference soil microbial communities from the Hubbard Brook experimental Forest, New Hampshire, USA - Hubbard Brook CCASE Soil... | ecosystem: Environmental > Terrestrial > Soil > Temperate...
GAAATGGCCGGCGTCGCCATCAAAGGTTCGCCCATCTCGTTTTTCTGCAACAGCTCGAAATGCGGGCCGGCTTTCACCACGAAGATGTCGCCGTCTTCGCTGGGCAGGTAGATCCTGCCGTCGGAAGCGACCGGCGAGCCGCTGAAGCCCGACCCCTGGTGCGGAATGCGCTCGCGGTAAATCTCCGCCCCGGTCGCCAGGCTGTAGCAATCGAAGACTCCGGCGTTGCCCAACACGTAGAGATAGCCGCTGTAAATCAGCGGCGTCGGCATGTATGGACCGCGCTGTTGCTTCTGCCACGCCACCCAGCGCGTATCGCCGGTAATGTCGCCCGCGGCTCCGGCGCGAATCGCAAAGATGGGAGCTTCCGGCCTGCGCCCGCTGGCCACCACGATCAGGCCATCCGCGGAGACCGGCGTGGGCGCGGTGATCTTGGAACTCCCGCCCAGACGCCACAGCTCCTTGCCCGTCGCCGGATCGTACCCGCGCACGAAATTCGAACCGTTCGTAACCAGTTCAGTCCGCGCCGGCCCCCGATAGACCGCCGGCGTTCCCCAGGATGGCAACTCGTCGCGCTCGGCCTTCCAAACAGTGCGGCCCGTCTCCCGATCGAACGCTTCCAGGAACGAGCCCTTCTGCTGGTCGCATTGCACGATGACCTTGTCCCCATATAGAATCGGCGAACTAGCCGTGCCCCACTCGTACTCGGGAAGGTCGTAAGCGCCCACGTTGAGCTTCCCCAGATCGCGCTTCCACAACAGCTTTCCGGCTAGATCGTAGGCGTACAGTCCTTGCGAACCGAAGAAGGCTATGACCACTTTCCCATCCGTTGCCGGCGTGGAGTTGGCATAAGTGGCCTTCATGTGGCGTTTCTCTTTCGGCACGCCCTCGTAAGCCGTGCGATCCCACTGGATCTTGCCGGTCTTGCGGTCGAGACATATCACCTTCCACTGTTGCGAACTGACGTCGTCCGACGCATCACCCTCACCGTACAGGCCACGCTTGAAGGATGCGTCCGGACGGCCGCTGCTGACGGCGGTGGTCACGAAGATCAGGTCCCCCCAAACGATGGGACTGGAATGCGCCAGACCTGGCAGGGCCGCGCTCCATTGGATCTGGGCGCCATGCGCGGCGTCCCACTTCACGGGCAGATTCTGGTTGTCGGCGACGCCGGAAGCGGCGGGTCCGCGAAAAGACGGCCAGTTCTGCGCGGCGGCAGTGGAGACAAGCGCCAGGAGCAATGCCGGAAAACGAAGGGCCATGGCTCTGATGATAGCGCGCGTCGCCCGGCTGGCGTGTCGGCCTCGCGCCGGCAAGAGTAACTATCGACTCGTAGCATGATTTGAGAGCGGACTCGGCATTCCTACACCGAGGAAGGCCGACGCTGCGCACCTGTCGCGGAGATCGGCGTAAACGGCAACGTTGAAAGGTCATGGCACTGACGATAGCCGTGTTAGGATGATCCCACGCAATGCGAACCTATCGCGTAACGGCGCGCAATACGGCGCCCGATTCCGAAAACCGCATTCACGACGACCGTGTTGCCGCGGCTTATGGCTTCCGCGCAGGCCTCGTGCCGGGCGTCACCGTCTACGGCTATCTCACCGTCCTCGTGATTGCCCGCTTCGGCGACGATTGGCTGGCGCGAGGCGGCATGCGCGTGCGCTTCTTGCAACCGGTTTACGATGGCGACGAAGTTGACGTTCGGTTATCCGAAAATATCGTCACCGCCAGCCAGGACGGAAACGTATGCGCTACCGCCGAAGTCCTCTGGCCGGAGGACGCGCCACCGTCCCTCGCGCTCTACCCCGAGGAACCGCTGCCCGCGGTGCGCCCGCCGGCATCCGCCGAATCCCTCGCGCCGGGACGGGTTCTCGGTACCCTGTACGCCGACCTGCCTCTGCCCGACCCCGCAGCCTTGCTCACGCTTTCCAATCACCTGCTGATGCAGAACATGCAACTCGGACCCTGGATTCACGCCGGCAGTGAAATCCGCCATTTCAGCCTGCCACGCGATGGCGAGCGGCTTTCGGTTCGCGGCCGCGTGGCGGAGCGCTTCGAGCGCAAAGGCAATCGGTTCGTCGTGCTGGACATCATCGTCACCGCTAACGGCGAACGACTGGTCCAACACGTGCGCCACACCGCGATTTACGAACTTCGCCCACCCACTGTCGGGTAGGATCGAAGAGCACACATGCGAATGGAGCCGGCGATGCTCGTGTGCGCTTCAGTCGAACAACCCGATCTGTTCCTTCGAGACCGGCTTGGGCTTGCGCCGGCGCAGGGGACTTCCCACTACTCCTAGAACCTGCAACTCGACAAGCGCGGCGCGCGGCAGGAACAACCGCTGATTGTTGGAGTACGGGTCCGGCGGGACCACGGTAAAGCCTTGCGCTTCCGTCAGCAGCAGGTTGTTGGCGAGAATTCCATCCATCACTTCGCCGTCCCGGAACCTAACGCGTACCCAAAGTCCGTCCAACTTGGGCCGCGTACTGAACACTTTGCGTTCGGTGGCCGGGTCGGGCGGCTCGAAATCCTTTACAAATTGAACGGCTTTCACTTCCGCATACGGCACCACGGAGTAGTTGCCATCCGGGGTCAGCAGTTCCACCCCGGCGGGCCGCAGATAGGTCAGCGGGTTCACAAACCCGAGCAGGGACTCCCGATCGAATCGGCTGATCCGGACTTTTTTTGAGGTCGAGCCGGCCAAATCAACCCCTAAATTGAAACATTCCTTTAAAGATGGTTTTAAACATGGGTCGGGGTTATTGTATCATTGACACGTGATTGGAACGATGGATAACGCGTCCGCGCCAGTAACCGGATTTCTGCCGGGTGAAACCGCCGCGTTCCTCGATTTCTGCAGAATCGAAAAGGGGTTAGCCATCAATTCCCTGGCGGCCTACCAAGCGGATTTGCAGAAGTTTGTGCAGTTCGCGCACCGCGAGTGCGGCGGCGCGATTCCGGACGTGGAAGCGGTGCGCCGCTATATGGACTCGCTTTACCGGGCTGGGCTTGGCAGCCGGTCGGTTGCCCGTCACTTGTCCACGCTACGCAGCTTCTATGCGTTTCTGGTGCGCGAGGGCCGCTTGCAAGGCGATCCAACCGAACACCTGGGTGCTCCACGGCAGTGGCAAACTATCCCTAAGTTTCTCAATCCGGAGGAGATTGAACTCGTCTCGCAGTCTCCGGACGGTGATCGGAAAACCGGTGTTCGGGACCACGCCATGATCGAACTGCTGTATGCCACCGGCCTGCGGGTTTCCGAGCTCTGCGGCTTGGCCATCGCGGACCTGAACCTGGACCTGGGCGTGCTCCGGGCCACCGGCAAGGGCCGAAAACAGCGCATGATACCGGTAGGTAAGGCGGCCTTGGCCGCCGTACGGGTGTACCTGGAAACCGGGCGTCCGGCGATCCTGAAAGGCCGCCCCAGCCGGCACCTTTTCGTCACCGCGCGGGGCGGGCCCATGACCCGCCAGGCGTTTTGGAAACTGCTTCGCGGCCACGGACGGAAAGGCGGCGTTTTTCATCGTTTGACGCCGCACACGATCCGGCACAGTTTCGCCACGCATCTGCTGGAAGGCGGCGCCGACTTGCGCAGCGTGCAGACCATGCTGGGGCACGCCGATATCGCGACCACCCAGATCTACACGCACGTGATGCGGTCGCGGCTGCGCAAGACCGTTGACGAGCACCATCCCAGGGCCTGATAGGAACCGCCATGAGCGACTACATGTTCGTGCTGGAGAGCCACTTGAGCGCGGACCAGAACCGCGTCCTGGAACAGGTGCAGGCGGCCGCGGGCGCAGCGGGAGTCAACCTGTTTCTGACCGGCGGCGGCATGCGCGACATGCTGGGCGGATTCCATGTTCGCGACCTGGACTTCAGCGTCGAGGGAAACGCTCTCAAGTTGGCCAAGGCGCTGGAGCAGCAGGGCGCTCGCACGCTGGCGGTGGACGAGAATCGCCATAGCGCGGAACTCGTGTTCGCCAGTGGCGTGACCGCGCAGGTGGCTATGTCCCGCAAGGAGCGCTACGCCAAAACCGGCGCCAAGCCGCAAGTGACTCCCGCCACCATTCAAGAAGATCTGCGCGGGCGCGATTTTACAGTCAACGCCATGGCGCTCTCCTTGAACCGGGCTTCCCGCGGCCTGCTGCTCGACCCCACCAACGGTCTGGCCGATTTGGGCCGCCGCGAGATGCGCAGCACGCACCCCTACGTGTTCTACGACGATCCGGCGCGGTTGCTCCGGTTGGTCCGCTTGCGCGTCAGGCTATCGTTTACCGTGGAGGAGCGCACGCGCACGCAGTTCGATAATGCGCGCGCGGCCCACGTGGCGAATCTGATTCCGCCGCGGACGCTGCTTGAAGAATTGAAACGCATCGCGGCGGAGCCCAGCCCATCGGAAGTGGTGCAGGCGCTCGATCGCGATGGCTTGCTCGCGTTGTTTTCACCGGCGCTTGCCGGTTCCAAGCTGAACTTGACAGCCTTGGCGCGTCTGGAGAAAGCCGCCAGGCTCGTGGAATCCGCCAACCTGGTTGTGGCGCCTCAGTTCGCGTCCTTTCTGCTGGCCCTTACGGCGAAGTTGAGCCCCAAGGAGAAGAGCGTTCTGTTCAAAGCCGTCGAGATGCCGGCGGCGGAGATCGATCGGATGCGCGATCTTGAGCCGCGCGGCTGGAAGCTGGAGCAGGCGTTGAAGTCGGCGCGCGTGAAAAGGCCTTCGCACGTCTACCGGATCTTGACGGACGCCAATGCCGACGAGATGGTCTTTCTGCTCGGAAACTCGATGCAACGAGTAGTGCCCGAGCGCATTCGCAACTACCTGCAAAAGTACCTGCCGGCGATGCAAGACGTGCCGCCCGCGGAATGGGGGACCCTGGAAGGACAGCCGGGCACTCCGAAATACCACCGCAGCCGTCAGGCGTTCCTGGCATCCCACCTGGATGTGCGGCCGCGCAAGCCCCCCGTGCCGGAACCGGAATCTATTGCGCCAGTGGATGCCTTGGCGCGTGGGCGTGGACGATAAGCTCGGCTCTCCCCGCGGAAATTCGGTCCCGCAACAGAGGCATCGAGAGTACGGTACAGCCCATTCTATCTTTCATCGCCTGTGATTTCGCGCACACTGGACGATGCATGAATTCGCAAGAAAGTACCGGTACACACATTCGATATGACCACCATATATGCGGGTCCAAGCCAACCGGGGCTACTATATCTCGTGTCATCGAGGTCAACCTTAGTATTTCACCTTAGGAGGTACTAAAGCCGACCGTATATTACTGTACCAACAACAGAATCTAGTAACCAAGAAATCACAAAAATCTCACCCAAACACCTTGCATTCTTAGGGTGAACTACTGTATCCTTCAACTTCGGCCTGTTCTCTCCCTTAAAGAGGCGGGTACGTTGATTTGAAAAAGTCTAAAAAAGTAAGATTCGGAGGAAACGCGATGAAAAAGTTTTTGGCGATCTTGACGTTCACGTTGCTCTCGTTGGGTATTGCAAGTGCATCGCCCATAAACTGCACGCTCAACCAATCCGTCGATACGGCAGTCACATCTTCGACCGTGATCGTGTGCGGCGGGTTGACGTTTTCGAATTTCGAGGTCACGAATCCGACCGGCGGCGCTGCTGGTATCGTCGATATTCTTGCCGGATCGACCTACGATTCGGTGACGGGCGACACCTACCTGAACTTCAATCCCAACTTGGGAGGATCGAACGAGGATGAGCAGTTCCTGTTTGAAGTATCGGGCGGCGTGAGCCAGATCGACATGTCGGTTGGCGGCAATAATGCGACGGTTACGGAGCGCGCTTGCGCCAACCCCATCGCGACAACTGGCGATTTGGCGTTCCTATGCACCGATCCTACGGGCACTATCAGTGAGCCACCTTTGGGCCAGATCACAGTTTCCTCGGGCGAACCAGACCAGCCGGTCTTCTCAGGTCCCTTTACTAGCACGTCCCCCGTTTACGTTTTTAAGGATATCGAGACGGGTTCGAACGGGCAATTGAGCGAGTTTACTCAGAGCTTCGATCCCGGATCGACGACCCCGGAGCCAGTGAGCATGGTCCTGTTGGGGACCGGTTTGCTGGGCTTGGGACTGCTGCGCCGGAGATCGCGTAAGAATTAACTGCAAGTCTGACCGAACACTCTCCTATCAAATCTAGAGGCTCCCCCAATCGGGGAGCCTTTTTTCTTTTGTGGGGCGGGCGTCCACGCCTGCGGCGGGTTTCCAGACCCGCCTTTTCCCGGTGTAAAATCTGTGAAGGACATGGAGCGCGTCGCGATTACAGGTGTGGGCTTGGTAACGCCCCTCGGGGTTACTGCCGCGGAGAATGTGGCCCGCAGTTGCCGGGGCGAATCCGCAATCGGGCCAGCCAGGGCATTTGCCGTCGAGGGTCACGCCGCGCAAGCCTTAGCCAGCGTGCCGGAGTTTGATCTGGAACCCTTCCTGCGCTTCCCCAAGAACTACAAATTCATGGGCCGCGCGGTCCAGTTCGCCATGCGTGCCGCCCGCGAAGCCATTGACCAGAGCGGCGTCGATCCGCGCAAAATGGACGCCTCTCGCGTGGGCATTCATGTAGGCTCAGGCCAGACTGGCGTCGAGTACGACCACTTTTTCCCCTCCCTCATCATGGCTTGGGACGCGGGCCGCGAGATGGATTACAAATATCTGGGCGGTCTGCCGTCACACCTGATCGACCGCTATATCTGTCTGCGTACGCTTGCCAACGGCGGACTGGCGCTTTTGTCCACCGAATTCGGCATACGCGGCCCCAACGGCAACTTCACCCAGAAGGATACGGCATCGGCCCAGGCATTGCATGCGGCCTACCTGGACTTGCTCGAAGAACGCTGCGACGTGGCGGTCGCGGGCGGCTACGATTCACTGGCCACGCCCGGAAACTTTCTGGCATATGAGCAGGCCGGGTTGCTCTCCCACGCGGATCCGGCCGAGGCTTGCCGGCCGTTCGACCGGCAGGCGGACGGATTGGTGCTGGGTGAAGGCGCGGGCTTTCTAGTGCTGGAGAGATGGGAGCACGCCGTGGAACGGAGCGCTACGATTCTGGGCGAGTTTTCGGGCGCCGGCTCGGCTATGGGCGCAAACGAACAATGGCGGCCGGCTTGGACGGCGGAAACAATCTGTCAGGCCGTGCGCCATGCGTTGGGCGATGTGCGGCCGGATTTCGTGGTGGCTTCCGGCATGGGTACCGTGGAGGAAGATCGCTGCGAGGCCGCAGCCCTGGCGGCCATCTTAGGAAATGATACACCGGTGACCACATTGAAAAGCCAGACCGGCTACATGGGCGCCGGTACAGCCGCGGCGGAATTAGGAATAGCGCTTTTGTGCGCGCGGCAGGGTCTCGTGCCCCCGATAGCCCGTCACACCGCATCCCCCGGCTCGGATGTCGCGCTGGACCTGGTAAGCCCGTCGGCGCGGCCGCTGGAGCACGCCGAGCCGCTGGGGCTGTTCCTTTCCTGCTCGTGGGGAGGCGCCGTAGCGGCGCTGGCAGCCCGCGCCATCCGGGCATGAAATACTTCCGATTACAAGACGATTTTCTTCCCCTTGCTTTCCGGCACGATGCCGCATACACTCGTAGACTGCGGGTCATCCCGCAACCAATCTAAAGAGGGGAAAAATCGAATGCTTCCACGAAGAAGGTTGTTGTCGTTATCTGCCGCTGTGCTCATACTAGGGCTTTGCCCGCTGATGGCGGCGAGCATCACTTATACGATAAGCGGAACGCTGGGTCCCGTACTATCGGGATCGGATCCACTTGGAGCGAATGGGGAGAGTGGAGTACTGACCGCGGTCGCCAGCACCACGCTGCCTCCCACGAGCAAAACGAAGACTTCGGCGACCTATACACTGCCGGTCGGCGCCATTACTGTGAACATCGGCGGCACGAATTACGAGACCACCGGCACTTCCACGTTGAAGATCAGCTTCCCGGCCGCGGGCCCCGACACCATGGTCTTTACCGCCACGGTTTCCGTTGACGGCTTCACCGGGACGGTGGTGGGCACCGCGTCGCTCGCCAAGGATAGCTTCACCAAAGCGGTGCTCAAGCACCCCCAGGCTTTCACGCCTTCTCCGCAGACCCTCACCGCGGCCAAGAAGGCTGGCGGGCCGGGGAGCCAGGTCAAGTATACGGTTCTTGGGAGTAGCACGGTTTTGGGCCTCAGCGGTACTGCTTCCGACTAGCCTCCTGGCTATTTTCTGTGGGGCGCCGTCTAAAACGCACCGTGGGGTGGGCAATCGTGCCCGCAGCCGCCTTTTCAGGCGGCCAAGCCGGCTAAGAGCCGACCGCGGCCAATATTGGCCGCCCCACAAGGGGTTTTCGTTACATTTGGTGGCCCCGGGGCCATGAGGACAGGTTGTTAACCTGCGGGGTCGATTGCCAGTCGGCCCCGGCGAGGGAAGCCCGCCTCTATAATCTTAGGTATGCTCCTCTCTCCGGTAACACGGGGGATGTTATTCTCCGTGGCGTTGATTTTGGTGGTCGCCCCCCTGCTTGCCGACGAGCCGGAATTTTGCATTGCCGGCGCGGTGCTGAATGCTTCCACTGGAGAGCCTCTGCGGCGCGCCGCCGTCACCGTGCCTCAGTCGGCCACGCTCACAGACGCAGCCGGAGCCTTCCGCTTCTGCCACCTGCCTGCCGGATTCTATTACGCCAACGCTGAGAAACCGGGCTTCGTGGCGGCCGGCTCCCGCGTGCTGGTCGGCCCGTCCCGCGAAGACTTGGTCCTCCGGCTTAATCCACAAGCAGTCGTCGCCGGCAAGGTCGTGGACGCATCCGGCGAACCTGTGCCGAATGTTCTCGTACAGGTGCTCTCCATACTGGTGGCGGACGGTCACCGCCAAGTACGGGTGGATTCCACCGCCGCTACGAACGATCGCGGCGAGTATCGTTTGGCCGGCCTCGACGCCGGCCGGTACTATTTGAGGGCCGCGGGATGGCAGGGTGCTCCGCAGGATCCCGGCGCGAACGAGGCATTCTCTCCGGTTTATTACGGCGGAGCCACCGAAGTGGCCTCCGCCGAAGCTGTAACGGTCGAGCCGGGACGCGATCTGCGGGCGGATTTCTCAGTGACCCTCCGCCCCGCCTATCGCATTCGCGGCGCGATCGCCGGCTTTTCGCCTCTCCTCCCGGCGAAGATCGAACTGGTGGACGGGAACCAAGAGCCCAGTTCGGCGCCGGTTACGCTGGATTCCGCCACGGGCGCATTCCAGGTGAGCGCGGTGCCGCCGGGCAGCTATATCCTGCGCGCCACCCAGGGCGAGAGTCCGCAGCGCAGCCGCGGCGAACTGGCCCTGCAGATCGATGCCGATGTGAAGGGCGTAGTGGCGCCATTAGCGGGCAGCGTTGTGCTGCGAGGCATCGTGCGCATGGCGGAGTTCTCCGCGCCCGGCGCACCCTCGTCGCCAAACTGTGCGATCCAGCTTTCGCCCGCGGAAGCGTGGATCTCCGGCGAAGCCACTCTGGAAACCCCAACCGAGCCAACTGGAGAGTTCCGCATCGAAGGTGTGCTGCCGGGCCGCTACCGTCTGCGGATGGATTGCGCCGGCGGCTATGTTTCCGCGGCGCGGTTTGGGGAAACCGACCTGCTGGCTAGCGGCGAATTCACGATTCCGCCGGCTGTGGCCCCGCCGCCGATCGAGGCGGTGCTGGCATTGGATGGCGGAACGGTGGATGTGACAGCGTCCGCCGATGGCGAGGCGGGCCCCGCTTGGGTGCTTCTGCTGCCGGCTTCCGGGTACGGGATCCACACCAGGTTCGCACATCTCAATGCGAAGCTCACTTTCTCGGGAGTCGCTCCGGGGGACTATCAAGCCTACGCATGGACCGGCTCCCCGGAGGCCTTCGAGTACGGCAATCCGGAAGCCCGGCAAGCCTGGGCCGGCCGAGCCGTCAGCCTCCATATCGGCGACCGCGATCGCCAAAGCGTCGCCATCAAGATTGCGGCTGCGGACACGCCATGACGGGCCTCTGGCGGGGATGGCTGACAGCAACGCTAATGACAGCGCCGCTGGCCGCTGGAGCACAGGAATCCGGCGGTTATCGCGTCGCCGGTGTGGTGCTGAACGCCGCCGGCGGTCAGCCGGTCGCGGACGCCCACATAACCATCGTAGCCGTCGAGCGCCGCGACCAGCAGGTGTCCGCGGTTAGCGGAGAGAACGGGCGCTTTGTTTTCATGGGACTCCCGCAGGGTAAGTACCAGTTGGCCGGGCGCGGGCGTGGCCTGCTCGCCGGGAGCTGGGCCGGCGCGATTGTCACTGGTCCTGGCCGGGATACGGAGAGCATCGTGTTGCGGCTGTCGCCGCCCGGCGTCATATCCGGAAAAGTGGTGGATGACGCCGGCGATCCGGTCGCGCAAGCGCTGGTCGAACTGCTGGGCTCCAGGATTGTAGAGGGACGCCGCCAGTTGATCGAGGACTCGTCCAAGCGGACGGACGATACTGGCCAGTATCGCTTCTCCGCACTCTTGGCGGGTAGCTATTACCTGGTAGTTTCCGGTGTTCCCTGGTACACCAAGTTCAACGAAACGCATGGCGACTCGGCGCCCCGTGGTATGACCCATGCCGGGTATGGTGTCCGTTACTATCCGAATGTCGACAATCCCGCCGCGGCGGAGCCATTGATCCTTCAAGCTGGCCAGGAGGCCACCGCGAATTTCACGCTGCTCCCGGTTCCCGCGGCGTCCGCGTACGTGCATTGCGAACAAGCCGAGAGCCTCGCGAAGCAGTACACGCTGACTGCCGCAGGTCTTCCGGGAAACCCGGCGTTCGTCCGCCAGGGAAGCGAGGCGGGAGAACTGTACAATCTCTGGGGCATTCTGCCGGGGCATTACACTCTGCGGACCGAAGCGACGGATGGGAACCATACCTGGTATGACGCAAGCGAGTTCGACGTAGCCGCCGACGATATGGATATCGAAGTGACACTGCGCGATGCGCCCTCGCTGAGCGGGACGGCCGTACTGGATGGTGGAGGCAGCTTGCCGGCGCAACTGACGGTAGTGTTAGGTGGCGAGATTGGTCGCAACCAGGCGCTGGCGATGGGCGCCGGTGGGCGGTTCTCAACTCCGGCGATTCCTCCCGGCCGCTATCGTGTGTCCATTGGCGGCGCGGAGGAATATTACCTGAAAAACTGGTCCGCGGAGGGCGCCCGCCGGGAGGGCGGTATACTGGATATCCCGCCCAGCGCGGCTGTCCGGCTCACGTTGTCGGTTGGCAGGGGCGCGGGCCGCATCGCCGGCACGGTCTATCGCGACGGGCAGCCGCTTCCGGGCGCGCTGGTGGTGCTGACGCCGTCAAATCGAGCCGTGCGGAGTAATAGCGATGGCAGCTATGAATTGCGGGGATTACCTGCCGGGGACTATGCGCTGTTCGCCGTAGAGGACGGGGCCGATCTCGAATATGCCGATCCGGCGGCTATTCGGCCCTACCTGGGCAGTGCGAAAAAGGTGCAAGTCGCGCCGGGTGCCTCGGATAATCTGCGCCTGGATGTCGGGAAGACGGCCGCGGCGTTACCGGCTAAGAGATGAATCTGCTCACGCTGCTGTAGCTAAGCTAGGAGATCGCGTCGTATTTCAGCGCGTTTCATCCGGAGGCAACCACAATCCCGCCTCAAGCTGGCGGAGGCGTCTCTTCTATCCATGACTTGATCAAGTTCTTGCAGGCGCCCTCGACAGAGCCGCTGGCAATGGGCAAGCCTTGAGCCAGGTAATCGTTGTAGCGCATGCGGTCTCGGTTGCGGTGGAAGTACGCAGCGACGCTGAGTAGGGTCTTTGCCTTGGAGCCGGCCAGAATCAGAATGACGTTCAACTTCCCGCTTGACCAGGATCTGGAGTGCGCGTTCGCCGTCCGTCAGAGCGACGAGAGTGAGGCGAGCTTCCGGGTCACGACGATGGACTTCGGCGACCACCTCGTCGACTACCGCTGCTTTACCCTTTA
>Ga0070761_10002221_pt1 | contig 11959 bp, 9 predicted proteins | sample HubBroMetageREF1_FD_66724 | JGI IMG/M metagenome (GOLD analysis project Ga0070761, IMG submission 66724) | Reference soil microbial communities from the Hubbard Brook experimental Forest, New Hampshire, USA - Hubbard Brook CCASE Soil... | ecosystem: Environmental > Terrestrial > Soil > Temperate...
GTGACCAGCGCAGCGCTGGTGGACTGCGTGCGCAAAGTGGCTCGCGGCGAAACCTGGGTGCAGGACATTGCTGTCCCCAGTGAACTGACCGAAAACGATATGGTTGGCGTGCGGGTGCGCGATCGCTTGACTGCGAAAGAATTGCGGATTGTCGCGCTGATCGTGCAGGGCTACAAGAATAAAGAGATCGCGACTCAACTGGGAACCACCGAGCAGGTAATCAAGAACTATCTGCGCAACGTGTACGACAAGATCGGCGTATCCGACCGGCTGGAGTTGGCGTTGTTCACCATTCACCACCGCATCTTGAACGAAGCCGCTGCCGCAACCGCTGCTGCTGCGCCGCAACAAGGGCAGGCAGTGCCGTCGTAGGAGTTTGGCTTTTGAAAAAAGGGCCGCCAGCAGGCGGCCTTTTTTATTTCCTGGCAAAATTCAACTCTTTGCCATTTCAAATCATCCTCTGCTGTCATTCCGCGGAGCGAAAGCGACGAGGAATTTGGGGCTTCGCGGACACGGCGAGAGAACCTAGATCCCTCGCGTTGCTCGGGATGACACCGGCGGGGGTATTGCCGCGATCCCACTACCTGATCTTTTCCGCCACCGACTTCGCCTGCGTAAACAAGTACAGATAATCCGGCCCGCCGGCTTTTGAATCTGTGCCCGACATGTTGAATCCGCCGAAGGGATGCGCACCGACCATCGCGCCCGTGCACTTGCGATTGATATACAAGTTGCCGACGTGGAATTCCTGAACGGCGCGATCGATCTTGTCTTGCGAACTGGTGTATACCGCGCCAGTCAGGCCGAATTCGGTGTCGTTAGCAATTTCAAGAGCGTGATCGAAGTTCTTCGACTTGATCACTGCCAGCACCGGCCCAAAAATCTCTTCCTGCTCGAGTTTCGACTTGGGCTTGATATCTGCGATCACGGTGGGCTGGATGAAATATCCCTCACCCGCGTTCGTCGCCTGATTTCCGCCCGTGATCAGGCGTCCATCTTTCTTCCCGTACTCGATGTATTCGAGGATCGACTTCATGGACCCTTCATTGATCACCGCGCCCATATTCGGATTCTCCGCTGGATCGCCGACCGTAATTTTTTCTACGCGAGCTTTGAGCTGATCCAAAAACTTGTCGTAGATGCGTTCGTCAACGATGGCGCGAGAGCAAGCCGAACACTTCTGACCCTGGAAGCCGAATGCAGCCTGGGCAACGCCTTCGACCGCTGCGTCAAAGTCCGCATCGGCGTCGACGATGATCGCGTCTTTGCCGCCCATTTCGAGGACGGTGCGCTTGATCCATATCTGGCCGGGAACGGCATCGGCAGCGCGCTTGTGAATGTCGAGACCAACTTCGCGTGAGCCAGTGAAAGCGATGTAACGCGTCTTGGGATGGGCCACTACAGCATTGCCAAACGTAGCGCCGGCTCCGGGACAGAAGTTGACTACGCCATCGGGAACGCCAGCTTCTTCGACAAGTTCAATAAACTTTGCGGCGATGGTTGGGGAATCGCTCGACGGTTTCAAAATGACGGTATTGCCCGAGACGACGGAGGCCATGGTCATCCCGGCCATGATCGCGCAGGGAAAGTTCCATGGCGGAATTACGGCGCCGACTCCGAGCGGAATATAGAGCAGGGAGTCGTGCTCGCCGGGCATTTGCACATCGGGCTTCACTTTCGCAAGACGCAGCGCTTCACGCGCATAGTATTCGCAGAAGTCGATGGTCTCGGCGATGTCGGCGTCGGCTTCCGCCCAGTTCTTGCTGACTTCAAAAACCAGCCAGGCGCAGAACTCGAACTTGCGCTCGCGCAGAAGATCAGCGACGTGGAACAACAGGCTGGCACGCTCCTCAACTGAAGTGCGGCTCCAGTGCTCGAAAGCGCTGAGAGCGGCTTGCATGGCCGGTTCCACCTGTTCCTTGCCGGCTTTCTGATGCAAGCCGACTACCTGGGACGGCTTCGCCGGGTTTAGCGATTTGATCTTGCCCTCGGTCTTGATCCGCTTGCCGCCAATGATGAGGTCGTACTCGCGACCAAGCTGGCCACGGACTTTCTCAATGGCCGCTCGCATTTTGCGCGCATTTTCTTCTTTGCTGAAATCGGTCAACGGTTCATTGACGAACCCGCTGTGATGAAGGCGAATCTGGGGTTGTGTAGGAGCTTCAACGGTTGCCATAAGTGCACCTCGAAAGCTATATGGATGCGGCGCGAAGGGGCGCGGAACCACTTATTCTAGCACTGGCGAAAGGCACGAGAGTAGCGTGTTGCCGTAGGCTGGATTTCTCCGCAAATGGTTTTCTGGATTGATGAGAAAAACAACGATGGCTTCATCAAGCTTTGCTCGACCAAGCAGCTGTTCGCAAATCTCGGCGTACGTTACTGGATTTTTCGGTTGGTGAGGGCTTTTAATTCTTCGACGATTTGCTCCAACCGGCCGCGGCGCTGGGCGTGATTCTGCTGCGCTGGCAAGGTTCGTCTCTGTTGAACATATTGCTCGTTGAGTCTTTGGATGTCGCTGATCTCGGCCTTCAGCAGGTGAACACGATTAAGGATGGCTTCTCTTCCATTTAGCAGCATGTCTCTAGCATACCCTAGTTTCAGAAGATCCGCTCAGTCTTATCGAGTGACTTTGGGCATCTGTGGCCGGATTTCAGTACATGGCGAGTGTGCTCTTACGGGTCAGCTCCGGGCGGACAACAAATTACGGTACTTTCACCGAGTCATGACTCTCGGTGGTGCGGAAGCTCATTTTGGCAGTACGTTCCAGCTTGTCCCAGGCGAAGCGCTGGCCTTCGATGGCGCGTTTCACGGTCTTGAACAACACAACCGAAAACAATTGCCGGTAGGCGAAGCGTTGTAGCCAAACCTGGCTCAGCAGCCAGCCGTCTTCGCGAGCTTCGGGCTGGCGGCGCTCCAAGGCGAACGCAATGGCGGACGTAATGAAATCAATGACCAGAAAAGCGGCAAAGAACAATACGAGACGCTGGATGTCGGTCGGATCGGTGGAGTCCGGATGGAAATGCTTCTGAATGAAATACCAGATTGCGCCCACGGCAAACATCAGATCGATGAACGGCGAGACCAGCGGCAGCAGGATTTGAAAGATGACAATGTTAGGTAAAGCGACCCAACCCAGAACTCCTTTGCGGGCGAAAACGGCGCGATGTTTCCAGACCGACTGCAGAATCCCGAAAGACCAGCGGAAGCGTTGCCGCATCAGGCCATTGGCATTGATCGGCGCCTCGGTATAGGCGAGAGCCAAATCCTCGTACTGCACCCGATAGCCATTGCGAAGCAGCGCCATGGTCAGATCGGCATCTTCAGCGACAGTGTCAGTGTGGTATCCGCCAGCTTCGCGAACCGCGGACGTCCGCCAACCGCCGATGGCTCCCGGCACCACGCTTACGGCTCCAAGAACGTTCAACGCGCGGCGCTCGAAGTTCTGGCTGGTGATGTATTCCAGCGCTTGCCAGCGGGTCCACAGATTCACGCGATTCCCCACCTTGGCATTTCCCGCAACCGCCCCGACTTTGGGATTGAGGAAATGAGGAACTAACCGCGAAATGGCATTTCGGGCAATCACGGTGTCAGCATCGATGCCAACGAAGATCTCTTCGTCGTTTAAGTGCTCGAGCCCAAAGTTGAGGGCGTCGGCTTTGCCGGAATTCGGTTTGGTCAGAATGAGCACGCGGCCGGAGGCTTCTTCGCGGACAAAAGCCTGACGTGCGACCTCAAGAGTGTTGTCGGTGGATCCGTCGTCGATCACAATTACATGCAGGCCGGGATAGTCCGAGGCCAGCGCCGCGCGTACCGTTCGCTCGATCACTTTTTCTTCGTTGTAGGCAGGAATCAATACTGCGACAGAGGGCTTGTACGACGCCACCTCACTCGGAGTGCCGTGAGGTCGCTGCCGCAAGCGGTCGTAAATCGCGAAAAGTCCTACAAACAGCAGGCGTCCTGTCATCAGCAGATCGCCAAGAAAGAAGATCCAGACGATCGCGCGAGTGCTGAAGTTCCAAATCGCAAAGCCCATCCAGTCCAATCGAGCGGCCCAGCGCTCGTTATAGGGAATCGGAGGCATGACATCGGCCCTGGTTTTGCCAATCAAATCACTCAGAGCGACGATTTCATCCCCTTTCGCACGCACGCCCGCGATGATCAGCGGCAAGGCGCGGACGGTCTCGCTGCGGTCGCCTCCACCGTCATGCAGCAGGACGACGCTGCCACAGAGTCGGTCTTTGGGATCGCAGGGCGGGATATGAGCGAGCACGACCGCCGCGATATGCTCAGCGGGATTCCCTGGTTCCTTCCAGTCATTGGGATCGATCTTGTTCCCCACGCTGATGTAGCCCATGTCCTGCACCACTTCGAGCGGCCGGACTTGGTCGGCGGTGTCAGGCTCCTGATCGATCGAGTACGGCGGCCGGAAAAGGATGGTGTGGATTCCCAAACGGCTGGCAAACAGCTGTTCGGTAAGACTCAACTCCACCTTCATGTAGCTGAGCGAAATATTGCTGATGTCGGGATGAGTGAAGGTATGATTCCCAATTTCGTTTCCCTCGCGATAAATCCGCGATGTGACGCTGCCGAAATCCTTGGCCTCAAGACCAATGAGAAAGAATGTTGCGGTCGCATTTTCTTTTTTCAGTATGTCCAGGATTTTCGGAGTCCATGTCGGATCAGGGCCGTCATCGAACGTGATGGCAACGGCTTTCGGATTGTAGCCATAGCGGGCGACGCGGTAAGGCTGGGGCAACGGATCGATGTTTTCATCGGTGATGATTCCCTCGGAATCTACCGTGATGTCGCGCTTACCGTTGGCAGGGCGGTCTTCGATGCGCAGAATTTCGCCCTGACCCTCCATGTCCACATCCTGGCCGGGGAGAACGTCTTTCAACTTATCGGGAGCTGTCGGATCTCCGGGAACGTCCCAAACCCGCCACAGGGCGCGATCTTCGGCGCCCAGACGCCAGAGAGCGAAAGTCTCAATCCCCAGGCGCTGGGCTGCTCGCATTTCGTTGAGTGCGGTGACCGCGTCGAGGAACCAGATGTCATGGCGGCGGTTTTGTTCGTCCATGTAACTGAAATGGGGATTGCTGCTGTCGCCGTCGAAATCTATGTCTTCTTCCGAATCGCGCGCGGCCAGCCATGCTTCCTGTACCGAGACGTTGGTGTCGCGCACATCGGGCGGCAGTTTTCCGTGCTTTGGCTTACGCACCCAGTCATAACCGTAATTGCCGATGGCGCAGATAAGCTTTTGCGGCGGAACCGCTTTGCGGGCGAATTCCAGATTCGCAACAAACCAGTCCTGCGAGGCGACTGGCCCCGGCGTTCCCTCGGGATAGTGCTCGTCATAATTCATGAGCACTACGCCGTCGACCCGGCTGGCAACGGCGGGGTAATTGAAGTCCTCGTTGTGCGGGGGCACGCTCACATACAACTTCATGCCCTTGCCATGAAGATCGTCAGAGATCTCCTGCAGCAAGGCCATGTATCCGGGCTGCGCTTCGGGAGCAATCTCCTCGAAGTCAATCATCAGGCCGTGGTATTTGTCAGTGGTGAGAAACGCGTCCACTTGCTGCCGGAAACGCGCGCGCGCCTTCGCGTCATTCAAGAACGACGTGATGTCGACCCAGTTCACGCCATCGGAATTGTTCACCATGGGGAACACTTCCATACCGGTGTCTTCGGACTTCAGAAACTTCATGACCTTGTCGTCCACCGGATGGATGTTCGAGTCCTGAATCACATCGAAGTAAATGTTGGTCTGGTCGTCGACGCCCTGCAGGTGGCCGTCCGAAGTCAAAACGTGAAGCCAGTCGGGATAGAGCAGATCAATCTGGCGAGCGTACTCACGCAGCGAAGCGAAGCTGGCAGCATCCCATGGAGCATAGAAAGCCGCGCGCACGCCTTCGTCAGAATCGATCTGCGCCGCCGAGGAATTTGTTTTGCTCTTATGGCTCCCGCGCAGGAGAGCCTGCTTGCGCCGACGTTCTCTGGCCTTCTCTTTTTCGTTTTCTTTCAGCGCGTGGTATGGCTTTTTCTGGGTTTGCCAAATCAACTCGGGCAATTGTTCGCCGCGCAAGGCATTATAGACAAAGAATATAACCAACAGCATGACGCTGATGCCGAGAACGTCAAACAAGCCTCGTAATCGCTTCCAGCGGGCTTGTCGAGGATCGTAAAAAACCGGTTGCGCCATGGGGTGAGTTAAGTCCATCCTAAGCCGTGAAGAATGGCGGGTCAAACGTGGAAGGGCAGCGTTCGGCTTCAGGCGTCAGGCTTCGGGCTTCGGCTGCTGGCTTCTAGTTAGATCTTGTCCTCAGGCCGGAAGCCTGAAGCCTAGAGCCCGAAGCCTTCTGCTATATTGCCTCCGTGCGCGAACTGCTGCGCAAACATCATCGATTCTTTCTTTTGGCCATCCTTGCTGGCGTGGCGCTGCGCCTTGTATTCATTTTCCGGTTTCCGGGTGTGACCTCAGACTCATTCGTATATGGGGACATCGCCAAGAACTGGCTGCAGCACGGGATTTATGGCCTGAGCGGAATCAATGAGGTTTCCCCGACGTATATTCGTCTGCCGGGATATCCAGCCTTCCTGGCGGCAATATTCGCGATCTTTGGCATGGAACACTATCGGGCCGCGTTGGTGGTGCAGATGTCCGTGGACATTGGCAGCTGCGTCCTCATCGCCGACCTGGCGCGCCGCTTGATTTCTCCTCGCGCGGCGCGGTTTGCGTTTTTGTTAGCGGCTCTTTGTCCGTTTCTGGCGAACTATGCTGCCAACGCGCTCACTGAAACGTTGGAAGTCTTCTTCACCGTGCTGGCTCTGGACTTGACTGTCGCAGGGCTCAACACGCTCAATGATTCATCTACGAAACCATGGGTGGTGTGCGGGCTTGCGATCGGCGCGGCCGTTCTGCTGCGTCCTGATGGTGGATTGCTTCTGGCTGCGATCATGGCATATCTGCTGGTGCTGTTCGTGAAGCATAAGCCGCGGGCTGGTGCGTCGGCGCCACGCCTTCTTCGGGCCGGCTTGATCCTGGTGGTCGTCTCGCTCGCCACACTGGTTCCGTGGACGGTGCGCAATCTCCGTGTGTTCCACGAGTTTCAACCGCTTGCGCCACGCTACGCCAACGAAGAAAATTCTTTCGTGCCGGTAGGATTCGAGCGTTGGGTGAAAACCTGGATCGTGGATTATGCCTCAGTCGAAGAAATTTATTGGGCAGTGCCGGGCAATAAAATCGACGCTGAGAAACTTCCCCTGCGCGCTTTTGATTCGCCTGAGCAGCGGGACCAGACCCAACAATTACTGGGGGATTACAACGACAGCCTGCACGTCACTCCCGATCTTGATGCGAGGTTTGCGGCGCTGGCCTCCGAACGCGTGCATCATTCTTTATTGCGTTATTACGTTGAACTGCCCCTGCTGCGCATTGCCGATATGTGGCTGCGGCCGCGTACCGAAACCTTGCCCTCGGATACGCGATGGTGGGAGTTCGACGACGACCCAGAATGGCTGGCACTGGCGCTGATCTTGGGGATCGTTAATCTTCTCTACGTTGGTGCAGCGTTCGCGGGTCTGTTGCGAGGACGATTTGCTCCTCACCTCGGCCTGGTGCTGACATTCGTAGTTCTGCGATCGGCTTTCCTGGGCACTCTGGAAAATCCCGAGCCGCGCTACACGCTGGAATGTTATCCGGTGGTCATTATTCTTGTGGCTGCATTATTCGAAAGGAAAAACCGGCTGGTAGAAGGTTGACTGGCAGTCGGGCCACGAATTTCCGGAGTAAAAAGCCTAACCCTTAGGCCAACGGAGAATCGGTCATGCGGAAGCGGGTGCGCACATGCTCGGAAAGAAGTTCGATCGCCTCCCGGTTCAATACCGGGTCGGCCTGAGCCAGATATCTCATCGCTTCGACCAATTGCCGCTGACCGTCAACGTAGCGAGGATCCGACGTCCGCTCGCGTCGCTTGCGCCCTATTTGAGGAGCTACGGGGATAGTGAAAACCTTTGCCATAAGAAAAATGTCAGACAATCAGAGTCTTTCGGCCTTTCCTTTTTTCTCCAAGAGCGGCTTTTTGCCAGTATACCGTCCTGCCCCCGGTTTTTCAGCCTTAATCTTTGCACAGGAGAAATGAACGGGCGGGCAACCACACACTTAGCCCGTCGCGTGTCATTTTGATACGCGGGCTACCCTTGCGGCGACACAAACTTGGTTTTCCCCGTGGTCTTCAGCTTGAAGACGGAATCTGGAATCTTTTGATGCAATTGGATATCGGAATACTTGGCCAGACGATAATCGCCCGAAGAGAAAAGTTGTTGCTGAACCGACACGCCTAGAGCCGGATCGATCCACAGCAAGATGTGGTCGAAGTTATTGCGAACTTTGACCGATTTCGGCACCAGCCCAAGCTTTACCGCGTCGACACCGCCCACTTTTTCGCTTCCCAGATAGCTTACGTCGAAGGACTTGAGCATATCCTTCCCGCTGCCGCCGAAACCCAGCACCAGAAAGCTCTCGATTGTGGCCCGATCCTTGCCCGTGTTGTACGTCGTGACCTGATCGATCTTCGGCTGGTAAACTTCGACTTTGCTGTCAGTAAAGAGCACGTACTTCGGCGGCTTGGGGTCGCTGATGTCGGCCGCCATTTGAACTTCGCCCCCGGCGCGTCGAAAATAGACCATCCCTTTTTGTAAATCGTGTTCGTCGACAACTTTCTGATATTGGTCCCATTCAAACGCGGCCTGAGCAGTGGTGAAGTTCGCCGCAGTTTGATCCATCTGGGCCAGAACACGTTGCAGGTCGTCAGAGGCGGGCGTCTGGACGGAGGCTGCCACCAAGGAAATAACTACAGCCAAACCCCAGCTCAGACGGCGACACCATCCCAATATCAGCACAAGATTCATTCTGATTTCACCAACGCCGCTATTCTCGCGCCACCCAGACACGGTAACTGAGCAGGTGCCCCAAGCTGTCGCGCACCGGCTCGATTTTCGTGATGCTGACTTCACCAGAAATAGGCTCAATGATTTCCAGCAACTGGTCGCGAACGGCGTCATCGTCTTTACCCGCGACCGCAGCCGCTTCAATCTGGTAAATCAGTCCGCCATGGCCGTCGGGCACTACCGCGACTCCCGTACGATGCGGATTGTGCTCAACCGGTTTGTCCTTAAAGTTGATCAGCTTCGGAGAGAGAAAAACAAACAGCAGGATCAGCGTGACCATCACATCGTACTGGATGGTGCCGCGCTCGTAGGACCAGAAAATGTAATCGCGGATTGTTCGCCAGATCCCACTCATGGGAACAGTGGGGGCGGCCATAACCGTCGCATTCGCTTTTGCCCTGTCCAAGTCTATTTTTTACTCTCTGTCTTTGCAACGCGCAATCGAGCGAGGGAAAGAAGCGCTACATTTTCCTCGGCGTCAAGCGGTCTGTTCCCATATACGGGCGCAGAGTCTCGGGAATGAGCACGCTGCCATCCGCTTGCTGATAATTCTCGACAATCGCCACCCAGGTGCGACCGACCGCAAGGCCACTGCCATTCAGCGTATGCAAGAATTCCGTTTTGTTCTTCCCCGCGGGACGATAGCGAATGTTCGCGCGCCGCGCCTGAAACGATTCGAAGTTCGAGCACGAAGAAATTTCGCGAAACAACTGCTGTCCCGGCAGCCACACTTCGATGTCGTAAGTTTTCGCGGATGAGAAACCGATGTCTCCAGTCGACAGCGCGACCACCCGATAATGCAGGCCCAGCTTCTGCAGAATTTCTTCGGCATCATGCGTTAGCTTTTCCAACTGTTCGTGGGAATCTTCCGGACGCGTGAACTTGACCATTTCGACTTTCTGAAACTGGTGCTGCCGGATAATCCCTCGCACATCTTTGCCATAAGATCCAGCCTCGCTGCGGAAGCACGGCGTATACGCAGTGAGCGAGACTGGCAGTTGCGCCGCATCGAGTACTTCATCGCGATAAAGATTTGTGACCGGAACTTCCGACGTCGGAATTAACCAGAGATCCTTATCTCCGTGCGGAACCTTGAAAGAATCGGCCGCAAACTTGGGCAACTGCCCGGTCCCATACATCGATTCAGAGTTCACCATGTAGGGCGGCAATACTTCGGTGTAGCCGTGCTCTCGGATGTGCAGGTCGAGCATGAAGTTGGCCAGCGCCCGCTCCAGGCGCGCGCCCGTATCCCAATAAACGGCAAAGCGCGCACCCGAGATTTTCGCGGCCCGCTCCAGATCGAGCACCCCGAGTTGCTCTCCGATTTCCCAATGTGGCTTGGGAGCAAAGTCAAATGTTGGCGGCGTGCCCCAGCGTCGAACTTCCAGGTTGTCCTCCGCGCTCTTGCCCACTGGAACGCTGGCATGCGGAATATTCGGGATGCCGGAGAGAATCTGCTGCAGCCGGGTTTCGTACTCCTCGGCGGCTTTGCCCAATTCTTCGACCTGCTGGCGTAATTCCTTGGTTTCGGCGATGAGGGCAGACGCGTCCTGCCCACTCTTCTTCAGTTTCGCGATTTCTTCCGTGGCGCGATTGCGCTGAGCCTTCATGGTCTCGGCGCTGGTGATCGCCTGCCGCCGCTGGGCATCGATTTGCGCGAAGTTCTTGAGAACCTCGGCCGGCTTCATGCCGCGCTGGCGCAGCTTTTCCTCGACCAGCGGCAGATTGTCGCGCACAAAACTCAGATCAAGCATGGGAATGCACTACTGTAACGGAAAAGTGGGCGGAAATGCACGTCCGTGGTTGTCTCCACGTACTCTACGGCGGTTCTCCGCGGTCTCTGCGTTTCAGATTTTTGCTGGTCCAGATATAAAGTCTTAAATCGCGGAGACCGCTGAGAACATCCGCAGAGTGCGCCGAGTAAATCGTTTTGGACTCGCCTATCCCGCGGGTTACACTACACACGCGATGACCGCCTCCCCCGCGACTGGCAAGCGCACGCCGGACCTTTCAGTCAGCTTCGCCGGTATTGAACTCAAGAATCCCGTAATCGCCGCCAGCGGCACGTTTGGCTACGGCATCGAGTTCGAAGACGTAGTTCATTTGGACAAGCTCGGCGGGTTCGTCGTCAAAGGCTTGTCGAAAGAGCCTATGGCGGGGAACCCGCCGCCGCGTTTGTACGAGACCGCCGCGGGCATGCTCAATGCCATCGGCTTGCAGAACATCGGCGCGCGCGCCTTCGTCGACGAGAAACTTCCGAAGCTGCGCGAGATCAAGAATATCGTCGTCATCGCCAACGTTTTCGGCTACACCCGCGAGGATTACGAGCGCACCATTCAGATCCTGAATGAAGGCGAAGGCATCGCTGCTTACGAACTGAATGTGTCTTGCCCTAATACCGCTCACGGGGGAATTCAGTTTGGCAGCGACCCTCGTTCGCTCGATGAAGTCGTAGCCACGGCTCGGCATTTCTCGCAGCGGCCTTTGATCGTGAAACTTTCTCCCAACGTGACCAGCATCGCGCAAATGGCCTATGTGGCGCAGGAAGCCGGAGCCGACGCGGTTTCGCTGGTCAACACTTTTGTGGCGATGGCGATCGACGCCGAAACCCGCAAGCCGCGCATCGCCAACGTGACCGCCGGGCTCTCCGGTCCAGCCATCAAGCCGATTGCGCTGCGCATGGTTTACGACGCGGCCAAAGCGGTGAAAATCCCAGTCATTGGCATGGGCGGTATTTCGACGGCGGTGGATATCATCGAGTTCATGCTCGCCGGAGCCAGCGCCGTGCAGATTGGGACTGCCAGCTACTGGGATCCCGTAGCCACGGAAAAAATCGTGACCGAACTTCAGGATTGGAGCGCGGAACACCGCATAGAACGATTAGCCAGCCTGACTGGCGGGCTTGTGTTGGAATAGGACGCTCTCCGGGAGCCCATCTGGATGAGAGGAGCTTGAGCATGACAACTGAATCGAATGCGAGAGAACCCGCAGGGGGAAAGCCTCCGTCGTT
>Ga0070761_10002222_pt1 | contig 11952 bp, 12 predicted proteins | sample HubBroMetageREF1_FD_66724 | JGI IMG/M metagenome (GOLD analysis project Ga0070761, IMG submission 66724) | Reference soil microbial communities from the Hubbard Brook experimental Forest, New Hampshire, USA - Hubbard Brook CCASE Soil... | ecosystem: Environmental > Terrestrial > Soil >...
CCAAGGCTACGTTCCAGTGGCCGCCAGATTGTCTCTGGCCGTTCAACGAGAGCATCAGGCACTACAGATGGGACAGCGATGCCTAACTTTGGTCGGTACTAACGCATCAGACTGACTGGTACGGACGCAATGCTAGATTCACAGTTGGGGGAGCCAGATGCTGCACAGTAGCCCGACGCTCGTGTCCAACCTAATCCCCGCTGCGCAATACGTGCGAATGTCCGACGACGGTCAGCAATACTCGATTGATAATCAAAAGGCTGCAATTCAAGAATACGCGAAGCAGCATGGCTTCGTAATCGTCCGCACTTATGCCGATGTCGGAAGGAGCGGAGTGGTGCTGAACCGTCGAGAAGCGCTCCGACAATTGCTTGAAGATGTTGATCTTGGAAAGACCGACTATAAGGCAATTCTGACTTACGATGTCAGCCGCTGGGGACGGTTCCAGAATACTGATGAAGCTGCACATTATGAATTTCTATGCACAAGGTCCGGTATACGCTTGCACTATTGCGCAGAGCAATTCGCGAACGATGACACGCCTTCTAGTGCAATTATTAAGGCCCTGAAAAGGAGCATGGCTGCCGAGTTCAGCCGGGAGCTTGGAGTCAAGGTTTTCGAAGGAAAGTGTCGTCTAGTCAAACTTGGATTCTGGGTCGGCGCGCAAGCAGGATATGGCTATCGCCGCATGATGCTGTCAGCGGATGGGAGGCAGAAGCAGAAGCTGAAAGATGGGGAACGAAAGAGTCTCACTACCGACCGCGTGACACTCATACTGGGGCCTCGCAAGGAGGTTGAATGCGTGCGCCGAATGTTTGCGATGGTTATAGAGCATCGCCATTCGTGTACCGAAATAGCGCGGCAGTTGAATCGTGACCGAATCCCGTTCCACGGAAACGAATGGGAGGGACAAGATGTCTTCAACGTACTCACGCACCCTAAGTACGCCGGATACAATGTCTGGTCACGAACCTCGGCGAAACTGCGTAGCAAGGTTTCGTACCTCGGACGTGAGCGTTGGCTTCTTATTCCCGGAGCGTTTCCGGCGATTGTGGACCAAGCTACCTTTGACCGAGTTCAGGTGATGTTGCCGAGAAACGCAGATCGTCGATGGACAGACACAGAGATACTGAGAAAGCTCAGGCGGTTATTAGCGGCTAAAGGGCGTCTTTCGGAGGGAATTATCTTGAAGGCACGGGGAATGCCGTCAACCAGTACCCTTCTGAACCACTTTGGCACTTACCGAAAGATGTACGCATTGATGGGCTACCATCCTGCCGCAGAAGACGTTTTCAAAACCGAGCAGACGGAACGCTCAATGTGTTTGCGTCGCGAACTCGTTCATCGAATCAGGACTCTGTTCCCGAAGAATGTGGCCGTCACCCATCTGGAAAACAGAACTCGTTCAATATTGAGATTTGATAACGATTTCAACGTGTCTCTGCTACTTTGCCGAACTCGACCGAGAAAAGGAGGAAGACTCCATTGGGTCGTGGAACCTGCCGTTGCGGAGCGTGAATACATAACTCTGCTGTGTATCGTGAATCCGAATCGTGACCGCGTCCGCCGATTTTATGTTTTTCCATCAGTGAAACTGCGGTCTCATCGGTCTCACGAAAACGATCCGTGGTTGGGCACAGGTATTCGGCTAAAGTCTTTGTCGGAGCTTTATACAGCCGTAACTACCATTCGCAAATCGCATATCGAACCCGCTTGAGAGCCTTGCCTCCGCGTTAGAGTCCCTTATCGGAATTTCGCTTCGCTTCAGCGCAAAACTGCGACAACTCCAACAACCGCTTGTGTCCAGCCCATTGGTCATCTGCTCAAAGGATGGCACGGGTTCGGTCGCTTTACACACTCGCACTGACCGGGCAACGAGCACCGAAACAGTTAAATCGTTGGTCAGTCGCAACCGAGCCCAATGCGCCCTGCACATGATCCGGGAAGTTCCTGCCTGCTGGGGCGGATTAAGGAACCGATTTAGGACGCTCTAACTGAAGCGGTGAAAGCGCAATCCGCGAGACCTCAGACCCATCTGCGAAGGTTAGGATGTCCGCATTCTGATGCCGTCGCTCCGGCAGCCGTGACTGCATCTCGGCACGCTCTGGATATGTGAACTTCTGAAAATGTTGGGTTTGGCCATGGCGACAATATTGCTAGGCTGCTTTGGGCGGACGCGCTACTCGCCCTGCCTCGGATGCTGGAACGAATTGAGGGGGACATCCTCGGGGGAGTATCGCCGCGTCCGCCACAGCGACTTGGAATCTCGCATCGTAGGATTGGGCTTCCGTCGTGCGGCAAAGATCGGTCGCAGATGGCAACCTATGGATACGATTCTCGTAGTTGAGGATGAAATCGCAATTCGTGAAATGCTTGGACGGGGATTGCGGCAGCGCGGCTATGAAGTCTTGGTGGCAGAGGATGGCGATGAGGCGCTTAGGATATGTTCTAAGCATCCCTGTCCAATCCACGTTCTGCTTTGTGACGTGGTGACACCGGGGCTCGGGGCGCGTGAACTGATTCGGATAGCAGTCGGCATGTATCCAAGCCTGAAAGTACTTCTTATGACGGGCTATCCCGAAGAGTACCCGCTCGGCGGTGAGGAATCTGAGATATTTCAACTCATAAGGAAGCCTTTTACTACCTCTGAACTGGTTCTCCGGTTAGAGGCAATCGCGGGAGGAACGTGTGCCTGATGACAAACTAGAACGCCTGATGGCCGAACTTCAAGCCATCGAACTGTGGGACAGAATCCAAGGGGAGTCGATCCCAAGGAATGAATTTGGCTGTGCAGGAAGCGTACTGGCACGACGGATCAGACGGCTTGAGATCATCGGCGAGATCAACGTCCTGCTCAACAAAGTAGATCGAGCCTCTGACCGGGCGCGGTACGGTGTGCGGCTATCAACATGAGCGAGTTGTGGTACAGTTTGAATCCTCAAGACTATGAATCCCGACGATCCTGTGGGAGCGTATCACCATGGCAGACCCAGAGAATTACATTCCCAAGATAAACGACCCGGTGGTCATAGGGGGCAGTCATGACAGATTTGTCGTGGTTGGCATCAACACCAGCAAAAAGACTGCTGAAGTGAGACCAGTTAACAGTGCGATAGTGCTTCACAACGATGTACCGTGGTCTAAGCTTTTTTACCTTGACGGGCGAGAGCGCTGCGCGGACCGGGAGAATAGCCACTGATTGCGCAGAGAGACGCCAAGCTGCGCCATTACCCATGAGCGGGCCTCGGGCACTTGATTCGAAGAAGTTTGTAGGAGTATGCCCAGAACAGATGAAATGCAGGAAATAACCTAAAAACGGTGGCGTGCCGGGAATTCAAGACGATAAAAAACCCGCCGCGAGGGGGACCCATCGGCGGGTGTTGGGGGATGACTGCCTTACTTTTAGTTTATGGCTCACAGCATAGGACAAAAGTCCCGCTTTTTTTGGGCGGCTTCCAGATTTTACGATTTCGGAACAAATAGACATGCGTTCCATCTGCTGCGATGGGTCTCTGGGCCATTCCTGCGACCGATGAGAGGGTATCTACGCGCTAACCTTCACGGAAACTAGCTCCGGGAAGCGGCGGGAGTTTTGCAAAGATTTGATCGCGTCTTCAGCCGCAAATCTCCCCATCACCAGTGCCAGCTTACGGTTGGTGGTCGTTCGGATGGGAGTGCGATCAATCCGCTGCAGGAACTCGGGTGCGTGAGTGCAGCCTCGGTTCAATCTCACAACAAATTTAGTATTTTTCATAATTTGTGATACCTTCCTGTTCGCCGCGAGGAACGGTTTGTGCCAATCAGCGGTTTATTTCTCCAGAATCGGGGTCACACTCACCCGTTTAAGAGACTCACCGCATTCCAAGCAGTTCGGTTTTAATCGAGATGTGATCAATCCGCAAGAACTGCACATCGTTTGCGATCCGTATCCGGCGATCCGTGGTTTCAGCTTGCGAATCCTGCGGAGCAGCAGGAGCGTGAGCAGCACAATTAGCAGACCGAAGAAAGGCTAATTGCGCTGATAAACTGCTCCTGTTTGGCGATTTCCGATTCGACTTGCCGGTAGCGAATAAAAGGACGGGTTCATGAGTGAACCCCATTTCTATCGGTTGCGCAAAAAGACCGTCCGGGAGGACTAGGTGCGCCCGGAATTTCGACGGAGATATGCGGAAGAGACTTCTTAAGTCTATTCCTCCGAGTCAGCAATAACAACGAGTTTCGGATGGTGGCTCAGTGTGCCGCCCGAAGCGTATGAGGCCACGAAGGGCTTCATGTGTTGCACACATGACAGTGTTGAGCCCCGTGGAAATTACCGAAGTTTCAGGGCGGCAACGAGGCGTACCATTTGGGCATGAGCAGTAATTTCCAAATGTCCCTCCACATGGGAACTATGTGCGATGCGTGCGGGAGGGTGCACTTCGTAGCAACATCTCCGGGGATCGGACTCAGCCAGACAACTGAAGTATTTTATCGGCTAACCTGCAAGCCTCAATGTTCGGGCCGTCAGCGAATTCAGAAAAGATGGAATGCGTCCGTACCGCGCCGCAGACGATGTGTTCAGCAGAGGATATGCGGAGGTGGGCGAATACGAATTGGTCCCAGCCGAGTCAATGCCGACAAGGCTGGACGAGGTTGTGTACATCTCCGGGTGAAAATCATGGGGCCGCCTCAGAGGGCGGGGCAGAGGGGACTTCACCACCTGCGTAGTACCCGAGACGACTGCCCTCCGCATACGGATGGAGAATTAGCGTCCCCAGCAGAAGGAGGAAGAGCAAAAAGAATCTGTGGCCGGTTAGAGCCAACTCCCGCTGACACTTAGTTGCGTGCATCATGGGTTGGTCGCCATCGCAGCCATTCAAGGCAAAATGGGCAGCCTAATTATTCAGACGGAGAAAAGAACAATTCCAAAGAATAACGACGCCCAGCATTAGCGCAAACCGTAGAACGCCCACACTTAACATACAGGCTTCGCCGTATTGCAATCGTGCCAATCTCTTGTATCGTCGCAACTGAGGAGGGTCGTAGTGTGCGAAGCACTAGCGTGAGCCCCTCCCTCGAAGGGTTCTCCCGGAGTCTTCCTCAATCTTTGGCAAGGCAAAGTGATGGGCAGTCGGCCTTTCTTGAAGGACGTTCGCCAGATCGGACCCGATAAGGAACGAGACTTTTCCGGGGTCTGCTCTGCTTGCGGCGCAATTCTGTTTGCAAGACTGCTGCATGGCGTCGAAAAGCCCACTCCCGAACGGCTTAATTCTGAACTTGCCGCAGTCTTTGAGCGTCACATATCCCAAAAGCACCCATTGGAAAGCAAACCCGACAGTGAATCGCTCAGTTCGCCTCTGCCACAAGATGAAGTCTCTCGCCTCGAAAGTCTTCACAGCTTCGGAATTATTGGGACGTCCAACGAGCAAGGGTTTGACGACATGCTTCGTCTGGCCACTCTCACGTGCGCTATGCCTATCGGTAAGATCGGCTTTGTCGATCAGGAACGGGTGTGGCTCAAATCGAAAATTGGCCTTGAGTTCAATGAGATTCCACGGGAGCGGTCGTTTTCTGCTCATGCAATTTTGCGATCCGACATCCTTGTCGTAGCCGATGCACTTTCTGACCCGATATTTGCTAACAATCTATTAGTGACAGATGTCGGAGTCAGATGTTTTGCAGGAATGCCGCTCATCACATCCAGTCAGCAGGCGATAGGAACCGTCTGCGTGATGGACCGGGTGCCGCATCTTATGACCGCTGAGCAGATGGATTGCTTGCGCCTTGTTGCTCGACGGATTGTGAATGACTTGGAAACAAGACGCGCTATGGCCGCTCAGCCCCAGCACAAGGGACTGCACATCGAATCTTCCCACCATCGTTCTGTCACCATCCTGATAGTCGAAGACAATGCCGACCTTCGAGAGCTTTTGCAAAGGACGCTCGAACGCCACGGTTTCTCCGTCCATTCTGCCGCCGATGGTGCGGAGGCACTGCGCTGGAGCGAGCAACAGGAGGGCAGCATAGAGATTCTGATAAGCGATATTGTGATGCCCGGACTCAACGGGCTTGAGCTTGCGGGGCGAATTGGTGCGGTGCGTGCAGAAACGAAATTCTTGTTTATGACGGGCTTTGGCGATCAATTCCCCGAGGTGCGTGAATACGGTGCAAACTTTCTGGAAAAACCATTCCTCCCTTTAGAACTTGTGCGAAAGGTGGTAGATATGCTGAACCAAAGACAGTCGGCCACGGGCACGGGATAGCGCATTCGTCTGGGTGTCGGATGAAAAGAAGAACAGCCGCCTATCACGCATTCGGCCAATCACAGTGTTGCGTCACGTTTTAACCCTGCTCTCTGTCCCGAGGTCGGCCCGGGAGGAATCTTCCGACCTCCGGAACTTCCCGGCGACGATCTCCGGGAGCATCTCTTCTAGTTTCCCTGACAGCCAGCCCTGAAGCTCGGATTTGTGCTCCTGCGACAGGGAGACAAAACGAAGTCCGATATGGCTCATTTTCGACCAGCAGATCATCGAGTCTGCCAGAAAAGGAACCTCGTGACCCGGCAGGGTGAACTGAACGTGCACCTTTTCTTCGGTGTTGAGCGGAACGGTGGTGCGCAGGGACATGCCCCCTTCGCTGACGTTTACGCTGTTGCAGCAAACCTCGGGCTTGGATCGCCTTAGGATGACCACTGAAATGGACAGGGCACATCGGAAATATCGCCGCCGCTCTCTCAGTATCAGTCCGTAAGCAGGTCTGAGTGTGCTGCCGATTGACTTTGCGGTAAGCGGTCTTTCGAACACAAACGCCGTCTTTTTCCGGAAGGCTGTGCCTTCCGCATCGCTGCCGCTAACGGCAAACATCACCGCTTTTTGGTTTGCCGGGGAGAGACGCGCCTCATCCAAAATCAGCCCCGCCTGTTCGCCCAGTTTAAGATCAACGATAACGGCATCGAACTTCCGGCGCTTCAATAATCCGACAGCCGCTGGCACTTCCCGGCACACATCCGGCGGAATGCACAATTCTTCTAGGGCGTGGCTGAACTGCTGAATTGTGACCGGATCGTTAGACGCCAAAAGTACAACACCGACTTGCGTCATGAAGTGCACACGTTAATATTGTCTGTTGTCATGATTGTCCTCCACTCGAATGTGCTCGGACGTGCGGCTCTGGAGAGTCGCCTCGCAGTTTGTCCGCAACTTTGTCAACCGCCAAAGGCTTGCTGAAGTAGTAGCCTTGGATTTCGTCGCACTGATGTGCTCGCAGGAACGACATTTGCGCTGCGTCCTCGACGCCTTCGGCAATCACCTTGAGACGCAGGCTTTTTGCCATGCTGATGATTGCGGCTGTGATTGCCGCATCATCCGGATTCACGGCGACATCCCGAATAAACGAACGGTCGATTTTGAGCCTGCTGACACGAAACTGTTTCAAGTATCTGAAGCTGGAATAACCAGTCCCAAAGTCGTCAATCGCCAGCGTCAACCCCATAGCTTTTAATTCTTGAATAACCGAAAGAGTTACATCAGCGTCAGCGAGCAAGAGGCTTTCTGTGAGTTCGAGTTCGAGGTACTCTGGGGCGAGTCCGGTCTCGCGCAGCACCTTTCTCACTTGTTCAGAGAAGCCCTGTCGGCGAAACTGAACCGCTGATACGTTTACTGCTACTCTGACCGGAGGCAGACCAGCCTCTTGCCATTTCCGGGACTGAGAGCAGGCCGTCCTGAGCACCCATTCGCCGACGGGTACGATCAAGCCGCAGTTTTCAGCAATCCGTATGAACTTATCAGGTGGCACCAGCCCTAATTCCGGATGTTGCCAGCGCAAAAGGGCTTCGAGCCCGATGATCTTTCCAGTGGTCATATCTACCTGTGGTTGATAAACGAGAAAAAGTTCTTCTTTGTCGAGTGCGTGTGGAAGGCTGTTCTCCAAAGTCAAACGCTCCACGGCCAGAGCGTTTACGTCCTCTGTGAAGAACCGAAAGCCGTTGCGTCCGTTCTCTTTGGCGCTATACATGGCGGTGTCGGCATTCTTGATCAGGGTTTCGGCGTCTGTGCCATGTTCCGGAAAAATGCTGATGCCAAGGCTGCATCCAATGTTAAGTGGGTGACCCTGAACAACAAATTCAGCGGTCATCGCATCCATGAGTCGCTCGGCGGCGACCGCTGCATCGGTTACGTCCTTTAGCCCAGTTAACAGGATGAGGAATTCGTCGCCGCCTACGCGGGCCACTGTGTCTAGTTCACGAGTCGCCTTCTCAAGTCGTCCTGCTACCTGTTGCAGGAAGAGATCACCGACCGAATGCCCGAGCGAGTCGTTAATGTTTTTGAACCTATCGAGATCGAGGAACAAGAGCGCGACTCTGCCTTCTCGCCGACGAGCACTGGCGAGCGCCTGAGTCAATCGATCCTGCAAAAGCCTGCGATTCGGCAACTTTGTAAGGGCATCAGAGAACGCCAGAACTTGAATCTTCTCTTCCGCAAGTTTGCGGGCAGTGATGTCGCGAAAGTACCAGATTCTGCCTCGGTAGCGACTTTTTGAATCGACGAAAGGCGCAGAGTATCGGTCGAACACTTTCCCGTTCTTGAGTCTGAACTCATCCCTGCTCTTCTCATCCCTGTGACTATAGAGATATTTGACTCTCGCGATGAAGGCTTCAGAATTTTCGATATTAGGCATGATTTGCTTGAGCACGATCTGATCGTCTCCCCTGCTCAATACTTCATCCGTTATTCCGAAGTGGAGTCCGAATTGCTTATTCGCCAGAATGATGTGATCTGACTCATCAACGGCAAGGATGCCATCGATTGTCGTCTCAGCTTGCGCCTCAAGCAGTGCAGTTTTGAGCAGGATCGCTTCTTCGGCTTGCTTACGCTCAGTGATGTCCTGCTTGATGGCGACGAAGTGCGTCCAATTCGCTTCGCCGAGGTTCTGAGCTAGGGGCGTGATCGTCTGCTCTTCAATATAGGTCGTCCCGTCTTTCCGCCTGTTAATGAGTTCGCCGTGCCAGACTTTGCCTGACGAGACAGTTGACCAAAGATCGGCATAAAAGCTTCGCGGTTGCTTTCCTGATTTCAACAGGCGAGGGTTCTTGCCCAATGCTTCTTCCGCGCTATAGCCAGTCAAAGTAGTAAACGCATGATTCACCCATTGGATCGTGCCGTGGAAATCTGTGATCACAATGGCATTGGCAGCGGCTTCCAATGCCGCTGACTGCAATTTCAATCGCTTGATGGCTTCATTGAGGTCGTGGGTGCGTTGGCTCACTTTCCCTTCGAGAGTCGTATTGAGATCGCTAACCTCATTCTTTGCGGCAATTCGTGCAGAAATCTCGTGTGCCGCCTCTCGGGTCGAGAATATCGCGATCAGGATGGCCACAATTACCGCCAACCCCACCAGTAGCGAAGTAAGGCGACGGGCCTCTGCGTTCTTATCCTGAGCTTGCTTGACAGCTACATCCACCTCGTTTTTCTGAAACTCCACGAACTTGTCCCATGCAGCATGGTATTTGAGCAGGGCTGGCATGGCTTCGTTGACCATGACCACCTCTGCTTCGTCGTGTTTCTTTTCATCGACAAGCAGATGGATAGCTCGCAGGTAGCTGTCAACGTATGGTTTTCTTGTTTCCTTTACCGCATCCAGCAACTTCCTCTCTTCTTCTGACTGACAGCGCCTTTCGCTCTCCTGCACCAGCCTCGTAATCTCTTCCCCATTTTCAGACCTCGTTGCCAAAAGCGTATCGACGAGTGCCCTGTTCTCAACGAGGACAATTTCCATGGCGATGCGGCTGTTGATATTGGAGAGCATCAATGCTCTTCGCGCCAAATCTAGGTTGGCGGATTGCCTGCCTGTGACGTCAGCAAGGGTCTTATCGATTTCATGCATCCGAAGTCCCAGCCGCCCGATGCCCAGCAAGATGATGATCAGGACTGCAAACGCCACGCCTAATCTCAGACCTATGTGCTTGTCTTTCAAATGGAACTCCTAGCGGCTGTCCCGGCTGAGTCAAAGTTTAGAAATTAGAAAGAAGAAACCTGCCGCGAGAAAAGGTGTTATCGTCCTGTAGCGAAGTGCTCGAATCGTGGGATACTCCTTGAACATATTTACAACATTGGGGAAAAGCATTACCTGCATTATGAGCCGTCACACTCCGCGCCAGCGGGACTGAGTCAACACTCTGGTTACCAGCGTAACGCCACGCTCATCCCCACTACTTCAAATGTTGTTGGTGTGCTGCCCGGAAGAGGACTTGTCAGACCGCATATTTGGTGCTTAGTACAGCTTGTGGACACGGGAGCCCGAGGAACACTTGGCGCAAGATGGCCCAAACGCCACCCGAAAACAGGGGCGAAAGGTCGCATAAAAGGCTTTCGAAATTTCACCCCTTGCGAACCAGCCGGGTGGCGGGGGTCAGGAAAGCCTGAAATCGTGCTGTTTTGCATTATTTCCTTCGTTGGACTTCCCATTGAGGCCCCCCCGGTCAAAACGTGTAATAGCCGGCTCTCAACAGTCAAGCTGGCGAGTGTCATGCGGTCAAGACCATGGGAGCTTCTGTAACTCATTCCCGTATCGGGAATCTGCCCACTTAAATTTCGCCTTCTGTGCAATTCTGATCACTTTCAAGATATGCCTCCGTTGTAAGTTGATTCCTAGAGGTTGGACGGTACAGGGACTCACGTGTTGTCCGCTGTTTCCTATGATGGCGTGGTTTTGAAAGACGCTGCTCCATCACGAACCGGAAATGGGCTTAACAGATATCTTTGTTCGACCGTTGAGCACGCAGGAGAAGAAATGATGAGCAATTTCGAGCAAGCTGAAGTCTCTCCCCGCAAACAGCAGGTCTTGAACTTGCTCGTGCAAGGCTGCAGCAATAAAGAAATTGGAGTTCAGTTACACATGAGTTTGGGAACTGTAAAACAGCACTTGCGCATAATGTTCTTGTGCGCCGGAATCCGCGAGGGGAGGAAACGTGTGAAGTTGGCTCGCTATGCTCACGAAGACGAACGTGCAGTCAGGACCCCTTGCCCGGTTCTCAGCCCAAGGGAAAATCAGATTTCGATTTTAGTTTGGGAAGGCCTGACCAATCGCGAAATTGGCGAGATGGTCGGCACCAGCGAACAAGCAGTCAAGAACCATATGCGCAGGGTATTTGACAAACTTGGAGTCTGGACTCGGCTGGAACTGGCAATGTACGTCGCCAGCCACGGCGGAAAAGATCGTCTTACCGAAAACCACGTGGGACATTCCTTGGGCACACTGGAACGATCTACACCAATCCTACCGTCTCTAACCTCCCATTTGTAACTATCCAGAGGAGACATGACCGTGGCTTTCCTCACTGTATTGTGCGTCGGCGACCGTCCATGAACGTTACCGAGGTGTACAGATAAGCTGTTTGCTTTGTCCACCGTTAAAGACGAGGGACCTCTCGCTTCAGGTTTTATCTTGGCTGAACGGGAGAGGAGGAGTAGGCATGTTAAAAGCAGTTAAGCGGTCGGTTCGCAGAATGACGAGCCACTTGCAGGTCATCAGCAGCAACTTGGAAATGAAGGACTACACGGAGGCACTGGGGAGGGCGAAGGAAAGCATAAAGGAAATGCACGCGCTGGAAGCGAGTCTAGCCGGGCTGGGGAACCTTGGGATGACCGTGCCTGAGAATGGAGCCGTGGTGGTTCCGCACGGCTCAACAGTGGTGAGCTATGAAGATGTGAATGTGGACGTCGGCAGTGACGAAGTGCAGGCAGTTGACCAGAATGAAGTCCGCTCCGGTTGCGGGAACGATAACCCGAAGACGAAGTGAGGATTTGATTGCAACCACTGAGCACATTGATCACACCTCAAATGCGGGATGGATGCGTCGCAGGGTCGGATGGCGACGTCCAGCGTGGCGCGGAAGATGAAAGGATGCGGCGAGGAAATATTTCATCGCGGTTGATTTTGGATGCCGCGAATGTCTGCTTCCATTTCTCTGATGTT
>Ga0070761_10002226_pt1 | contig 11934 bp, 6 predicted proteins | sample HubBroMetageREF1_FD_66724 | JGI IMG/M metagenome (GOLD analysis project Ga0070761, IMG submission 66724) | Reference soil microbial communities from the Hubbard Brook experimental Forest, New Hampshire, USA - Hubbard Brook CCASE Soil... | ecosystem: Environmental > Terrestrial > Soil > Temperate...
ATCCGCGTGGTGGGGCCGGACGGAAAAGACACGCCCTCTCAGCTTGAGCCGGGGAAAAACGGATCCGCGAAGGTTCTGTTCGTCGCCAAAGTTCCGTCGGTTGGCTTCGCCGTTTACGACGTTCGGCCTTCCGACCAGCCCGCGGCGTCGAACTCCGATCTCAGCGCGACCAAATCACAAATTGAAAACTCGCGTTACGTCGTGAAGATTGATGAAAATGGCGACGTCGCCAGCATCTTCGACAAGCAAACCAATCACCAATTGCTGTCGGCGCCTGCTCGCCTCGCGTTCCAAACTGAAAAACCTCACGACTGGCCTGCATGGAACATGGACTGGGCCGATCAGCAAAAACCGCCGCGGGGGTACGTTCAAGGGCCAGCCAAAGTCCGCGTAGTCGAAAACGGGCCGGTGCGGGTCGCCATTGAAATCGGGCGCGAGACCGAAGGATCGAGGTTTGTCCAGACGATTGGGCTTTCGGCGGACGACGCGGGAAACCGCGTTGAATTCGGCAACAGCATCGACTGGCATACGGAATCCGCCGCGCTAAAGGCCACGTTTCCGCTCACCGCAGCGAATCCTGAAGCCACTTACAATTGGGACATCGGCACCATCGCCCGCTCCAGCGATTACGATCGCAAATTCGAGTTCCCTTCTCACCAGTGGTTTGACCTCACCGACCAACGCGGCACGTATGGCGTGACCATTCTCTCCGATTGCAAGTACGGCTCCGACAAACCGGATGACCAGACTCTTCGCCTCACCCTTGTCTACACTCCCGGCCTCGGCACGGGCAATGGACGCGACTACAGCGACCAGACCTCGCAGGACTGGGGTCACCACGATTTTGTGTACGGTCTCGCAGGACACGCCGCGGATTGGCGGCAGAGCGAAACCGATTGGCAAGCGTGGCGGTTGAACCAGCCGCTCATCGCCTTCGAAACTACGAAGCACAGCGGTGGGCCGGGCAAGAGTTTTTCGCTGCTGAAGGTGAATAACAGCCGCATTCGCGTCCTCGGATTGAAGAAAGCGGAGGACAGTGACGAGGTGATCGTGCGTCTCGTCGAACTAAATGGCGAGCTGAAGCAGAACGTCCGGGTGGCATTCGGCGCTCCCGTCAGCGCGGCGCGCGAGGTGAACGCCCAGGAGCAGCCTCTCGGCGCGGCTACGGTGACCGCCGGCGAGCTCGTCACCAGCTTCGGCCCATACGAACCTCGGACGTTCGCAGTGAAGTTGGCGCCACCCCGCGCCAAGCTCGCGGCGCCGGAGTCACGACCCGTCGCGCTGCCTTACGACGTCGCCGCTGCCAGCAAAATCGGTACGAAATCCCAGGGTGGCTTCAACGCTGCTGGCGAAGCCCTCGCCGCCGAAATGCTCCCCACCGAGATCGACTACGCTGGAATCCACTTCAAGCTGCCGGCAGCGGACAACGGGAAGCCCGACGCTGTTGCTGCGCGCGGCCAATCGATTGCTCTCCCGGCAGGAAAATACAATCGTGTGTACGTGCTGGCTGCTTCTTCAGACGGCGATCAGAACGCGACCTTCCGTGCCGGAGATACTTCCGTGCAGCTCAATATCGAGGACTGGGGCGGCTTCATCGGCCAATGGGACAATCGCTCTTGGACTCGCAAGGAAGTTCCGGTTCACTATCAGGCGGGGTATACACCTCCTCCCGATGGGCCGAAAACCGAAACTGTGATGGAATTCACTGGGCAGATCACTCCGGGCTTTATCAAGCGAGCGCCGCTTGCGTGGTATTCCGACCATCGCCACACTGCCGATGGGAAGAACGAAGCATATTCCTACTCCTACTTATTCGCGTACGCGATCGACCTTCCTTCCGGCGCAAAGACGCTAACTTTGCCCGACAACGACAAGATCCGCGTCATGGCGATCACAATGGCAGATGAGCCGCAGCAGGTAAACCCGGCTGAACCACTTTACGATACGCTTCAACGAACCGACGAGCCTCAGTGACCTCACTCTAAGACCCGGACGGGGGCGCGTATCTCACCTCTGCAGGTCTGAAGAGTCGATCAGGAGAATCGATTGCCGAGTACGAGGCTAGCTTCCTTGACGCGCTGTTTGTCCGATTGTATGGCGGGCGGCAGCGGCCTTCTGGGCGATCAAGCGATAGCCCTTTTCATCATGTCAACTGAGCGCTCCCCTAGGCGTTCGATGTGAGAAGACCCTAATTCGCTGGATTGTCGGACGAATGCGTTCCATTCAATTCCTCGACTCTTTGAAATTCAAGCTTCGCCTTATCCATCATCCCAAGCCTTCGATACACTTGGCCCAGCAGGAAATGCACGTTCGCCACATTCGGTTCCAGGGACACCGCCGTCTCGAGTTCCTTTTGCGCCTGCGGAAGCTGATTCAAAACGGAGTACGCTCTTCCCAATTCCTCGTGTACCAAAGGAACCTGCGGGAACGCCGCAACTGCTTGCTGCAGATACGGCAAGGCCCTTTCCGGCTCATTTTGATCCGTATAGAGCCTTGCCAAGGACGTAAAAGGCTTAGGAGACTTGACGCCCTGCACCTGCCACGCGATGGCGTTTTCATAAGCTTGAATGGCCTCTTCCTTCTGCTGGAGGCCCTCGTACGATAATCCGACGTTATACTCCGCTATAGCATTTCTCGGCTCGAATCTCAGGCACTTCTCGAACGCTTCAATCGCGCCCGGAAACTCGTCGTGACTGTATTTGATCCTCCCCAAATAAAACCAGCCCTGCGCATCGTTGGGTTGCAACTTAAGCGACTCAGTGAGCCATTTTTCGGCCAGGAGATTGTCTTTTAGCAGCACATAATCAAACGCTACGGTTTTCAAATCGGCCGCATTCGCGACGCCGTATTTAGTCCCAGCCGAAAACTCCGCGAGGGACTCTCGCGCTTTCTCGTCCCTTATCTTCGCCAACGAACCGCTCACGGCGTCGTTGGAGCCAAAGCCTTCCCCCTCATCCTTTGCTTCTGCCAGGTATTTTTCATGTAGCTCCTCGAACAGAATGTGACCAAGCAGAAAATGTCCGTCAGCAGAGTCCGCATGCCCTTGGAGGAATTGACGTGTGGTCGCTTCGGCCTCGCCGACCTTACCGGCTTGCAACAACGATGCCGCTTCTGCCAGCGCCGCGTCTAACTTTGTAGTTTCCCCATCGGTCGGATTCCCAGCCGCAGCCGATGACGCAGCACCCGTTTGCCCCGCCGCAGATCCACTTTGATTCGTATGCTCCGCTGGAGCTTGCCCGAATACAGCGGCACTGCTGACGCAGAATAAGATTGCCGCTGCAGCGACGGTGAAAACCGCACGAAGGCCGGTATCCGGCCTAACTCGGCGAAAGATTGTCACGCCGGTCCCATAAATCTGCTTGCAGAGAAGAGTCCGCTTGCCTCCTGCTTGTAGAGCCGCACATTCGGCATAGCTGGACTTAGTCTAATCCTTTATTTGGGCTCGGTGATTTTGAGGATCTGATTGATTTCGAGCCCGTCGCTGAGGACCTGTTTTCGGCCAGAAGGCCACGTGACTTCGATGCGGTCCACCTTTTTCGAGTCGCCGAGGCCAAAGTAGAGTGGCAGTGCGCTTTGCGAAAGGTAACCTGATTTGCCGTCATTATATTTGGTGTAGATCTGGCCGGCCGAATGAACGCGAACGATGGCGCCCAAGCCGTCGCGGTTTGAAACGGTTCCGACGAGAATAATCTTTAGCCAGTGAATTTCCTTCACCTGCGAGAGATCGCTGATGAATACCTGTGGCGCAGAATTGAAGTTGTTCGTGACAATGTCGAGGTCGCCGTCATTATCGAGGTCGAAGATTACGGACGAACGGCTCGACGGCGTGCCCATTACCTGAATCGTGTCCTGCCGTCCGGAACAGACGTTTTGTTGGAGTTGATCCAGCCCGGGCTGAGAGCAATCCAGCGTGAAGTACGGAACGTGCAAGGCATGGCGGGGTTCGATTCCGGTCAGGAACTCGGCGTCCAGGAACTTTTCCCCACGATTGTTTAGGAGCAGTGAGTTGATTCCATATCGGAATGGATAGCCCATTCCAGAGGCAATGAAGATGTCGTCCCAACCGTCCGCGTTCAAATCACCAACACTAAATCCCCACGGCCAATAATTCTCGACCCCCATTTTGTCCGACACCTCTTCGAATTTGCCGTCGCCCAAATTGTGATAGAGGGCATTGCCGAAAATGAACTTACTGGCCGGCGCACCAAGTATATTGTCCGGAGGATGAGACGGAGCCTTCAGCTTCTCTTCGTCGGGCCCGAGTTCGTGGAACATGTCCGAGTGCATATCGGTGAGCAGGAGGTCGAGACGGCCATCGTTGTCGAAGTCAAAAAACTTAATCCCCATGGCGCCCCACGGAGTTTGCGGAAAGTATTGGTCGGTTTTTTCGACGAACTGGCGGCCTCCTTCGTTTTCGAAGTAGTGATTCTGCCCCATCATGTTTAAGAAGTAGATGCCCGGATAACCGCTTCCGTTGAAGTCGACGAAGCTCGCGTCTCCACACCAGCCCCGTGGCCGCAGCCCAACCTCGGCAGTTACGTCTTCAAACTTGTCGTGCCCCAAGTTCTTGTAGAGGACAGGGTACTCGAAGCGATCGGGGTGCAGGTGCCCGCGAAACGCATCGGCCAGCCCAAGATATTCTCCATGAGGCCCCTTCTCATCGGTTGTGTACCGGCCGACATTGCAGACAAGGAGGTCGAGCAAACCATCCCGGTTGTAGTCGAAGAAGAAAGCGCCGGAGGAATGAGCGACCAAGCCAACGCCGGCTTCCTTGGTGATGTCCTTGAAATGGCCTTTTCCGTCATTCTTAAATAACACATTCCCGCCACGAACCGTGGTGACGAAGAGGTCCGCGGAGCCGTCGTTGTCAATATCCGCAAAGGAAGCCGCGACACTGATTCGCCCTGGCAAGCCGACTCCCGCCTCTTGGGTGATGTTTTTGAATTTTCCACCTCCCAGGTTCTTCCAAAGTTCATTGCCCCCGACCTGATTCGTAAAATAGATATCATAGAGACCGTCGCCATCCACGTCGGCAACGGCGATCCCGTTACCGTGATCGTAATGAACCCCCTTGTAGTTCTTGCTTGAATCGTCGACAACATGGTTGACAAACGTGATCCCGCTCTCCCTCAGTTTGTCGGTGAAATGAAACTGATAGAACACTTTGAACTGATTCACCGTTTGCAATTGAGCTTGCTTGCGCGCCTCGAGCGAATCTATGCCAACGTCCGGAGTCGGAAAGATGCGAACCTGAAGCTGAGGAGGCGCGAAACTGCGAGCCATTCCGACAAGCGCGGCAGAAAACAAAATCAGTACGGCAAGGATCCAAAGATCATTTCGGCCTCTCACCTGTATTTTCTCCTTCTGGCGAATCGCGGTCGGACGGCTCCTTCAATATTGCCTCCCGCATCAGTAGATGCAAGGTTCCGTATTCTCTTGCGCGCGACTTCAAAACTCAAGAGGCTAGTCGGAGGGTGCAAGAGGCGCCGGAATGCTTTCATCCGGAATTTCCGTTTTTGACCTCCCAGCCGAGCGATAATTTATAGCTGACCGGTTCAGCTTGCAACGCCTCAGCCAGGTTCTTGACCGCAGTCAATCCGTCAAAGGACTGAATCCTTCACTGCGAGGTTAACTTCCCTGAAGGGCTGCCTGTCCGATTGTGTGACGCGCGGCAGCAGCCTTCTGCGCGATCAAGCGATAGCCCCTGGTGGTAGCGTCTTCCTCGAGAGTCTGGAGATCCGCGATGCCAGCAGCCTTGTTGCCTGAGGCCGCTTCGATCTCTCCGACCGCCAAGCGGCCTTCCATGGCTTCGCTGACGAATCCCGCCGATGTTGCCTCGGTGATCAGGCTGTTCAGACGCTCCGTGGCGTTCGCTTTGTCGGTAGCGTTTCCCGAAGCGGCTCGCACGCGCGCCGCCGTCATCGATGAAAGCATCTCGAGTTCTCGATAGTGCGACTGATCCGCCGCTACGACTGCCTTGTCGATGCTGGCTCGAGCTTCGCCGAATTTGCCCTGCGCCAGCAAAGCGCGAGACAGAAGGAGGTATGCCGCCGCCTCATCTTTTTTCGCGCGGGTCTGTTCGAAGACGGTTGCGGCATCCCTCGCGGACGAACCGGCAGCCGTGTTCTTACCTTCGTCGAGAAGAATCTCAGCCAGCAACAGCTGTGATTCCATCGACTGAGACTTGTCGCCAATTTCGTCGAAGATTTCTTTTGCGCGCATCTCGATTTTCCTAGCGGCTTCGAGGTCGCCCTCTATCCGGTAGACTCGTCCAAGCCCTGAAAGGGCGACGCCTGCCTTGCTGCGGTCGCCGATTTGCTGGCAGGCTTCGAAAGACTCCTCGTACATTTTCTTCGCATCCTCGTGCATGCCGAGCGTCAGGAACACGTCACCGAGGCCATTCTTCGCAAGCGGTACTCCATCGGGATGCCCTACTTCGCGATAGATGGAAAGCGCTGTTTCGTAGTTCTTACGGGCGCCGTTCAAGTCGCCCAGACCAAGGAGAACGTCCGCGATATTGTCGGATTCATTCGCGACGTTTAGCTGACCTCCAAATTCCCGGTACAGAGCGAGGGACTCTTCATATCCCTTCTTCGCCCCCAGATAGTCACCTTTCATCCAAAGAGCGATAGCACCTGTGGTTACGGCATCGGCAACGCCCTTTCGGTCATGGGCGGCTTCATAGAGCTGCTTTGCCTCCTGGATCAGGGGATCTACGGCATCAAACTGCCCGAGATTCTCGGTCGCCCACGCCTGGTCCAGCCGGGCTCGCGCCAGGAGAAGCGATGCGCCGGATGCTTTCGTCTTTTCGGCGGCGCGTGCGGCGAATGCCTGAACCGTCTTGAAGTCACCGAGCGTTTCTGCCGCGCGCGCATTGGCAATATCGATACGCGGGTCGTCGCTAACCGGAGCAGGGACGTTGCGCAAAGCCGCTACCGTGGTGAGCGCTTCCTTACCCTTGCCCGCGTTCACTTGGTCAGCCGACAGTGCAAGACCGTAGTCCAAATTGTCCGGAAAGAATTCGAAAAGCGCCCGGTAGATCTCGATGGCTTTTTCCCAATCGCGCGAAGTCTCGCGATAGCGCGCCTCGACGAGCAATCGTTCCGCGCGCGACAGATTTCCCGAGAGGTCAAAAGCCTTCTTGGCCTCTGCGTTTGCATTCGCGTCATATCCAAGCTGAACCCATGCGGTAGCAAGCGCCGAGTGCGAAAGCGCATACGCCGGCTCGGCGGCTACCGCCCGTAGCAGTAGATCGCGAGCCGTAAGCGCGTTGAAAACGCGAAGCTGCGCCAAACCTTCCCAGTAAAGGTGAGCGGCCTCCGACTTCGACGGCAGAGCCGTGGCTACTTCCGCCGCCTGTTCCGTAGTGATCGCGCCAGCGCCGAGCTTTGAGCGGAGCTCCTCGCCGGCGTCCGCAACAAGGCTGAACAGCCGCGATTCCGTGCCACTCTCGGAAACGGCAACGACCGTCTCACCCGTGCGAGCGTCCTGGAGACGCAGGTCCAGGCGCAATTGCCCTCCCGAGTCGCTGCCTAGCATGGCGTAGGATCCGGCTACTACGTAGTCGGTTCCGAGATTTTCGCGAATCCGAACGAGGCTGCCGCGGCTGAGAGTGTCAACATCCGGCAACGGGAGCTCGATTTTCATGCGGGCGACACTTTCGGCAGGAATCATACGCAACTGATCGCCAGCCGATAGCTCGGTCATTAGCCAGTCGGAGAGAGCCGTCGAGAGCCACGCGTCTTGCGAATTGCCCGACAAATTCCGGAATCCGAGGACTGCAACTGACCGGCGTGGCCCAAACTCACCAGCGGAACCGCCGAATACGATGGGATGGTAAATTCGGAGGTAGAGAAGCCCAGCAACGAAGACCACCAAAACGGCCGACGTCACGGCGAGATTCTTGTGGTGTACCACCCAGTCCCGATACCGTCTCTCGATTTGGGGGTGCGAAGCGGCGCGACTATCTTGTTGGCGCGCAATTTTGCCGTTGCTGCTTTGCTCCACATGGCCGTTGAAAAACTGATGCGAATCTTCGCGATGTTCCGTTACCGGCGCCAGAAAGCGGTATCCGCGCCGATGCAGCGTCTCGATATAGCGCGGCGATTCGGCGGAGTCTCCGAGAGCGGAGCGCAATTTCGTCATGGCCTTGTTGAGGCCGCGATCGAAGTCGACAAAGGTGTGAGCGGGCCAGAGCTCCTGACGCAGGTCTTCCCGGGTTACGAGTTCGCCCGGACGCTTCAGCAGCAACGCGAGGATCTGGAACGGCTGTTCCTGGAGTTTGATTCGGACGCCGTGCTTGCGAAGCTCCGCGGCACGAAGATCCGCCTCAAAAACGCCAAACCGCAGAGTTTCGGGAGAACCCTCAGTGGCTTGCATAAAACCGCTCACCCTGAATTCAACCCAACAACACGTCACCCCAAAAGTTGTTGGCAGCGTAGCACATGCCTCGCGCCATTTTCAACGGCATTGCGAGTCAAATCTAAAGGCACAAGAAAATCGGCTGGGTTCCCGGGCGAATGATGCTCCGAGATCAGCCGATCTACAAGCAAAAAGCGACGAAGGATTGATAGTTTTGCGATTCGAAATCGCCTTGCCAGGTGTAAAATCGCGCTTATGAAATCGGGTTGGAGCGCGTGCACTCAGGGTTTGCGAGCCTGTGCTTTTGCCCTGCTTTCGAGCACTCTCTTGATTTGCTGCGTCTCAACGAGGCTTCTCTCGCAATCGAAATCGCCTGGAACCGACCCTCGCGTCGAACAGCTTTATGCCGAGGCCCAGGCTGCCGAGGCACGAGGCAACGGGGCCGAAGCCATCGCCAAGTACGAGTCCATTCTGCAGATCGCACCGGGACTTGCGGCCGCCTACAACAATCTTGGCGCGCTCTACCTGCGCCAGCACGAATATGAGAAGGCGGCGGCGGTTCTTGAGAAGGGCTTGAAGATCGATCCGAAAATGCCCTCGGCGGCGGCGCTGCTGGGTATTTCGCTCTACGAAATGGGCGACTACCCGAATGCGCGCACGCGGCTCGAAGGGGCTCTGCGGGCGAATCCCAAGGACTCGAACGTCGAGCTGACGCTCGCTAACGACCTCGTCAGACTCGACCAACCCGAGGCCGCGGCGAGTCACTTCCAACAGGTCACCCATCGTGATCCGAAAAACCAGGAAGCCTGGTATCAGCTTGGAAAAGTCTACATGCAGCTTTCGGAGGAGGCACTCACTAAAGTCCGCGAAATCGATCCCGACTCCGTTCGCACGCACGAAGTTTCCGGCGAAATCATGGAGGGCATGAGCAATTTCGATGGTGCGATCATCGAGTACAAAAAAGCCGTCCAGATGGCCCCGCAACAACCGGGCACGCACTACAAGCTAGGCAACGTGTACTGGTCGATTTCACAGTGGGATGCTGCAACGCAGCAGTTTCAGGCCGAACTTGCCAACGATCCCAGGAGCTGTTCGTCATACCATAAACTCGGCGATATCATTCTCGAACAGCACGGCGATCCGCAAGCCGCGCTCGATGACGTAAACAAGGCCGTTGCCATCTGTCCCAATTTGACCGATGCTCGCGTCGATCGCGCAAGAGCCTTATTGCGGATGGACCGCGCGCAGGATGCTGTCCCCGACCTCGAGGCCGCCGAACGCTTCAGCCCTGACAATGCGAATGTTCACTTTCTTTTGGCTCAGGCCTACCGTACTCTGGGCCGTACGCAACAAGCCCAGGCGGAAATGCAACTGTTCAGCAAACTCGAGGAAAGCGCCCGTGCCGCCACTGCCGCTCGCGCCCAGCAGATAATGCAAAACAAGGACCAGAACCCGCCGCCTCAGTAGCGTTCATTTCTTCGAATCGCTTCACTCCATGGTTTTTTGTGACGAAGAATGCGTGCCGTTGAGCTCCTCGGTACGCTGGAATTCGGCTTTCGCCTTGTCGGTGAGTCCTTCTCTCCGGTACACCTGCCCGAGCATGTAATGCAAGCTGGCCACTTTCGGCGCAAGCTCCACGGCCTTTTCCAGCTCACTTTGAGCCTTCGGCAACTCGTCGAGCTGTGAAAACGCCTTACCAAGTTTCTCGTGACCTTTCGCGTCTCCAGGCGCAACCCGCGTCGCTTCCAGAAGGTATGGCAGCGCCTCCTTCGGCCGATTCTGCTCGAGGTAGAGCGTCCCAAGATCGATGAAGGGCTCCGGATCCTTTTGCGCCGCCTGCGACTGCCACTCGATGGCCGTCTTGTACGCCGCGAGCGCGTCGTCCGCGCGCCCCAACCCGTAATAGGACAGTCCGAGATTGTCCTCCGCCCTCACGTTCTTGGGGGCAAGCTTCAGACATTCCTCGAAAGCGTGAACCGCCTCTTCGAATCTGTTTTCCGTATACTTGGTTCGCCCTAAGTTGTACCAGGCATCGGAATCAGCGGGGTTTCGCTCGATAGAGTGCGTCAGCCACTTGTCAGCATCCGCATCATCGCCAAGCAAGACGTAATCGAGCGCGACGATCTTCAAGTCGAACGCGCCCGGCTCGTGATACTTCGCTCCCAATGTAAACTCTGCCAGCGAAGCTTTGGCATGCGCATCGCGAAATTGGGCTAGTGAGGTATCGACGCTATCTTGCATCGTGCCCTTCGCTCGAGCCTGAGTCTGGATTTCCCGGAACAAAATGTACCCCAGCAGAAAGTGCCCGTCAGCGGAGTCCGCATGCCCTTGAAGGAATTGACGCGTAGTCGTTTCGGCCTCGCTCACCTTGCCGGCATGCAACAGCGATTGCGCTTCTGCCAGGGCTGCGACTGACTGTGCCGTTTCGCCCGACTTCGTCGCATTTCCAACCGCAGCGGGAGGCGAGCTGCCGTCCGCTTGCTCTGCCGGAGCTTGCCCGAAAGCAACGCCACTGCTGAAACAGAATAAGATTGCCGCTGCCACGAGGAAAACCGGCCGAGAACTGGTATTCGGCCTAAATCGGCAAATGCTTATCAGGATCCAACGTGGCAGGCCGGCAGGCCCAGGAGAATCCGCTCCGTTATTCTGGCCGTTGAACCGTCCAGCAACCATAGCAGGGACTCGTCGCGAAGGACACCGCATCGTCCGCAAATTATATGACTAAGGGGCTGCCCTAAACAAAGCAGCACGAAGCTGCGGCTGTGGCCGCCCCTTGCTTCAGAGGTCAGGGCCGGACTGGTCTGCCATTTTCTGCGGCTTGAAATCCACGTGTATAGTCGAGTCCGCGATCTTGCACTTGAACTCCACATCTGTCTCATTACTTCCGATTGTCGTGTCAGACCCGGTTTTCTTTGGGAAGAAAAACACAACCTGTTTCAAAACTCCGTGTGAGTCCTTTTGATACACCACATGGCTGGGCGAGAGTTTGAGCTTGCTTCGCTTCATCTCAAGTAACGAATTGGCCTGGTAGAATTTCTCATCGCTCTGCATAAAAGGCGTCATGTCCCCCATGCTCAACACAAGTTCATATTCCTCTTGCGGAGCGTGCGCATAGGGTTCCACTTCCGAATCCTTTATTTCGCCATTGAGTACTCTCTGCCGCGCCGACGCCGCCCGCATCACCCGCGACGAATCCCAGTACACATTAACATCAACAATCAGTTGTTGCGTTGACTCGTCGCTCGAGCGGACGGTCGCGTTTGGGTTCGTTTGGGTAGCGCCACTGGCATTGGGCTGCTCCCGAACGCCGCCATTAATCAGCGGGTCCAGCGCAGCGTTCTTCTCCTTCTGGGGCTCAGCAGTCCACGTGTGCCGGATGGTAGTCTTCGAAACCCACGGCGACTCGGTCATGATCATTTGAACGTCTTTAGCATCCCAGTCCTGGTAGGGTTTGCTTTTCCACGGTTTGTCATCGGCCCAGAGCAGACTCGTGCAGACCATCACCACGATAAACAACGCAGCCTGTTTTAAGAAGTTTCTTGATTTACGCATGAACTCACCTCCTGGCATCTA
>Ga0070761_10002227_pt1 | contig 11932 bp, 10 predicted proteins | sample HubBroMetageREF1_FD_66724 | JGI IMG/M metagenome (GOLD analysis project Ga0070761, IMG submission 66724) | Reference soil microbial communities from the Hubbard Brook experimental Forest, New Hampshire, USA - Hubbard Brook CCASE Soil... | ecosystem: Environmental > Terrestrial > Soil >...
TGGAAAAGACAACACTAACGATGGAATTAACTTATCGCAGATGTCGGAATCCCGCTATAGGGGGAACCCGGCCCAGCCGGTTCACGAATGCATGAATCCAGCTGCCTGCAATTTGATTTTCAGAAAAAAATACGAAGGGCGCTAACTTGGACAACTTTGAATATTCGGCGAACTTAACTCTTGGTGTTGGTACTGTTGCTCTGTACTTCAGTTTCCGCGTTCTTGGTCGGTTCGGCGTGCGAGTCTTTCATCCCCTCTTTCAAAGCGCGGATGCCTTCACCGAGACCTTTGCCAAGCTCGGGTAGTTTCTTGGGACCAAACACCAGCAGAGCGATAAAGAAGATCACCAGAAGGTGCATCGGTTGAAAAAGACCTTCGAACATACAACACCTCCCACAGACACAACTACTCTATTTAACCTTACTGAAGCCAGATTATTCCGTCAACCTCGGCTTTGTTTCGGCAAGGTTCTGAGACCGCGTTTCTCATCGCCCTCTGCGTGCCGCTCTTGGCCTCTCTACGGTTTAAGATTTTGGGTTTGCCTAGCTCGCGCAGAACTGTGAAACCCGGAGGTCGCGAAGAAACGCTCTCAGTCTCAATTTGGAGCCACGATCAGCCTGCCGTCGCGAAAAAAGACAGGGATGGCTCTCGTAAAGTGCTCATTTTAAAAGTTGTTGTTTGGTTGGGGAACTGCAATGGGACTTAAGTAGACGTTCAGACCATGAACTTTCGTGCCGTCGAAAGGCGGACCGGACGCTCTTAGAATAATCGAGTCCCAAGTTTAGAGCGCGGCCCTTGAGTCGCCTGGAGTTTTATTATGACATCCACCCCCACGTCCCCGGTTGGGATCAAAAAACCGGTTGCTCCCGCAGTCCTCCCATCGAACACCGATACCCAAACCACGGAGCGAGTGGCAAAAGCAAGTCCGTCGCTCGCGCCTCAGATCGGCCCGAAGCAAACCGGCTATGGCATGCCTTGCGCAAATTGCAAGACCTACTATGCGGCTGATCTGAAAGCTTGCCCGGTCTGTAAAACGGGGGAGCGCGTTTCAGCGAACACAGTACCGTTGCGTTCGACTGTCTCTGCTGCTGAACTAGCCCCTGATCCGGTTGCGCTGGAGGAAGAACGCGAACGCTTCCTTCGCGAGTTCAAGGCGCAGGTTTTCGCGTCGCAGTTGCCCATCAACGTGGGGGGAAATCAGTTCTGCGCGCACGAGGAAAACCACTCCAGCGGCCCTGCACCCGCGGTGGTTTGCCAGGGCTGTTACGATCACTTGCAGGAGCGCGTAGATGTGCTCGAGGCAGCCATGCACATGGAATTGAAGGAAGCAACTCAGATCATATACGACGCGGTTTGGGCAGATTCCTCGGATCCAACCAAGACCTACGAGAACGCCGCTCACGCTCTGCTGGCTGAGTTGCGAAGACGCTCGGGTGTCACTCAGGTCTTCGGGCTGATGCAGCCTCTGTCAGACTAGTTTCGTGACTTCGCTGGCGCGCCCGCGAACCGCAACTTCCCGAACGCGCTTGGGACGTGGAAATTCGGCTGCGCTGTTTTTGTCGGTTGCCACGCCAGATAAGCTCGCGGCTCGCTTTTGCCCTCGACTCGGTAAAAATTCACCCGCCAGATCGCGGACGGATCAAAGTTCGCAATAAGCGACTTCATCGGGATTGCCAGCTCCGCCGTCCAGGTGCGTGATTTCTCATTCACATGAATTGAGCGCTGCAATCCGCTTTTCAAGTCCGCACGTCCGCCGGGAAAAATGTCGAGATCGATCCACATCCCATTCGGACTGACTTCAAATTCCCGATAGAAATTTGCCCGCGAGGGATCGGGCTGCAGAAATGCTTCCGCCACATCCCGATCCCACAAGTGATCGCGCCGGCCATTAGCATCGGAGTCCTCGAACACAAAAAGTTCGCGGTAGTGACACTCGAATCTCAAATATAAGTAGGGCAGCGACCACAAGGCCCGCACCTCAGTTTCGCGTGTGGGATCTCCGTTCTTCCCCTGCCAGTCAGAAGAAAAATTAACCGGGCTGGCGTTCCGCCACTCCTCCGCGAAGGTCGCGGCGTCAAGTCTGAGTTCGTGATCAATATAGCCAGCGACGATCTCTGAGGTGGGCGCAATCGAGCGGCTGTCTTTGCGCATCAACATAACTGAGAACGGTGAACCGGGAACTGAGAACTGAATCTCGAACGCACCAGCATAGCGCAGAAAATTTGCTTTAACCGCAAGATCCGGATGGTCCGCCAGAAATCGTTGTCCTAAACTGACAACATTATGACAACCAATGCGATACTCGACCTGACGGAAGCGATACAAATGGCACCGAATGAGCAAAGCCGCGGCGACAAGAATGAAGAAAAGAATCAGGATCTGCGCTGGCAAGCCGTTCTGTCCCGCGACACCGGCCACGATGGACACTTTGTTTTTGCAGTGTCGTCGACTGGCGTATACTGCCGCCCGTCCTGTCCGTCCCGGCGTCCGCGCCGCGCGAACGTCACCTTTTTCGCCCAGCCCGATCAGGCTGAGAAAGCTGGCTACCGCGCTTGCTTGCGCTGCAGGCCCAAGGCGATCGGAGGCCATGGCGCAACCGAAATCGCGAAGGCGATATGCCGTTACATCGAGCAACATTTGGATGAACCTCTCACCCTGGCTCGGCTCGGATCAGAATTCCATCAAAGCCCATTCCATTTACAGAGGACATTCAAAAGCGTTCTTGGAATCACCCCCCGAGCCTACGCCGACTCCTGCCGCATGAACCAACTCAAAGGCAATCTTCGCGCCGGACACTCGGTCACCCGCTCCATGTACGACGCGGGCTACAGTTCCAGCAGCCGTCTTTATGAGCGAACCGCATCGCAGCTTGGCATGACCCCGGACAAATATCGCCGTGGCGCGATCGCAGCGCCCATCCGCTATACTTTCGCCGATTCGCCTTTGGGTCGCATGTTAATTGCGGCCACCGACAAAGGAATTTGCGCCATCCAGTTTGCCGATTCTGATGACGAACTCGAGCACGGGTTGAGACACGAATTCCCTTTCGCGATCCGCCGACGCGACGACGAAGCTATGCGAGGATGGAGAGAAGATTTACTTTGCCAGATGCGCGGCCAGCGCTTGAATGCGGCTCTGCCCCTGGATATCCAGGCGACGGCATTTCAACGGCGCGTGTGGACGCATCTGCAATCGATTCCGTTCGGGTCGACGCGTTCCTACGCGGCAGTGGCGAAAGCGATCGGCCAACCCACGGCTACGCGAGCCGTCGCCCGAGCCTGCGCGACTAACCCACTGGCAGTCGCCATTCCCTGCCATCGCGTAGTCAGCAAGAGCGGAGACACAGGCGGTTATCGCTGGGGCGCGGAGCGAAAAAAAGCGCTACTCGAACTGGAGGCGGGACAAGCAGGCACAGACTAGCGCAGGCGAAGCACAACCAGCACGACAGTGAGCACGATGATCAGCACGGTTCCTATCGTGTAAATGTGAGACCCGAGCCAACCCTGTTCCTTTCGATTTTCGAACTTCGCAAGGAAGGCGGGTGGCTGGCCGCCGGCCAGAGGCGCAGCGACCTCACCTGAGAATCGAGCAGCCTCGCAGTCCAGACAGAGAGTGCGGCCCTCCGAGACCGGGAATCCGCAGGCCTCGCATTTTCCGATCTTGTCGAGTACAGGCGTCCGGACTAGCTCAGGCGCTTCGGCCACGAGAGCAGCCGTGTCTTGGGTTTTCGCGTCGGGAGATTTCGCGTCGGGAGATTTCGCCTCGGGCGCGTCAGTGACGGCCGAATTCGGCTTGGGCTCACTCGTCTTTAGCTCGCTCTTTTCTGGCTCTGCCTGCGGCGCCGGTTGGGACTGCTTCTGTTCTTTCTGTGCGGCAAGGGCCGCGTCATTTTTCGTGGCAATCTCCGCGAGCGCCCGTTTGGCTGCATCCGCATGTTCCACGCCCGTCTGCACCATCTCGGCCAGTCGCTCCAGCGCCGTGACATCACGTTCTTCGAAAGCGTTGGCTCGGTCGGCGAACAACTCGAACACGCCGATCACTTCCTGTTCGCGAAGCAGAGGCACCACCATGACCGACTTGATGCCAAGTACGCGGCAACTCTCCCGGTTGACTCGCGAATCGATTTCCGCATCATCGCAGCGCAGGACTTGCCGGGTGCGCACGCTTTCGCCGGTGAGGCCCGACTTCACCTGCACCTCCGCTCCCAGCTGAGGTGCAGAAGGTCCGGCGCTGGCGCGGCAAATCATTTCGCTCTCTTCTAGCAGCGCGATCGCAGCTCCCGACGCGCCCGTAATATATTGCGCCCGCTCCGCCAACAACTGCAGCGCCGCTTCAAGATCGCGTTGCGCCATCTCAGTCAAGGATTTGCCACTGTCATCCGGAGACAAGCGCAAGGATTGCGCGGGCGAAGCCGGTTCATGCGTCGCGTCTAAGATTGGCGGAGGCACTCCCCCCGCGCTGTTTGACGCACTTGGATCGAGAATGGAATAACGGTCCACGGCTCTAGGTATTATCACCCGAGTTTGGCCGGATGCAAACAGAGTTTTGGAAATTCCTGTTTCGCATCGTGCCCGCAATGGTTTTCTCCGCGTACTCTGCGGCCGTTCTCCGCGACCTCCGCGATTCAAGGTTTTAGGCCTGCTACTGCAAGGGCCTTAGACCGCAGAGTGCGCGGAGACAAACAAATCCGTTTAAGTTCTCAGTAAATTTGGGAGTGCGTGAAAAAACTTCAAACTATTTCTTTTTCGGTGGCAAATATTTCTTTTCGATCGACGCGACGACTACATAATTCGGATCGACCATTTCGTTCAAATGTATCTTCGCAACTTTTGACAACAGTTCGTAGGCGTCCAATTCGGACAATCCGTAATCCTGATGAATCCACCCAACCAGCTCGGTGAATGCGATGCGAACGCAATCATCCAGCGGACGATAAATCCCAGCCGTCATAATCGCGTCGTCATTCTCGAAACGCGGCCAATTGATCTTCTGGCCTTTAATCACGTTGACCTGAACTCGTGCATGTAAAGGAACTTCGATGGCCGTGCCCGCCACTTCGCCGTCCCCCATAGCGGCATGCCCGTCACCGATATACAGCAAGCCTCCGCGCACATTCACCGGGAAATACACCGTATTGCCCACACTGGCCTCGGGAGAATCCATGTTTCCACCAAATTCCGCGGGCACAACCGAGCTGCGCGCCTCGCCTCCAGCAGGAGCAACCCCGATGCAGCCAAAGAACGGATGCAGCGGAATCTTGACCGAGAAATTCGTGTCCAGCGCCTTGAATGTGGCCGTGTTGCTCGCGTGGTCAATGGGATAAAACCAAATCTTCTCCGGCAGCGGCGGATGCAGCATGGGCGTGTAATTGGTCTCGTTCAGCGCTCCGAAGCCGGGCGCAAAGGCTCCCACGCCCTGATCGCCATCGACTTGAAGATCAAGAATCTTCACCACCAAAGTATCGCCCGGCTCCGCGCCCTCGATATAAAAAGGCCCGGTCAGCGGATTGTCCCCCTTGCTCATGCTGAGCGTGTCCCCCGGTTTCTTGATGGCATTGCCGAAACAGTCAAGCGTGTTGGTATCAAGAATGTCCCCCGGCTTCAAATGGGCAACGGGCGCAACGGAAGCGTAAATATACTTCACATCGTTAATCGTCGCGTGATACTTCACAACATTAGCGGGAGTGGATTGCGCCATAGCACTCGCCGCGCCGAGGATCAGCAACATGCGCATCGGAAAATAAGTATTCAAGCACACCTCCAGAAAATTCTTAGACAGGGAACGAAAATTGTACCCTGAAAAAACGCCCGCCTCTCTTCAAATTGAGAGGTATACTTTTGCAAATCTTATCTCTGAGTTAGTCCACCGCTGCAAAGCACTGGACCGGACATGGCTGATGCGACTCTTCGATTTAATGGCCCCGGTACTCAGGCTCGAGCAATATTCCGCTCCTCCCGGCCTAGCGTAGAACTCACTTTGTTCCTTGCAAGCATGGTTACGCTTTACTTTGAGCTGCTGATCATTCGCTACGTATCTTCCGAAGTTCGTGTCTTTGCGAATTTAAAAAATCTGCCTCTTGTCGCAAGTTTTTTCGGCATCGGACTGGGCATGCTCCTGGGAAACCCCGTGATGCGGTTCAGAGCAGCGTTCCCCGCCGCTACTGCGCTCCTCTTCATTTTGACCCGGTTCGCGATGCCATTGCATTTGTCCTTTGGGGACATGTCGTGGGAATTCGCTGTGGGTTCGGGAGGGCTTAGCTCTCGATTTCCTTACGTCATTTCTTTCTTGGCCGTCAGTCTGGGGTACTCGGCGCTGATTATTGTTTTTTTCAGGGTCCTGGGCGGGTATGTGGGCGAATACATCAAACGCTTGCCATCTCTCACAGGCTATGGAATCAACTTGTCTGGTGGTCTGGCGGGAATGGCGCTGTTTTCGTTCCTCTCTTTCTTGCATCTGGGACCTGCGTCGTGGTTGCTGTTGGGATTCCTCCTGCTTGCTCCTCTGATGGCTGGCGATCGCCTCACGCTGTTCGTGCTTGCAGTGGTGATTTGTGTCGTGGCTATTCCCGAGCGCAACACAGTCTGGTCTCCGTACTATCGAATTGAGTTGACTCGCCTGTCACAACCGGACGGCTGGCCCCGCGCCTCGGCATACTCCCTGGTGGCAAACCACGTCTGGTACCAGTGGCTAGCCGATCTCTCGCCGGATTTCTTGGAGCGGTACCCGACCGCCAGGCCCAACAGTCTGATACTGCCTTACTACGAACTTCCCTACCGAATCGTACCGCGCCCGCAGAACATTTTGATTCTCGGAGCGGGCGCGGGAAACGATGTTGCTGGAGCACTCCGCCACGGAGCCGAACACGTTGATGCGGTCGAGATCGATCCCGTCATCTTGGGAATGGGTCGGCAGTATCATCCCGAACATCCGTACAATTCGCCTCGGGTCACCGTTTACACAGGTGACGCTCGGTCATTTCTCAAGAAAGCCACGAAGAAGTACGACTTGATCGTCTTCGCTTTTCTCGATTCATCAACGCTGCTAAGTAGCTTTTCCTCGCTTCGGCTCGACAACTACGTGTACACCGTCGAAAGTTTTCAAAATGCGAAGGCGCTTCTTGCGGACCAGGGTACGCTGATGCTTTCGTTTGCTACGGGCCGAAGTTTTGCGACGGATCGATTGTACGCGACGTTGGAAAGCGCGTTCGGAACGCCCCCTGCCGCTTATTTCACAGGATTCTGGGTCAATGGCGTGATCCTGATTGAGGGAGGCGCCCGCGACACCAAGCTCCCTCAACTGATCGACGCCAGCGCCGATTTGCGCGCGCGAACGAACTCGACAACGCTCCTCGCAACGGATAACTGGCCATTTCTGTACTTGACCGAGCGCTCCATCCCCGGACCAGTTTTGGTCGTGGCTGGACTCTTTTTCCTGTTGGTCTGGATGGTGCTGCGAAAATCCAATTGCCTCGCTTGGAAGACGAGTTTGCCGCATTTACATTTCTTTTTCCTCGGCGCCGGATTTCTCTTGCTCGAAACCAAGGCCGTCGTCCAACTCTCGTTGCTGTTTGGCGGCACGTGGATTGTCAATTCGATCGTAATTGGCGCTTTCCTGGCAATGGCCCTCGCGGCCAACGCTCTGGCTGGCATGTTCAGGGTGTCGGCCGTCGCTATGTACAGCATCCTTCTCCTGCTCCTGACCTTAGATTTCTGGTTTCCTTACTCGGCCATTAGCGGTCTAACTACAGGCGAAAAAATCTTAGTGGGAGGCGGGTGGGCGGCGCTTCCAGTTTTTTTCTCGGGAATTGTGTTTTCCAGCAGCCTTCAACGATTTGGCCGTCCAGCAGAAGCACTGGGAGTCAACCTTTTCGGTGCGGTGCTGGGTGGCCTCATGGAGAATGCTGTAATGATCGGAGGCACGCCGATTCTCAAAGGACTCGCTCTCGTGATGTATGCCGCGTCCGGGTTTGCTCTGTTTCGGAGCCGAGCCAACCTTCCAGTCTGACCACTTAACCAATCCACGCCAGCCACGCCCATCCTACAAGAAGAGTCGCCATCGTAATCGGCAAACCAACCCGGAAGTAATCCCAGAAACCGACTTCCATCTCCGGCTTGGCGCTTTCCACCACGATGAGATTCGCCACGCTCCCCGTGATCGTCAGATTGCCCGCAAGCGTTGAGGCCATGGCCAGAGCCAGCCACGCTGTGTGCGGATTGCTGAAGCCGGGAATCAACGACTTCAACAGCATCACGGCAGGCACATTGCTCACGATATTGCTGAACAGCGCAACCACGACGGTAAACGTTCCGAGCCTTTGCAGATTCCAATGTTCCGCCAGCCCAAGCAATTGTCGGACAATTCCTGCATTTTGCGCTCCACCCACGATCAGAAACAATCCGATAAAAAATACCAGCAGTCCCCAGTCCACTTGTTGATAAAGCTTTTGGGGCTCGAGCGTTCTCGTGATCAGCAGCATGGCGGCGCCGAGCGCCGCCATCATCGCAGGTGGCACGCCGAAGAAGAATCCAACAACCACGGCGGCAACTACAACGACTGGCTTGGTGAGGTGCGATAGGTCCAGTGCGGGCAGCGGAATTCTTTCTTCCGTCTCGGGCGGCAGTTGGATGTTGCGCATATGAATCCAATGCAGAATGGCCCAATCGAAAAATAGTCCCACGACCGCGACTGGCCCGAGATGAAAAAGAAAATCGTGATAACGGATGCCAGAGAACGATCCAATCAACATATTCTGCGGATTGCCGGTAATCGTCGACACGCTGCCAATGTTGGACGCAGTCGCGACGGCGAGTAAATACGGCAACGGCTGCAGTCGCATGCGTCGCGTAATGCCGAGTACAAACGGAACCATTACCAGACAAACAATATCGTTTACCAAAAATGCGGAAAGCACTCCGCAGGTGAAAATCACTGCGGGCAACAGCCTGGTCGGCTTCAAGCGCTGCAAGACTTGTTCCGCATTCCACTCGAAAAAGCCTACCAGGCGCAGATTGCCCACGATCAGCATCATCGAAAACAGAAGTACGAGCGTGGAGAAGTCGATGAAGCGCAGCGCATCCGAAGGTTGCACCACGCGGAAGGCGATCATAGCCACCGCGCCGATAATCGCCGCGCCCGGACGATCAATTTTCAGGCCGGGAAACTTCCCAACCGCAAAGACCAGGTAGCTGGCAAGAAAAATAATGTACGCCGCGACCACCTGTGCGTCAGGCACCGCCGTAGAGGGGATGAGAAGCATGTCGTCGCCACAGGATAACAGGGCGCAGAGGGGGACATAACCCGGATGAAACACGCAGCCCCAGACGCTTCGTCCGGGGCGATAAAATCGGACAGTCTACTTCCGTGAACTGGTCCGCTTTTCCATGCGAACGACGGCGAGGGTTTCTCCGTTCTTGAGCGGGGCGGCGATATTTTCCAGCGCGACATAACCTCTTGCGCGGTACAGCGCCACTCCAGTCAGGGTCGCACCCATTTCGAATCGGGTGAAGCCCGCGGCCGTGGCTGCCTTTTCGCAGGCGTCAAGAATCATGCTGCCAATCCCACGCCGTACCCAGTCGGGATGGACAAAAAAAGCGCGAATCTTCGCCGCGTCCCGATGAGGGTCCAGCAGAGAATCCTCCCGGCCCGCCCAGTGGTCGCCGCCAAACAGTGTTTTATGCTTGCTCCATCCGCCGCAGCCCACAATCACCGACTCAGCTTCCACAACAAAATACGTTCCGTCCGCGATCAACTGGCTGTCGACGCCATAGACGCTTTGCAGCGCGCCTTCGATCTGCGCCGATGTGTAATCTCCCGCCTGCAATTTGCGTACCGACGCATCAATCAATACGCGAAGAGCCGGGACATCCGCGGGAACGGCTTGGCGAAGCGTGAGATTCATGGCTTGGCAACCGTGAGAAGTGTAGCAAGCGAAAGTTCAAGCATTCAATTCGGAGGAGCGTTTCCCAATCCCTTGAAGAGTCGTCATCCAGGTTGAATGATTGTCATCTCGAGCAACGCGAGGGATCTCGGTGTTTGCCTCCACTAACCACACTGATAGCACAGACAAAAACCCATATCCCTCGTCGCGCTCGGGACCGGCAAGTATGTTATGAGGCGTTTCTAGTGCAGGTCTTCGCGGTGGCGAAGCCAATCGATAAACATCTGCTCGAGCGGCTTGTCGTAGCCCATCATCACGTGGCGGATGGTGTGGCCGCTGACAAAGTGGCAGACTTCCTCGGCGAGATTCTTGGCGTGATCACCCGCGCGCTCGAGCGATTGGGTCATGAAGATGACCTGCAAGCTCGCCTGGCGCTGCGAGCCCTCCGGGTTTTCGATGTGCCGCAGGAAAATCAGATTGCGCAGCCGATCCATTTCCGCGTCTGCGCGCAACACATCGATCGCCTTCTTAACATCGCGCGTGGCAAAGGCCGCGCCCGCATCCGCCAACATCTTTTCCAGCACCGTTGCCATGTGCGTAAGATCGTGCGTGTCCTGCGGATCAATGCGCGGCCCGGCCGCTTGCGCGCTGCTGGCAAAACTGAGCAGCAAATCTCCGATGCGCTCCAGACTGATCATGAATTTCATGCAAGCCAACAACTCCCGGGCCTCGGTTCCGCTGACCTGAGTGATGGCGAGTGTCACCCCATCATCGATTTCGCGGTCCAGTAGGTCGAGTTGTTTCTCGCGCTCGCGAATCGTATTGAGCAGCGGCGAAGATCCGGTCGCAATGCCCTCGGCGGCAGCCCCAGCCGCATCCTTGGCGACGGCACATGCTTCGATGGTTCGCTTGACCAGGTGCGAATAGGCAGGCTCAGGTACCGGAGTGTTGATGACAGCAGTACTCATCACAAAATCCCTCGGTTCTCGGAATGGCGGCCGCCCCGCCTTCGGTTGTCTTCGCTGCCTGCCTGTAGAAATACTCACCCCACAAGCATAGGTTCTTTGTTTCCAGAATGTGTTAAAAGGTTGTAAATTCTTGGCGTTCGCGCGGTCGAAAAGGCTATAGGCGAGCGCCGGTAGAGGTTCCATCTGCCTCACGCTGACGCAGGCGAAGAATCGGTTGCCAACGGCAGCGTGAACAAAAACACGGAACCGTGATTTAGTTCGCTCTCGGCACGAATCGTGCCATCGTGCGCTAACACGATATGTTTCGCGATCGCCAGCCCCAGCCCTGTGCCGCCAGATTCGCGCGAGCGCGCTTTGTCCACCCGGTAGAAGCGCTCGAATAATCGCGGCAAATGCTCGTACGGAATGCCTGGACCGAAATCGCGGACATAAAATTCGACGCCGCGATCCGAACGCCTCGCTCCCAGCACCAATCGGCCACCCGATGCGGCATATTTGAGCGCATTGTCGATGAGGTTGGAAAAAACCTGATGGATGGCTTCGCGGTCGGCGTCGACCAAATCCGGCGCTGAGTCTTCCACCACCAAATCGATGCCGTGCGTGCGCGCCACTTCACGGAAGTTCCGCACTGCTTCCTGCAAAATTTCCCCCGCCGCGACAGGCTGTATGTCGAAGCGCTGCTCGCGCGATTCCACTCTTGCCAGGGTCAGCAGATCTTCAGTCAAGCGTGACATGCGATGCGCATTCTTGCGAATAATCTCAAGAAACTCGCGCGAATGATTATTCTCTGGCGAACTGTCGAGCAGGGTTTCAGCATAGCCCTGAATGGACGTCAACGGAGTTCGCAATTCGTGAGAAACGTTCGCAATGAAATCGCGCCGAGTTTTCTCGATACGCTCAGTCTCGGTCAAATCACGCAGAACGGCAACCGCGCCTCCGCCTGGCATCGGAGCCGCGGTCACATCGAAAGTGTGCGCCGGAATAATCGAAGTCGCTCGTGCCGTAATCACCTTGCGGGTCACGCTGGCTCCCCGCACCGCACGCAGAAAATCCGGATCGCGAACCGTCTCAACGATGGGAACATTCA
>Ga0070761_10002230_pt1 | contig 11922 bp, 10 predicted proteins | sample HubBroMetageREF1_FD_66724 | JGI IMG/M metagenome (GOLD analysis project Ga0070761, IMG submission 66724) | Reference soil microbial communities from the Hubbard Brook experimental Forest, New Hampshire, USA - Hubbard Brook CCASE Soil... | ecosystem: Environmental > Terrestrial > Soil >...
CCTGCGACTTGAGGTACATCTCGCTCGAGCCGTGGTGACGCTCCTTGGCCTCCTCGAGAGAGCGCCCCGTCTTGATGCACGAGAGGTACAGGTGGGCCTCCGCGTCGGTGCGCTCCGGGTAGTGAACGTCGTTGGTGGCGACGAGCGGTAGCTCCGTGCCCTGCGCGAGCCGGAGTAGGATCTCGTTGAGGATGGGCTGCTCGGGCAAGCCGTGGTCCTGGAGCTCGACGTAGAGCGACCCGGGCTCGAAGGCTTCCTTGAGCGCACCGAGAACTTCACGCCCCCGCCCCTCCCCCTCTTCGAGCACGGCCTGGGCCACCAGGCCGCCCATGCAACCCGTCATCGCGACCAGGCCCTTGGCATGCCCGGCGAGGTCTTCGATTCGCAGCGGCTCGGGTTGGATGTTCGAGCGCGACACGAGCGCGACGAGGTTCTTGTATCCCGTGGGGCTGGCGGCCAAGATCGGCAGATGGAGCGGCTTTCCGCCGCGCCCCACGACGTCGATCTCGCAGCCCAGGATGGCCTGCACCCCGGCTTCCTTGGCGGTCTTGTAAAAGGTGATCGCCCCGAACATGTTGCCGTGGTCCGTCATCGCCACGGCGGGCATCCCGGCCGCTGCGACGCGCTTGACGAGGTCCTTTACTTTGAGTGCCCCGTCGAGCAGCGAATACTGCGTGTGGACGTGCAGATGGACGAACTCGGAGGACATCGGCGTCGGATGCTAGCCACCGCGTGCGCGCTCGACCATGCGCGGCGAAAGGTGCAGTGCAAACCCGTAGATACCGATCTGGGGTGGGCCCCCGAGGCTCGTCGGGAAGAGAGAACCGTCGGCCACGAAGAGACCCCGCACCTGGTGATGCTCTCCGGTCGAGCGAACCACGCTCGCCTTCGGATCCTCGCCCATCGGCATCGTGCCCATCGGGTGAACCGCCGTCAGCGGAACGGCGTGCGGGCGCACCGCCGAGAGGTCGAGTGCCTCGAGCTCGGCGGCGTTCGAAAGATGAATGGGCGGTACCGCCGGGATGGTCACGCGCGTCGCGCCGGCCGCGAAGAGTAGCCGGGCGCACGCCACGAGCCCCCTCGCGAGCTGGCGACGGTCGCTCTCGAGCATCGCGTAGCGCATGAGCGGGCGCTCGTCCGGGCCGAGACCCACCTCTCCGCTCGTCTCGTCGTGCACCATGGCTGTGAGCACGGCGAGGTTCTTGTAGCCGCGCATCGCCGCCATGTGCGCGCCCCCGAACCCTGGGATCGTGGCCGCAGCGCCGATCGGATGCGCGAAGGCAGGCACGATCCACACGCGTTTATCGCTCCCGGGCTCGTGCGACAGGTGCTCCGTGCACTCGTAGCTCTGAGGAATGCCGCGCCAGCCCGCGATCTCGCGATCGAAGCGCCCGGCCACGATCGCCCCCGGGTGCAGACGCAAGCCTCGGCCGAGACGCGCGTACGGGTCGGGCAGGCCACTGCGACGCGCGAGCGCTGCGCTACCGACCGCGCTCGCGGCAAGAACGACGACTCGAGCCCGCACCTCGACGCTCCCGCGCCGGCTGCCGTCTGCTGCGCGAACGATCCCGCGCACCCCGGCGACGCGAACGCCGTCGCGGACCACGGACACGATTTCGACGTCCGAATAAATCCGCGCGCCAGCCTGCATCGCCTGCGGCAAGACGACCTTGAGCGCGTTTTGCTTGGCGTCATACGCGCAACCGAGCTCGCAGAAGCCGCTCTGGACGCATCCGACGCGGTTGTGCTTCAACGGCCCGCCGCGCCAGCCCAGCGCATCGCAGCCCGCGCGCAGCACGTCGTTGTTGGCGTTGCGCATGGCGGGGTCGATCTCGGAGACGGACAGGTCTCGCTCGATGGCTTCGAACGACGGGCGCATGTCGCCCGGCCCGGCCCCGGCGACGCCGTAGCTGCGCGCCCAAAGCTCGAGAATTTCGTCCGCCGGACGCTTGCAGAGATTGGTGTTGTGAACTGTGCTTCCGCCCACGCCGCGGCCCTGGAGCACTCGAATCGCCATGTCTTCCGTGGCTCGCCCGCCGGCGTCTTGGTAGAGCTGCGCCAGCATGTGATCTTCGCGCTGGTCGAAGTCTCGCGAGGTCAGATGCGCTCCCTCTTCGAAGGCGACGACGTCGAGCCCTGCACGCGCGAGCTCGCGCAGCGCCACGGACCCGCCCGCCCCCGTGCCGACGACGACGGCGTCGACGTCGATCGCGAGCGAGGCCGGGTCGAGGTCTCGGCCTCGGACGATCGCTCCGCTCACCACCAGCCTCCGGCCGGTCGACCCACGAAGGGCCCGTCGTAGCCGAGCACGCGCCACGTGCGCGGGTCGCGATAGTACCCCATGAAGACAAGCGCCTTGAGACCCTCGAAGCCGGCACGCAAGAGGTCGCTGCGCGAAGTCTCGAGAGACGCGAGCACGCGATCTTGGTCGGACGCCGACAAGTGCGTGAAGCGTGACATGAGGCCGCATCCGAGGGGAGCGACGTGTTCGAGATACGCGAGAAACCGGCCGAAGTCGCGGACGACTCGACCCTCCATCCGACTCAACCATCCGTCGATGAAACCCGCCACATCGAGATCGCCCGCCGTCGGCAGCGAGGGGCTCGCCTCGCCGTCGGGCGCCGCGATGCGACTCGCCGCGTGACGCACGACCCCCCACTGCCAAGCTCCCAGCACAACGAGCGTGCGGCCCGAGGGCGCTTCGTAACCGCGCGTGCGCAGCCGAACGGCGACGCCGCTGACGATGAGCGCGGCGGCCAAAGCTCCCTCGAGCCACCGTCGCCTCGAGGCCGACGCGGGCCCACGCTTGCCGGGCCCTCTCGCGTCCGGCCTGGGCCGCGTCTCGCGCGCTGACATCGGGGACTGTATAAGCCAGAGCCGTACGGTGCACATCTTCGGCCTCACGGGTGGCATTGCGTCGGGCAAGAGCACGGTGGCGGCTCGCTTTCGTGCCCATGCGCTCCCCGTCATCGACGCCGACTTGCTCGCGCGCGCCGTCGTCGCGCCGGGGACCGAGGGGCTCGCCGAGATCGTTCGAACCTTCGGCGCCCGCGTGCTCGGCCCGGATGGCGCTCTGGATCGCCCGGCCCTTGCGCGCATCGTATTTGCCAACGAGGCTTCCCGGCGGCAGCTCAACACCATTACGCATACGCGAATCATGCAGGGAATGGCGGATCGCGCCGCGCAGATCGGGCGCACGGGCGAGCCGCTGGCCTGCTTCGAAGCGGCGCTACTGGTCGAAAGCAACCTGGCCGACACGTTTCGGCCCCTCGTGGTCGTATCGTGCAGCGAGGCCGTGCAACTCGCCCGAATCGTCGCGCGCGACGCGGGTACCCGGGAAGATGGCCTGGCGAGAATTCGCGCACAGAAGCCACTCGCGGCGAAGCTCGAAGTGGCCGATTACGTGATTGATACGAGTGGCACCGTGGAAGAGAGCGCGGAGCGAGCCGACGAAGTGCTGCGAGCCGTCAGCGCAGCAGTGGGCATCGACGCTCGACGCTACTTCCCTTCGGGACCGCCCTCAGCGTGAAGGCCTCTCGTCCGTCTCGCCGTAGGCCACCATGCGCAGATCGCCCTTCTCTCGACGAAGTACCATCACGAGAAAATTCCCGAAGAGCCTGTCGGAACCGCTCGACGTGACGCGGAGAGGGGCCGTCACGTACACATCTCCGACGCGCATGTCGATTCGAGGGAGGAAGGATCCCCCGACGCGACCGGCGTCGTCCGAGTCCCAGTGCTCGATTTGCTCGGGAGCGACGAGCTCGCCCTCGAGTCGCGCGTACTCGTGGGTGTACGCTTTCAAGCGCTGCTTCCAGTTTTCGAGGAGCGCCGCTCGTCCGCGACCGCGAGCTTCGATGGGGCCCGCGTCGACGCTCTGGCTCAGCAGCGCGTCGAGATCGTCAAGCGATTCGCGCCGCCACGCGTCGAGAAACGCCTCCACGAACTCCGCAACGGCGCGCGCCCCGACGGGCTCGCGCAGAGACACGACCCCGTGCGCCTCCGCGCTCGGGACGGGGGTCGGTCGCGCGGACTCAGGGTCCAGAAACGCGCCCTCGGTGCTCCTCGCGGCGGAACCCGCAGGGGGCGTCGGCGCGGGCTCGGAAAGCTGTGGGTGCGGACACCCCGCAAGCCCGACGGCCCCCAAGCCGATGACGCATCGCAGGGCGCGGACAAGCGACCCATGCGGAGAGCAAATCCTGTGCAAATCTCTCCTTCTCGCCGATTTAGATCACAGAGCCTCGATACTCGGGTCGGCCTCGCGCAGCATCGTGACGATCGAGCGCTCCGGGACCGGTTTCCACCGACCGTTGGGCGCGACCTCGTCGAAGTCGCTCGCGGCCATCGAGAAGCGCATGCGCAAAAGCTCCGGGATTTTCCTGCGCAGCTGCGGGTCGTCGCCCAGCATCATGTCGGCGTCGACCGCGCCGCTGATGACCCGCAATCGCATCGGCGCTCCGCTCCTCTGAACGGCGACCACCAGCTCTCCGTTGGAGATCATGATGTTGAGCTCGGCCGGTCCGGCGCCGAGCTCGGCGGTCATGCCATCGACGACCGCGAGGCTCGAGCGAATGGCGTTGCGAACGAGAGGAGCGTCCACCCGCGCTTCTCCCAGCAGCCCGGCGTCGTGCAGAACGGAAAGGAAAACGTGGAAGACGACTTCGGCATCGGTCTCGCCCCGTATCCCGCCACGCAGGAATTCAGGCACCCGGGCGACCAATCGTTCGCGCACACGATCGAACTCGGAAACCGTCCCGGTCTGTGCGAAGAGCCACTGTCGGTAGCGGAAGGGGTGGGTGTTCTCGGTGCGCAGCACGCCCACGGTCGCTTGCCGGACGTGCCCGAGCAGCACATCCGCCCGCACATCGGAAACCAAAGCGGCGACCGCGACTTCTTGTCGCTCGTCGATCGGCCTCCGACGAATGAGCACCTCACCGCCCTGGTAGAAGCCGAGACCCCAACCCAAGGGCACGCCCTTGGCCTTGGTCTTCAGAGACGCGCCCTCGACCGCGAAGACGCGGGCCATGAGGTCCGCGCGGTTTCCGATGATTCCGAACAATCGTGCCATCGATGTTCACCCCGAGCGTTTAGCCAGCGTTTGCAGACCACGCATGGACCAGCAAAGTTTGCACCTCATGCGGGCAGCGCCGCCTCACCCGCCGAACGTACGCCTGTGCAACCGAGAGCCCCCGCCATGCGTTCCCGCGGCCATGGCATTTCGGTCGTGCACTCATCATACCATCAACGCGAACCGCAATCCCGTCGCCCGCGCGCCCCCGATCACTCGTGGTGGCTCTCGGCATCCGTGCTTGGCACGTCCTTGTCTTCGCGGGCTCGCGCCCGCGCGATGAGCGCCACGGTTTTCCGGCGCAAGCGCGCGAGCAGAGCCGTGTGGATCGCCCCGACAAGCAATGGCGCAGCTCCCGCGAGCACCAGCGCCACGAGCCACACGGGAACGGCCAATGCTGCGCCCAATCGAACGCGAGCCTCGACAGGCGGCTAGTGCGCTCTCGCGGTCGTCTCGGGCGGCACGACGAACGGCACGACGTGCTCCTTCGCCTCGAAGGTCGCACGATACTGCGTGGCCGAATGTTGCGTGGGAAACGGCCCAACGCGCACGCGGTACCACGTGCCCCGACCGGGGACCCGAGCCTCGAGCACGTAGGCCTTGTGCCCCCGTGCGCGGAGCTGATCCGCAAACGCCTCGCCCTCGGCCTGTGTTCGGAAGCTGGACACCTGAAGCTGGTAACCCCCGTCGTGGCCCGGGCCGACGCTCTCGCCCGATGTGGGCGCCGAACCGAATTGCGCCGCGTCCGACGCCTGCTGGGTCATCGAGTCGCGCGGACGCGTCACGACCGGGCTAGCTTCCAGAATCGATTGAGCAGGAAGTGGAACGACCGGAAGACGATCCGTGGCAGGTGGCGGCTTGATGGGAGCGGCAGTAGTCGCGGTTTCTCGCGCACCCATGGGACGGACCACGGCCAGCGCGGTCGTCGGCTGGTCCTCATCGCTGAGAAGGCGCGGAAAGGTGACGTCGTTGGACGACAGATCGACCGGCGGCCGAGCGCTTGCTGGAGGGGCCGCCGCGGCCGCGCGACTCGAGACGAGCTCACCGAGAGGATCCGCTTTCGGGACTTGCGGCGGACTCGAGCGCCCTCCGAGGGCCAAAGCCGCGAACCCAATGCAAGCCCCTCCGAGAACGACGAAAGCCACCGTCACCCCGCGCGGCATGGCTCTTCCGTCATCTTCTCGAAGCTCGTCGAGGTTTCGGATCCCGTTGTCGCTCATCGTGCCCTTGTATCCCATGAGTACTCCCACACGCGATGCGCGGCCAATTTTGCGCAAACCTATTCTTCGGTCTCTTCCGGCGGCTTGTCCATCCGCTCGAGCGCGGTGACGCCGATGAGCCCGAGCGCCTGCGCGTAGGTGATACGGATGGCCTCGATCCAGGCGAGGCGCGCTCGAGTCTTGCCGAAGTCCCACGAGGCTTGCCAGCCGTCCTTCGCGCGAACGCTCTCGGGGGGCAAAATCGGATCGCTCTCGCCCTTGAGGCGCGTGAAGTAGCTCTGGAACTCTCGGGCCAGATCCTGAAGATAGAACACGACTCTGTGAGGCTCTCGTAGACTCGCCGCCTCGCGCACCAGCTCGGGGAACTCGGCCAGGCGCAAACACAGCGCCAGCTCGTCGGGATGAACCAGCTTGGCGCGCTCGTCGAGGCCAGCGCTGCCGCCCCGCTCCAAGCCGTGGCCTGGCGCCAGCCGACCCAGCTCCCCCGCCCTTCGCTGGATCGAGCACAGGCGGGCGTAGCCGTACTGGACATAGAAAACGGGGTTGTCGAGGCTGGTCTTCTTGGCAACCTCGAGATCGAACTCGACGTTCGAGCCCGCGCTTCGCGACAAGAAGAAAAAGCGAAGCGCGTCAGCACCCGCTCCCCTGCGACCGGTCGCGTCGTCGACTTCATCCATCACTTCGTCGATCGTCACCACGTCGCCGGCGCGCTTGCTGCTCTTTACCGCCACGCCGTTCTTGGTGATGAAAACGAGCTGGTAGAGGAGCGCTTCGAAGCGCTTCTCGGGCAAGTCGAGGGCCGTCAGCGCATTGCGCACGCGCGTGACGTAGCCCACGTGGTCCGCACCGAGGACATTGATGAGAAGGTCGTATCCACGCGAGATCTTGTCCGCGAAGTACGCGACATCCGAAGCGAAGTAGGCCCACGAGCCATCGCTTTTCTGGACGACGCGGTCCTTGTCCTCGAGCGCGCCTTCCGGCGCCACGAAGAAGAGCGCGCCTTCTTTCCGGACGAGGTGGCCGCGCGTTTCGAGCTGGCGCATGACGGCCGGCACGGCGCCCCAGCGGGTCAGCGACTCTTCGCTGAACCAGACGTCGAACGAAACGCGCAGGTCGGCCAGGCTCGGGCGAATGCCGGGTAGCGTCCGCGAGCCGGGAAGCCCCCGAAGCATCCACGTCACGCAGGCGCGACCGAGAGCCTCGGTTTCGGCGCCCGAAAGAAGCTCGGGGGCCGTGGCGACCAACCATGCCGCCAGCTCCGCGACGTACTCTCCCTTGTATCCGTCCTGCGGCGCGGGCTGACCGCGCGAGGCCGCGAGAACGCTCTCGGCGAGCTGGAGCACCTGATTGCCCCGATCGTTGACGTAGTACTCGCGCGTCACGCGGGCTCCCACCGCCTCGAGCAGCCGCGCGATCGAATCGCCCAAGATGGCATTTCGGCCGCTCGCCACCGTCACCGGACCCGTCGGATTCGCGCTGACGAACTCCACGTTGACGCGCGGCCCGGTCGCCGCGGGAGCACGACCCCACCCGCGTCCCGCCTCGATCACCTGCGTCACCTGAGACTGAAGCGCGCTCGGATGAAGCCGAAGGTTGACGAATCCGGGGCCCGCGACCTGCGCCGAGGCCACCAGGTCGTTGCCGCCAAGAGCCCGAACGAGCGCCTCGGCCACGACCCGCGGAGGTTTGCCGCTTTTCTTGGCGGTCGCCATCGCCACGTTGGTCGCGAGGTCTCCGTGCTCGGGTCGTTTGGGACGATCGACGGCCCAGATGACCCCCTCGAGCGTCCCGGGGGCGACGAGACCGCCTTTGGCCATCGACTCGAACGCGGAAGCAATGACGGAGCGAACTCGGTCGACCAAGCTCATAGATAAGGCGTTCTTAGTTAGCACCCCGTGGACATGATAAACACCCCGGAGTGCGAGGCTTTGCGGCGTTACGGCTCACCCAGTCTCTAGCGCGCCTCGCGCGCCTCGCGTGCCTCGCGTGCTGCGCCGTCGCGCTTGCACCGCTCGCGTGCTCGTCGAGCGACAGCGGGACCCTCGAGCTCGTGACGGGCCCAGAGACCGACACGTTCACGCAGGCGCCAGCGCCCGTGATGCTCGTAGTGGACTCCATCGACTCGTCCGGCACGGCGACCCAGCTCAACAGCGCAAGCGCGGACGCCGGCGCGATCGACCTCGGGTCGTTCGACCCGACCACCGACGGCATCATCCAGGTCTCGGGCTTCGACGTGATGCATACCAAGGTCATCGGCGGCCAGTCGGTCGTCATCGCATTCGGCGGGCTGAGTGGGGCCACGCTACCCCTCTTCGTTCAGCGAACGGGCGAGATGGCGCGATTGCCCAATCCGCCGACCGATGCGCGCCCGTCGCCCGTGGCTGGAGTCATCGCCGGACGTTACCTCGTCGTCACCGGCGGCGCGGACGCGTCGCTCGCCGCGACGACGATGATCTACGATCTGGCCAACCTCGCTCCCGTCTCGCCCGCCGTGACGCTGCCCTTGACGCCGACGTCGATGGCCTTCGTGACCGACCCGACGACGGGCGACCCCATTGGATGGTTCATCAACGACACGGGGGTCGAACAGTTCGACTTCGAAACCGGCATCGCGTACAGCGTGACCCTTCCGACCGGATTCTCGTTCACGGACATCTCGGGCGGCGCGACCGTGTCGGCCCCCGACGGGTCGCAGTATATTGTCGGCGCGACCCGCCCGACGGGGGCCACCCAGGCCGTTCTCGAGCTCGATGCGATGGGCAATCCCTCCTGGCTGACGCTGGCCGCCGCCCGCGCCGGGGCCGCCGCCACGTGGGTGCCGAGCGTGGGACTCGTCGTGACCGGCGGAAGCACGATGGCAAACGGTGCGGAGGTCATCACGGTCTCGACCGCGTCGACGGGCTCTTCGTACGCGTTTCCGCCGGACCCCTCCATAGGGGCGGGAGCCGCGGCGCTCAATGGGGCTGACGTCCTCATCGCCGGGGGTACTTTGCCCGACGGGTCGAGCGCCGGCGTTCGCATGATCGAGCTTTCGTGCACGGCCCAGTGCGCACCCACCCCTTGGCAGCCTCTCGGCGCCACCCTCGCACAGGCGCAGGCTTTCGCGGTCACCGCGACCAGCGCCGTCGTCGTCGGGAGCGAGCCGTCCACGAGCGCCGCGCCCGGTCTGACGCACGTTTACCGCGTCACGAGCAGCGCCACGACCGAGGTGCCCACGAAGCTCGCGCACGCCTACGCCGGGGCCCTCGCATCGCCCATCGGCGTCGTCGGAAGCGTGCTCCTCGTCGGGGGCGCACCCGCGATCGAGAGTTTCGGCCTGTAACGGAGCCGCGCCGTGCCCCCTTCGATCGATCCGTTCCCCCTATGGGCGCCGCTGGCGGGATCGGTTGCCTTCGGCGTCCTTTTCGGTCTGGTCGTTCGCGCGCTCGTCCGCATGTGGCTGCGCGAAATCGCCGAGGCCCGACCCTCCGCGGTGACCCGGGCGCTCGCCGCCACGCTCCCCCGCCCTGTGGGCGTCGCCGTGTTCTTGGTGTCGGCCGCAACCGGCCTGCGCTTCGTCCCCCTCTCGGAGCCTCGACTGCTCCTCGCGCATCGCGCGCTCGCATGCGCCTTTGCGGTCTTGGGGGTCGCGGTCTCGATCCGGGTCGCGTCGCGCGCGGTCGACGCGTACGGGCGGTCGAATCCAGAGCTTGTCGCGTCGGCCGGCGTTGGCAAGGCGGTCGTATGGCTCGTCGGCTTGGGCATCGACGCCGTCCTTATCAGCGACGCGTTCGGGGTTTCCCTCGCCCCTGCCCTCACCGCGCTCGGAGTCGGCTCGCTCGCCGTCGCGCTCGCGCTCCAGGACACCCTTTCGAACTTCTTCTCCGGCCTCTATCTCGTCATCGACAAGCCCGTGCGTCCGGGCGACTTCGTCCGCGTGGACCCGAGCTACGAGGGGTACGTGGACACGATCGGCTGGCGCTCGACTCGCCTCCGCACCCTCGCGGCCAACTCCATCATCATTCCGAACACGACGCTCTCGAAGGCCATCATCATCAACTACACGCTCCCCACGCCCCAGGTCGCCTCGAGCGTCCGTGTCGACGTGACGGCCGACGCGGACGTCGACCGGGTCGAAGACGCGCTCACCGACGAGGCGAGGCGATCTCTCGACGTGCCCGGGATGGCCGACGTCCCTGCCCCGAGCGTCGCGCTTTCGCCGGGGTTCGTCGATGGCGGCATCGCCTTCACGGTCTCGTTTTGTGCTCGGACGTTCGCCGACCAGGCGCCGATACAGCATGCCCTTCGAAAACGGATCGCGGCGCGCCTGAAGAAGGAAGGCATCGCGCTCAGCAGCGTTCGCGTCGCGGTGCTCAAGAGCTGACGGCCACGATTCCCTCGGGCGTCACGATCGCGTCCGCGAGGGGCGCCATCGCCACCGCGCCGGGCCAAATGACCGATCGCACGATACTCCCTGCGCCTCGCACCGTCGCGCCTTCGCCCACGACTGCCTCTTCGAGGACGACGTCCGGATCGATTCGCGCGCTCGACCCCGTCCAGCTCGAGACCGAACGCGCCAAAAGCCACGCCCGGTTGGCCTCTGCATATCCCCGCAGCGTCCCCACGTCGAAAAACGCGCCTTCATGAAGGACCACTCCGAGCTTGGATCCTTTCTTCAGAGCCGGAATATAAACGTCGCCGACGAGGCAGCCCCGAGCCGGCAGCGTTCGGCGCAGCGAGCCGCCGAGGACGTGGATGCCGAGAAATTCCCCCCCGTGGGCCTCGTCTTCGACGCTCTCGCGCCGGAGCCGCACCACCGTCCCCCGCGCGCCGCAGCCCACGCTCCCGCGTCCCTTGGCGAGGGGCTGCACGAGCAAAGTGGCCAGCGCCGGGGCCGCTCCGCGCGCCGCCTGCGCGTGCGCCGCCAGGAGCCCGCGCACGTCGACCTCCGCCAGAATATCGGCGTTCCACAGCAGGACCTCTCCCGTCCCCAGCAGGTCTCTGGCTTGCGATACGCCCCCAGCGGTCCCGAGGAGCTCGGGCTCATGCGACAGAAGCAGCTCGCGGCGTTGGACGGCGGCGTACGACTCGACCTCCCGCGCCCGAGCGTGGGTGTTTACGACCACGCGCGAGGCGCCCGAAGCCCACACGTGGTCGAGAACGTGGCTCAGGATCGGGCGATCTCCCACCGGCACGAGGGCCTTGGCTCGCTGCGCGGTCAGCGGCTTGAGGCGGGTGCCCAGGCCTGCCGCGAGCACCATCGCCGAGAGCATGGGGGAGAGCGTAGCGCGGCAAAGTTGATTGGCTCTCGGCCGACGTAGTACGGCTAGATTGTGCTTGCATCGCCAATCGCGGGTCACGCCGTCCAAATATTGGGGCGCGCCGGCGCGCTCGTGGCCGCCTGGGTCTGCGCCATGGGCCTCTCGGTCTGCACGGCGGGCTGCGGGACGAGCCCGGTGGGCGTGGGTGCATGCAAGCAGATCGAGGAGGCCCGCTGCCGGCGCGCGCCAGCCTGCGGGCTCTCGACCCAGCCTCCCTATTCCACGAACGGCAGCGACGTCGACGAGTGCATCCGGTTTTACGACGTCGCGTGCCTCCACGGGCTCGCGGTCCCGGATCCGGGGTCGGAGGCGGTGAGCGCGTGCGTGGCATCGATTG
>Ga0070761_10002231_pt1 | contig 11920 bp, 17 predicted proteins | sample HubBroMetageREF1_FD_66724 | JGI IMG/M metagenome (GOLD analysis project Ga0070761, IMG submission 66724) | Reference soil microbial communities from the Hubbard Brook experimental Forest, New Hampshire, USA - Hubbard Brook CCASE Soil... | ecosystem: Environmental > Terrestrial > Soil >...
GGATTTAATGACGTTCTTCCCGAGGGGCACCCGCGCAAGATCCCGATTCAGCGCGGACGCGTCGTCTACCGACAAATCCCTGAAACCCGTCCCGTAGGAGGTGCAAGACGAATTGCACCTGCGCTCTCGCCAGAGGCAACTGTACCGCGCGGGCGGGGCTACTCAGATCTACGGTGCCGAAATCCCTCCCAAGAGCAGCCCGTAGGAGACGGTGGTACTTCGTCCTTTTCGACTGGGTTGCGATGGGGTCGTTCAGAGGCGTACGATGACGGGTCCAGACACGGGAGCCTCTGCCGTGCCAGTTCTTTCGCCGGCGGCGCCCGACCCGGACATCCTGTTGACTTCTCTCCGGAAGATGGAGCACGATATCCGGATCAGCCGGGGACTCCTCATTGCGGGCGTTATCACCCTCACGACGTGCTTCATTCTCATACTGACCGGTACGCTGACCCGCCTCGTCCCGAACTTCAGCACGGCGGCATTGCTCGGCCCTCCGATCGAAGGGACCGGAGGGGTCTTCATTCTCGTTGGAGGCTTTGTTGCCGCGATCAGTTGGTCGCTCCTCCGACGTTCGCGCAAGCTCCTACCCACCTAATGCGTGGGCGAGTGACTCAGATCGCGAGTTGCATCTTCGGAGGCGGATGCAAGTAGATCCGTAACACCCTCTCGTCGCCAGTGAGTGTGCCTCCCGTGGGGCGGGCGCCTCACCTCCGGCGAACAAACCGGCGAACCGTCCGGGGGGAAAAGTTCTCGATCCCCTGAAGACGAGCACCGTCGGGGCGCACGAGGAGCGGCAATACGTCGTCGGGACCAACCCATCGAGCGACGAGGTCCGGTCGTCCGTCCGACCGGTCCACGTCAACGATGGCGACCTGGCGATCCTCCTGCTCCGCGACTTCCAGGACCGTATTGATACAGTGGACCTGCTCCGGCGGAAGGTGCCAGCGCGTCCCCCGAGACGACTGGGAGGGAACAGTCCCCGAGTCTGTCGGGGGCCCTTGCGGGGATTTCATTACAACCCCGAGAGGCACGACGGCACCGACCGCGCGCGTCAGGCCCGAAACGGTCGACTGCCGGAGCGAGGGCCGGCCGGAATCGGGTTCCCCAGCGACGAACATGACGAGATCGTTCGGACCCATTTCCGCCACGGGTCGCATATCACGACGGTCGGCTTAAGTCGCGCAGGCGGCGCGATGAGGCGGTAGCGAGCTCGCCTGATCGCTTGAGGTTCGGTCGAGCGACTGGGCGCGCGGAGCCGGCTACGTGCGCGGGATGGGGAGTTCACTTTTCAATACCGCGCCCTTTGCGGGGCCGGATGGTCCGAGTTACACGCCGGCTGGCACCCTCGGCGTTGGTCACCGCGCCTCCTCTGCAGGTTCGACGTGGTCAGGAGGTCGACGTGGGGCAAGGGTCCGACGAGTGGCCCGCATTTGTTTTCGTGACCGCTGATGGAGAACAGAAGGGCTGGGTACCTGCGCGTATCCTCCGTATCGAAGGGACGAAGGGTCGCGTGCTCCTCGGCTACGATACGACCTCCCTCGACCCCGAGATCGGAGACGAGTTGGAGGCCATCGAGGAGGACGTGGAAGGGGGATGGCTATGGTGCCGCGACTCCCGGTCCCGGACCGGGTGGTTCCCGAAGAACCACCTCGAGACCCCCGGGCGCTAGTCCATCTCTGCGAGCGGCGCCTAGCCCCGATGCGACGCGGTCCGTTTGTCCGTCCCGACCGTCTGAAGCAGATTCTTCATGTCTTCCGCGTGCTCTTCTTCCATGGCGAGGATTTTTTCCATCATCAGTCGGCTTGTCGGGTCGCCGTTCCCCAAGTATCGGATGATCTCGCTGTAGGTCTCGATGGCGATGCGCTCCGCGACGAGGTCCTCACGGATCATATCGACGAGGGTTTTCCCTTCGACATATTCGGAGTGAGCCCGAGTCGCGAGTCCCTTCGGGTTGAAGTCCGGCTCTCCGTCGAGCTGAGTGATGCGTTCCGCGATCATGTCCGCATGACCCTGCTCCTCGCTGGCGTGTTGGGCGAACTCGGCAGCAACCGCCTCTGAGTTGATTCCCGACGCCATGTACTGGTGCCGCTTGTACCGGAGGACGCAGACGATCTCCGTCGCCAAGGCTTCGTTGAGAATCTTGAGGACCTGGGGCTTGTTCGACTGGTTTCCCTTCGTCACCGCACCCCTCTCCATGTGCTCTCGGGCACGTTGACGGATCTTCTTGATGTCCAACAGAAAGGGGCCCTCGGACGAGTCGGCCGGTTTACGTGCCATGGTGGGCCCGACATCCGCGGACCCATCTAAGTCCTCCGTTACCAGAGTGTCCCCTCAATGTTGGGGCGTGGGTCTTCAGGAGCCGCGGCCGATTTGTGTCCTCCCCGGATCAGGGTGGACGGACCGGCAAGATCCCTTTCGCTCCGAAGAGTCCGCACGGGGGCGGCGAATCCCGGACGACCGCCCCCGTTCGGGTACTCGGCCCGCGCAGCACCCGAGCCCACCGAGAGCGGCAGAGTTCGAATCTTCCGAACTCGCATGGGCGGCCCCGTCAGATCGCGATGTACCCCATGAGAACGAGTACGACCACGATGACTGCAATCAGGACTATCCATCCGATCATCTGCGGTACCTCCCCTACTCCTCATCTCCGAGGATCAACAACCGGTTCGGGTGGAGACGGTAGCGCGGTGGAGACGTGTCCCGCTCCGTTTCGACCTCGTCTTGATTCTCTCCCCAGGTCGCGCGAAGGCGGCCGGCCCGAGCGGCGGAGGTCGAGCCGTTGGCCACGCGGAAGACCTCGTCACGGAGGTCGTCTCGACTGGAACCCTCGACGCTCTCCTTGTTCGACATCAGCTTACGTCCCTCCAATCACTGACGAAAAAGCCACGCTGGGGGTTAATCTCCCTCTAAACGGAAGTGGACGAACTAACCTTCCGGCAATGGAGGAGGGCATGGCCCTACGGGAGCGCCGGACCCGCCGTTTCGGGAGAGACCAACCCTCGACCCGCCGAATCTGTGAGCTGAGGCAGGAATGCCCCGACCATCAGTGCGTAGCTAACGAACAACGGTGACATTGCGACCACGATCGGTGCTACCGACGCGATCAACGCCCCCCAGTTGGAGAAGAACTCCGTCAGGAGGAGTACGGCGCGCTCCCCAACCACGTAACCTGCGATCGTCGCGACGCCCAGCGACCAACCGAAACCCGCCCATCCGAGCGCACGGCCCAGTGGCGAGCCGAACGGCCGGGCCTCCCGCTGCAAGCCGAAGAAGAACTGTCCGAACGCCAGTACGACGATGCCTCCGACGGGGGCGGCCAGCCAGATCGGCGTGCTCCCTCCCGTCAAGCCCCCTTCCCCGACGATGAGCACCGCCGTCGCCGCGGTCCCGCCACCCCAAAGAGTGAGGGAGAGCACGGGCCACCCTCGCTTCCGGGGCAATGCGTCGCCTCGGTCCACCATCACCGTCGCGACGACCAGCACGACGGTGGCCGTGGCCACTCCGATCATCCAGGGAATCAGGTACTTCCGGCGAAGCCACGCGGAGTGAAGTCCGACCCAAGAGCCGATCGACACGCCCGCGGCCGAAAACAGTTGGATCAACCGCCACGGAACCGCCCGGCGGCGTACCGGTCGTGGGTGAAATATGCGCCACTCCCTCAAGCCGAGGAACATCAGATAGAAGCCGAGAATCGTGGTAGCGAGCGTGGTGTAGTACTCGGGCCAGCCTAGGCCGAGTGTCGTGCGCTGGACGAACTGATACGCCTCGGTCGCACCCTCGACTAGAAAGCCGGCGAGAAGGACGGAGAGGGCATGGCCGCTCGAGACGGGAGCGGGCAAGAAGTACGGGACCGATCGGCGCCGGCCCACCGGCGCTCCCGTCGGACCGTATCCCCGGACGGAGTTCGACCGCGCCGCGCCGAATTCGGACATCTCACCGGGAGTCAGATTGGTTCACTCTCGTTTCGTCGGCCGATCGGCGAGGGCCTTCTTGGAGCTGGGCGGCTTGCTGATCGTCTGCTTCTGGTAGACGTAGGTCGTTACCGCATCCGCGATCTTCGGCGCGATCTCTGTCGCCAGGTTCCGAGCCAGAGCGATCTGAGCTGCTCGGGTCTTGTTCCCCTTCTCTTCGGCGCTCGCTTCCGCTTCCAGCAGGCCGGCCTCGAGGAGGTCCACTCCCACCTTCGTGACGATCCGTACCAGCTTTTCCGACCCTGCTTTTCCGGAAACCGGCCGCCCGCAGTACGGGCAGGCGACCCACGCGCTCTCGAGAGGATTCTCGCACGCATCACATTTCCCGCTCATCGGACGAACAGCCGTGGTCGGGCGGATAAACCGGGGGAAGAGGCGCTTCCCGACTTGCTACGACCGGTTCAATCGGGAAGGAGACGTTGATAATCGACCAGCCCGGTCCATCGAACATGGGCGGTAAAGTAGTCGTACAGGTGCGGCAAGCCGACGGAACAAAGGTCGCGGGCGCGAGGATCATGGCGATCAATCACGACGCGTGGTCCAAGCAACACCGCGAGTGGCACGGGACGACCGACGAGTCGGGAGACTACACGTGGCCGAACATGGACACGGGGACTTTCGGGGACCGCTACACGTTCAGCGCCGTTCTCGAGGACGGTAAGAGCGGAAAGTGGGCCGGCGAGTCCAGCCACCGGATCAAGGGGGACACGACGGTCACCCTGACGGTGACCAAGGCGACGGATTAGTCCCGACCGAACCCCTTCCTCGCCCTGAATCCGCCCCGGTCCAAAAACCGGGGTTCCCCCACGGTTGACTCGAACGGTGGTATTGTTCCGTGCCCGATCCCAAGGACTTACGAGTGGCACGCATCCTCCTTCGCGTACCCCGCGGCGAAATCGGTCCGCGCGCGATGGTGCCGGCTGACGTCTCGAGAGGTCGCCTCGATGCCTATGGAGTATCCATCCGGACATCTACTACCCGTCCGTCCATGGTCCGGACTCCGCCCATTATATTGGATGACCGAAATCTTACGGCCAGAAGCCGAGGGTGAAACCGATGAAATGTTCAGAATGTGGAGCCATGATCCCGGACGATGCCGACGAATGTCCCTCGTGCGGAGTTCCTCGCACCGCCTCCGCATCGAGCGCGATCGACCAGATCGCGGACGACACGGCGCAGGCGATCCATGACGTGGTGCGCGTCGTGAAGAGCGTACAGAGGGTCGGCGACGAGGTCGCGGAAGCAAGCCGCTCGGCCGCGAAGGCGGCGAAGACGTCGTCCAAATCCGGGGCCGGCAAGATCTGGAACGCGACAAGGACCCTCGTGGCCGACGGGGAGCAGACGGGGAAGGTCTCCGCCCAGCGGCTCCGGGCCCGAGGACGTGACGTACGGCAGAAAGCGGGAGTCGCAGGCCACCGAGCCAAGTCCACTGCGCGAAAGGTCGAAGCGAAGGGTCAGACCGCCCGTCGGAAGGTCGCCCTCGCGGCGCACCGGACCGAGTCGAAGGTTCGCAGCGCGGCGAGGAAAGCCCGAACTGCGGCCCGGCGCTCGTCGCGCTCACGCTGATTCGTCCTCCAGGCGACCTCCTCGGTCACCCCCCCGGGCGAAGTCGCCGGGCCCCGCCGCAAGGCGGGGCCTCCCCCGAGTCAATCCGCCCGGATGTGGGTCGCGCAGGGGGACTCGCCGAGTGTCGCCGAACATCGCCCTGGGCGATGACCGGCCAGAGCGTGGGCCGTTGAGAACCGGCCTTCTGGAACGGGTTCGGTGATCCTCAGACTCTCGGGCGAGAGGTTGCGGGGCCGCTGTGGGAAAGAACCTCCTCCACACGAGCCGCCAAGAGCGGTTTCATGATGAACTCGGCCCTCTGGTCGGCCACCAGTTTCGCCACGCGGGGGTCCGAAGGGTCCGTTGCCGAGCAGAGTATCACCCGGACGCTGGGATCTCGACTCAAGAAGAGCAGGGCCAGTTCGGCGCCGTCCTTCGGATCCTGGGGTGAAGGAGGCCGGGACTCGGTGGGCAGCGCGGGGGCCGAGCCGGCTCGCAGCTCGATATCCAAGAACACGACCTCCGGTCGCCACTGGGTGAAGAGGGTCAGCGCTTCGACGACGGTTCCCGCGACTCGGAGATTCGGTAGCTCTGCGCCCAATCGGATTAGTACGTCTTGGAGCAGGCGCCGGGCCGACGGGGAATCCTCGACGACGAGGATACGGCCGGCACTCGCGCCCGGCCCGGCGTCGCGCCGGCTCATGGCAAGTCCCCGGGTGAGGCGGGAGGCGTCTCCTCCGGAGGCGGCGGCGTAGCCTCGACGGGAGGCGGAGCGGGGGCTACATCGCCCGAGGGGGTGGGAGAGGCGGGATTGGAGGATGGGTTCGCTTCCGTTTTCGCAACCTCGTTCGGGGCGGTCGTCGCTGCCGCCACTTCGGTCTTTTCACCGTCGTTCGAGGTCGCGGTCCTCCCCGTCGCTTCGGACGCCTTCGACGGTCTCTCCTTGGGAACTCCGGCCGATCGGAGGAGTTCCCCGACTCGTTCCAAGAGAGGGGCTCGTCGGACCGGCTTGGTCAGATAGTCGGTGCATCCGGCCTCGAGCGCCTTCTCGGCGTCGCCGGCCATCGCGAACGCCGAGAGCGCGAGGATCGGCAACTGAGCGGTCTCCGGCCGGGCGCGCAGTTCCCGAGTGAGGGTATAGCCGTCCTTCCCCGGCAGGGCGACGTCCATCAGGATCAGGTCGGGTACTTGGACCGCGATCGCCCGCTCCGCCTCCAGCGAGTCCACCGCGGGGATCACCGTATGGCCCTGACTCTGCAGGATGATGGTCGAGAGCTTGAGATTCTGCGGGTTGTCCTCGACAACGAGAATGCGGGCCATCACACGGACGCTCCCTGCTTCGGACTTGCCCGGGCCGGCTCGCTCAGTCGAGTCCACGGGAGCCGGACCGTGAACGTCGAGCCAATCCCGACCTCGCTCTCGACGGCGATCGTGCCCCCCATGAGGTCAACCAGCTTCTGCGTCACGGGCAGGCCGAGACCGGTCCCGGAGTACCGGCGCGCGGTCCCGGTATCCAGCTGCTCGAACTCGCGGAAGATCCGCGAGAGATCCTTCGCCGGTATGCCGATCCCGGTGTCGGTGACGCTGACGAGGAAGCCGTTCCCGCCCGCCGGCGCGACGATCACCTCGACGCGGCCGCCCTTCGCGGTGAACTTGACCGCGTTCGAGAGGAGGTTGTAAAGGATCTGTTTGAATCGGACCACGTCGAGGATCACTCGGTCGATCTCGGGAGCGACATGAGTCCTCAGTCCAAGGTCGTGTTCCTGCAATTGGGGTCGCAGCGAGGAACAGACCTCCTCGATGGCGTCCGTCAGGGAGAACACTACGGGGTGGAGGTCCAATTTGCCGGACTCCACCTTCGCCAAGTCGAGCACGTCATTGATGAGCGAGAGAAGATGGTTGCCGCTGTTGAGGATGTCCGTGAGATACTCGCGCTGGTCCGGGGCGAGGCGGTCGTCGCCCGACGTGAGAAGGAAGTCAGAGAACCCGATGATACTGTTGAGCGGCGTGCGCAGTTCGTGGGACATACTCGCCAGGAACTCGCTCTTCATGCGGTTCGCCTCCTGCACCCGCTCGTTCTGGATCTCCAGCTCCCGGTTCCGCATCTCGAGCTGTTCTCGAAGACGCTTCGACCCGGCGACGTCCCGGATGCTAGTGATGATCCCGGCCAGCCGCTCCTTCCCCTCCCGCGGGATGGTCGCGTTGTACGAGATATCCACCAGCTCCCCGTTCGGTCGCCGGAGCTTGAGCTCCAGGTCCTTCACCCGACCATCGAGCAGGACCCGCCGGATCGCCTCGTCGATCGCCGAGGGGGTGGTCACCAACTCACGGAACGACCGGCCGAGCAGCTCCTCGCGCGAGGTGCCGCTGAGGATTTCCATCTCCTTGTTCACGTCCGTGATGCGCCCCTCGAGATTCGTCATCAGAAGCCCATCGATCGTGGACTCGATGAGACCCCGGTTGTAGGCCTCCGACTCCTCCAGGCGTTGGTTCAGCCGAATCTCTTCCGAGATGTCCTTGGAGATGCTCAGGTACCCGATCGGACGTCCGTGTCGGTCGCGCCGTACCGTCGCCACGACCCGGGTCGGGAGAACCTGCCCGCCCTTTCGGACCCGGATCGAAACGCCCTCCCACCGGCCGCGCTTCAGCGCCGTGGCGAAGATCTCGTCGACCTTTCCGGACGCAACGTCCTCCGGCCGGTGGAGGATCCGGATGTTCTGGCCCATAACCTCGGGTCCATCGTACCCGTAGATCCGTCGCGCTCCCTCGTTCCAGAGGAGAAAGGTGCCGTCGAGCTGGGTGGCGACGATCGAGTACTCTGTGGAGGCGTCGAGGATGCTCGTGAGCACGGACGCGTAGTCCGCGTCCTGGTCATCGGCGGAACGGTCCCGCATGGTCAACGTTTCGGAAGCGACCCTCGCCCGAATCGCACGGTCACCGCTCCTAGACGTACTCGACCTCCTCGCCCCGTATTAGCACCTCCGATTCCCCAAAGGATAGGTCGTTACCAGGACGTGGTGCGAGCTTCTCCCGGCCCGACCGGCCGCGGTTCTGTAGCCCCGGGTCTAACGTGGGGAAGCGCCGGGGGCGGGGTCGTCCGCACCGCGAGTTCGTTCGCGCACGCCCGTTTGCTCGAGGAACAGCAGGACCGGGTCCGAGAGCCACGCGACGGTCCAACCCTGGTCAGTCAGCGTGTAGCGGACCCGGGGGGGTCGCGCATCGATGATCTCCCGTCGGACCATATGATGCTGCTCGAGGCTCTTCAGTTTTAGCGACAGGACGCGAGGGCTGATGCCGGGGAGGGAGCGTCGGAGTTCCTCGAATCCCGCCGAGGGCGTCGTGTGAAGCGCCACGAGGACCTCCATCGACCACTTTCCGAAGACCGATCGCACGAGGCGGACGTCCTTGGGGGGCGCCGAGTGGGGAGGCAACGAGGGCGCCATGAGGTCGTTGACCCGCTCGACGAGACGAACCGCGGCCTCGCGGAACTCGCGGAAGCATTGATCGATCTCGTCCCACGGCACCTCCGGAGCCCGTGCGACCGCCGTTGCCGGCGACGGACGGGGACGGCTGGCTCGAGCGGGGGTCATCGTGCCGGCGCACGGGGTTTTGCGATATAAGAGGCGAGTACCCGAAACGACATTCCGGGGCCGGCTTGTCGCCGAGCGTTCGCGGAATCCATCGCTACTTCTGGGAACCGGTGCGTAGAGCCGGGTATCGCCCGCGCGTTCCCACTCGGTAACGGAGTTCAACCTCGCTCACGGGTCGTTTATCCGACTGCCCCCGGTTCTCGATATGGGAGGGGAACATCAGATGGAGTCACTGATCCGGGCCCCTCTCACGACATCGAACTTCGACTCACGACTAACCGATCGGACGTGGCCGTTCGACCGGTCCAAGGTAATGCCCGGTCCGGGGGGCTGACTCGACCCTTCGAGAGGTCGACCATCGCATCACGCGCCACAAAAGGCGGAGGAATGAACAACAATGGAAGCCACACAGAATAGGACGAAGGACATGTCGCGCGACTCGGCGAACCACTGTGATACCTGCGGAGCCAACTTCCCCAACGAAGAGGCCCTGCACAGTCACGCGAACATGGTGCACTACGGCAACTGGAACACGGACCGGCCCAGGGGTCAACGCCCGATGATCGACAAGTCTCCCCCATCGGAAGAGGCTGACCGTGAGGCCGGCGAGGATCCTTCGGAGTCGAAGGATGACGATGCGGAGTCGCCTCCGCCCCGCGAGATGCCGGGACGAGAGTCGGACCCCGCCGGGAAGCAGCCCACCGATGAGCTGAGCTGGCGATCGCCTCACGCCGACAAACCGCGGTCCAGTCCGGAACGGTCGAGTGGGGGACCGAAGAAGGAAGGGCAGGTCCCGTACGGATCTCCTCCTCCGAACCGCGAAAAAGGGCTGGACGAAGGCCGACAAACGAAGAAGGAGGAGTCGGAACCCATGGAGCCCCGGAACCGGGAGAAGTCCCGAACCGGCGGCGGTCGTCCGTCTCCCGGTGAGAAGGGTCAGGACGAACGGAAAGGCGGATCTCCGGACGTGCCCGCAGACTCCGGGGATTCGGGAGAAGGCCTTCCCGACCGGCGTAGCGATCGGCGACCGCCGGCCAGGGAAGGGAGCCAGGCGTAGTCGCGCCGCGGTCCACCCTGCGGACCCCTCGACGGGTCCGACAACCCCTTCCCAATCCCCGTCCGTGAGTTCACTTGGAGCCGCCGAGACTCAATGCCGGAGCAGCGAACGTGAGGCTCTCCCAAGGTCCGGTCTTCCCGCCGGGCGAACTCGATAGTTGGGAATCGACCGAGTTCATCGCGAGCGATGCGGCCGCTTGCGTCCCGAACCGCTCTTCTTGCCGCCTCCGTCCACCTTGTTGACCGTGGCCCAAGCAATACGAGCTGCTCGAGTTTCCAAGGGTCCGCGCTCTTCGTATCCCTTCTCGATATGGCGGGCCTTCCGTTTCTGCTTCGCGGTGTACTTTTCCCTGCCGCCTCTCACCATCGTCGTTACCTTCTGAGCCCTCAGCTCTCGGGTTCCGATCGGGTATTCCTCATGTAAAGACTTGGACAGGGCCCCACAGTTCGCTTCGCTCGTTCATCGTTGGATAGGCCATGGATACACAACGCGAGCAACGATCCGTCAACAATCGGTCATGGAGCTCACGGTGGTCAGGGGGAGTACACTGGGAGAATCTGCCGTCGCCGCGGGGTCGGTGGTTACATCTCGGGTAGTGCCATTCCCAGCCTCTTAAGTAATGGAAATCCAACTCAGTGCTCGAGAGGCGCGAGAGAAATGGCAGTGCACCAAATCAGTCTGGCCGGGGCGATCTTGCTCGTATTGGTGGGGATCCTGTTCTTGTTCTTGATCGGACCACTGGGTCTTCTGATCCTGATCTTGGCCGTGATTCTATTCTGGTGGGCCTTTGGCCCCGGATCTCGCGGTGTAGTGGTGACGACACCGTGAGCCGACTGCCCGAGGCGAGGTGGCCGATCGATCGGTCCAGGTCGCCTCGGGCGGGCAAATGGGGGAGCAAGATGAATTCCTTCGAGTCGTCGGGTCCGCGCGTCAGAGTATCGAATACGTTCGTCAAATCCTGCCGAACTCCCCCACGCCGGCCGTTCACTGAGGTTCCGACCCGATGAGCGCAAACATCGGTCGACTTCCGCTCGGAGTCGCAATCCTCGCGGTCTTGATCGGGATCTTTGGATTCTTCGTCTTGGTTGTGGGCCTGCTCGTCGCATTTCTCGGGGTGGGGATTGGTCTCGCAGGCGGAGCCACCGTCTTCGGAACCACCGGCCTCCTGGCCGGACTGATCATCGTGATCATCGGGGCGATCATTCTTGCGGTCGCGGTCGGGCTGTGGGACCAGGAATTGTGGGCCCTCGTACTCGCCATCATCGTCCTCGCGTTTTACGGAATCGTCGAGTTTCTGTCCGCCTCGTGGCTGGCGCTGCTCATCGTAGTGGTTCTGTTGGTGTACCTCGTGGCGGTCTCGGGCCACTTCGACTGATCGCCGAGTCACCCGGTCAAGCACGGACGGGTAAGTCGGGGGGATTCGAGAACTACATGGAAGGGACCCCGGACGTACGCTGCGAATTCTGTCGCGTCACCCTCGAATCTAGTGATGAGCTCCAACGCCACATAACAAGTGAACATGCCGGTCGGCCGTTCGCGCCGAGTTGTGAGATTTGCGGGGAAACCTTCGAGTCGCCCGCGGACCTGAAGGCCCATCACTCCGGGGTTCATCGTTCGGGCGGGTAGAGCATCGTCCGACCGCTCTTCTGAGGCTTCCCCATAAGCGGCGGCAGGGGTGATTGCGCCCGCATCCCCGCCGGAGCGGACGGGGATGTAACACGCGATCAGAGTTCCCTTACGTATTCGTGCAATTCCAT
>Ga0070761_10002232_pt1 | contig 11916 bp, 13 predicted proteins | sample HubBroMetageREF1_FD_66724 | JGI IMG/M metagenome (GOLD analysis project Ga0070761, IMG submission 66724) | Reference soil microbial communities from the Hubbard Brook experimental Forest, New Hampshire, USA - Hubbard Brook CCASE Soil... | ecosystem: Environmental > Terrestrial > Soil >...
AACTCCCTCGGAACTTCTCGACGCCGATCGCCCGGACCGTGGCGTTGTCGTGCTCCCAACGAAAGAGTCGGATCTCCCCGCGCGCGAGCATGCGTTCGGTCGTGTCGGCGTCTTCGACCGGGGATTCGACGGTCAGGAGCGTCGTGACCTGGAGGTCCGAGAGGTAGCGTAGGAACGTCTGGGCTCCGGCGACCTCGTTGAACCCCTTCATACAGAAGTACTGGAGAGCCGTGAGCGAGTCGATCACGACCCGCGTGAAGCCGCGGCGCGTCACTTCCGACCGCAACATCTGCTCGAGTGCGGTGATCGTGACCTCGACGCCCGTCAGTTCGGGCGTCCGTCGGATGACGAACGGCACTTGGCCGAACGGCATCGACGCGCGAACCGCCGAGATATCCTTGAACGGCACGCGTTCGTACCGCATCACGTCGGGGATCGCATCGAACACCTCGACCCGGTCGAACTCGGGCCCGAGTCCCCGATGATTCAGCCGCGCCTCGTTCGGGGGCTCTTCGAGCGTGACGAGCAATCCCCGTTCCCCGCGTCGGACCCCTTCGCAGAGGAATTGCAGGGCGAGGGTCGTCTTGCCCGACCCGGCGGGGCCGACGAGCAGGTACGGGCGCCGCGCGATCACGCCACCGTCGAGCATCGCGTCGAGCCCGGTGTTGCCCGTCGAGATGCGCGGCTCGGGCTCCGACGCCGACGGAACTCGTGCTGACGCGGTGTTCCCCCCGCGGCGCGCCGCCCGCGAGCAGGGTCGCCGCAACCGTACGACGTTCGACCCGCGCTAAGTAGTTTCGGGACGGCCGGTACCGTTGGTGCGAGCCGTTCGACCCGGGCGGCGTTGGTGGACACGGATCCGGCAATTTTCGTCGACCTCACCACTCCGTCGACGTCGCGGGGGTGCGTCCGCACCTGAGAGTTCGAGCCGGCGTGGTCCGGCCAACAATCGATAAGTGTGGGCGGGTCTGCCCACGCTCGGGTGCTGAGGTAGCCTAGCTCGGCCAAGGCGCCAGATTCGAGATCTGGTGGTGCGTATGCATCGCGGGAGTTCAAAGGGTGCCCGGGCGCGTGCTCCGGGCCCGGAAACTCTCCCCCTCAGCGCCTCCCCTCCGAGGAGGGTCCGCGTGACCGTCGACCTGACGCGCGCCGGCGGGGTCGAACGTCGCCGGGTCTCCGTCCCGGTGGGAACTCCCCTGCGGACGGTCCTTCACTCGCTCGGGCAGGCCCCCGAGGGGAGCGCGGTCCTTCTCGACGACGTCCCGGTACCGCTGGACACGCCGATCGAACGCCCGGCCCGGTTCACCGTCCTTCCGACGTTCTCGGGGGGCTGACCTGCCGCGAACACCCTTCTCTCGGCCCGGCCGCCGGGCAAGGGGTTAAGGATAGGGCGTTCGTCTCTAGAGGTACTCTCAGAGGCGCCGTGGCCACCAGTTGTCCAATCTGCGAGCAGCCGATCCCGTCCACGGTCGGTCACTGCTCCGTGTGCGGGTTCCCGACCGCGTTGGCGATCGAGGGATTGCGCTCCCTCGGGCCGACCGGCGCGACGGACGCGGAGCTGGCCTCCCCCACGGTCCTCGAAGTTCGCCCCGCTCCCAAGGCGCCCGAGCCACCCTCGGCCGAAGCCGAGTTGTGCGCGTCGATCAGTCGCGACATCCGCAGCAAGATCGAGTACGTGCGCGAGCTCGGACGAGGGGCCCCGGACCCCACGAGCGACATGTGTCAGGCTGCGCTCAACGAAGCCGAGGGACGCGTGAGCGAGGCGCTCGACGTACTGCGGCGCGCCCAGCACAGCCTCGACCGGCAGACCGATGAGGTGCTGCGGGGACGACTCGATTCGCTCCGCACCCGCGAGAGCGCGCTCCGGGAAACCGGGGTCAAGTTCGCCCTCGCCGGTGACATCGCGCGACTGACCGATTCGATCGAAGGAGGGCAGCGGGAAGCGGCCGTCGGTCTTCTGGTCGAGACCGAACGGCGCGTCGCCGCTTTCGAATCCGACTGGCGGGGTCTGCAGGGATTGCTCCGCCAGATCGACACCCTTCGCAAGGAAGCGACCGACCTCGGGATCCCCCTCGGCGAGATCGCCGGGGAGCTGTCCGATATTCGCGAACAGCTGGCCAATGCCGACATCACGGAAGAGGCGCTGGACGAGGTCGCGCAAGCGGCCGCCCAGACGCTGATGCTGCTCCACGAAGCGATCCCGACGTCGCTCGAGGACGAACTGATCCGACACGAGGCAACCCTCGACCGGTACCCGGACGATCATGTACCCAGCGCCGCCGCCCGACGCCTCCATGGCGAGGCCTCCCGACATCTCAAGAAGGGCCGGCTGTCGGACGCGGTGCAGAGCGTCCGAGAGCTTCGGCGGGAGATCGAACGGCTCGAGCAGTCGCGCGAGCTCCGCGAGGCCGCGGTCGGCGCGGCGCCGGTCGCGCCCGTCACTCCGCCGCCGGCCGAGACGGAGGCCGAAACCCTGGAACGGCTGCTGAAGAAGGCCCGCAGCCTCGCCGGACGGGTCCGCACGTTGCCGCCGGACAGCGAGCTCGCCCGCGAGGCGGCGTCGCAGATCCGGGAAGTCACCGACCTCCTGAGGAACCGCGAGCTCCGCGGCGCCGACCAGGCGCTCGCCCGCCTCATGCGGATGCTCTCCGCCGAACCGGGAGGCGCCTAGGCCGATGCCGAAAGCGGCGACGGTGGCGGAGCTGCGCGCGCGTCTTGACCGGCTCGCGGTGCAGGGCCACGCGCTCGAGCTCGAGGGACTGCCGTTCCCGATCGCCAGCATCCACGAGTCGTTCGAACAGGCGCTGACGGCGGGTTCGATCGAACGGGCCACGTCGGTCGTGAAAGGGGGGGAGAACCTCCTCGCGAAGGTCTCGCAGGATTGGACGTGGATCCGTGAGCTCCTCCGGCGCGCCGACGAACTGCGCGCGATCGCATCGACCCTCGGCGTGGACCTCCAACATCTGGACGCCCGCGTCGGAAATCCTCGCCTCCGGCTCCAGTCCGACCCGCTGAGCTCCGGTTCGATGGAGAAGGCGGCGGCGAGCGCTTCGCTCGCCCTCGCGGTCCTCAACGACACGATCCCGAAGTACTGCGTCCAGGAGGCGCAGAACCTGGGCGAGTCGATCCGACGGGCCCGCAATCGGGGCGAGGACGTCCGCGACGGCGCGCGCTCGTTCACCCTGCTCCTGCAGGCGATCCAGGACCAGAATCTCGCGCTCTCCGCGCAACGACTCGTCGAAACTCGTCGCGCGGTGTCGCGGATCCCCCGGGCCCCGGCACTCCCCTCCACGAACCCGCGGGAAGAGGAAGAGATCCTTCAGGAGGCCCGGAACCTGGCGCGGCGTCTCCAGCGGATCAAGGGCAAGGCGCGCGACGCCCAGACCGCGGCCCGGTTAATGTCCCAGATCCGCGGCGCCCTGAGCGAGGAGCGCCGGTTCGGTACCCCGGAAGAGGAGATCGAGGCGCTCTGGCTCGAAGTCGACCGGATCACGCGCGAGCGGCGACTTGCGTCGGACGCAGCGCCCCCCGTCCGCACCGAGCCCGACCTGGCCGAGGTCGGGAACGGTTCGTTCGACGCGCTCGGAGCACCGCCCCCCGGTTCGATGCCCGGAGAGGCGTCCGCGAGCGGGGCCGATGCTCCGTCCGATGACGACGACGAGGAGGGCGACGAGGACCGCCGTCCCCCGGTCGCCTTCGCCCCGTACGACCCGTACATCCCTCCGGATATACCGCTCCCCACCGACACCGAACAGGACCCGAATTCACCGGCGGCGCGGGCGCGCGCCCGGGGTTCGCGGGTCCGACCGTAATCTTAAAATATCTATCGCAAGTCGTTTATACCACTTGTCGCGAGCCGGCGGGCGACGGTCAGCGCGCGAGGTCGGGACGGTCAAGGCCGTCACTCCCTCGGGATTTTTCACCGTTCGATCGGTGGGACCGGACGTCGCGCCCGAGGGGACGAACGTGACGGATGTTCGCGGCGTGGTCCACGGGCGCGTCGTTCGAGTCTTCGGCCCGGTGGCCCGTCCGTATCTCAGCGTGCGCCCGCGCCGTCCGCCGACCCCGGCGGAAGGAGTGGCGCTGCTCGACGCGACGCTCGTGCGCGAGTGAGGTCGTCCGATCGTTATGGTCGATAAGGAAGTGGAAGCGCCCGTGGAAAAGGCCGCGCCGCGTGCCGAGGACTTGGCGGTCGCGACCCGCTGCACGAGTTGCGGTTCGACGCACCTCACGCGCGACTACGAACGCGGCGAACTCGTCTGCGACGAATGCGGACTCGTTCTCGAGGAGTCGATGATCGACCAGGGACCGGACTGGCGCGCGTTCGACGCCGAGCAGGGAGAGAAGCGCGCGCGCACCGGGGCGCCGACGACCCTCACGATCCACGACAAGGGGCTCTCCACCGAGATCGGTTGGAAGAACCGCGACCCGTACGGGAAATCGATCCCGACGCGCAATCGGGCCCAACTGTACCGGCTGCGCAAGTGGCAGCGCCGCATCCGCGTCTCCAACGCGACGGAGCGCAACCTCGCGTTCGCGCTCGCCGAGCTCGACCGGATCGCGTCGGGGATGGCGCTTCCGCGGAACGTCCGGGAGACGGCCGCGATGATCTACCGAAAGGCGGTGAATCGCAACCTGATCCGGGGCCGGTCGATCGAAGGAGTCGTCGCGGCGTCGCTCTACGGCAGCTGCCGCCAGTGCAACGTCCCGCGGACGCTCGACGAGATCGCCTCGAAGTCCCGTATCGGCCGCAAAGAGATCGGCCGAACGTACCGGTTCATGACGCGCGAGCTTCACCTCAAGCTGATGCCGACGCGTCCGCAGGATTACATCCAGCGGTTCTGCTCGGAACTGAAACTGAAGGGCGAGATCCAGACCCGCGCGAACGAGATCCTGAAGGAAGCGACCGAGCGGGAGCTCACGAGCGGTCGGGGCCCGACGGGCGTCGCGGCGGCCGCGATCTACATCGCGAGCGTCCAGTGCGGCGAGCGCCGGACGCAACGGGAAGTCGCGGAAGTCGCCGGGGTGACCGAGGTCACGATCCGGAACCGCTACAAGGAGCTCACCGAGAAGCTCAACCTGCGCGTCATGCTGTAAGGCGCGCGCGAACGGGTTTATTTCCCGGCGGGACTTGGCCCGCCTCGGGACGACTCGTTGGCCGACGACGTGGCAGACTGCGCACTCCGCGCTGCGACGGTGTCGGGGATCGCCTACGCCGACGTCCGCGTGATCGCTCCGAAGCGGTACCTCCATCTCGCGGTGCGCGACGGCAACGCGAGCGCGCTGACGTCCAGCCTTTCTTCCGGACTGGGCGTCCGCGTCCGTACCCGGCTCGCGTGGGGTTTCGCCGGAACGAGCGAGCTCACCCCGGCCGCGGCCCGCGATACCGCCCGCCGCGCGGTGCGTCTCGCCCGCGCCGCCGGCCGGACGGCGAAAGGCCCCCTCCGAGTGACCGAGGAGAAAGGCCCGACGCGCGGGAAGTACGTGACGAAGCTTCGCGAGGAGCCGTTCGACCTCCCCCCCGAGGAAGCCGTCGAACTCCTCCTCGACGCCGAGAGGCGACTTCACGTCGGTCCCGAGATCAAGAGTGGCATCGCCGCGTACCAGGCGTGGGACGAGTCGAAACTGTTCCGCTCCTCCGACGGCGCCTCGTACGCCGCGCGCATCGTGCACGTCGGCGCGGGGGTCACCGCGACCGCCGTCCGGGGTGCGGTCGTCCAGCGACGCAGCGCGCCGAACTCGTTCGGGGGCGCGTGTCACCAGTCCGGATTCGAATTTGTTCGGGGTCTCGAGCTCGACGATCTATCGGCGACGGTGGGCCAGGAGGCCGTCGCGCTGCTCGACGCGCCCACGTGTCCCACGGGTCCCACGACGCTCGTCCTGGGGTCGTCGCAACTCGCGCTCCAGGTCCATGAGAGCGTCGGGCACGCGACCGAACTCGACCGCATCTTTGGCAGCGAGGCCGCGTACGCCGGAACGAGCTGGGTGACGCCGGCGGGGATCGGTTCGCTCACGTACGGGAGCGAGCTGATGAACGTCGTCGCCGACGCGACCGAACCGGGGGGATTGGGCACGTTCGGCTGGGACGACGAAGGCGTCCCGGCCCAACGGGTACCGATCGTGGAGTCCGGCCGGCTCGTCGGCGTGCTCTCGTCGCGGGAGAGCGCGGCGCAGCTCGGCCTAGCGCACTCCGGCGGTACGGCCCGGGCGGACGGACCGGACCGCGCGCCGCTCATCCGGATGACGAACGTCGACCTGCTGCCGGGCGATCTGTCGATGGACGAGCTCCTCGAGGACATCGAAGAGGGCGTGTACATGGAGACGAACCGTTCGTGGTCGATTGACGACAAGCGGCTCAACTTTCAATTCGGGACCGAAGTCGGATATCGGATCCGCAACGGCGAGCTGGGTTCCCTGGTTCGGAACCCGATCTACGCCGGCATGACCCCCGAGTTCTGGCGGTCGATGGACGCGGTGGGCGACGCCTCGACCTGGCACCTCTGGGGCGTGCCCAACTGCGGGAAGGGCCAGCCCGGGCAGGTGGCCCGTGTCAGCCACGGGGCGCCGGTCGCCCGGTTCCGCCACGTCGCCGTCCGCGGGGCCTGACCTTGCCGAGCCGGTCGATCCGCCGACGGGATGGGGTCGCGGGGTCGGTCCGCGGTCTCGCCGAGGGGACGAGCGCGGATCTCCGCTGGATCGAGTCGAGGTGGACGACGATCCGTTTCGCCAACGGTCGGATCCATCAACCCCACTTCGAGCACACTGTGAGTCTCTCGTACCGGGTGGCGGACGAGAACCGGCTCGGGACGGCGACGACCGTGGACACGAGTCCCGCCGGGATCGACGCGGTCGTCCGGGCCGCGCGCTCCCTCGCACGCGTCGCGCCGAAGGAACCGAAGTTCCCCGGATTTCCGACGGAGGCGGCTCCGCGTCCGGGGACCGTTGCGTTCTCGGCCTCGACCGCCCAAACGTCACCGGAAGACGCGACTCGGATCGCGGAACGGATCCTGGCCGCGGCGGAGGAACGGGCCCCCGGCGCGCGCATCGCCGGCGTCGTGAACGTAGGCACGGAGCACCGACGCGTCGTCAACTCCACGGGTCTCGACCGATCGACGACGACCTCCGCTTCGCAGGCGAGCGTGCTCGTGGACCGGCCGGAACGCGACCCGCCGGTCTCCGGATGGTCGGAGGGGGCGCACTACGATTCCGCCCGGCTCGCGCCCGAAACGATCGGGCGGGAGGCCGCGGAGCGCGTTGCGACGACCGCCCCGGTCGCCGTCGCCCCGGGAGCCTACCGGGTGATCCTCCGCGACTCCGCCGTCGCGAGCGTCATCGAATTCCTGGCGGCGCTCGGATTTGGCGCGAACGGCGAGGTAGAGGGATGGAGCTGTCTCCGCAAGCTGCGCTCCCAACGGATCGCGCCCGGGTCGATCGACCTGATCGACGACGCGCGCTCCCCTCGTACTCTCCCGTCCGCCATCGACTACGAAGGGGTCGCCACGCGAAAGACGCCCCTGGTCGAGCGCGGCATCGCGCGGCCGGCAGTGACCGACTCGGTGACCTCGGGCCGGCTCGGCCGCCCGCGGACGGGCCACGCGGTTCCCCCGGAGTCTCCCTCGGGCGAGTGGGGGCCGGTGCCCACGCACCTCGCGCTCGCCCCCGGCGATGCGAGCGAGGAGGAGCTCGTTCGGTCGACCCGTCGCGGATTGCTCGTGACTCGATTCCACTACGTGCGGGTGGTGGACCCCGGCCGCGGCATCATCACCGGCATGACCCGCGATGGCACGTACCGCATCGAGAAGGGCGAGATCGTCGAACCGGTCCGCAACCTCCGCTTCACCGAGAGCGTGCTCACGACCCTGCGCGGCGCGGAACTCGTCGGTCGTGCGACCCGCCTGCACAACTCCGACGGCCGCGGCGGGTTCACGTCGACGTGTCCCGCGATCCTGACGAAGTCGTTCCGATTTACCTCCGCCACTCTCTTCTAGGCCACGTCGCTCGGACGGACGATGCCCCGACCGTTGCGCGTCGCGGTCCTCGCTTCCGGCGAGGGAACGACGCTCGACGACGTCGCGACGGAGCTCGCTGCGGAGCCGGACCGGGTTCGGATCGTGCTCGTCGTTTCCGACCGCGAACGTGCCGGCGTGCTCGAACGCGCCCGGCGTCACCGGATACCCACCGAGGTGATCCGGAGCCGCGGGCCCGGCAGCGAGGGATGGTCGGACCGGCTGACCGCTCGCTTGACGGACGTCGGGACCGACGTGGTCCTGTTGGCGGGCTACCTCTCGATCCTGCCCGCCGACTGGGTCGAGCGATGGCGCGGACGCGCCCTGAACCTCCACCCCTCGCTCCTGCCGAAGTACGGTGGAAAGGGGATGCACGGACTCCACGTTCACGAGGCCGTCCTCGCCGGTGGCGAGACGGAGACCGGTGCCACCGTGCACCTCGTGACGGGGACCGTCGACGGGGGTCCGCCGATCCGCCAGGAGCGGATGTCCGTTCGACCCGACGACACGGCGACGACCCTTCGGGCCCGGCTCCACCCGGTCGAGGTTCACCTCGTAGCGAACGTGTTCCGCGACTTCGCGGACGGTGCGCTGCCGCTGCCTTACCCGCCCGACGCGGTGCGCACGGATCGGTCGCGGCGGGATTGACTCGCGGCCCTCGGAGCGTCCGCGGCCAGCAGGTCCGCGAGCGGAGTGGGACGTGGGGGGAGTTCGGTTCCGACCCGGTGACGCGTCGTCCGGATCGGGTAGAGTTCTCCCGTCCCCGCCCTCCGCACGACTTCCGCCTTCGATACGGCGGGGCCGGGCGTCCAACGTTCGATCGAGACGGAGTCGCTGTCGTAGTCGAGCACCCACGCCGGGACCCGACGGGCACCGAGTCGCTTCAACGCCGCGAACCGGTGGTGACCATTGAGGATGACCCCGGAGCCGCGGGCGACCCAGATCGGCTCCTCGGAGATACCGGTGGACCGGATCTCCTCCATCAGTCGTTCCACCTTCTTCGGGTCGGTGTGCTCGTGCTCGTGCAGCGAATCGATCGGGAGGAGCGCGAACTCGGGCAGATCGTTCATGCGATGTTCACCCGGGGCCCCCCGCGCGAGGGTGCGGTCCATCAGTCCTCCCGACGAGCGAGCCACGCATCGTAAGAGTCCCGGTACACTTCCGGCGTGTCGATGCTGGCGAGGATCCCCGGGTCGTCGACGGCCACGCGGCGTACCTGCGGGCCGAGTTCGGGCATCAACGCCCGGATCGGCGCATCCGGACGAAGCTCGAGAACGTCCGTGCGCACACGGTCCTTCCAGAGGACCGGGTATCCCCCCTGGCCCCCGTGCGTGGGGATGAACCAGAGCCCGAGGTCGTCCGACGAGCGGGCGGCGAGCAGATGTTCGAGCGTACGCTCCGAGACGAACGGGTGGTCGACCGGCCACAGAAGTACGTCCGACCCCTCCGGCACGGCGCGAAGGCCGGACTGCACCGACGCCGTGTGCCCCTCGTACCACTGCTCCGAGTCGATGAGCTGCACATCGAGGCTTCGCAGCGCTTCCGCGATCGGACGGTGATGCGGGCCGACGACGACCAGCACCGGGTCACACCCCTGCTCGAGGCTCATCTCCGCCATGCGCTGGATCGCCGTCCGCTCTCCCGCCGCGACCAACGCCTTCGGGTAACCGCCGAATCGAGTGGAGGCTCCGCCGCTCAGGAGGATCGCCGAGGTGTTCATCGCACCGCACAGGGATGCGTGCGCATCCGTGGACCCGCCCACGCCGGTCCGGCTAGTTAAGGCACCGCTCCATCGCGGCGCGACCCCGCGGTCGGAGCGAGCGGCGCGCTCGACCGGGCCCGTCGGACCGGTTCGACGGTGCCACCGAGGGTCGCTCCGGGTCGCATTTAAATAGGCCAGCCGGGTGGCCGCGCCACTCCATGACCCACCCCAATGACGTGCCACCGTCGGCGCTCTTGCCGCGGTTGGCGAGCGAACTCCGCGCCCGGAACGCGGTCACGCCCCCGGCCTGGGCGAACTTCGTGAAGACCGGCGTGCACAAAGAGCGGGCTCCGACCCAGTCCGACTGGTGGTACCTGCGCAGCGCCTCCGTGCTGCGCAAAGTGTACCTGCAAGGCAACGTCGGGATCCAGCGGTTGAGCGCCGAGTACGGCGGAAAGCGGGACCGGGGCAGCGCCCCGTATCACGCGCGAAGCGGTTCTCGTTCGATCCTCCGCGAGATCGTTCAGCAGCTCGAAAAGTCTGGCCTCCTTCAGACGTACAAGACGAAGGGCCGCCGCCTGAGCCCGGACGGAACGAAGCTTCTCGACTCGGTGTCGCGCGAGGTGCTCAAGACCCTCGCGAACGACCGACCCGAACTCGCCAAGTATCTGTGACGTCGATACGTGGGGACGGAGAGGTGATCGATGGCGCAGGGCGACGATGCCGAGCTGAGCGAGCTTCGGCGCCGACGCATGCAGCAACTCCAGCAACAACAGATGCAGGAGGGCGTCAACCCGCAGGCGTACGCCGCGCAGGAAGCCGAGATGGCGCGCCGCGAGGCGGAACGGACCGACGCGCTCCGACGCATCCTGACGCCCGAGGCGCGCGAGCGACTCGGTCGGATCCGGCTCGCGAAGCCCGACGTGGCGGCGTCCGTCGAGCAACAGCTCCTCCAGCTCGCCGCGTCGGGGCGACTGCAGCGGCAGGTCGACGACGCGACCTTGCGCGCGCTCCTCGAGCGGATCATGCCCGAACGGCGCGATATCACGATCACACGACGGTGAGGTAAGTTCCGATGGCGAACCGCAGGAAGAGTCTCGCGCGCAAGATCCGCCTGTTCCGCGTGGTCAAGGGCAACCGTCGCGTTCCCGCCTGGGTGATGCAGCGGACGAACCGCCGCGTGACGCGGCACCCGAAGCGCCACACGTGGAAGCGGGGACACCTCCACAAGTAGCTAGGATCGGTTGACGGAGTTCTCGATGGCACCCAAGGCAAAGAAAACGACGGAACGCCGCGGCGAGGAGCTCGAGCGCGAGTACGTCATTCCGCTGCGCGCGAGCATGCACCAGCCGAGCCGTCGCCGACGCGCCGGCCACGCGCTCGAGACCGTCCGCCGGTTCGTGGTCCGCCACATGAAGGGCAAGACCGAGGACGTCTGGATCGACCCCCGGCTCAACGAGCACATCTGGGAGCGGGGGATCCAGCACATTCCATCGTACGTGCGGGTCAAGGCGATCCGCTTCGAGGACGGCCTCATCGAGGTCGACCTGCTCACCGCCGAGTAGACGGCCGGCCGGAGGCCTGTCGCGTGCCGGTTGGTCGCATTCTGTACGGTGGAAGCCCCTACCTCGGCGTCTACCTCCGCGTCGGCGAGTCCGTCGCGCTCGTTCCGCCCGGGGCGCACACGGCGGTCGTCCACGAGGTCGAAAAGACGCTGGGAGTCCGCGTCGTCCGCTCGACGGTCGCGGACAGCGAGGTCGTCGGCGCGCTCACTGCCCTCAACTCGAACGGCGTTGTCGTCGGCGACGAGATCGACCCGGTGGAGGAGAGGATCCTCTCGGAGTTCGCGCCCGTTACCGTCGTTCGCCAGCGGCAGAACGCGATGGGGAACAACATCCTCGCGAACGACCACGGTGCGATCGTCCACCCCGAGCTCTCCGACGGCGCGATCACCGCGATCGCCGAAGCGCTGCGGGTCCCCGTCCGTCGGAGCACGATCGCCGGCCTGGGGACTGTCGGGATGGCCGGTATCGCGACGAACCGGGGAGTCGTCGTCCACCCGAAGGCGACCGACCGTGAGGCGCTCCTCCTCGAGGAAGCGCTCGGCGTGCCGGTGCACCGGTCCACGGCCAACTTCGGCGTTCCGATCGTCGGAGCGTGCGTCGTGGCGAACTCGCACGGTCTCTTGATGGGACGGCCGACGACGGC